>Ga0075276_10000009_pt1 | contig 59743 bp, 59 predicted proteins | sample SF_Rice_5C_80N_4_FD_69770 | JGI IMG/M metagenome (GOLD analysis project Ga0075276, IMG submission 69770) | Rice paddy soil microbial communities from Twitchell Island, California, USA - SF_Rice_5C_80N_405 | ecosystem: Environmental > Terrestrial > Soil > Paddy field/soil | place: USA: Twitchell... | reverse complement strand
GCGGCGATATCGCCGCCGCGCTCGCGGCGCGTGGTGGTCACGATTCCCGCCTCGATCAGCACGTCGCGGAAACGCTGCACCGCGCCCTGCGGCGAACGCGCGTACGGCGACTGCGGAAACGGATTGAATGGGATGAGGTTGAACTTGCAGGGTGTGTCGCGCACCAGCGCCACCAGTTCGCGCGCGTGAGCGACCGAGTCGTTCACGCCGTCGAGCATGACGTACTCGAAAGTGATGAAATCCCGCGGCGCCTTTTCCAGGTAGCGTTGGCACGCCGGCATCAACTCGCGCAGCGGGTACTTCTTGTTGACCGGCACCAGCACGTCGCGCAGCGCGTCGTTCGGCGCATGCAGCGACACGGCCAGCGCGACCGGGCACTCATCGCGCAGACGGTCCATCGCCGGCACGATGCCGGAGGTGGACACCGTGACGCGGCGGCGCGACAGGCCGTAGGCATTGTCGTCCAGCATCAGCCGCAGCGCATGCACGGTGTTGTCGAAATTCAGCAGCGGCTCGCCCATGCCCATCATCACCACGTTGGTGACCGGCCAGTTGCCGTTCTCATCCTTGCCGACCTCGCGATTCGCCCACCACAACTGGCCGATGATCTCGGCCACCGAGAGGTTGCGGTTGAAGCCCTGCTTGCCGGTGGAGCAGAAGGCGCAATCCAGCGCGCACCCGGCCTGGGTGGATACGCACAGTGTGGCGCGATCCGCTTCGGGGATGAACACGGTCTCGACCGCATTTCCGGTGCCCACATCCAGCAGCCACTTGCGCGTGCCGTCGTCCGAATTCTCCTCGCGGACAACGCTGGGCGAGAGGACGCACGCAGCTTCCCTGAGCTTGCTGCGCAGGGACAGCGCGAGATCGCTCATTGCGTCGAAGTCCCCCTCCCCGGCCTTGTGCACCCAGCGCAGCACCTGGCGGGCGCGAAAGGGCTTCTCGCCCATTTCAGCGAACCAGGCGCCCAGTTGCTGCGCATCAAAATCGAGGAGGTTGGTCTTCATCGCGACAGGCGGATCAACGGGAGTGGACGTTCTTCGGCAGGAAGAAGTACTTGATCTCGATCGCCGCATTATCCGCGGAATCGGAACCGTGCACCGCATTGGCGTCGATGCTGTCGGCGAAGTCGGCGCGGATGGTGCCCTTGTCTGCCTTCTTGGGATCGGTCGCACCCATCAGGTCGCGGTTCTTCTTCACCGCGTCCTTGCCTTCCAGCACCTGGATCATCACGGGGCCGGATACCATGAAATTCACCAGGTCGTTGAAGAACGGACGGCCGCGATGCACCTCGTAGAAGCCTTCTGCCTCGGCGCGGGTGAGATGGCGCATCTGCGCAGCAACGATCTTCAGGCCTGCATTTTCAAAGCGCGTGTAGATCTGGCCGATGACATTCTTGGCGACGGCATCGGGTTTGATGATGGAAAGGGTGCGTTCGACAGCCATGCTGCTTTCTCCAAATAAAAATAGTTAGTTGACGGGAAAATCCAGCCCGCCATTTTATCAGGGTTTGGCCCCCCTGTCCCATCTCAACACCAGGCCGGGGAGGCCCGCCGACGCGCGCCAGTCGCTGTCAACGGCTATGCCGGGAACCGCAACCAGGCGGTCGCCGCAGTAGACCAACGGCCAGCCCGTGCGCTGCCACGGCGGCACGCCTTGCGCCTGGAAAAGGTCGCGCAGGGACCGCGCAGGCCGGGCGGCATCGGGGCGCAGCATTTCCTCCCCGTGCCTGGTCCGCACAGTGACGGCGCCAGCGGCCAGTCTCGCCGCGCTCACGCCTTCGCCGCTGGCCGGCAGGAAACGCACCACCCCACCCGGCCACGCCAGGGCAGGCTCCCCCGCCCATGAGACAACCAGAGCCGCGTCCAGTTCGGTCTGCCGGGGGCATACGTGAACCCGCCCGCGGTAACGCCGCAACGCCCATTCCCCCCATTCGACGCGGATTTGCGCATCCTGCCGGGCGGTCACCAGCTGCCGCAGCATTTCATCCAGACGCGACGCGTCCGGCATCAGCACGCCGCGCCGGCGCAGGAACCAGCGCAGCAGGTTCTTCGCGCGCGCGTGCCCCAGCTCCGCCAGGCGGGCGACAGCCAGCGTCTCCCCGTCGAACGCCTGCTCGCCGTCCTGCTCCGCGAGCACGTCCAGCAAAGCATCGGCCTCGGCGAGGTGCCCAGCACTGCGCGCCAGCGCCGCGCCTGACCCAGGAAGCCTTTGATTAAGCACAGGAATAATATTGTGACGGAGGAAATTCCGGGGGTAGCTTTCGTCGCTATTGCTCTCATCCTCCACCCATTTCAGGCCTTGGGCCGCGGCGAAGGCCTCCAGTTCGGCGCGCGACACGGCCAGCAACGGCCGCAACAGGACCGGAACACGATTGCCCTCACCGTGCGGCACGGGCGGGCGGCCGACCGCCGGCATGGCCGCCAGCCCGCGCACGCCGGCGCCGCGCAGCAATTGCAGCAGCAGGGTCTCTGCCTGATCGTCCTGATGGTGCGCGAGGGCCACGAAGTCCCCGGGCTGGCGGGCAAGCGCCGCATGCCGCAGGTGCCGCGCCGCCGCCTCCACCCCCATGTGGCGCACGGGCTTGATGTCGACGTGCTCGATACTGAAAGGAACGGCATACGCCTCGCACAGACGTCCGCAAAACGCGGCCCAGTCGTCGGCATGGGGGCTGATGCCGTGATGCACATGTACGGCGGAAAGCTTCCAGGCGTGACGGGGGGCCAGTTCGGCCAGCAGGTGGAGCAGGACGACGGAATCCATGCCGCCGCTCAAGCCCACTGCTATCGAGGCGCCCGCGGGAACCACGGGCAGGAGCGCGTCGGCGACGCGCCCGGTCAGATCATTTGACTTCGACTTCCTTGAATTTGCCATAGGCCATCAGGCGGTTGAAGCGGTCCTGCAGCAATTCCTCCATGCTTTTCGCCTGCAACTGCTTGAGGGCGTCGCGCAGGCATTTTTGCACGGTCTGCATGGTGGCCGGGTAGTCACGGTGCGCACCGCCCAACGGTTCGGCGATGATCTTGTCGATCAGGCCCAGCTTCTTCAGGCGCTCGGCGGTGATGCCCAGCGTTTCCGCGGCCTCGGAGGCCCGGCCCGCGTCCTTCCACAGGATGGAGGCGCAGCCTTCCGGCGAGATGACGGAATAGGTGGCGTATTGCAGCATCAGCACGGCATCGCCCACCGCAATCGCCAGCGCACCGCCGGAACCACCCTCACCAATGATGGTGCAGATGACGGGCACCTGGAGTTCCGCCATCTCGTACAGATTGCGGCCGATGGCCTCCGACTGCCCGCGCTCCTCCGCGCCCACGCCGGGATAGGCGCCGGGCGTGTCGACAAAGGTCATCACCGGGATGTTGAATTTTTCGGCCAGTTTCATCAGGCGCAGCGCCTTGCGGTAACCTTCCGGACGCGGCATGCCGAAGTTGCGGAACTGCCGTTCCTTCACATCGCGTCCCTTCTGGTGGCCGATAACCATTACGCTCTGGCCGTTGAAACGCGCCAGCCCGCCGACAATGGCGGCGTCATCGGCGAAAGCGCGGTCGCCGTGCAATTCCTCGAAATCGGTAAACAGATGCTGAACGTAATCCAGGGTGTAGGGCCGCTGCGGATGGCGAGACACCTGGGAAATCTGCCAGGGCGTAAGCTTGGCGTAAACTTCCTTGGTCAGGGCACGGCTCTTCTCCTGCAACTGGGCGATTTCCTGGGAAATATCCAGTGCCGGGTCTTCCTTCATGCTGTGCAATTGCTCGATCTTGTTCTCAAGCTCGGCAACGGATTGTTCAAAATCGAGAAATGTTACTTTCATGTTCCGATGCGGGTTATGGCCAGATTCCAATGATACAGGATAACCGGATGAATGAATAACCGGGCATAGGCCCGCCGCCGCGCGACGCGCCTACGAGCCGGGCGCGGCCGCAAGCGGCCGGGCTGCGGCCAGCGACGGCTTCAATGCCGCAGGATAGCGGCTCAATCGCCTGGTGCGGCGCCAGAACCGCCGCGCCGCGCCGCGCGTCAGCGTGAATTGCCAGGACCGCGTGTCCTGCACGACATCCAGTGTGACCGTATCCAGCCGGCCTCGGCGCAAGGCGTCTAGCGCGGGGACCATGCACAGCCGCTCCAGCGCCTGCAACGAATCGCGCCACGCCGCGAGGTCGCCATCGGCGACGGCGCGACCCAAACCGTCCCAGACCAGCAGCGTGTCGCCCTGTTCAAGATTGATTGGCCGCGCGCGATCGCGCGGAAGCGCAAAATGCTCGATGCCCGCCGCCTGTGCGAAAGCGAGGGTCAGTGGATCATCTGCGTACACCCGGGAAAACGGCGCGCCGAGGGCCTCGGGCGCGCGTCCGCCGCCCCATGTCCAGACGCTGTTGACCGCCCACTCGCCGCGCGCGTCACGCGCATCGTTCACGGGATGGGTGTAAAGCAGCATCTGAATTTCATTGAACACCGTGTGCCACGTGAGCGCGTCCGCACCCTGCGCCATGTAGTGCCTGACATCCCGGCCCGCAACCTCGGCCAGCGCATGCATCGCCACGCGCGGCGCATCCGCCATGCGCAAGTACCAGCGCTGCGGGTGCGGCGCAAGAAAGTGCAGACCCTGTTCGGCGAAATGGCGATTCAGCGTGTCGCAAAACTGCACAGCCTCTTCCGGCGCGAGGGTGCCGACCGGCCGCAGTATCAGCTCGCTGCCCCTGAGCATCAGGTGCACGGGATCGGCGCGCAGCCAGTAGTCCACCCCCGGTTCGCCGCCGTCTGCAAGCAGCGTGACCGGTGCGATTGCGCCATCGCTTACGCCGAATGCCGCGCATAGCCATGCCTCCATCGAAGGCGCATCGAGCACAGACGTGTCGGCGCGCGCCAGCAGCCTCTCCACCGCAGGCAAGCGCAGACCCGCGCACGCCGCCTCCGCCCCATCGCCGGAAATAAACAAACCGGGAACCGCCAAGTGTAGATGTTCGCCCATGTTGCAAGTTTACCATCCCATTTTTCGCCTTCTTGTGGCAAACTTAGCACTTGAACAAGAATATCCCCTGACACCTTGCGTCCTTACGAACTATTCATCGGTCTGCGTTATACCCGCGCAAAGCGGCGCAACCACTTCATATCGTTCATCTCGGGAATTTCCATCCTGGGCATCACGCTGGGCGTGACGGCGCTGATCGTGGTGCTGTCGGTGATGAATGGCTTCCAGAAGGAGGTCCGCGCGCGCATTCTGGGCATCACGCCGCACCTGCAGATCAGCAGTTTCGAAGGCCCGCTGGCCGATTGGCAGCCCATACTCAAGGTCGTTTCCCACAATCCCGGCGTAAGCGGGGCCGCACCTTACGTAAGCGGGGAAGCGATGCTTTCGCTGGACAACAACGTGGAAGGCGTCACAGTGCGCGGCATCGCGCCCGAGGCGGAAGATCGTCTTACCGGCCTGTCCGGAAAAATGAAGAAGGGCAGCCTGTTCAACCTGCGCCCCGGTGAATTCGGCATCGTGCTGGGGTCCGACCTCGCGCGCGCGCTGGGTGCGCGAGTGGGCGACAAAGTGCTGCTCATCACGCCGCAGGGCCAGATCACCCCCGCCGGGATGCTGCCGCGCCTCAAGCAGTTCACGGTGGTCGGCATCTTTGAGATCGGCATGTATCCCTACGATAACGTGCTGGCCTTGATCAACCTGAACGACGCCCAGAAGCTCTACCACCTCGACACCGCAGTAAGCGGCATCAGCGCCCACCTGCGCGACCTCGACCAGACCCAGGAAGTAACCGCCGAGCTGGAAAAGAGCCTGCCGCGCGACCTTTCGGTGAACGACTGGACCAAGCAGAATGCGAATTATTTCCGCGCGGTGCAGATGGAGAAGCGGGTGATGTTCATCATCCTGTCGCTGATCGTCGCCGTGGCGGCATTCAACATCGTCTCCACGCTGGTGATGGTGGTTACCGACAAGCAGGCCGACATCGCCATCCTGCGCACCCAGGGTGCATCGCCGCTGAGCATCATGAAGATCTTCATGGTGCAGGGCGTGGTAATAGGTCTGGCGGGGACGCTGCTCGGCGTGGCCTGCGGCGTCCTGTTGTCGCTGAACGTGGAGACCATCGTGCCCTTCATCGAACATACTTTCCACATGCAGTTCTTCCCCAAGGATGTCTACTACATCAGCGAGGTGCCCTCCGATCTGCACGAAAGCGATGTGATCACCGTGGCCTACTTCTCCTTCCTGATCAGCCTGCTCGCCACCCTGTATCCGAGCTGGCGCGCATCCAAGACCCAGCCGGCAGAGGCCCTCAAATATGAGTGAACAGACCGGTCAGCAGGACAACGAAGGTATCGCGACGGCAAACGGCGACCAGCGGGAAATCGTCGTCGCCTGCCACGACCTGCGCAAGATTTATTCCCAGGGCCATCTCAACGTGCTGGTGCTCAACGGCGCCAATCTGCACGTCAGGCGCGGCGAAAGCGTGGCGATCACCGGCGCATCCGGATCGGGAAAGAGCACCCTGCTGCACCTTCTGGGCGGGCTGGACCAGGCCAGCGCGGGCAGCGTGACCATTCTGGGCCATGAGATCGAAGCGATGAGCGAAGTGCAGCGCGGCAATCTGCGCAACCGCAGCCTGGGCTTCGTCTATCAGTTCCACCATCTGCTGCCGGAATTTACCGCACTGGAAAACGTCGCCATGCCGCTGCTGATCCGGGGCGTGCGCAAGGAAAAGGCCTACCCGCGCGCCGCCATCCTGCTCGAACAAGTCGGCCTGTCCAAGCGCATCGACCACATGCCGTCCGAGCTTTCCGGCGGCGAGCGCCAGCGGGCCGCAGTGGCCCGGGCGCTAGTTACCGAGCCTGCATGCGTGCTCGCCGACGAACCCACCGGCAACCTGGACCGCATCAGCGCCAATGCCCTGCTCGGATTGATGCAGGAACTGAATGAACGCCTCAACACCAGCTTCATCATCGCCACCCACGATCTGGATCTCGCCGCCAAGATGCACCGCCGCCTGAAACTGGTAGATGGCCTGCTCACCGAACTTTCCGAGTAACCTGCGCAGTTTCCCCACACTATAAAAATGGGATAATATCCCGGCATCGACACGCAGAACCGTACGCCGCGCGCAATCCCGATGAAACATAACAACCCGTCCCCGGCCATCAGCGATGTGGTGCTCGAACTCACCCTGTCGAGCGGGTTCGCCACCGACCTGGACGCCCTGCTCGACAAACTGCTGGCCATTCTGGGCCGGTCCCCCGGTTTTCCGTTTGCGCAGCAAGGCGCGATCCTGCTGCGCAATCCGCGGAATGCGTATTTCCAGGTCGCGCAATGCGGGATCGCGCCGCCCTGGATCAGCGGCTACCGCTGGGAACAGGGCGTCTTCGCGGAAAGCGCGCTGAGCGCGGCCTGCCGCTTCGTGGATCATCCGACGCCGTTCGGCGGCGCGCCGGGCACCTCCCGCCTGGCGCTGCTGCCGCTCTACATGCAGGACGGCATCACGGGCTACGCAGTCCTGTTCGCCCAGGCAGGCTACGTGGCAGGCGAGCCCACAATGAAATTCCTGTCGGACCTGGCGCGGGTGATCTCCAGCCTGGTCAGCCGCACCCTCACCATAGAGACGTTGCAGGTGCGCGAAGTCGAACTGGAGGACGCACGCGCAAACGCCATCCGCTCCCTCGGCGTCGCATCGGAATATCGTGACAACGAGACCGGCTGGCATGTCATGCGCATGACCAACGTCGCGCAGGCGATAGCCAAAGCCATGGGTGTGCCCGAGCAGCTGCGCGAACTTCTGTACATCGCCGCGCCGATGCATGACGTCGGCAAGATCGGCATTGCGGACGCTATCCTGCGCAAGCCAGGCAAGCTCTCCGCCGAAGAATTCGAGATCATGAAGACGCACACCACGATAGGCGTCACCATATTGACCGGCAACGATCCACTCATCGCGGCGGCGCGCGAAATCGCCGGCAATCACCACGAGCGCTGGGACGGCACCGGCTACCCGCGGGGGCTGCGCGAGGAAGACATTCCGCTGCTGGCGCGCATTTGCTCGGTCGCCGACGTGTTCGATGCGCTGACCTCTGTCCGGCCCTATAAGCAGCCATGGCCGACCGGCGAGGCGGCGGCCTGGATCACCGCACATTCCGGCACGCATTTCGACCCGTCCGTGGTCGAGGCGTTTCAGCGCGCCCTGCCCGAGATCCTGCGGATACGCGAACTGTACCGGGACGACATCATCGATCCCAACCAGTCGCTGGCGCTACCACCGATCGAGCACCGGCCGGACCGCTGGGTGGCCTGGGATGACAGCCTCAGCGTCGGCATCGACACGATAGACGAGCATCACCGCTACCTGCTGGATCTGATCAACGAGCTCCACGACGTTATCATCAATAAGCGCGGGGCGCGCAGCACAGCCCGGGTGATCAAGGCGCTGGACGCCTACGCCAGGGTGCACTTCCGCGCCGAGGAGATGATGATGGCGCATTATGACTTCGCCGGAATCGGGCATCAGGAACAGCAGCACCACGCATTCGAACATCGGGTGCAGGATTTCTATCAGGAACTGCACGTCAACCCGCTGGTGGCGCAGTTCGACATCCTGCAATATCTCCGCGCCTGGCTGATCGGCCACATCAAGGTGGAAGACGCGCACCTGCGCAGCCTGGTCACCACGTGATGCAGGAACGGCCGCTCAGGCCTGCTTCAGCAGTCGCGTGAAATAGCTGCGCAGCTTCGCCACCTTGGGCGCGATGACCGCCTGGCAGTAGCCCTGCTCCGGATGATTTGCGTAAAAATGCTGATGATATTCCTCAGCCGGGTAGAACTTCTGCGCCGGCGTCACCTCGGTGACAATTGGGTCGCGCCAGATCTTCATCTCGCCCAGGCCAGCGATCATCTTCTCGGCCTCGGCGCGCTGCGCCTCGCCATGCACAAATACCGCCGAGCGGTATTGGGACCCGACGTCGTTTCCCTGGCGGTTGAGCGTGGTCGGATCGTGGATGCTGAACAACACCGCCAGCAACTCCTCATAGGAAACCTGTTGCGGGTCGAAAGTGATCTCCACCGCCTCGGCATGGCCGGTGTCCCCGCGGCACACCGCGTCATACCCGGGATTGGGCAGCATACCGCCGGTATAGCCCGACACCACGCTTTCGACGCCGCGTATCTGCTCATACACCGCTTCCAGGCACCAGAAGCACCCGCCCGCAAAAGTTGCGACCTGCTTAGACTTGTCGTTCATCCTTTTCCTTTCGTGCCGCGCGCCTGGCGGCCCTGCGCCGCCATTCCCAGACCACCGCCAGATACCATAACGCCCGAACCGCAATATATCCCATCACGGCCAGGGTGAGGGCAAGCATGGGCAAGCCAAGGGCAAACGGTTTGCCGAGCGACAGGAACCAGTGCGGCAGCACCGCGCTCCAGTTGTGCCAGGTCATATCCGGCAAGGCGAACCGCGCCGCCGAAACCGCTCCCTTGTGCCCCAGCATGAACGCGCCATATTCATAGGCCAGCGCATACAGCGGCACGATGGTCAGCGGATTGGTATACAGCGTGGTGAACACGGCAACCGGCAGGTTGACCCGGAACACCATGGACAGCACGGCTGCGCTGATCATCTGCAGCGGCCCGGGGATCAATCCGCAGAACAGCCCGAGCGAGACGCCGCCCGCCACGGAGCGGCGGTGCAAATGCCAGAGGTTGGGGTGATGCAGCCTGCCGCCAAGCAAATATCGCCCCCACCCTGTACGGGTAATGGCGTCGTGGGTGGGCAGAAACCTTCTGAAATACTTTCTCGGCATAAAATATTCTTGGACGGCATGCCGCCGTTTACGGCAGAATTACCGGCGACCCCGCAGGCCGTGCAGCGCGCATCCGGCAAGCGGTGCGGCCCACAGCGCGCCGCTGCGGTCACCCATCAGGACCATTATGCCAGCAAACACTGCCAATACGGTCACAAACCCGAAAGCCGAGCCAGACACCGGCGCCGCGGACGGCCTGACGCAGCAGGACGCCCATGCCAGGCTGCGCTCCGACGGATACAACGAACTTCCCGCCGCCAGACGGCGCGACATCGCGGTCATCTCGCTGGAGGTCGTGCGCGAGCCCATGTTCCTGCTGCTGGTGGGCGCCGGCGCGATCTACCTGCTGCTGGGGGACAGCGGCGATGCGCTGATGCTGCTCGGTTTCGTGTTCGTGGTCATGGGTATCACCATCTACCAGGAATACAAGACCGAGCGCGTGCTGGAGGCCTTGCGCGACCTCACCAGCCCGCGCGCGCTGGTTGTGCGCGACGGCGTCGAACACCGCATTTCGGGGCGCGATGTAGTGCGCGGCGACATCCTCGTGCTTGCCGAGGGCGACCGCGTGGCGGCCGATGCCGTACTGCTATCCTGCAACGACTTTGCCGCGGACGAGTCGCTGCTCACCGGCGAATCGGTGCCGGTCCGCAAGGTCGCCTGCCCGGATGCGTCGGCGATGGCGATGGCGGCGCCGGGCGGGGATGGACTGCCCTATGTCTATTCAGGCTCGCTGGTGGTCGGGGGGCGTGGCACGGCCCGGGTGCTGGCCACGGGCTCCCATACCGAGATCGGCAAGATCGGCGTGGCGCTGCGCCAGCAGGCAGGGGAAGCCACACCGCTGCAAACCGAGATCGGCCGCCTGGTGCGCGCCCTCGCAGTCGTCGGCACACTGCTCAGCCTGCTGCTGGTGGCGGTTTATGGCCTGACCCGGGGCGACTGGCTGCGCGGCTTCCTGTCCGGGATCACCCTGGCCATGTCCATCCTGCCGGAAGAATACCCCGTCGTGCTCACGGTATTCCTGGCAATGGGCGCATGGCGCATCTCGCGCCACCGGGTGTTGACGCGGCGCATCCCGAGCGTAGAAGCGCTGGGATCCGCCACCGTGCTGTGCGTGGACAAGACCGGCACCCTCACCCACAACCGGATGACCGTCCGGCAACTCGTCGTTGCCGGCGAAACCTTCCCGGTAACAGACAGCACGGCGGCGCTGCCGGAGAAATTTCACCCGCTCGCCGAATTCGCCATTCTCTCGAGCGAAGTGGAACCCTTCGATCCCATGGAAAAGGCGCTGCACGCGCTGGGCGAACGCTACCTCGCCAATACCGAGCACCTGCACGGCGACTGGGAACTGGCCCACGAATATTCGCTCTCGCCGGAGCTGCTGGCGCTGTCGCACGTCTGGCGCGCGCGCGGACGCAAGGCGTACGTCGTCGCCGCCAAGGGTTCGCCGGAAGCCATCGGAGACCTGTGCCACCTCGACTCCGCGCAGATGGCCCTCCTGGACGCGCAGGCCAACGAACTGGCCGCGCAGGGCATGCGCGTGCTCGGCGTGGCGCGCGCGGACTACACCGGCGAGGAATGGCCGGACATCCAGCACGATTTCGATTTCCACCTGGTGGGCCTCGTCGGCCTCGCGGACCCGGTGCGACATACCGTCTCGCCAGCGCTCAAGGAGTGCAGCACGGCCGGCATCCGCGTGGTGATGATCACCGGCGACTATCCCGTCACCGCCGCGGCGATCGCGCGCGAGATCGGCCTCGAACCGGGCAGCGGGCCAATCATGACCGGCCCCGAACTGGCGCAGATGGACGACGCCTCGCTGCGTGAGCGTGTTCGTGACAGCAACATCTTCGCACGCATGACGCCCGATCAGAAATTGCGCCTGGTGAATGCGCTCAAGGCAAACGGAGAGGTGGTGGCAATGACGGGCGACGGGGTGAATGATGCGCCCGCGCTAAAGGCGGCGCACATCGGCATCGCCATGGGTGCGCGCGGAACGGACGTTGCGCGCGAGGCGTCCTCGCTGGTGCTGCTGGACGATGACTTCTCGTCGATAGTGCGCGCGGTACGCATCGGGCGCGCGATCTTCGACAACCTGCGCAAGGCGATGTCCTACATCCTTGCGGTGCATATCCCCATCGCTGGATTGTCGCTCATCCCCCTGCTGCTGGGTTGGCCGCCGGTATTCGAGCCGGTGCACATCGTGTTCCTGGAGATGATCATCAACCCGGCCTGCTCCATTGCGTTCGAGGCGGAGCCGGCGGAAAAGGATGTGATGCGGCGCCCGCCGCGCAGCCCGCGGGAGCCGTTGTTCGGCCGCCACACGCTGGCGCTCAGCCTGCTGCAAGGTGTGACGCTGCTGCTCGCCTCGCTGGGCGTGCTGGGCTACGCACTGCACGCAGGCGCGGCTGAGGGCGCGGCGCGCGCGATGGCGTTTTCCACGCTGGTGTTGGGGAACCTGGGGCTGATTCTGGTCAACCGCTCCTGGCGGCACTCCCTGCCGGCCTTGCTGCGGACGCGCAACCCGGCGCTATGGTGGGTCGCCGGAGGCGCCGTGCTCTTCCTGTCCATCGCACTCACGGTGCCGCCGGTGCGGGCGATCTTCCATTTTTCGCCGATTGCCGCCAGCCAGGCCGCGCTGTGCCTGGTGGCCGGCATGGCCAGTGCGCTGTGGTTCGAATTACTGAAGCCCGTGCGGCGGGCTTAGGGGTGCTCAGCCTTCGACGATGCCGTTGCGGATTGCATAGCGGGTCAGTTCGGCCACGGTATGCAGGTTGACCTTGCGCATGATGTTGCGCCGGTGCACTTCGACGGTCGACGTCGCAAGGTTGAGGTTCTGGGCGATGGCCATGGAGGAACGTCCTTCCGCCACCATGTGCAGCACTTGCAACTCGCGGTGGCTGAGTTTGGAAAGCCCCGATTCGGAGGGACTGCTGAACACGGAATCCACGACATGGGTGGCGACTTCCGGACAGAGATATTTCCTCCGGCTGTTGTGCACGACGTTGATCGCGCGCACCACCTCTTCCGGCGATTCGGACTTGGTGATGAATCCGGCTGCGCCGGCATTCATCATTTCCATGACGTAATACGGATCGGAGTGCCCGGACAGCCCGATGACCTTCACGCCCGCATTCATGGCGAGCAGGTGGCGCGTCGCCTCTATGCCATCCATCCCGGGCATGGATATGTCCATGCATACTACGTCGGGCGTGCTTTGCCGGGAGAGGGCCAGCAATTCATGGCCATCCGCCGCCTCACCCGCCACGTCGAGATTCTGTTCCCGCTCCAGATAAAGCCTGAGCGCCTGACGGAACATTTTGTGGTCGTCCACGAGAAAGACTTTAACTTTCATAGCATCACCCCTGAAAGTCGTGAATATCCGCCAACGAATCTTGCGCACGCGTGTGCAGCACGCAGCGCGATCCTATCCCTTTTGCCCCCATTCAGGGTACGCGCCCGACGCCCGCTTTCCGCACATGGCTTCCAGCCCGGTTCCCGCGTAGCGCAACACCTGATTCCATGAGGTCGCGGTAATCTAACATCAGGATCTGGACTATGGATACACGTACAAACACGTACATCTCATGTCGGCTATTTGCGTAATTGCTTTTCCGCCGGCTGCGTCCGGGACTGCGCGGAATGAATGCCGCGCCTACTTGGAACGCTGGGCGGACTTGGGACGGAATGCCGCGACGATTTCAGGATTGGTTTCGATATACGGGCCGCCGATCAGATCCACACAGTACGGCACAGCGGCGAACACGCCGTCCAGCGTTTCCTTGATCGCCTTGGGCTGCCCCGGGAGGTTGAGGATGAGGCTGGAGCCCCGCACCACGCCGGTCTGGCGCGACAGGATGGCGGTGGGAACGTATTTCAGACTTACCGCCCGCATCTGCTCGCCGAAGCCCGGCAGCACTTTATCCGCAACCGCCAGCGTGGCCTCCGGCGTTACATCGCGCGGCGCAGGACCGGTGCCGCCGGTGGTTAGAATGAGGTGGCAGCCCTCGATGTCTGCGAGTTCGATCAGCAGCGCCTCGATCAGGGTCTGTTCGTCAGGGATCAGGCGTTTGATGGTCTGCCAAGGACTGGTCAGCGCGCGCGCGAACCATTCCTCCAGCGCGGGCAGGCCTGCGTCTTCGTACACACCGCTGCTTGCGCGGTCGCTGATGGACACGAGTCCGATCTTGAGCATGTTATCTTCGGTCATCTGTTTTCCCCTCCAGCGCGCATCAACCTCGCGCGCCGGCGCCGCTCACTGACGCACCCGGTTGGCGGCCGACAGCTCTTCGAGCGAGTTGATATTGAAAAAAGCCTGTTCGTCATCGAACACCGCTTCGCGCGTGTTCAGCGCGGCGAGCCAGTCTCCCACTTTGCGCCCTCCGCTCTCCAGATAGCGGCTCAGCGCGGGCAGTACCCGCTTGCGATAGAGCGCGATGGTCGGTTGCCGCCTGCCCCGCACCACCGCGACGGCTGCGTCCGCCTCGCCCGCCGCGGCCAGCAGCCTTGCGATCAGGTCTTGCGGCAGAAACGGGGTGTCGCAGGGCACGCTGGCCACCCATTCATTCGAACAGTATTGCAAGGCGGCCTGCACGCCGGCCAGCGGGCCGGCGTATCCCGGTATCAGATCGGCAATCACCGGATAGCCCAGATCCGCGTAAGCGGCCGCATTATCGTTGGCGCTGATCACGATCTGCGTACCCTGCGGCTGCAGCGCCGCAACCACCCATGCCACAAGCCGCCGCCCGCGCAGTTGCTTCAGGCCCTTGTCCCCGCCCATGCGGCTGCCCTGGCCGCCGGCGAGAATGACGGTGGTGACCGGCAGTGCCTCTGCCATGGCGCCGCCGCTTCCGCCTAGCCGCCGGTGCGCGACATGAAGCGCACGATGTTGCCGCCCTGCCCCGAGAGGTCGAAGGTGTGCGCCTCCGGCTTGGCGGCGACGGCATGCAGAATCAGTTCGCGCAGGCGGCCTTCGTTCCCGGCGCGGGCCGCGGGCAGCAGGTCCACCATGTTGGCGTTGCCCAGACAGGGAAAGAGCTCGCCGCGCGCGGTCACGCGCATGCGGTTGCAGTCGGCGCAAAAATTCCGGCTGTGGGGCGAGATCAGGCCGATGCGCGATTCATGGCCGGGCAGGCGCCAGTAGCGCGCCGGGCCACCGCTGGTTTCCGCGCTCGGGATCAGTTCGAATGCGGCCTTGAGCCCGGCCAGCACTACTTCGTTGCTGACGCAGGAGGCCTCGTGCGAAGTCACGGTGTCGCCCAGCGGCATCTGTTCGATGAAGCTGATGTCTATCGCGCGGTCGAGCGCGAATTGCACCAGGCCGGGGAATTCATGGTCGTTGACGCCGCGCATCGGCACAACATTGAGCTTGACCCCGCGCGGCCCCCAGGCGGCAATGGCCGCGTCTATGCCGGCCAGCACCTTGGCCAGATCGCCGGTGCGGGTAATGCCACGGAAGGTTTCAGCCGACAGGCTGTCGAGGCTGATGTTGACCCGGCGCACCCCGGCCCGCGCCAGCGCGGCTGCCTGCCCGGCCAACTGCGAGCCGTTGGTGGTAAGCACCAGTTCGCGCAGCCCTTCCACCTTGCCGAGGCGGTCCGCCAGCCAGTCTATGTCCTTGCGCACCAGCGGCTCGCCGCCCGTCAACCGGATCTTGCTCACACCGAGCGCGACGAAGGTGCGGGCCACAAGCAGGCATTCCTCCAGCGAGAGGATCTCGTCGCGCGGCACGAATTCCATCTTTTCCGCCATGCAGTAGGAGCAGCGGAAATCGCACCGGTCGGTGACTGAAAGGCGCAGGTAGCTGATCTTCCTGCCGAAGTTGTCTTGCAAGGGGCGGCTCACGTGGCGAATTTATAAGGGCCTAATTATATAGAATTGGCGCGAAAAGCGAGAGCCGTAACAAGCGAGCAAAAACATGCAGCCTTATCAGCCGGTTGCGCACGCAACCCGCGGTGCGGCGCAGCGGAAAACGGGCGGAAACCGCGCCGCTTCCAGCAGCCGGGCAATGGCGCCATGCGGTGGCCGACGCCGCCCCCGAGCGGCGCCGGCATCGCCCCTACCAGCCGGCTTCGCGCTCCGGCGTTGCGGAGATCTTGTGAATGCTGAGGTCGGCGCCGTTGAATTCCTGTTCCGGGTCCAGCCTGATGCCGACCACTTGCCGAATCACACCGTAGACGATGAAGCCGCCGGCCAGTGCGACGCCCACGCCAAGCAGCGTGCCGAGCAATTGCGACATGAAGTTGACGTGGTTCACGACTCCGTCGACGGTAAAGGTGCCCATACCACCCAACGCCTTGAGCCCGAAGATGCCCGCGGCGACCCCGCCCCAGGCGCCGCACAGGCCGTGCAGCGGCCACACGCCGAGCACGTCGTCGATTTTCCAGCGGTTCTGGGTGAGCGTAAACATCACCACAAACAGCCCGCCCGCGACACCGCCGGTGATCAGCGCGCCCACGGGGTGCATCAAGTCGGAGCCCGCGCAGATAGCCACGAGGCCGGCCAGCGGACCGTTATGCAGGAAGCCCGGATCGTTCTTGCCCATGAACAAGGCAACCAGGGTGCCGCCGACCATGGCCATCAGCGAATTGACCGCGACCAGGCCGCTCATGTTGTCCAGGGTCTGCGCCGACATCACGTTGAAGCCGAACCAGCCCACCGTGAGTATCCAGGCGCCCAGCGCCAGGAAGGGAATGCTGGACGGCGGATGTGCAGCAATGCGGCCCTCCTTGCTGTAGCGTCCGCGCCGCGCACCCAGCAGCAAGACGGCGGCCAGGCCGATCCAGCCGCCGACGGCGTGCACGACCACCGACCCGGCGAAATCATGGAATTCGCCGCCGAAGGTGCCGAGCAGCCAGTGCTGGACGCCGAAGCGGTGATTCCAGGCGATGCCCTCGAAGAAGGGGTAGACGAAGCCGACGAGGAAGAAGGTCGCGGCCAGCATGGGATTGAAGCGCGCGCGCTCCGCCACGCCGCCGGAAACGATGGCAGGAATGGCGGCGGCGAAGGTGAGCAGGAAGAAGAACTTTACCAGTTCGTAGCCGTTCTTCTGCGCGAGTGTCTCGGCGCCGCTGTAGAAGCTGATGCCGTAGGCAATGGCATAGCCGATGAAGAAATAGGCCACGGTGGAGACGGCGAAATCGCTGAGGATTTTCACCAGCGCATTGACCTGGTTCTTCTTGCGCACGGTGCCCAGTTCCAGAAAGGCAAACCCGGCGTGCATCGCCAGCACCATGATCGCGCCCAGCAGTATAAACAGGGCATCGCTGCCGCTTTTCAGTTGCTCCATGTGTTCCTCTTGATGTCGGATGACGAGCCGGTCGGCTCAATAGATGGAAACTGTCGGGCACCGGCGGCCGGCTGCCCGCGACGCATGCAAGACTGCGGATGGCACGAGTTCATTTATCCCAGCCGCCCAGGGTCTTTTCGAGCCAGTACAGGCCTACTATGGTCTTGCTGTCGTTGATCCGGCCCCGGCGCACCCAGTCGGCGGCTTCGGCTGCGGGCAGTTCGAACACCTCCAGCAATTCGCCATCGTCAAGCTGACGTCCCTGGTGGCTGAGGCCGCGCGCCAGGAAATACTCGATGCGCTCGTCCGCGTAGCCGATGCAGGGCCAAGCGGTGGTCAGGTGGGTCCATTCGCTGGCGATGTAGCCGGTCTCCTCCAGCAGTTCGCGCTGCGCACAGACCAGGATGTCCTCGCCGGGATCGATCTTGCCCGCCGGAATCTCGACGAATTCGCGCCGCGGCGCGTAACGGAACTGGCGTTCCATCAGGAGATTGCCGTTATCCAGCAGGGCGAGCACGGCCACGGCGCCGGGATGCATGACGTATTCGCGGGTATGGACCTGCCCGTCAGGCAGCGCCGCGCGGTCCTTTCGCACCTTGATAAAGCCGCCGTCATAGACCAGCTCTGAATCAACACAGGTTTCCGTCAGATCCATATTTTCGTCCGGCAAAGCGATTTTGCAGCGGCTGCTGACAGCCGCCCCGCCGCGCTCAATGCAGCATCAGGGAATTCTGCACCGCCACCACGCACATGGACATCAGGCCCGCCGGGCCGGGCCACGCGCCCAGCAGCAGCACCACGATGCCGTTGAACGAGATGAGCACGCTGCCCTCCGGCTGCGCCGCGATGGGTTCGTGACTCTCCGGCGCGTCGAAATACATCAGCTTCACGATGCGCAGGTAGTAGAACGCGCCAATAAGGGAGAACAGCACCGCGACGATGACCAGCGGGATGTGGCCGGCCACCACCGCCGCGCTGAGCACAGCGAACTTGGCATAGAAGCCGACCGTCGGCGGCACACCGGCCAGGGAGAACATCAGCAACAGCATCATGAACGCCAGCCACGGACTGCGCTGGTTCAGGCCTTTGAAGTCGGTAAGGTTTTCGGCTTCGAAGCCTTCGCGCGACAGCAGCATGATCATGCCGAAAGCGCCCAGGTTCATCAGAACGTAGGCCACGGCATAGAACATCGCCGCACCATAGCCCTGCAGGGTGCCGGTGAGCACGCCGATCAGCAGGAAACCCATGTGCGAGATGGTCGAATAGGCGAGCATGCGCTTGAGGTTGCCCTGGGCGATGGCGGTGATGTTGCCGACGCCCATGGACAGCACAGCAAGAATCTCCAGCATCCCCGACCAGTCGGTTTGCAGCGGCTGCAGACCCTGCACCAGCAGGCGCATGGTAAAGCCGAAGGCCGCCAGCTTGGGCGCGGTGGCGATTAGCATGGTCATCGCTGTCGGCGCGCCGTGGTAGACGTCGGGCACCCACATGTGGAAAGGCACGGCGCCCACTTTGAACGCCAGGCCGGATACGATGAATACGAGGCCGAAAGCCAGCAGCGCCTTGTTCGGCACGCCGCGCGCAATGGCGTCGGCCACGCCGTTCACCTCCAGCGTGCCGGTGGCGCCGTATAGCATCGACATGCCATACAGCAGCAAGCCCGATGCCAGCGCACCGAGAATGAAGTATTTCATTGCCGCCTCGGTTGCGATGGAGGAGTCACGCTGCAGCGCCACCATGGCGTACAGCGACAGCGCCAGCAGCTCCAATCCCAGATACAGCGTCAGGAAATGGCTGGCGGAGATCATGACCATCATGCCCAGCAGCGCGAACAGCGACAGCGCCATGAATTCGCCGGTGAACAGCCCACGCGCCAGCAGATAGCTGCGCGAATAGGCAAGCACCATGGACACCGCCATGTAGGAGAACAGCTTGAGCACGTCGGACATCAGGTCGCCGACGAACATGTGGTGGAACAGGTAATGCACGCCCTGCTGATGGGTGAACAGGGTGATCAGGATGCAGCCGAACAGCGCTGTCTGCGACAGCACATAGGCGACGATCTTGTTACGGAAGAACAGATCGGCAAGCAGCACCGCGCAGACCATGACCAGCAGGAAGATTTCTGCAGCGGCGGGGAACAGGGAGTGGAGGTAGGCCATATCGTCCTCGATGCTAAAACTTTTGGCGCGCGACATGCACCAGCAGGTCGTTCACCGACACGTGCATGATGTCAGCGAACGGCGCGGGATAGATGCCCATGGCCAGCACAGTCACGGCCAGGATGCCGAGCACCAGCATTTCGCGCGCGGTGATGTCCTTGAGTTCGGCCACCGCCCGATTGGCGACCGCGCCGAAGACGACGCGCTTGTACATCCACAGGGTGTAGGCCGCGCCCCAGATCAGCGTGGTGGCGGCCAGGAAGGCATACCAGAAGTTGGCCTTGACCGTGCCCATGATCACCCAGAACTCGCCGACGAAGCCGCTGGTGCCGGGCAGGCCGCTGTTGGCCATGGCAAACAGCATGAAGAAGGCCGCAAAAACCGGCATCGTGTTGACCACACCGCCGTAATCGGCTATCTGGCGCGAATGAATGCGGTCATACATCACGCCGATGCAGAGGAATAGCGCGCCGGAGACGAAGCCGTGCGAAATCATCTGGATCAGCCCGCCCTCCATGCCCTGGGCGTTGAAGATGAAAAAACCCAGGGTGACGAAGCCCATGTGAGAGATCGAGGAATAAGCCACCAGTTTCTTCATGTCGGCCTGAGTCAGCGCCACCAAGCCGATGTACACCACGGCGATCAGCGACAGCGCGATCATCAGACCCGCCAGGCTGTGGCTGGCGTCCGGCACGATGGGCAGCGAGAACCGGAGGAAGCCGTAGGCACCCACCTTCAGCATGATGGCCGCCAGGATGACCGAGCCGCCAGTCGGCGCCTCGACGTGGGCATCCGGGAGCCACGTGTGCACCGGCACCATGGGCACCTTGACCGCGAACGCCAGCAGGAAGGCAATGAACACCAGGATCTGCGCGGTCAGCGGGATGGCCATGCGCTGGTAGTCGAGAATCTCGAAGCTGAAGCCGGAGTGGTAATAGAGATAGAGCAGCGCGACCAGCATCAGCAGCGAGCCCATCAGCGTGTAGAGGAAGAACTTGATCGCCGCATACACCCGGTTCGGACCACCCCATACGCCGATGATGATGAACATGGGGATCAGCATCGCTTCCCAGAACACATAGAACAGCACGGCATCGAGCGCAGCGAACACCCCGTTGATCATGCCGGACATGATGAGGAAGGCCGCCATATACTGGGCGACGCGCTTTTCGATCACTTTCCAGCCGGCGATCACCACCAGCGGGGTGAAGAAGCTGTTGAGAATGATGAACAGCACGGAAATGCCGTCCACGCCAAGATGGTAGTTGATGTGGATGTACTGACCGATGTCGACCCAGCGCAGGTTTTCGGTGAACTGCATGCCGCTGGTGGTACGGTCAAAGCCGGCATACAGCGGAATGGTCACCAGGAAGCTCAGGATCGCGCCCACCAGCGCGATATTCCGCGCCAGCTTGGCATTGCGGTCGCCGCCGGTGGCCAGCACCAGGATGCCGAACAGGATCGGCAGCCAGATGACGACGGTTAGTACATGTATTCCGAAAATCATGCTTGTTCCTTTATCTCCAGCCGCGTCTTATTCGAACCAGGTGCGCACAGTCAGCAGCAGCGACACGCCTATGATCATCCAGAAGGCGTAGTGATAAACGTAACCGGTCTGCATCTGCCGCAGCACGCCGGAGAATGCACCGACCAGGCGCGCCGTGCCGTTGACCAGCAGGCCGTCGATCAGTTTCACATCGCCGAACTTCCACAGGAAACGGCTGGCCCCGCGTACGCCGCCGGCAAAGAACCAGTCGTTGAAGCGGTCGAAGTAGTAGTTGTTCACCAGCACGGTATAGACGGGCTTGAGCGCGCTCTGGATCCTGGCGGGCAGGTCGGGCCGCTTCATGTACAGGAACCACGAGGACACCACGCCGATCACCATCAGCCAGAACGCCGGCTCGCCCAGGTCTTCCAGCGCCATCGGCGCCCATCCCTTGAATTCGTCGTGAATATGCGCGAGCACGTGATAATGATTCTGGCCCACGTAGATCGCATCCTTGAACCAGCTGTCTATCATCAGGGGCCTGATCGCGAACATGCCGATGAATACGGATGGAACCGCCAGGGCCACCAGCGGCAGCCATACCACCCAGGGTGACTCGTGCGGCTTCTCGCCCGGCGCCAGGCCGTGGTGGTGGTCGGCGGAGACCTCTTCATCCGCGTGGTCGCCGTGATGGTCGTGGTGTTCCAGCCCGAAGCGCTCCTTGCCGTGGAACACCAGGAAATAAAGGCGGAAGGAATAAAAGGCGGTGACGAATACGCCCAGCACCAGTGCGACATGCGCGATGGGTGCGACCGGCAGCGAGGAGGCCTCGACCGCCTCGATGATGCTGGTCTTGGAATAGAAGCCGGAAAAGAACGGCATGCCGATCAGGGCGAGCGAGCCGATAAGGAAGGTGATCCAGGTGATGGGCATATACTTGCGCAGGCCGCCCATGTTGCGGATGTCCTGATCGTGGTGCATTCCGATGATCACCGAGCCGGCCGCCAGGAACAGCAGCGCCTTGAAGAAGGCGTGAGTCATCAGGTGGAACAGCGCAGCCGAATAGGCCGAAGCGCCTAGCGCCACCGTCATGTAGCCGAGCTGGGACAGCGTGGAATAGGCGATCACCCGCTTGATGTCGTTCTGGATCATGCCGAGGAAGCCCATGAACAGGGCGGTGATCGCGCCTATGATCATGATGAAGGAGAGCGCGGTATCGGACAGTTCGAACAGCGGCGACATGCGCGCCACCATGAAGATGCCCGCAGTCACCATGGTCGCGGCGTGGATCAGCGCGGAGATCGGGGTCGGGCCTTCCATGGAGTCGGGCAGCCAGACATGCAGCGGGAACTGGGCGCTCTTGCCCATGGCGCCGATGAACAGCAGCACACAGATGGTCGTCATCAGGTTCCATGCGACGCCCGGGATGGGCGCGAAATCCTGGACCAGCGCCGGCGCATCGTGAAACACCTGCTCGTAATCCGCGGTATGGAACACCATCAGCACCAGGCCGATACCCAGCAGGAAGCCGAAATCGCCCACGCGGTTGACCAGGAAGGCCTTGAGGTTGGCATAGATCGCCGTCGGGCGCGTGTACCAGAAGCCGATCAGCAAATAGGAAACCAGGCCCACCGCTTCCCAGCCGAAGAAGAGCTGGATGAAGTTGTCGGACATCACCAGCATCAGCATGGAAAACGTAAACAGCGAGATGTAGCTGAAGAAGCGCTGATAACCCGGGTCATCCCGCATATAGCCTATGGTGTAGATGTGCACCATCAGCGAGACGCCGGTCACCACCACCATCATCATCGCGCTCATGCGGTCGACCAGGAAGCCGACGCCTATCTGCAGATGGTCGGCAGCGGCCATCCACCGATAGCCTGCCAGCGGACCTATCGTCGCAACATTGACCACATGCCACAGCAGGGACAGGGATGCGAAAAACGAGACCGCGACGAGGGCGATGGTGATGCGGTGCGACCACGCACGGCCCAGCGCCTTGCCGAACAAGCCCGCCGCAATCGCGCCCGCCAGAGGCGCCAGCGGAACCAGGGGAACCAGGAAGTGAACGTTTGCCAGTGCCATATCAACCCTTCAACTTGCCCAGATCATCGACGTTGATGGTGCGCAGATTGCGGAACAGCACCACAAGAATCGCCAGGCCGATGGCCGCCTCGGCCGCCGCGACGGTAAGGATGAAAAACACGAACACCTGCCCGGCGGTATCATTAAGGTAATGCGAAAAGGCGATGAAGTTGGTGTTCACCGCGAGCAGCATCATTTCGATCGCCATCAGCAGCACGATGATATTCTTGCGGTTAAGAAAGATGCCCACCACGCTGATGGCGAACAGCACCGCGCCCAGCACGAGATAATGCGACAGCCCCAGATTCAGCATATTGTTCCTCCCCCGCCTTTCTATTCTGCGGCGCCCGTTTCGGCCCCGGCCCTTTCGGGCCTGGCCTCGCTGGCAACCTGCACCACGCGCACCCGATCCTCGCGCCGCACCGCGACCTGCTTCGCCACGTCCTGTGATTTGTTGTCCTTGCGGCGGCGCAGGGTCAGCGCGATCGCCGCAACGATGGCGATCAACAGCAGCACCGACGCCAATTCGAACGGATAGACATATTCGGTGTAGATCAGACGCCCCAGTTCCTTGACGTTGCTGTAATCGGCGCCATGCACCACGGCTGCGGACGTCTCCGCGGTGCGGCGGCTGCCCAGCACCCAGATCATTTCGCCCACCATCACGGCCGCAAGCATCAGGCCGAAGGGGAACCAGCGCCAAAAGCCCTCGCGCAGGCGCTCGATGTTGATGTCCAGCATCATCACCACGAACAGGAACAGCACCATCACCGCGCCGACATACACCAGGATCAGGGTCATGGCCAGGAACTCCGCATCGAGCAGCAGCCAGATGCCCGCCATGGCAAAGAACGCCAGCACCAGGAACAGCGCGGCGTGCACCGGGTTGCGCGCGGTGATCACGCGCACGGCCGCAAACACCGTCAGTGCCGCGAACACATAAAAGACCACTGTCTCTATCATCAACGCATCCCTTTATCGGTATTTCGCATCCGCCGCGCGGTCACGGGCGATCTGTTCTTCGTATTTGTCGCCCACCGCCAGCAGCATGTCCTTGGTGTAAAGCAGGTCACCCCGCTTTTCGCCGTGATACTCGAAGATGCGCGTCTCGACAATGGCGTCCACCGGACAGGACTCCTCGCAGAAGCCGCAGAAGATGCACTTCACCAGGTCGATGTCGTAGCGCGTGGTGCGCCGCGTGCCGTCTTCGCGCTCCGCCACTTCGATGTTGATCGCCAGTGCGGGACACACCGCTTCGCACAGCTTGCAGGCGATGCAGCGTTCCTCGCCGTTGGCATAGCGGCGCTGGGCGTGTAGCCCGCGGAAGCGGGCGCTGAGCGGCGTCTTTTCATCCGGGTACTGGATCGTGACATGGCGCGCGAATAAATAGCGCCCCGTCACAGACAAGCCCTTGAGCAGCTCGAACAGGGTGAATGTCTTTACGAAATGCTTGATCTTATCCATCGTCACGTCACCACAGCCAATACGGCGTCTGCATCCAGGCGGCGATTATCGTCAGCCACACCAGGGTAAGCGGGATAAACACTTTCCAGCCCAGCCGCATCAGCTGGTCGTAGCGGTAGCGCGGAAAGGTCGCGCGGAACCACAGGAACAGGAACAGCAGGAACGACATCTTGCCCAGCATCCACAACAGGCCGGGGATCTTGTCGGTCAGCGGACCGATCCCGGCCCAGCCGTGGAACGGATTGAGCCAGCCGCCGAGGAACATCACCGAAGCCAGCGCCGAGATCAGGATCATGTTGGCGTATTCGGCGAGGAAGAACAGGGCAAAGCCCATGCCGGAATATTCGGTATGGAAACCGGCCACGAGGGCCGATTCGTCTTCGGCCAGGTCGAACGGGGCGCGGTTGGTTTCGGCCACACCCGACAGGAAATAGACCACGAACATGGGGAAAAGCGGAATGAAATACCAGCCGGCGATCCCCTCGAGGTGCCAGCCGAACAGCGTGACGCCGTGCGACTGGCCGCGCACGATGTCGCCCAGGTTCATGCTCTGCGCCGCCAGCAGCACGCACACCAGTGCGAAGCCCATGGCCAACTCGTAGGACACGATCTGGGCGGCGGAGCGCAACGCACCCAGGAAAGCATACTTGGAGTTGGAAGCCCAGCCGGCAATGATGATGCCGTATACGCCGAGCGAGGTCATGGCCAGGATGTACAGCAGGCCGGCATTGACGTTCGCCACCTGCATGCCGTCGCCGAAGGGAATCACCGCCCATGCGGCCAGCGCGGGCGTCAGCGCCAGCACCGGCGCAGAAACGAACAGGAAGCGGTTGGCCTTGCTGGGGATGATGATTTCCTTCAGCAGCAGCTTGATGCCGTCCGCCAGCGGCTGCAGCAGCCCCCAGATGCCGACGCGGTTGGGGCCAGGGCGGACCTGCATGAAGCCCAGGATCTTGCGCTCGGCCAGGGTAAGGTAGGCGACGCTGCCCATGATGGGCAGCACAACAACCAGTATCTTTGCCACGGTCCACAGCACCGTGAGCAGCGGCCCCCACCAAGCGCCGAACAGGCTATGGCCGTGCTGGTCTATGGTATGCAGCAATTCCATCATGCGCGCTCCACCTTTATCATCCCGAACATCGCGCCCAGTGCGGCTGTCGCCGGATGGCCCGCTGCCACGCGCGCCACGCCCGCCGGCAGGCCGTTATCCTCGGCCACGGCCAACTGGACGCTCCCCTCCCCCTGGCTGACCCTGGCCTGCGCACCAGGCTGCAGTCCCAGATTCTTCAGTTCCGCGCCATTCATCCTCAGCACGGGGGTCGCCGCGTCCGCTGTCGCCTGCAGCGAGGCAGCCCGGCGCACCACGGCATCGGCCGCATAAATGGGCACATCGGCCACGCGCTGCAGCCCGGCCTGCACCGGGGTGCTGGCGCTGGCAGCGGGTGCGGCCATCAGGCCGTTGTTCAGTTTTGCCACAACGTCCCCACCGCCCAGGGCCTCGTCGCGCACTTGTTCGCTGGTTTCGTAATCGAATCCCGTCACGTTCAGCAGGTTGCCCAGAACACGCAGCACCTTCCACGCCGGACGCGCCTCGCCCTGCGGCTGGACCGCGCCCTTGAAGCTCTGCACGCGTCCTTCCATGCTGACGAAAGTGCCGGAGGTCTCGGCGAACGGCGCGATGGGCAGCATCACGTCGGCGTAATCCTGCGCCCGGTGCTTGTAGGCGGACAGCGCGACCACCAGATCGGCGGCCTGCATGGCTTTAATCGCCTGCTGCGGGTCGGCGCAGTCGAGTTCCGGTTCCGCATTCAGCAGCACATAGGCCTTCCGCGGTGCGGCCACCATGGCAGCGGCGTTCATGCCTTTGGCGCCGGGCAGCGCGTTGGCGAGATAACCGCCCACGCTGTTCGCCGCCTCGCCGAGGAAGCCGAATTTGCCGCCGGCGCCCTGTGCGATCTGCTGCGCCAGCGCCTGCAGTTGCACCGCTTGCGGGTGCTGCTGCGCGAAATTGCCCAGCACCACGGCCGCACGCTTGCCGGAGAGCAGGCTGCCGGCAATGCCGTCCTGCTGCTTCGCCGCGACCGCGTTCGCCACCTGAGACAGGGCGTCCACCATGGCAGCAGGCGCGACGATGGCCTTGTGTGCGACGGGCATCAGCAGATCGTCGTCGGCGGAATGAATGATGCTGACCTGCATGCCCTTCTTCGCTGCCTGACGGATGCGCGCGGCCAGTAGCGGCTGATCCTTGCGCAGAAAGCTGCCGACGATCAGCAGGCGGTCGACGTCGAGCAGTTCGGCGATGGACATACCGAGCCAGGGCGTGCCCGACTGCTTGCCGTCGGCGCTGAAATCGGACTGGCGCAGGCGGAAATCGACATTGTCGCTGCCCACGCCGCGCAGCAGTTTTTGCAGCAGGTAGAGTTCTTCCAGGGTGGAGTGCGGCGTCGCCAGTGCGCCCAGTTGTTCAGCGCCCTCGCCCGCAAGCTGGCGCAGGCCGTTGCCGGCAAATTCCAGGGCTTCCTGCCAGCTCACCTCTTGCCATGCGCCATCCTTGCGCACCATGGGCTGAGTCAGGCGCTCGGGTGCGGCCAGCCCTTCGTAGCTAAAGCGGTCCTTGTCGGACAGCCAGCACTCGTTGATCTCTTCGTTTTCAAGCGGCAGCACGCGCATCACGCGGTTATTCTTCGTTTGCACGATCAGGTTGGAGCCGAGGCTGTCGTGCGGGCTCACGGACTTGCGGCGCGACAGCTCCCAAGAGCGCGCGGTATAGCGGAACGGCTTGCTGGTCAGTGCGCCCACCGGGCACAGATCTATCATGTTGCCGGAGACTTCGGATTCGACGGCGCCGCCGACAAAGGAAAGAATTTCCGCCTGTTCGCCGCGGAACGCCTGGCCGAGTTCCATCTGGCCGCCGATCTCGACGCCAAAGCGGATGCAGCGCGTGCAGTTGATGCAGCGCGTCATTTCCTCGGCTGCCACCAGGGGGCCGAGGTCCTTGGGAAGCACGACGCGCTTGGCCTCCTGGTAGCGCGAGGCGCTCGCACCATAGCCCACCGCCTGGTCCTGCAGCTCGCATTCGCCGCCCTGATCGCAGATCGGGCAGTCCAGGGGATGATTGATGAGCAAGAACTCCATCACCCCCCTCTGCGCCTTCACCGCCTGCGCCGAATTGGTGAAGACCTTCATGCCCTCGGCAACAGGCGTGGCGCACGCGGGCAGCGGCTTGGGCGCCTTCTCCACCTGTACCAGGCACATGCGGCAGTTGGCAGCCACGGACAGCTTCTTGTGGTAGCAGAAATGCGGAATGTAGATGCCGGCCTGGCGCGCCGCCTGGATCACGGTGGTGCCGCTCTCGGCCGCAATCTTGTTGCCGTCTATTTCGATGTTGATCATGTGCCCAACCCTTACACCAGACAACGTTTGTGTTCGATGTGATGCTCAAACTCATGGCGATAATGCTTGAGCATGCCCTGCACCGGCCATGCTGCGGCATCGCCCAGCGCGCAAATGGTGCGCCCGGCGATGTTGTCGCAGAGATCCAGCAGCAGGTCGAGATCTTCGGGCTTGCCCTCCCCGTGCTCGATGCGGTGCACGATGCGGTACAGCCAGCCGGTGCCCTCGCGGCAGGGCGTGCACTGGCCGCAGGATTCCTCGTAGTAAAAATAGGAAAGGCGCTCCAGGGCGCGCACCATGCAGGTGGTTTCGTCCATCACGATCACCGCGCCGCTGCCGAGGTACGATCCCGCCTTCTGCAGCGAGTCGTAGTCCATGTCGGTTTCCATCATGATCTCGCCGGGCAGCACGGGCATGGAAGAGCCGCCGGGAATCACAGCCTTCAGCTTGTGGCCGTTGCGTACGCCGCCGGCCATTTCCAGCAGTTTGCGGAACGGCGTCCCCAGCGGCACTTCGAAATTGCCCGGGTTATTGACGTGGCCGGAGACCGAGAACAGCTTGGTGCCGCCATTGTTGGGCCGGCCGAGTTCGAGAAACTTCTGCCCGCCCTCACGGATGATGTAAGGGACGCTGGCAAACGTTTCCGTGTTGTTGATGGTGGTGGGTTTGCCGTAAAGGCCATAGCTCGCGGGGAACGGCGGCTTGTAGCGCGGCTGCCCCTTCTTGCCCTCTATCGATTCAAGCAGCGCGGTTTCTTCGCCGCAGATGTATGCGCCGTAACCCAGGTGGTTGTGCAGGTCGAACTCAAACCCCGCGCCCAGGATGTTCTTGCCGAGATAGCCGGCCGCGCGCGCCTCCTCGCAGGCTGCTTCCATGCGCTCGTAGGCCTCGAAGATTTCGCCATGCACATAGTTGTAGCCGGTCTTTACGCCCATGGCGTAGGCGGCGATGGCCATGCCCTCGATCAGCGCATGCGGGTTGTAGCGCAGGATGTACCAGTCCTTGGCCGTCCCGGGCTCGCCTTCGTCCGAATTGCATACGATGTATTTTTCACCCTGGTAATCCTTGGGCATGAATGTCCACTTGAGCCCGGTGGGGAAGCCAGCGCCGCCGCGGCCGCGCAGCGCGGAGGTCTTTACCTCGGCAATGATCTGCTCGGACGTCATTTTCTGTTCCAGCACCTTGCGCAAGGCCAAGTAGCCGCCGACCTTGAGGTAATTTTCCAGCGTCCACGGCTGGTCGAAGTGCATCGTAGTGTAGATGACCGGGCCGCTCATTTGTCCAACTCCGCGAGTATCTGGTCTATCTTGCCAGGGGTCAGGCGCGAACACATGCGCTTGTTGTTGACGGTGAGCAGCGGCGCTTCCACGCAGGCGCCCATGCATTCCGCCTCGCGCACGGCCCACTTGCCGTCCGCCGTCGTTTCGTTCAGCCCGATGCCGAGCTTCTGCTTGAGGTAATCCAGGGTTTCGTTCGCCCCCATCAACTGACACGACAGATTCGTGCACACCGTCAGCGTGTACCTGCCCATAGGCTCGAGGTTGAACATGTGATAGAAGGTTGCGACCTCGTACACCGCGACGTGCGGCATCTCCAGAAAGTCCGCCACATCCACCATGTCGTCGTTGGAAATCCAGCCCTTTTCGTCCTGCACGAAGCGCAGCGCAGCCATCACGGCAGACCGCTTCTGATCGGCCGGATATTTCTTCAACTCGCGGTTGATCTTTTCCTGTATCGAATCTGACAGCATGTACGGATGCCTCTAAAAATTCAAAGTCCGCCCAAATGCAACGCGCGGAAAAATCTGCGCAGCGCAGCAGCCGGGGTTAGATCCGGATTTCGGGAGGCAGCCATCAGCGGTCCACCTCTCCGAATACGATATCCTGTGTGCCGATGATGGCGACCACGTCCGCGATCATATGGCCGCGGGTCATCTCGTCCAGCGACGAAAGATGGGCAAATCCAGGCGCACGGATCTTCATGCGGTAGGGCTTGTTTGCGCCGTCCGACACGAGGTAAATGCCGAATTCGCCCTTGGGATGCTCCACCGCCGAATACACCTCGCCCTCCGGCACGTGCATGCCCTCGGTGAACAGTTTGAAGTGGTGAATCAGCTCTTCCATGTTCTGCTTCATCGCTTCGCGCTTCGGCGGGGCAATCTTGAAGTTGTCCACCATCACCGGGCCGGGGTTCTTGCGCAGCCAGTCTATGCACTGCTTGATGATGCGGTTGGATTGCCGCATCTCCTCGACGCGCACCAGATAGCGGTCGTAGCAATCGCCCTCGACGCCGATGGGAATGTCGAAGTCCAGGCGGTCGTAGACCTCGTAGGGCTGCTTCTTGCGCAGGTCCCACGCCACGCCCGAACCGCGCAGCATGGGGCCGGTAAAACCGAGCGCCATCGCGCGCTCAGGCGAGACGACGCCGATGCCGACCGTGCGCTGCTTCCAGATGCGGTTGTCGGTGAGCAGGGTTTCGTATTCGTCGATGTAGCCCGGGAAGCGGTTGGTGAAGTCCTCGAGGAAATCCAGCAGCGAGCCCTGGCGCGGCACGTTCATGCGCTTGACCTCGGAAGCGTTGTGCACCTTGCTCGGCTCGTACTGCGGCATGGAATCGGGCAGATCGCGATAAACGCCGCCCGGACGGTAATAGGCAGCATGCATGCGCGCGCCGGATACCGATTCATAGCAATCCAGCAGGTCTTCGCGCTCGCGGAAGGTGTAGAAGAACATGGTCATCGCGCCCAGGTCGATGCCCACCGCGCCCAGCCACAGCAGGTGGTTGAGGATACGGGTGATCTCATCGAACATGACGCGGATGTACTGCGCGCGCAGCGGCACCTCGATGCCCAGCAGCTTCTCGATGGCCATCACGTAGGCGTGCTCATTGACCATCATGGACACATAGTCCAGGCGGTCCATATAGGGCACGGACTGCAGGAAGGTCTTGTGCTCGGCCAGCTTCTCGGTGGCGCGGTGCAGCAGGCCGATGTGCGGATCGGCGCGCTCGACCACCTCACCATCCAGTTCCAGCACCAGGCGCAGCACACCGTGCGCAGCTGGGTGCTGCGGCCCAAAATTCAGGGTGTAATTTTTAATCTCGGACATGGTCAATTACCGCCGTAATGTTCTTCGCGGACGATGCGCGGAGTGACCTCACGCGGGTCGATGCTGACCGGCTGATAAATCACGCGCTTCTGCTCCGGGTCGTAACGCATTTCGACGTTGCCGGAGAGCGGGAAGTCCTTGCGGAACGGATTGCCGGAAAAGCCATAGTCGGTGAGGATGCGGCGCAGGTCGGGGTGGCCGACGAAGACAATCCCATACAGGTCGAATGCCTCGCGCTCGTACCAGTTGGCCGAGGGCCAAATTCCCGTGACCGTATCAAGCGTGGGGAATTCGTCGTCCTCGGCAAACACGCGAACGCGCAGGCGCGCGTTGTGCGCGTACGAAAGCAGATGATAAACCGCCGCGAAACGGCGCGGGAACGTCTCGCGCGAGGTGTCGGCCTGCGGGCGGTATGCACCACCTTCGGTGCTCGATGGCAAATATGCGCCGCCCTGCGAGACGTCGCTTCCATAGGCGGAGTAGTCCATGCCGCACACGTCGACCAATTGCTCGAAGCGCAGATCCTGCCGGTCGCGCAATAGGGCCATCACGCTTGCCAGATCTGCGGCGCGGACGGTCAGTGTCAGTTCATACAGGCGCTCGACGAGGCTCACTGCCTTGTCGCCCAGCGCCCGCCCCAGCAGTTCCTGCAGTGTTTTCAGATTGGCAGCCATGGTCACCCGCGCGCAATGGTGTTGGTACGCTTGATCTTGTTCTGCAACTGAATCACGCCATAGAGCAGTGCTTCTGCGGTCGGCGGGCAGCCCGGAACGTAGATGTCGACAGGTACGATGCGATCGCAGCCGCGCACCACGGAATAGGAATAGTGGTAGTAGCCGCCGCCGTTGGCGCACGAGCCCATGGAGATCACCCAGCGCGGCTCGGGCATCTGGTCATAGACCTTGCGCAGCGCCGGCGCCATCTTGTTGCACAGGGTGCCGGCGACGATCATGACGTCCGACTGCCGCGGGCTTGGACGAAAAGCTCCCGCGCCGAAGCGGTCCAGGTCATATCGCGGCAGCGCTGCGTGCATCATTTCGACTGCGCAGCAGGCGAGGCCGAAAGTCATCGGCCACAGGGATCCGGTGCGCGCGTAGTTGATGATGGTATCTGCCGTCGTAACGACAAACCCCTTCTCGAGCTTGCCGTGCAGCAGGCCGTTTCCTTCCATCACTCCCACTCCAGCGCCCCTTTCATCCATTCGTAGATAAAGCCAACGACCAGAATGCCCAGGAACACTACCATGGCGATGAATCCGGGCAAGCCGATCTCCTTGAGCACAACCGCCCAGGGAAACAGAAACGCAATCTCGAGATCAAACAGGATGAACAGGATGGCGACGAGGTAGTAGCGCACGTCGAATTTCATGCGCGCGTCCTCGAAAGCCTCGAAGCCGCACTCATACGGCGACAGCTTGGCATCATCAGGGCGATGCGGCCCGAGCAGGCGCCCCAGCACGAGGGGCGCCACGCCCATGACCAAACCGACAATAATAAACAGCAGTACTGGGAAATAATTTTCCAGCATTATCATTCTCCTCCATCGCGGCACGCCCCCCGTGCCCGACCCGAATCGTCGATTCCGGGAGTTGCGTTGCACCCCGGTTTTATTTTATCTGGTGCCGATGAGCAGACTCGAACTGCTACGGCTTTCGCCACTACCCCCTCAAGATAGCGTGTCTACCAATTTCACCACATCGGCAATTCTTCAGGCAGGCGGTCACCAGCGCCGCCCGCCACGTATTTCTTTACGTTATCTTGTATTTACTTTGGTATTTCGCTCGACTTCGCAGGAGCCGGGGCGCCCGCCGCAGGCTGCGTCTGCTGCGCCGCGCCAGCGGGCACAGCCGGAGCCGACAGGCTGGCCTTGTCCATCACGCCCAGCGACTGCACATGATGGCTATACATATATGTCAGCGTCATGCTGGTCAGAAAGAAGATCGTCGCCGCAACCGCCGTGCTGCGGCTGAGGAAATTCGCCGAACCCGCAGAACCGAAGAGGCTGCCAGCCGACCCTGTGCCGAAGGCGGCGCCCATGTCCGCACCTTTGCCGTGTTGCATCAGCACCAGCCCGATCAGCACGATCGCTGTCAGCACATGCACCACCCAAACGAAAATCTCCACTTGCTACCCCACTCAGTTAAATCTGCACGGCATCCGCCGCGGCGCCCGCCGCGCAAATCGCCAGAAAGTCCTCTGCAATCAGCGACGCACCGCCGATCAGCCCGCCATCTATGTCCTTCATCGCAAACAGTTCTGCGGCATTCGACGCCTTCACGCTGCCGCCGTATAGGATTTGCAGCCCCCGCCCCACGCCTTGGTCGAGACCCGCAACCCGCTGCCGGATATACGCATGCACCGCCTGCGCCTGGTCCGGCGTGGCGGTCTTGCCCGTGCCTATAGCCCAGACGGGCTCATAAGCCACAACCGCCCTGCCCAGCGCCTGCACACCCGCCAGGGTGATCACAGCGTCCAGCTGTTCGGCCACCACCGATTCGGTGGCGCCGGCGTCACGCTGCTCCAGCGTTTCGCCCACACACAGGACGGGCGTCAGGCCCGCCTTTTGCGCGGCCACGAATTTCTCCGCAACCAGCACGCTGCCCTCGCCATACAGGCTGCGCCGCTCGGAATGCCCGACCAGCACGTAAGCACAACCGAAATCGGTCAGCATGGAGGCCGCCACCTCGCCGGTGTAGGCCCCCTTATCCATCTGGTGCACGTCCTGCGCGCCCCATTTCACGGCGGTGGCAGCCAGCTTTTGCTGCGCCTGGTGCAGATACGGGAATGGCACGCACACCGCGCAGTCCACCCCGGGCAATTCCGCCACGCCAGCCACCAAGGCGTTCAGCAACGCCTCGTTCTGAGCCAGCGACCCATGCATTTTCCAGTTTCCAGCAACAAGCTTGCGACGCATTCCAACAGCACTCAATGCAACGAAAGAGGCCAATCCTACCCGCGAATCGGAAAATGGTCAATGTCAGCTTGCACCATCCTGTCAATTCCCCAAATGGAGTGCACCTTCCAGGTCATACCCATTCCAATGTTATGTCTATGCGGCATGTATAATGCGTAATAAATCTGTAACACGCTGTGGCTAAGATGCGTTTGTCGGCAAAAACGGCAAGCATCTCAGGAAGTACAACCTACACCACAGGAAAGGATAGCTCCATGACCAAAGTACGCACGCTCCTCGGCAGCATCGGCCTCGCAGCCGGTTTGCTGGCCGCAAACTCCGCCTTGGCGACCAATATCACTGGCGCGGGCGCAACCTTCCCCTACCCGATCTATGCCAAATGGGCTGATGCCTACCAGAAAGAGAAGGGCATCGGCCTGAACTATCAATCCATCGGCTCCGGCGGCGGCATCAAGCAAATCGAAGCCAAGACCGTAGACTTCGGCGCGTCCGACATGCCGCTGAAGCCCGACGTCCTGCAGAAGAACGGCCTGATGCAGTTCCCGACCGTGATGGGCGGCGTGGTGCCCGTGGTCAACGTTGACGGCGTTGCGGCCGGCCAACTGAAGCTGGACGGCAAGACCCTGGCCGACATCTATCTGGGCAAGGTCACCAAGTGGAACGACCCGGAAATCACGGCCCTCAACAGCGGCGTGAACCTGCCCGCTGAAGACATCACTGTTGTGCACCGTTCCGACGGCTCCGGCACCACCTTCATCTTCACCAACTACCTGTCCAAGGTCAGCCCGGACTGGCAGTCTGCTGTCGGCGAAGGCACCGCTGTGTCCTGGAAGGCCGGCACCGGCGGCAAGGGCAACGAAGGCGTGGCATCCTATGTTCAGCGCATCAAGAATTCCATCGGCTACGTGGAATATGCCTATGCCCTGCAAAACAAGATGGCGTACGTGCTGATGAAGAACCGCGAAGGTAACTTCGTGTCCCCGAACAGCAAGACCTTCATGGCTGCCGCGGCCGGCGCACGCTGGGCGAAGGCTCCCGGCTTCTACGAAATCCTGACTGATGAAGCAGGCAAGGACAGCTGGCCCATCGCCGGTGCCACCTTCATTCTGATGCACAAGGAGCAAGCCAACGCCGCAACCGCCAAGGAAGTGCTGAAGTTCTTCGATTGGGCCTACGCCAACGGCGACCAGATGGCCGAAGCGCTGGACTACATCCCGATGCCCGACCCCGTGGTCAAGCTGATCCACAAGGCCTGGAAGAAGGAAATCAAGGCCGCCCACGGCAAGGCAATCTGGAAGTAAGTTCGGAGCGGCATCCGCAGGAAGCTAGCCAGCAACAGGGTTTCCTCGGCTATAATGAGAAGGGGGCGCAAGCCCCCTTCTATATTGATAAATAAACCAACCAACTCATGCAGATGCCACAACACGATGCCCTGCGACAAATCCAGAACTGGCTGGATGTCCTGTTCCGGAATATAGCAAGGCTGGCCGCCTTTGGCGTGCTGTCCATCCTTGTCGCCATCATCCTCTCGCTGGTCTTCGGCAGCGAACTCTCGATCAAGACCTTTGGCTGGCATTTCCTGGTGAGCACGGACTGGGATCCGGTCAACGACAAGTTCGGGGCTGCCATCCCCATTTTCGGCACCCTGGTGACGGCCGGCATCGCGCTGTTGATCGGTATTCCGGTGAGTTTCGGCATCGCGCTATTCCTGACCGAACTGGCCCCGCGCTGGATGCGCCGCCCGCTGGGCATCGCGATCGAGTTGCTGGCCGGCATCCCCAGCATCATTTACGGCATGTGGGGACTGTTCGTATTTGCGCCGTTCTTCGCCGATCATATCGAGCCCTGGATCAGCCACCACATCGGCAAGCTGCCGGTGCTGGGACCGTTCTTTTCCGGGCCGCCCATGGGGATTGGCGTTCTCGCGGCGGGCATCATACTCGCCATCATGGTCATCCCGTTCATCGCCTCCGTCATGCGTGACGTTTTCGAGGTCGTGCCCACCCTGCTCAAGGAATCCGCTTACGGTGTCGGCGCCACCACCTGGGAGGTGGTATGGCGCGTGGTGCTGCCCTATACCCGCATCGGCGTGGTCGGCGGCATCATGCTCGGCCTGGGCCGCGCACTGGGCGAGACCATGGCGGTGACCTTCGTCATCGGCAACGCCCATGACCTGAACCTGTCGCTGCTGATGCCCGGCAACAGCATCGCCTCGACCCTGGCCAATGAATTCACAGAGGCGACCGGCGACCTGTATCCCTCGGCACTGATCGAACTCGGCCTGATCCTGTTCTTTATCACTTTCCTTGTCCTGGCGGTCGCCCGTTACCTGCTCTATCGGCTGGGCAAACGCGAAGGACACGCGGCATAACCATGATTACCCTGTACACACGACGGCGCCTGATCAATTACCTCACCCTGAGCATCTCAGTGCTCGCGATGCTGTTCGGCTTGTTCTGGCTGGCCTGGATCCTGTTCACCCTGCTGAAGAGCGGCTTGCCCGCCATGACGCTGGATGTGTTCACCAAGATGACCCCGCCGCCCGGCGACGCCGGCGGGCTGCTTAACGCAATTGCCGGCAGCCTGCTGCTGACGGTATTGGGCACGGCAATCGGCACGCCGATCGGCATCCTGGCCGGAACCTATCTGGCCGAATACGGCCAGCGCGGCTGGCTGGCCCCGGCGACACGCTTCATAAACGATATCCTGCTGTCCGCGCCCTCCATCGTGATCGGCCTGTTCGTGTATCAGATATATGTGATCGAGGTCCACCACTTTGCGGGCTGGGCCGGCGCGCTGGCGCTCGCGATCATCGTTGTCCCCATCGTGATCCGCACCACCGAAAACATGCTTCGCCTGGTGCCCAACACGTTGCGTGAAGCGGCGTCCGCGCTGGGCGCGCCGCAATGGAAGATCATCAATTTCGTGACCCTGCGCGCTGCGCGCGCCGGCATCATCACCGGCGTGCTGCTCGCGGTGGCGCGCATCTCGGGCGAGACGGCGCCGCTGCTGTTCACCGCCCTTAACAACCAGTTCTGGAGCACGGACATCAGCCAGCCCATAGCCAACCTGCCGGTGGTCATTTTCCACTTTGCCATGAGCCCTTATTCCAACTGGACGGCCCTGGCCTGGGCTGCCGCGCTGCTCATCACCTTGAGCGTGCTCGCGCTGAACGTCGTGGCCCGCCTGCTGTTCCGCCAGAAGATCAATACGCACTAGGATGAACCCGATGAACCCCGAGAAAATCTCCAACCCGAAGCTGATCGTGCGCAACCTGAATTTCCACTATGGAAATTACCGGGCCCTCAAGGACATCAATCTCGTCATTCCCGAGAAGATGGTAACTGCCTTCATCGGCCCGTCCGGCTGCGGCAAATCCACGCTGCTGCGCACCTTCAACCGCATGTACCAGCTCTATCCCAAGCAGCGTGCCACCGGGGAGATCCTGCTCGACGGCGACAACATCCTCAGCGTCAAACAGGACCTCAACACCTTGCGCGCCAAGATCGGCATGGTGTTCCAGAAGCCCACGCCCTTCCCCATGTCGATCTATGACAACATCGCATTTGGGGTCAAGCTGTACGAACGCCTCAACCGCCACGACATGGACGACCGCGTGGAATGGGCGCTCAGGAAAGCCGCGCTGTGGGGCGAGGTCCGCGACAAGCTCAAGCAGAGCGGCATGGGCCTTTCCGGCGGTCAGCAGCAGCGGCTGTGCATCGCCCGCGCCATTGCCGTCAAACCCCAGGTGCTCCTCCTCGACGAGCCGACTTCGGCGCTGGACCCTATCTCCACCGCCCATATCGAAAAGCTGATCGATGAACTGAAGGAAGAATTCACCATCGTGATCGTGACGCACAACATGCAGCAAGCGGCGCGCGTATCGGACTTCACAGCCTACATGTACCTGGGCGATCTCATCGAATTCGGCGACACCAGCACAGTCTTTACCAATCCCAAGCGCAAGGAAACGGAAGACTATATTACCGGCCGTTTCGGCTGATCCGGCAGGTTCCGAACCGTCCCGCCATCCCGGGCGGTTTGCCCGCGCGCGGCCAAGGGGTGGTTGCGCCGCGCCCCACGCGCGGCGTCTGCCATCGCGCGACGGCGGCAGCCAGTTCCCCAACAAGTCTTCTTGTTGTAGTATTTCCGTCGGGTTAACTGGATTATAATTTTTACAAGCCGCTCAGAAACATACTATCCAGGCTTTGGGGGAATACACCTTTGTACACACAATCGCAGATCGACCCCTTAGTCAGCTTCCGTAACTCCCAGCGCGAAGCAGTGCGCGGAACCATCATCAACCTTCAGCGCAAGTCCCTGGTCATGGAGGTCTACAATCCCTACTCCATTGTCCAGGTCAGCGAGGTGCTCGACGAGCTAACCATCCATTTCGGCAGCAGCGTCGCCTACCGGGGACGCGCGGTGGTGGTCAGCCTGGTCAATACCGGCCTCACCGCCATCGTTTCGGCCACGCTGATCGACGGATGGCATGAGCTCGACAACATCGCCCTGGTGCCAGGCGCCGTCGGGGAAGCCGCCACGGCATTCATAGAAGAGTGGCGCAAGCGTTTCCACATCCTGCCCGGGTACCAGCTCGCGGTCAACGAACTGCGCGCGTTCCTGGCCGACGTCTCGCGCTGGGTCGAGCAGGTCGACCTGTCCGAGTCGCTGCCCAAGGAAGGAGGGCAACTGCGCCGCGATGTCTTCGACGAGCTGGTCAGCCCGCTGATCGAGCAGACGAACGCCTACATCAGCAGGCTGGAACAGGAAGTCCGCCAAGTCGCCGAGGAACTGGCGCCGGCCCATCGCTCCTTTGCCCAGACTGCACTCCACCCCCTGCTGCTCAGAGCACCCTTCGTGTTCCGGACCTACACGAAGCCGCTGGGCTACGCCGGCGATTACCAGATGGTGATTCAGATGCTGGACGAGCCCCGCAAGGGCCCTTCCACCTACTTCCAGATGGTGAACACGGCCTTCCTGGGCAATGTGCTCGCGCAGGCGCACCGCAACCGCATCGACATCCTCGAGGCCTTCCTGACGCGCGTCGCGGATGGCGCCCGCAAGGAAGGCAAGCCGGTCCGCGTACTGAACGTCGGATGCGGCCCCGCGATCGAAATACAGCGCTTCCTCAGGAATTACCCGAAACCCGAGTATGTATCGTTCGAGCTCGTCGATTTCAGCGAGGAAACGCTGAACTGGACGCGCGACAAGCTGTCCGCCATCGTCGCCGAAACCGGAAAATCCGTTATCATCAATTACGTCCACGATTCGGTGCATGACCTGCTCAAGCGGCGCGCCGACAAAAGCAAACGCAATCCGGAATTTCACGCTGTCTACTGCGCCGGCCTGTTTGACTACCTTTCGGACAAGGTATGCACACGCCTCAACGGGCTCTTTGCATCGCGCATGCACCCTGGCGGCACGCTGCTTTTCACCAATGTGCACGCCAACAATACGACCAAGTTCGTGATGGAGCATTTGCTGGAGTGGTACCTTATATACCGCGATGAGGGCACACTTGGCCCCCTGATCCCCGCACAGAGCTCGTCCCGTAACGTCTATGTCGATGCGACAGGCATGAACATATTTGCCGAAGCGGTCATTGAATAAGGGGTTATTCCGCCACCATGCAACAACCTCAGGTACTGGAATACGAACGCGAGATTCGCGCGCACCGCCTAAGCTTCAGCATCGCGTGCGCATATATCGCCATCGTGCTCATTCTGGCCGGAATGGGCCTGGATTACGGCCTGTACCCCGAAAGGCAATTCCTGTTCGGCTCCGTCCGCGTGTTTGCCTCCGTGCTGATTTACGTGATCATCCTGGCGCTAAAGACGCAATGGGGCCGGGACAGAGCCGAACCCCTTGCGCTGCTCTGGCTGCTCGTGCCTCAGGTCATGATCACCTGGATGATCTCCGAAACGCAGGGCGCGCTCTCGATGTACAGCATCGGCCTTTACCTTGCGATATTCGCATCGGGCATCGGCCTACCCTACAATTTCTGGTACAACGTCGCCCTCAGTGTCATCACGTTCTGCCTCTACATTGCCGCCTGCTCCGTTCACCCGGAGAGCTTCCTCCTGCGCGGCCCCTTCGTGGTCAACTCGCTGATCCTGCTTTTCGTCATATCAGTCAGCCTGCTCAGTGCATTTTTCAACGAGCGCACGCGCTTCATGCTGTACCGTCTGCGCGCCGAGGTGGGTGAAAAGAACGCCCAGCTCGAAAAGACCAACAAGGATCTGGCGGAAATCAAAGGCCAGATGCTGCAGCAGGAAAAGATGGCCGCGATCGGCACGCTCTCCTCCGGCCTGCTACATGAAGTGAACAACCCGGTGAACTATTGCCTGATGGCGATCAACCTTGCGATCGACCATCCCACGGCAAAGTCGGATGCAACCCTCCAAGAATACCTGGGCGATGCCCGCGAGGGCATGCAGCGCATCCAGCGCATCGTGTCCGACCTGAAGACTTTTGCCTACCGGCCGCGGGATGCCGACTCGGCGGGCAGCGATTTCCCGCTGTCGCGCGCCCTCGACACCGCGCTACGCATGGTCGGGCACGAGACCCGGGACATATCCATCACCCGCCAGTTGCCGGAGGACGTCATGGTGCACGGAGATGAGGGCGCCATCGTCGGCGTGCTCATCAATCTGCTCGGCAATGCCGCCACGGCCCTGCAGTCGGTGCCGCGCAGGGAGGCGAAGATCGCCGTTTCCGCAACCTGGGCCGGCGAGCGGCTGCGGGTTACCGTAGCGGACAACGGACCCGGAATTTCTGGCGAAAACCTGGCGCGCGTGTTCGAACCCTTCTTCACTACGCGCGAAATCGGCCAGGGGTTGGGGCTGGGCCTGAGCATCAGCTATAGCGTGATCGAACGGCATGGCGGCGCGCTGCTTGCCGAAAGCGAACCCGGCGCAGGGACGCGCATGATTTTTGATCTTCCGAGGGCAGGCCGGTGAGCGCCGTGCAATATCGCACCTGCGCCCCGCGGCCCCCGGCGGCCGGCACCAACGCCCGCGCCTTCCCGTCTTCGCATGAGGATGGCCCATGCTGACCTCGACACAGGGCGTGATCGTCGTGCTGTACGTGGACGACGAGGATATGGCGCGGAAGTATTTCGAGCGCACGTTTGCTGCAACATACAAGGTGCTGACCGCTCCGGATGTGGATTCGGCATGGCGCATCCTGGAAGATCGGCAGTCGCAGGTCGGCATTGTGGTTTCCGATTACCGCATGCCGGGGCGCAGCGGGGGCGAGTTGCTGCGCCGGATTGCGGAAGCGTTTCCCCATATCATCCGCATGCTGGTCACCGCCTACGCCGACCGGGAGGTGCTGCTGGAAACGGTGAATACCGGGGAAGTCTTTCGCATCCTCGAAAAGCCGCTGGATTACCAGGAGCTCGGGAGCGCGCTCCGCCTTGCATCCGATCTGCTGAAGATGCGCAATGCCCGCACCCAGCGGCTCCAGGCCATAGATGAGACGTTGTCGTTCCTGGCGCACGAACTGAACACTCCGCTTGCCGCCATTCTCAACTTCGCACGCGGCCTGCAGGAGCGCCTGGAAGCCCCCGGTATTCCTCCGTCGCAAAACGATGAACTGCTGAAAGCGTCCGAATCCATCGGCGACAATGCACGCTACTGCCTGACGCTGCTATCGTCTTTTATGGAAACGGTCCGCAGTGCAGGCACGCTGCAGCCCGTCGCGGAGGGCGTCTCTGCAAGGGAGCTGGTCCTGTCCTTTCTCGATACCTATCCCATGAGCCAGGCGCAACGCGGCATCATTCACACCGAACTGGTAAAGGATTTTCAGATAGCCGGTCTGCCCAGTTTCATCTCGCTGATACTGTCCTCATTGCTTAGCAATGCCCTGCGTGCGCTCCAGGGCAGACCCTCCCCTGCAGTGACGCTCACGGTATCTGAGGATGCGAGCCCCTATATCCGCATCTGCGACAACGGCCCCGGCATTCCGCCCGACGTTCTGGAAAGGCTGACGGTGGATCCCGTCACCACTCATTCCGGCACCGGTGGAACCGGCTGGGGCCTGATTTTCTGCAAACGCATCATGCAGGCGTTTGGCGGCAACATCTTCATCACCTCCGAGCCTGATATACGTACCGCCATTACGCTGACCTTTCCTGCGCAGCAAGCACAAGGAGCACTGAAATAACATGAGCACATCAGACACTTCCGCCCCGCAGATCCTGTTCGTCGATGACGAGCCAAATGCGGTCAAATATTTCCAGCGCGCCGTGGAGAAGCTGGCGCCCGTCATCACCGCCTCCAGCGTGGAGGAGGGGAAGCACCTCCTCGACGCGAACGCTGAAACACTGGCGGTCGTGATTTCGGACCAGCGCATGCCCGGAGGCTACGGCAACGAGCTGCTGCAATACGCGCGCACCCGGTATCCGCATATCGTGCGGATACTGACCACGGCATACTCCGAACTCGGGCACACCATAGACGCGGTGAACCAAGGCCAGATTCACCGCTACATCCAGAAGCCCTGGGATTTGTCGGCGCTGACCATGGAACTCAGGCAGGCGCTTGACTTTGCGGCACTGCGCAAGGAACACGGCCAACTCTTGCGCGAAAAAATGATGGTGCGCCAGATCCAGACGGTGTCCAACCGCATCGGCGCGCTGCACGCCTTGGCCCTCAGCCTCTCCGAGCCGGACCGGCCCTCGCCTCTGGAAAGTTACCTGTCGACGGCCGCCAGCATAGGCGTCAGCGAGACCAAGCCGAACTGGCTGTCCATGGACTACGCCGACCTGGTGAGCGCGGAGGCACTGCGCGCCGGACAGTTCGGCCATGCAGTGCGCGCCAGGCTGGAAGAGATCCGCCAATCGCGCCCGGATGACAGCGGCCAGGGCCCGCTGGCCCTGCTGGCGAGCCTCATGGGATCCGATGCGGTAAAGATTGCGGCGGATGGCGCGAGCGCGCTGTTGCCCGGCATGCAGGATCTCGTGGAGTTTCTGGAAACGCCGTCAGACGCGCCGGTTTCGGCACGGCATGCCGCCTGGTTCGCCTACCTGATCTGGCTACACGACGGCGGAAAATCGCTACAGGCCGCCAGGAGCGGCGGCGGCGTGGAAGTGCGCCTGTGCGCCCCCACTTCCCTTACCACTGAACGGCTCGCGACGTGGATCAGCGAGTTCTGCGATACCCAGCTGAAGGCCCGCTAGGCAATCGTCACGTCAGGGGATGCGTAAACATCCTGGATCGCATGGAGCAGCGCCACGCCGTCCCTCATCGGCTTCTGGAACGCCTTGCGCCCCGAGATCAACCCCATGCCGCCGGCCCGCTTGTTGATGACCGCCGTGCGCACCGCCTGGTGCAGGTCGTCCTTGCCTGAAGCGCCGCCCGAATTGATCATGCCTACGCGCCCCATGTAGCAGTTCGCCACCTGATAGCGCACGAGGTCTATGGGGTGATCCGAGGTCAGGTCGCTGTATACCTTGGGGTGGGTCTTTCCGAACTTGAGCGCGGTGTAGCCGCCATTGTTCTCCGCCATTTTCTGCTTCACGATGTCGGCGTTGATGGTCACCGCCAGGTGGTTCGCCTGGCCGGTGAGGTCGGCCGACACGTGGTAGTCCTTGTCCCCCACCTTGAACGCCGGGTTGCGCAGATATGCCCACAGGATGGTGGCCATGCCCAGATCGTGTGCATGCTCGAACGCCTCCGAAATCTCCTGGATCTGACGGCGCGAGTGCTCCGAACCATAGAATACCGTTGCGCCGACGGCGACCGCGCCCATGTCGAAGGCCTGGTCCACGCTGGCGAACAGCGTCTGGTCGAATTCGTTGGGGTAGGTGAGCAGTTCGTTGTGGTTGATCTTCACAATGAACGGGATCTTGTGCGCATAGCTCCGTGCCACGGAAGACAGCACGCCCAGCGTCGAGGCCACGCCGTTGCAGCCTCCCTCGAGCGCCAGCTTTACGATGTTCTCCGGATCGAAATAAATGGGGTTGGGCGCAAACGACGCGCCGCCGGAGTGCTCCACGCCCTGATCCACCGGCAACAACGACAGGTAGCCGGTGTTCGCCAGCCTGCCGTGGCCATAGAGCGCCTGCAGGCTGCGCAGCACGCCCGGCTTGCGGTCCTTCATCGCGACGACCCGGTCCACATAATCAGGACCCGGCAGGTGCAATGTTTCCCTGGGAATGCCGGTGCACTTGTGCGCCAGCAGGTGCTCCGCTTCGTCCGCCAGCAGTTGCTTGATGTCAATGGTCATGGCACGCTCCTTATCGGCAGGATGGGGGCTTTATGCTACTCCGGTTTTGCCGCGAGCGTAAGCCGGGAACGGCCGCCGCGGCGAAGCGCCCGCGCTCAGTCCCTGCGATGCGCGTGCTCTGCCGCCCGGCGGTAGATTTCGAGCAGGTCTTCCGCGCTCACGTCGGTGACGCCTTCCATTTGCCGCACGGCCCATTCCACGTCCTCGCGCGTCAGCGGCGGCGCGGACCGTGGCGGCACGGACAGTGGCGCAGGCGCGGCGGAACGCCGCCACACGGGATAGCGCCCGCGGTGCGCCAGGTTATTCAGCAGGATGGCGAACAACAGGGAGAACAGCACGTTGGCGAAGACCATGCTGGCCGTCCACAGTCCGCCGTCGTGGTGGAAAACCGGAAATTGGAGCACGATGACCATGGCGGTCGCCGCACCCGGCGGATGCAACGAACGCGTGAGGTGCATCACAAATATGGAAAGTCCGACTGCTGCTGCTGCGGCCCACACCACGCCGGGTATCCACAGCGCGCATGCCCAGCCGACCGCGCCGGAAAGCAGGTTGCCGGTGAGCAGGGGCCAGGGCTGCGCCATGGGGCTGTGCGGCACGGCGAACAGCAGGACCGCCGCGGCGGCCATCGATGCCAGCAGGGTCAGCGGGTAGCCGGGACCCGGCACCGCTTGCACGGCCAGCCCCAGCAGCGCCATGCCCGCCAGGGCGGCGACCGAACTACGGATTTTCTCGGAAAACGGCGTGATGTCCACGCCAGGCTTGAAGGATGACAACAGCTCCCTGACGTTCATCCCCGCCCCTTCGGCGACCGGTCAGCCCTGCCGCGGCGTCGTCTGCCGCGCGCGTAGCGCGATGAAGATGGCCCACGCCCCGAGCAGGACGTACCACACGACGGACCATTCCGGAATGCCCAGACCGAGGAAGCTCCAGACATGGGCCGCGCATTCGCCGGAACCGTGCATCAACTCCTTCAGCACCTTGGCCATGGGGAAGTGGTCCAGCATGTAGTTGAGGCCGGGACCGCAGGCCGGCACCTTGTCGGCCGGCAGATGCTGGATCCAGATATGGCGCCCGGCAACCGCCACGCCGAACAACGCGAACAGGCCGATCAGCACGCCGTAGAGCCACGCGCCCACCCGCCCCGGGTTGTGCAGGCTGGCGGCGGCAAAAAGCGCCAGCAGGCCGATGAAGGCGAAACGCTGCACCATGCAGAGAGGACACGGCTCCAGGTGCTGGACGTATTCGAGGTACAGCGCAAAACCGAGCAGTGCGGCGATGACGGCGGCGCCCGCAAGATACAGCCGGCGTGCGGCGGTGCCGCGCAGGAAAGCCAGCATCACTCGGCCTCGTCTATCCAGGCCATCTGGATGGCCTCCAGCACCTTTTCCCCGCCGCGGCTGTGGTCGTCGTCAAAATCCTTCAACCCGACCACCCAGTTGTGCAGGTCCGTGAAGCGGACAGTCCTGGGGTCGACATCCGGATGGGCTTCCGCCAGTTCAATCGCGATCACGCGCACGTCGCTCCATTTCATCCTATTTTTCCTTCGCCATATTGATGGAATATTTCGGGATTTCCACCACCAGGTCGGTGCCGCGCACCAGCGCCTGACAGCTCAGACGCGAGGTCGGCTCCAGGCCCCATGCCTTGTCCAGCATGTCTTCCTCCTTTTCGTCCGCCTCGTCGAGGGAGCCGAATCCCTCGCGCAGTATGACATGGCAGGTCGTGCAGGCACAGGATTTTTCACAAGCGTGCTCGATCTCGATGCCCGCATCCAGCAGCGCATCGCAGAGACTGCGCCCGGGTTCGACCTGCAGCACGGCGCCCTCGGGGCACAGTTCCTCGTGGGGAAGGACGATCACCTGGGTCATTGTTCAGCCCCCTCGCGTTGCGCCGGGCAGCGCGGCACAGACCCCGTCCCAGAAAGCGAGGCGTGCATCGACCGCCTGCCGGGCGGCGTCGCGCGCTTCATCGATGCGTGCCGGGTCTCCGGCGCAGAGCCCGTGCAGCAGGCGTAGTGATAGCGGTGCATGGAAATCCTCGTCGAGATGAATGTGGCGGCGTAGATAATAATGGAAAACCGGCGCTTGTTGTTCGGCGATACCCATGCGCGACAGAAACGCGCGAAACATCTCGGGGATGACGTGCTCCCGCCCGAGCGCGAGCGCCGCGGCCGCGACATGCGGCTGCCCCGCGCGGATGAAAGAAAAGGTGGCGCGCGTGAATTCCGCTGCCGCAGGCGGCGCGATGCCGGCGGCCAGCGCGGCGTCTATTCCTTCGCGCGCCGCCAGCCCGACAAACCGCAGCGGCGCTTCAGGATTCGCACCAATCTCGCGCATGGCGCGCAAATAAAGATCGAAATGGCTGGAGAATTCGCCCGGCCGGTCCGGCCCCGCTTCGTCGGTCTCTTCTTCCAGAACCAGTTCGTTGATGAAACGCTGCACCGTAGGATCGGCTCCGGGCTGCCACGGCCACCGCGCGGGCGCCACGGCATTCTGCAGATATTTGATCAGGCTCATGAAATCCCACACCGAATAGATGTGGTGCGACATGAAGATGCGCAGGTCCTCAGGCGTGCGGAGCGATTCGTAGATTGGGTGTTGATTCAGGCGCTCGCGGAGGCCCGCAACAAACTCCGCGTCGAACATCACGCCTCCAGTTCGTCCAGGCGGTGTCCCGTGAGGGCCGAGCGCACACTGCGATCCATGCGGCGCGCGGCAAATTCCACGGTGCCACGATTCAGCGCTTCAGCAGCCTGCTTGATCGCGTCCATGTCGTCGCCTGACACGATGCTGCGCAACGCCTCCATCAGCTGCCCAATGCCCTGGATTTCCTCGCCGCTGAGCAGCGTCTTGCCGTCCTCTTCCAGGGCGGCGTTGACGTTCTCCAGCAGTCGCTGGGCTTCAACGCGGGCTTCAGCCAGCGCCCGCGCGTGCATGTCGTCGCTGGCGTGGCTGGTCGAGTCCTGCAGCATGCGGGCGATCTCGGCATCGTCCAGCCCGTAGCTGGGTTTGACGCTGACGTGCGCCTCCACCCCGCTGCTGGCTTCGCGTGCCGACACGCTGAGCAGGCCGTCCGCGTCCACCTGGAATGTAATGCGGATGCGCGCCGCACCGGCCACCATGGGCGGGATGCCGCGCAGTTCAAAACGCGCCAGCGAGCGGCAGTCCGCCACCAGCTCGCGTTCGCCCTGCACCACGTGGATGCTCATCGCGGTCTGTCCGTCCTTGTAGGTGGTGAATTCCTGGGCACGGGCCGTCGGGATGGTGCTGTTTCGGGGGATGATCTTCTCCGACAGCCCGCCCATGGTTTCGATGCCAAGTGACAGTGGAATCACGTCCAGCAGCAGCCAGTCGTCGCCGCCCCGGTTACCCGCGAGCACATTGGCCTGGAGTGCGGCGCCCAGCGCGACTACCTTGTCCGGATCGAGGTTGGTCAGCGGCGTCTGCTTGAAGAAGTCGCCCACGGCGCGCTGCACCTGCGGCATGCGCGTCGCGCCGCCCACCATCACCACACCCTTGACGTCCTCGGCCTTGAGGCCCGCGTCGCGTAGCGCCCGGCGCATCGGCTGCAGGGTGCGGCTCACCAGGTTCTGCGTCATTTCGTGGAAGGCCTGCTGATCGAGCACGTTGTCGATTACCTGCCCGGTGCTTAAGACGGCAGTGATGCGGGTTTCGCGGTGGTCGGTCAGATCTTCCTTGGCAGCGCGGGCGCGGTCGAGCAGCATGCGCGAATCCCGGGGGTTCAATGCGGAAAGATTGTTCGTCTCCAGCAGCCAGCAGTACAGGCGATGATCGAAGTTGTCGCCGCCCAGCGCGGAATCGCCATTCGCCGCCAGCACCTCGAATACGCCGCGCGACAGGCGCAGAATGGAAATGTCAAAGGTGCCGCCGCCGAGGTCATAGACCGCATAGACGCCTTCGCTGGCGTTGTCCAGTCCGTATGCAATGGCCGCCGCGGTTGGTTCATTGAGCAGGCGCAGCACGTTCAGCCCCGCCAGTCTGGCCGCGTCCTTGGTGGCTTGGCGCTGCGCGTCGTCGAAATAGGCGGGCACCGTGATCACGGCTCCCACCAGTTGGCCGCCCAGCGAGACTTCCGCGCGGGCCCGCAGCACCTTGAGTATCTCGGCGGAGATCTCCACCGGGCTCTTCACCCCCGCCGCCGTGCGGAGCTTGACCATGCCAGGCGGCTGGCTGGCACCCTTGGGCGCATCAACAAAGCTGTAGTGGAGCCCGCCGACATCACCGATGTCCGCCTGGCCGCGGCCCATGAAACGCTTGATGGAGGCGAATGTGTTGGCCGGGTCCTCACTCTGCCGGGCCAGCGCCTCGACGCCGACCTGGATTTCCCCGCCTGGAAAATAACGCACCACCGAAGGCAGGATGGGGTGGCCGTGTTCATCGTTCAGCACGACCGCGATTCCGCTCTGCACGGTTGCAACCAGTGAATTGGTCGTTCCCAGGTCTATGCCTATGGCCAAGCGGTGTTCGTGCGGCGCCGTGGACTGGCCGGGTTCGGATATTTGCAGCAATGCCATTGTTTTTGACTTATCTTCGGTAGTCTCCGCTCGCTGGCATGCCCGGCACGGCCGGCGTCCGCCACCCAGGGAGTCAAGTGTCCATCCCGTCAAAAGCGGAGGCAATGTCCTCCGCCAGCTTCTCCATGAATCTCAATTTGCGCACATCGCCTGCCGCTGCGAGGTAATCCGCGTCGTCATCTATCCTGGCGGCAAGCTGCGTCTCCAGCTCGCGCATTTCGTGCTGGAGACGGGCTTCCAGCCCTTCCAGCGCCACGGCGTCGCTGGCGCTTCTCGCCTCGTCAACGGCCTCGCGCCACTCCATCTGCTGCACCAGGAAATCGACAGGCATCGCAGTATTGGTTTCCTCCTGCGTGTCCACACCGTGTTGACGCAGCAGGTAGCGGCCGCGCTGCACGGCGTTGCCGAGGGTCTGATAGGCCTCGTTGATCTGTGTCGTCCATTGCATGGACAGGCGGCGCTCCGCTTCGGGCCGGTCGGCGAATTTGTCCGGATGCACTTCGTTCTGCAGCTTGCGGTAGCGCTGGCTCAGTTCCGCACGGTCGAGCCGGTAGCGCTCGGGCAGGCCGAACATCTGAAAAAAGTTTTTCTGGAAATCTATCGCCTGCATCGGATTATCCGGATCGTCGCGCCTTCAGGGGTCTGCTATACCTTGAAGCTCTCGCCGCAGCCGCACATATCCTTGACATTGGGATTGTTGAACTTGAATCCTTCGTTCAGACCTTCGCGGGTGTAATCGAGTTCCATCCCGTCCAGATACGGCAGGCTGTGCGCGTCGACGAACACGGTGACGCCTCCGCTTTCGAACTTTATCTCATCGTCCGCCTCTTCGTCGGCGAACTCCAGCTTGTAGGCCATGCCGGAGCAGCCGCTGGTGCGCACGCCAATACGCAGCCCCAAGCCCTTGCCGCGCCTGGCGAGGAAGTTGCGCACATGCTGCGCCGCATTCTCGGTCAGCGTGATTGCCATGTCTCAGTCCTTGTTTGCATTGCAGGCGGATACTTCCGCCTCGCGCTTGTTCTTGAGATCCGCCACCGCTGCCTTGATAGCGTCCTCGGCCAGAATGGAACAGTGGATCTTCACCGGCGGCAGTGCCAGTTCCTCGGCGATCTGCGTATTCTTGATGGCAAGCGCCTCGTCCAGCGTCTTGCCCTTGACCCATTCCGTCACCAGCGAGCTGGACGCAATCGCCGAGCCGCAGCCATAGGTCTTGAATTTGGCGTCCTCGATCACGCCCTGGTCGTTCACCTTGATCTGCAGCTTCATCACATCGCCGCAAGCAGGTGCGCCGACCATGCCGGTTCCCACCAGCGCGTCGTCCTTGTCCATGGAACCCACGTTACGCGGATTCTCGTAGTGATCCAATACTTTTTCGCTGTATGCCATTTAAATACACTCCGTTATAAAGGGCCGATGATTTGCCCAGCCGGCAAGGCGGATGGCAGCGCCGTTTACTTAAAGGAGGTAAACAAGCTGCCCGACAGCTCGACCGGACGGGCGAAGGGCAGCCCTCAATGTGCTGCCCATTGTATCGAATTCAGGTCTATTCCGTCCTTGTACATTTCCCACAGCGGCGACAGGTCGCGCAGCTTGCCCACTTTCTGCTTCAACAGGTCAACGACGTAGTCAACCTCATCGGCGGTGGTGAAGCGCCCCACGGAAAACCGGATCGAGCTGTGAGCCAATTCGTCGCTGCGCCCCAGGGCGCGCAATACGTACGAGGGTTCCAGGCTGGCGGAGGTGCACGCCGAGCCGCTGGAAACCGCCACGTCGCTAACCGCCATGATCAGCGACTCGCCTTCCACGAAGTTGAAGCTGACGTTCAGATTATGCGGTACGCGGTGTTCCATGTCGCCGTTCAGGAACACCTCCTCCATCTCCGAGAGGCCCGCCCACAGGCGGTCGCGCAGCATGCGCACGCGCTCATTCTCGGCGGCCATTTCTTCGCGCGCAATCCGGAACGCCTCGCCCATGCCCACGATCTGGTGCGTCGCCAGGGTGCCGGAGCGCATGCCGCGCTCGTGGCCACCGCCGTGCATCTGCGCCTCCAGGCGCACGCGCGGCTTGCGCCGCACGTACAGCGCGCCGATGCCTTTCGGGCCATAGGTCTTGTGCGCCGAGAACGACATCAGATCCACTTTCAGCCGCTCGAGGTCGATTGCCACCTTGCCGGTGGCCTGCGCCGCATCCACGTGGAAAATGATTCCGCGCTCGCGGCAGATCTCGCCGATTGCCGCAATGTCCTGAATGACGCCGATTTCATTGTTCACCAGCATCACCGAGGCTAGCGTGGTGTCGGGGCGCAAGGCGGCCTTGAATTTTTCCAGGTCTATCAAGCCGTTCGGCTCCGGGTCCAGGTAGGTTGCGGTGAACCCCTGGCGCTCCAGTTCGCGCACGGTGTCGAGCACGGCCTTGTGCTCGGTCATCACGGTGACGATGTGCTTGCCCTTGCCCGAATAGAAATGAGCCGCGCCCTTCAACGCCAGGTTGTTGGATTCGGTGGCACCCGAGGTCCAGACAATCTCCCTGGGGTCGGCATTCACCAGCGCCGCCACCTGCTCGCGCGCCTTTTCCACGGCCTGCTCCGCCGCCCAGCCGAAGGAGTGCGAACGCGAAGCGGGATTGCCAAATTTTTCGGTCAGGTAGGGGATCATCGCCTCCGCGACGCGCGGGTCCACCGGTGTGGTGGCGGAATAATCCATATAGATCGGCAACTGCAGCTTTTTCATCAAGAATGACCCGTTTGTAACTAGCCGGCTACGACGCCCGTATTGCCCATATTTGCGCTCAACTTGACGTTAACCGCTTCAGGCTGCTCCTTTTTCTGCGCATCGACCATCTCCTGCAGATTCACTTCCGCAAGATACGCATAAATGGTCTTGGTCAGGCCCTGCCACAGTTCATGCGTAATGCATTCGTTGCCATCCATGCAATCGCCCCGGCCGCCACAGCTAGTCGCGTCCAGCGGCTCATCGACCGCCAGGATGATTTCGGAAATGGGAATATCGGCCGCAGGACGTGCCAGGCGATAGCCGCCACCGGGACCGCGCACGCTGGATACGATATTATTACGGCGCAACTTGCCGAACAGTTGTTCCAAATAGGAAAGGGAAATCTTCTGGCGCTCGCTGATACCCGCCAGCGTCACCGGATTATGGTCCCCACGCATGGCCAGGTCCACCATGGCCGTAACGGCAAAACGCCCTTTGGTAGTTAAACGCATAATATCCTCTCACTCAAAATAGGTTTTTACCACAAGCCCATCTTAGTATACCCAAGGTATTTAGTCAACAATCTTGTTGAGATGCCCAGGATCAAACTTGTCGGCCGTTGCCCGGTCGTCATCGACGTTGACGCCGAGCCTTTCCAGATGAGCGAGAATCAGTTCCAGACGCTTGTCCACCACCATGCTGTGACCCAGCAGGCCGTGGATGGCCTTGGCAAATGGGTCGCTCTGGTCATTGCCTATGCCATATGGGTTGAACCCGGCGGCCTTGCGCGCCTCGTCCAGAATGCGCGCCGGAACCCCGACCGCGGTCGCCCCCATCGGCACATCCTTGACCACGACCGCATTCGAGCCGATTTTGGCGTTATCCCCGATATGTATGGGCCCCAGCACCTTGGCCCCGGCCCCGACCACCACGCCATTGCCCAGGGTAGGATGGCGCTTGCCTTCCTTCCAGGATGTACCGCCGAGTGTAACCCCATGATATAAGGTAACATCATCGCCAATTTCAGCCGTTTCGCCAATTACGACGCCCACGCCATGGTCAATGAAAAAGCGCCGGCCTATGGTCGCGCCGGGATGTATCTCGATCCCGGTAAAGCTGCGCGCCAGGTGGGAAAGGAAGCGCGCCAGCCATTTAAACCCGGATTTCCACAACAGATGGGAAACCCGGTGCACAACGCGTGCATGCAGACCGGGATAGCAGGTCAGGACTTCAAACGTGGTGCGCGCCGCAGGGTCGCGGTCGAACACGCAGTTGATGTCCTCACGCGAGGTAACGTAAACCAGCATCGCAATCAGCAGCCCGGCGCACAGGGCGAGGACGACCAGGCCGCCGATTATCGCCAATACCGCCATTATGCTCTGGTCCAGTGTCATCTAGCTGCCTTTCTCGCCTTCGTCCTTTCGGGCCGCGGCCTTCCGGCCAGCCCCTCCCGGACCGAATTTGGCCTCCTGCGTCGCCGTAAGAATACCACGGAGGATATTGATCTCCTCCCGCTCCATGCGCGCACGGGCATACAGCCGGCGCAGCTTCTGCATCAGCTTGGTCGGGTGCTTGGTGTTGAAGAAGCCGATTTGCGTCAGCGTTTCCTCCAGATGCCGGAAGAAACCCTCCACCTGCTCATGGCTGGCCGGCGTCACCTCGGGCCGTTCGTCGTCCAGGCCCGCATACTCGCGCGCCACCCCCAGTTCGTACGCCATCACCTGCACCGCAGCCGCCAGGTTAAGCGAACTGTAGGCCGCATCGGCCGGAATACGCACCAGCACGTCGCTGCGCGAGGCCTCCTCGTTGGTCAGGCCCGACATTTCGGTGCCGAACAGCAGGGCAACCGGGTGCTCGGCGGCGTGTTTCACCACCTCGGGCATGGCCTCGCGCGGAGTCAGCACCTCGTGCGAGATGTCGCGCAGGCGGGCGGTCATCGCCACGGTGTGCACCACTCCGTGCAGCGCTTCGTCCAGCGAAGCGCAGACCACGGCGTTTTCCAGCACGTCGTCGGCGCCCGCGGCCATGGCCGTGGCCTGCGCATCGGGAAAATGGCGGGGGTTGATCAGGTACAGGCGCGCCAGGCCCATGGTCTTCATCGCGCGCGCGGCCGCGCCGATGTTGCCCGGATGTGTGGTATGGCTCAGCACCACCCGCACATTATCTGAAATCTCCGGTTTATACAAAACGAATTTCCCACTAAAATAGCGGCTTGCTCATTAACAACGCTTGCGAAAGTCACTATGCATCCCATGCTCAACATCGCGGTGAAGGCCGCGCGCCGCGCCGGAAACCTGATACACCGCGCCGCCGAAAACCTCGATCACCTAACCGTCGCGAAAAAATCGCATGCCGACTACGTAAGCGAAGTGGACCGCGCCGCCGAGCAGACAATCATCGAAACCCTGCTGGGAGCGTACCCGAATCACCAGATTCTAGCAGAAGAAAGCGGGGCTCAAGGCAGTTCGGAATACGTGTGGATCATCGATCCGCTGGACGGGACCACCAATTTCCTGCACGGCTTTCCGCAATATGCGGTCTCCATCGCGCTGCAGCACAACGGCGTGCTCACTCAGGCCGTCATCTACGACCCCACGCGCAACGACCTGTTCACCGCCTCGCGCGGGCGCGGCGCCTTTCTCAACGACAGGCGCATCCGCGTCAGCCGGCGCAAGGTGCTGGCCGATGCCCTGATCGGGACAGGCTTCCCCTATACCCGCTTCGAGCATATCGATGCCTATATGGCCATGCTGCGCGACATGATGCAGAACACGGCCGGCCTGCGCCGCCCGGGTGCGGCCGCGCTGGACCTCGCCTACACCGCGGCCGGGCGCTACGACGGCTTTTTCGAGACCGGCCTCAAGCCTTGGGACATCGCCGCCGGCGCCCTGATGATCGTGGAAGCGGGCGGCATGGTGGGCGACCTGCAGGGCAAGGACGGCTACCTCAAGAGCGGCCACATCTGCGCGGGCAACCCCGACATCCACCCGCAATTGCTCAAGCTGATAGCGCCGCACCTGACCGACGGCCTGAAGGCCTGACGGGCCGTCTCCGGAACAGCGGCTACCAATGAGCCCGGAACGGCAACTCGAAAACCTCCTGCACGAGGAAATTCCGCTGACGCGCGCGCTGGGCATACGCGCCACCGCCTACGATGGCCGTTGCCTGGTGCTCTCTGCGCCCCTGTCCCCCAACATCAACCACAAGTCCACCGCCTTCGGCGGCAGCCTGTACTCGGTCGCCGTAAGCTGCGGCTGGGGACTGCTCCACCTCAAGCTGGCGGAGGCCGGCCTGCACAGGCACATCGTGATCCAGGAAAGCAGCATCCGCTACCTGCGGCCGGTCAGCGGCGATATGCGCGCGACCTGCTGCGTGGAGGATGCCGCGCTGGAACGCTTCATGCGCGCGCTGCACAAGCACGACCGCGCCCGCCTCGAGCTCGCCGTCAGCGTCAGCCACGATGACCGGCCCGCAGTCGAATTTTCCGGACGCTATGTCGTCCACGGATAGCCGCATGAACAACGCCCAGTTCGAAAAACACACCCCCATGATGCAGCAGTATTTGCGCATCAAGGCGGACTATCCCGGCATGCTGCTGTTTTACCGCATGGGGGATTTCTATGAGCTGTTCCACACCGATGCCGAGCACGCGGCCAAGCTGCTGGACATCACGCTCACCCAGCGCGGCGCCTCGAATGGCGAACCGATCAAGATGGCGGGCGTGCCCTATCATTCCGCCGAACAATACCTCGCCCGGCTGATCAACCTGGGCGAGTCCGTGGCGATCTGCGAGCAGATCGGCGACCCTGCGCTGGCAAAGGGCCCGGTGGAACGCAAGGTGGTGCGCATTGTCACCCCGGGCACGCTCACGGATTCCGCCCTGCTGGAAGAAAAGCGCGACAACCTGCTGCTCGCCCTGCACGCGCGTCGCGACAAGGTGGGCCTGGCCTGGCTCAATCTGGCCTCCGGCCAGTTCACGGTCGCGGAGACCGCCGCCGGCAGCCTGCCGGCCGAACTGGAGCGCCTGCAGCCCTCGGAAATCCTGTATGCCGAAGGAGAGACTCCGCCGCAAAGCGAAGCGCCGAAGAAGTCCCTGCCCGCCTGGCATTTCGACCTCGAGGCCGCGCGGCGCGCACTGTGCGAACAGTTTTCCACGTTGGACCTGGCCGGCTTCGGCTGCGATGACTTCACCCTCGGGCTGGAAGCCGCCGGCGCGCTGCTGGGCTACGCCAAGCTCACCCAGGGACAGAGCATCGCGCACATCCGCGGCATGCAGGCCTACCGCGCCGACCAGTACGTGCGCATGGATGCCGCCACTCGTCGCAACCTGGAGATCACCCAGACCCTGCGCGGCGAGCCCGCACCCACGCTGCTCTCGCTGCTAGACACCTGCGCCACCAACATGGGCAGCCGCCTGCTCGCCAACTGGCTGCATCATCCCTTGCGCGACCGGAAAGCGCTGCAGGCGCGCCTGGCCGCGGTCGACTGGCTGGGCGGCGGTTTCCGCGCAGTTCATGATGCACTCAAGCCCAGCGCGGACGTGGAGCGCATCACCGCGCGCATCGCGCTGAAATCTGCGCGCCCGCGCGACCTTTCCGGCCTGCGCGACACACTGAGCGCGCTGCCCAAGCTGCTCGCGCTGCTCACCGCTTGCGATTCCCCCCTGCTGCTCAAGCTGTCGGCCGCATTGCAGGCCGATGAGGTTCTGGTCATGCTGCTGCAGGACACGCTCAAGGCCGAACCTGCATCCGTGGTGCGCGAAGGCGGCGTGATCGCCGATGGCTTTGACGCCGAACTGGACGAACTGCGCGGCATCCAGACCAATTGCGGCGACTTCCTGCTGGAGCTCGAAACGCGCGAACGCGCACGCAGCGGAATTGCAAATCTCAAGGTCGAATACAACCGCGTCCACGGCTTCTACATCGAGGTGAGCCGCGCCAACGCGGACAACGTGCCGGACGATTACCGCCGCCGCCAGACGCTGAAGAACGCCGAGCGCTACATCACGCCGGAACTCAAGGCCTTCGAGGACAAGGCGCTCTCCGCGAACGAACGAGCGCTGGCGCGCGAGAAATTCCTGTATGACCAATTGCTCGACCATCTGGCGCCGTACATTCCGCAGCTGCAGCGGATCGCCTCCGCCATGGCCGAGCTGGACGTGCTCGCCACCTTCGCCGAGCGAGCGGCCACCCTGGATTTCAGCGCGCCCGTATTCAGCGACACGCCGCTGCTGCGCATCGTGCAGGGCCGCCATCCGGTGGTGGAATCACAGGTGGAAAATTTCATCGCCAACGACACCCAGCTCAATGCCGCGCGCAAGATGCTGCTGATCACCGGCCCCAACATGGGCGGCAAATCGACCTACATGCGACAGACCGCGCTGATCGCACTGCTCGCCCACTGCGGCAGCTTCGTGCCCGCACAGGAAGCGGAACTGGGCGAGATCGACCAGATCTTCACCCGCATCGGCGCATCAGACGACCTGGCTTCGGGCCGCTCTACATTTATGGTGGAAATGACCGAGGCGGCGAACATTCTGCACAATGCGACGGACAGGAGCCTGGTGCTGGTGGACGAGATCGGTCGCGGCACTTCGACCTTCGACGGCTTGGCACTGGCCTATGCCATTGCACGCCACCTGCTGGAGCACAACCGCAGCTATGCGCTGTTTGCCACCCACTATTTCGAGCTAACGCGGCTGACCGAGGAATTCCCCCAGCTCGCCAATGTGCATCTCGCCGCGATCGAGCACCAGCACAGCATCGTGTTTTTGCATGCGGTGAACGAAGGCGCGGCCAGCCAGAGTTATGGGCTGCAGGTGGCAGCCCTTGCCGGTGTGCCGCAGGGCGTGATCAAGACGGCCAGGAAGCAATTGCGCGCCCTGGAGCGCCACAGCGCGGCGCAGAACCCTCAGGGCGACCTGTTCGATGCACCGCTCGCCGAAACAGAGGAAGAACCGGACGAACATCCGCTGCTGGCCGCGCTGCGCAACATCCAGCCAGACGACCTGAGCCCGAAGGAAGCACTGGGGCAACTCTACCAGTTGAAAAGACTGCTATAGACTAGCGCCCGGCCCGGGCACAGTCAGCGCGCTAGGCGAGTCCGCGTACCACGCCCGCGATCTTTTCCGCGCAGTCCTTCACCAGTGCGCCGTCCTCGCCCTCCACCATGACGCGCAACAAGGGCTCCGTGCCGGAAGGGCGCAGTAGCACGCGGCCGCGGCCATTCAGGGTTTTTTCCGCCGCCGCCACGGCCGTCCTGACTTGCTCGTTCTCCAGCAGCGTGGCGGCATTGTCCACCCTGACGTTGATCAGCACTTGGGGGTACATCACCAGGTCGCGACTGGCCTCAGCCAGCGTCTCGCCCGCCGCCTGCAAGGCGTGCAGCACCTGCAAGGCGGAAATGATGCCGTCGCCGGTGCTGTGGCGATCGAGGCAGATGATGTGGCCGGAGTTTTCCCCGCCCAATTGCCAGCCGTTCCGCTGCAACAACTCCATCACATAGCGGTCGCCCACCTTGGCGCGCGCGAACGGAATGCCCAGGCGCGCCATGGCATGTTCGAAAGCAAGATTGGTCATCAATGTGCCGGCCACCCCGCCCTGGAGCGCCCCCTGCTGCTTGCGGTGGCGGGCAATGATGTAGAGCAACTGGTCGCCGTCATACAGCTTGCCGGTGTTATCCGCCATGATCAGGCGGTCCCCGTCCCCGTCGAGCGCAATGCCGAGGTCGGCGTTGTGCTCGACCACGGCCTTTTGCAGATTGGCCGGCGCGGTCGCGCCGTAACCTGCGTTGATGTTCTTGCCGTCGGGGGACACGCCGATCGCGACCACGTCCGCGCCCAGTTCGTGGAACACGTGGCGTGCAATGTCATAGGCGGCGCCATGGGCGCAGTCCACCACGATCTTCAGGCCGCGCAGATCCATGTGGTAGGGGAAGCTGCTCTTGCAGAATTCGATGTAGCGTCCCGCCGCGTCATCCACGCGCCACGCCTTGCCCAGGCGGGCCGAGGGCATGGTGACGATGGGGCCGTCCATCCCGGCCTCAATGGCGTGCTCGATGTCGTCCGGCAGCTTCTCGCCGCTGGCGGAAAAGAACTTGATGCCGTTGTCTTCGAAGGGATTGTGAGAGGCGGAGATGACCACGCCCGCCTGCAGGCGCAGCGCACGTGTGAGGTGCGCGACCGCGGGCGTAGGGATTGGGCCGGCAAGATAGACATTCACGCCGGCCGCAATCAAACCGGCCTGCAGGGCGGACTCCAGCAGGTAGCCGGAGATGCGCGTGTCCTTGCCTATCAGCACGGCAGGATGTTCATCCTCACCGAGGTGCCAGTCGGCCGCCGCCAGCACCTTGCCGGCAGCATAGCCCAGATGCATGACGAATTCCGGGGTGATGGGAAACTCGCCCACCTTACCGCGCACACCGTCCGTGCCGAAATATTTCCTGCTCATTGTTCTCCCGCCTCATTCACGGCCCGCAAGATCTTCAGCGCATCGACCGTCGCGCGCACGTCATGCACGCGTACGATGGAGGCCCCCTTCTGCACGGCGATCAGCGCCGCAGCCAGGCTCGCGGGCAGGCGGTGTTCCGCATCCTGCCCGGTAAGCGCGCCCAGCATGGACTTGCGCGAAAGGCCGGCCAGGATGGGCACGCCCAGCTCGCGAAATGCCGCCAAATCCCGCAGCAAGACCAGATTATGCCCCAGCGACTTGCCAAAGCCAAAGCCGGGATCGGCCACGATGCGTTCGCGCGACACCCCGGCCGCCCCCGCCGCGGCAATGCGCGCGGCCAGAAACGCACGCACCTCGCTCACTACGTCGCGGTATTCGGCCTGTGCCTGCATGGTCTGCGGCTGGCCCTGCATGTGCATCAGGCACACCGCCGCACCGCTTGATGCGACGGCTTCCAGTGCGCCCGGTTCCCGCAGCGCCGCAACATCGTTGACCAGCGACGCGCCCGCCGCCAGCGCGGCGCGCATGACCTCTGCCCTGCGGGTGTCTATGGAAAGGGGGACCGGCGCGCCGCGCAAATCTTCCAGCACCGGAAGGACGCGGTCCATTTCTTCCTGCACGCCGACCGGCTGCGCGCCGGGGCGGGTGGATTCGCCTCCGATGTCGAGCAGGTCCGCCCCCTCGGCAAGGAGCTGCTGCGCATGGGCCAGCGCCGCATCGCGCTGCACATAGCGTCCGCCGTCGGAAAAGGAATCCGGCGTGACGTTGATGATGCCCATCACGTGAGGGCGGGAAAGATCAAGACGGAAGGAGCCGCAATGAAGCTTCATGCTGAATTCAGGCCTGCAAAATGAGAAACGGGAAACGCAAAACCTGAGGTTCGGCGTTTCCCGTTTCTCTTTTCCCGTTTCGCGTCAGGTTTCCTGCGCGGGCTGAGTCGGCGTAGTCGCTGCCGGCGCCGTAGGCGTCTGCGGCGGCTGCGGCGGCTGGCTGGAAGCCGCCGGCTTGGGCGGACGCGGCGGCTTGCCGGCCATGATATCGTCGATCTGATCGGCGTCTATGGTTTCCCACTCCAGCAGGGCGTCGGTCATCGCCTCAACCTTGTCGCGGTTCTCCAGCAGGATCTTCTTGGCCAG
>Ga0075276_10000008_pt1 | contig 60950 bp, 55 predicted proteins | sample SF_Rice_5C_80N_4_FD_69770 | JGI IMG/M metagenome (GOLD analysis project Ga0075276, IMG submission 69770) | Rice paddy soil microbial communities from Twitchell Island, California, USA - SF_Rice_5C_80N_405 | ecosystem: Environmental > Terrestrial > Soil > Paddy field/soil | place: USA: Twitchell... | reverse complement strand
CGGAAGTTGCGGCCGGCCATGTACACGGCTTTCAGATTGTTGAGGATGCGGGTCAGCATCTGGCGCCGGCTCACCGACATCAGGAACTCGGGCTGGAAGGGCACCTGCCCGGCATAGATTTCGTTCAGTCGCCGCTGGCAATCCTTCATGGAGAGAATGTTGCCGCAGTTGAAGGCGTCAATCAGCACCTGCCGGCCCTCGATATCGTAGTGCTTGAGCAGAAAGTGCCCCGGCATGCCCACGCCGAACAGCGGGAAGCCGATGCGCCGCGCCACTTCCATGTAGATCAGGGCCAGAGTGATGGGAATGCCGAGGCGGCGGTCGAGGACGTCATTAATAAAGGAGTTGCGCGGATCGTAGTAGTCTTCGCGGTTGCCGCGTAGCCCTTCTTCCTGAAAAAGCGTGGTGTTGAGCGCATAGATGGTTTGGACGGTGTCGCCAACGTCCCGAATGCGGCGCTCGACGCGCTCCGCCAGCGCATCTACCCGGTCCACGTAAGAATCAATGCCCAGCCCTGGGTACTCGGTGCGGGCCACGGTGAGCGCGGCGCGCAACAGATCAATACGCTCGTCGTCAATATCCTGCCCCACCAGGGTTGCGAAGACATCGGCAAGCTCTCCGGCACTCGGCCGTTCCGCCATGTTGCTATGGTAACAAAATCACGACGCGGAGGAGCAGCCGCTCCGGAATCTGAACGGGCCTGTGTAGCCGGTACAAGTAGTTGCATAAGATATGCAGCGGAAATCACCCGGCGTGCGACCCTGCACCCGTACTGAAGCGGGAACATCTCTGTGCTGTCCCCACCTGCTTCAGCGCAGGCCGCTGGTAAGAAACAGGTCCGAAAGCTGGCGCGTATAGCCGTAGACGTAGCTGTCGCTGGCGAAGGCGATTGGTCCGATATTGCGCATTCCCGCGGTATCAGAGGGGCCCAGCGCCTTCCAGAATTGCTGGCGGCCGGTCGCGATATCCAACACGTATACGCGGCGCGGGATGCGGTCCTCCGGCTTGTTCGAGGTCAAGAGCAGCGACTTGTTGTCGCGCCAGCCAATAAAGAATTGCTGCACCTGCACGCCATTCAGCGGCCGCTTTTCGCCTCCCTTGAGCGGCCACAACCAGTCGCGATTGTCGCTATCGCGAACCGGAAGCCACGCTCCATCCGGCGATGGAAAGATCCCAGCGGTTCCTTCCGGGGTTAGCGGCTGCACTTGCCCGGTCACGCGATCAACGATAAAAGTGCGGAGGGGATGGTTGCCCTGCTGGCCGGCAAAAATGTAGTGGCGGCTGTCGGGAAGCCATCTCCCCATCCCGTAGGAGATATCCGAAAGAGGCATATTCCGGCTCTCCCCCGCCCCCACCGGCACGATAGTTGAGCGGTGCGCGTCATCGGGTGATAGGGTTACCGCCCACTTGCCATCGGGGGAGATGGCGCTGGCATAGCCTTCCCCGATGGCGACCGCCGGTGAGCCGTCGGTGCCGCGCACAAAAACCGTGTAGCGCGGCCCTCCCCCTTCCCCCTCTTCGTCGAACAGGACGGTCTTGCCATCCGGGGTCAAGTCGCGCGGGAAGGGATAATCCAGCCAGCCCAGGGCAATCTCTCGCGACTGCCCCGTTCTGACTCCGATCATGATGCGACCCGGGCTCTGCAATTGGAGAAGTACCCGGCCATCGCCGCCGTAGTCTTCTAATTGCAGCTTTCCAGGGACGGTATCTACCAGCCGCTGCCCGCCCGCCGGAGTAACCGCATAGAGCAGGCGGTTATTACCGTTCATGCTGGCGGTGAACCAGATCTCTCTTCCGTCATGCGACCAGGCCACGCCCTGCACGCTGGCAAACTCCTGGGTGAGGTCCTTTTTGTCTCCCGACAAACCCACCACCACTACATGGCCGCGGTCATCCCCAGTAGGCGGATGTTCCAGAAACGCAATGCGGTCCCCGCGGGGGGAGACCCGGATGTGGCTGATCCAGTCGGGCGTTTGATAGATTACCCTGCCGATGGGGTACTCAAGTTTCCATCGCGCGCTGCCGGCCTCGAAGCGGCTGACGGCCAACTCCTTTCCGTCCGGCGACCAGTCGGCGGAATCAACTCCCTCCAGCAGTTCGCGCGGCGCGCCTCCTGCCAGCGGCGCCCGCGCCAGCGTCCCCATATCAATCCAATTTCGTGGCGGCTGGATCTTGGTCAGCAGCGCCATCTCGCCGGTGGAGGAAATGGCCAGCAGCTTGGCGCCTGTAATGCCAAGCGGACGCTCGCCTTGTCCGTCATCGCGGGAGCTGTAGAGCTCTGGCCCGCCGCCTTCCCAGGCGGCGGAATACACAATGGTGTGCCCGTCGGGCGCGAAGCGGGCTCCTTCGATGGAACCACGGCGGAAAGTGAGCTGCTGGTAGTGCGGAGGCTGCGGCCGTGACCAGCGTGCGCCCATGGCCATGCCCAGGCCCAGAGCTGCGATCAGTCCGATTGTCCCTACAATCGCGAACCGGACGCGGCGCCCGGCCCGGGAGCTTACCGCGCCCGCGGAAACCGCGGCGATGCCGGAAGTGGAGGGACTGGAAAGCGCTCCCAGGTCGAAGGCCACATCGCGCGCTGACTGGAAACGCTCGTCCGGGTTCTTTTCCAGGCAATGGCGCACAATGCGCTCCAGAGCTGGGGGCACTTGGCGGTTGGTTTCCGTCAACTCCGGCGGCTCTTCCTTGAGGATGGCGCTCATGGTATCGGCCGTGGTATCGCCATGAAAGGCTCTCTTCCCGGAGAGCATCTCGTAAAGAATCGCGCCCAAGGTGAAGATGTCGGAACGGTGGTCGGTGGCGATGCCGCGCACCTGCTCGGGAGACATGTAGCCGACGGTGCCCAGAACCATGCCGGGCGACGTGCCTTCCGAATGCACCACGGTCTCGGCGTCCGAGCCGCGCTCGGTCAGCTTGGCCAGGCCAAAATCGAGAATCTTGGCGCGGCCATCTTTGGTAAGAAACAGGTTTTCTGGCTTGAGGTCGCGATGGACTATGCCCTTTTCGTGGGCGGCGGCCAGCCCGAGGGCGATCTGAGCGCCATAATCAACCGCTTTGCGCAGCGACAGCGGGCCGGAGCGCAGCCGTTCCCGCAGGCTTTCCCCTTCCAATAGCTCGCTTACGATGTAGGGCGAGCCATTGGACTGCGTTCCCAGATCGTAAATCGCCAGGATGCCGGGGTGATTGAGCGCGGCCGCGGCCCGCGCCTCCTGCTCGAAGCGCCGCAAACGGTCGGCGTCGGCAGAAAACTGGGGCGGCAGAATTTTAATGGCGACTTCGCGACCCAGGCGCGGGTCGCGAGCGCGATAGACTTCGCCCATCCCCCCAGCTCCGATCGAAGCGAGGAGTTCGTACGGGCCGAGCGACGTGCCGGGACTCGCCACTTTTCCCCCTGTGGTCAGCGCATCCTAGCACGGCAACAGGGATTTGCCCACGGCTCTACCCTCGCCTGCCGCCCTATCACGGGCTGATTGCTGAATGCCTCTGCCTTCTTACCTGAAAATATTCTTCAGCAAAAACAGCAGATTCGCCGGGCGCTCCGCCAGGCGTCGCATGAGGTAGGGGTACCACTCGGTGCCGAAAGGAATATAGACCCGCATGCGCCAGCCCTCGCGGACCAGCTTCTGCTGCAGGTCGCGGCGGATCCCGTAGAGCATTTGGAATTCGAAGGACTCCGGCGGAATTTTCTCCTGCCGGGCAAAGGTGGTGGCGGCCTCGATCATGCGCGGGTCGTGGGTGGCGATGCCGTGATAGATGCCGCTCTTGAGCAGCATTCTGGTCAGGTTCACGTAGTTCGCATCCACCTCGGATTTCTTCTGGAAGGCGATTTCCGGCGGCTCTTTGTAAGCCCCTTTGCACAAGCGGATGCGAATGCCCGCGGCCATCAGCTTCTCCACATCCTGTTGGCTGCGCCGCATGTACGACTGGATGACCGCGCCCACCACGCCCGTGTTTCCCGGCTGGCGATGCAGTTCGTGCACAAAATCCAGCGTGCGCTGGGTGTAAGGCGAGCCCTCCATGTCAACGCGTACGAAATTGCGCGGGTTGCTGCCCGCGGCTTGCGCCACCAGGCTGCTGACCAGTTCCCGCGCCAGCTCTTCCCCCACATCCAGACCCATATGGGTCAGCTTGAGGCTCACGTTGGCCTGCAACTTGCGCTTTTCGATTTCCTGCAGCAGCTGGCGGTACACCTGGGCGCTGCCCCGCGCCTCCTCGGCGTTGCTGACGTTCTCCCCCAGGTTATCCAGGCTCACCCCCATGCCCAACTGGTTGACTCCCCGGGCGGCCGCCAGCGCTTCTTCTATCGTGGTTCCGGCGACAAAGCGCCGCGACATGCGCAGCCCCACGATGGAGCGTTCCGCGATGGCCCGCATGGGGCGATTTTCGGAGAGCCCGATCAGCAGCGCTCTCAGCACGCGGCCTCACGAAAAAAGAGCAGGTACCCGGCAGGATTCAGACACGCGGGTTGGAGTTGCGGCCGGGGCATAGGCGACCGAATGTTTTATCACACGCCGCCCCTGCGGTCAGCTATGACTGCGGTCACAGGGCGATGTTATGCCCCCACCCTCATGCCCTCGCCGCGCCGGCAGACCAAAGCCGTACAATTGCCGGCGAACTTTGCGGACGGCCTATGACCCCACTCTCAGCTTTCGGATTGTTCGCCGTAACCCTGATGGTGGTCTTTTATGCGCTGGAGCGGCGCAGTTCCTGGTTCGTCCTGGCCTTCGCCGCGGCCTCCGTCCTAGGCTCCATCTACGGCTTTCTCCAGGGAGCGTGGCCCTTCGGGCTGGTGGAGGCGGTATGGTCGCTGATCGCTGTGCGCCGCTGGTGGTCGCAGCGCCATGCCCTGGAGGTCCACATCCGCTGAGGCCAGGGTTGCGCCTCGAGATTAAGCGTCGGGGTGCCCCACTCAAGCCCGCTTTTGGCTTGAGTGAAAATGTTCAGATTTTGCCCGTTCGCCGGGCTGGGTGGCCCACTCAGCCCGCTTTTGGCTCGAGTGGGAGCGCAGCGGGTGGCGGGCAGCTGGTTCACATTTAGATCCGTAGCCAGCCACGGAACCCTCTGGCGGCATAGTAAGATTCCGCCCCGTTGTGATACAGGAAAACAGTGTCGTAGCGGCGATCACAAAAGAGAGCCCCTCCGAGTTTTCTGATTGCGGAAGGTGTTATCACCCAGCTCGAGGTTTTCGTGTCGTAATTTCCCAGTTTCTGCAGCTCTCGATATTCTTCCTCTGTTAAAATCTCAATGCCCATGGCCGCTGCCATATCCATGGCGCTACCTTCTGGTTTATTTTCCTTCCTCGAATCCAGCGCTTCACGGTCGTAGCAGAGGCTTCTGCGGTCCCTAGGACTTTCCGCTGAGCAATCATAAAAGATGTATTCGCCGGTCTTTTTATCATGGCCAATCACGTCCGGTTCGCCGCCGGTTCTCTCCATTTCATTGAGTGACCACAGTTTTTCGGCATTGGCTTCCAGCCTTGCTTGTACTTGAGCCCATTCCAGCCCTTTATGGCGGTTCATGTTCTTCTCAAAACGGGCTTTCCATGCTGTGAGCAGTTCTTCGCGTTGTGCAGACGACAACGCCTTTCTTGTTTTAGCGGCTTTCATATAGGTTTCCTTATATAGCTATGGCGTGTCAGGCCGATTTTCTTGAAAGCACCCGCCGAACCACGTGGCCTTTCCACATCCACAATCCTGAAAGGACCACGAGCGGAAAGAAGACAAACCGAGTTGCGGGCGCATAGCCGGGAAGCTTTTCGAACGGACTGTAAATGTAACCGACTATCGGAATGGCAAGGATGAGGTGAATCCAGCGAAAAATCCAACGTTGGGTGGCGTTATTTATCATGGTCTACTCCGCGAGCATGCCTGGTTTTGCGGGCCTATTGATTCGCGTCGAGTGGCCCACTCAAGCTCGCTTTTAGCTGGAGTGGGGATGTTCGAGTTGCCGGGGCGTAGTTGCGGCCCCCTAGATTCACGACATTTGAGTTTTAGGTGGCCAGTTGGGTGTTTCAACACCGAACTGCCTGGCGTACTCGGCGGTCAGCCGCTGCCAGCCGCCCAGCTTCATGGCCGCGGGGCCCACGATACGTTCAATGGGCTGACCGGCGAGAAGCCGATTCAGCATATCGAAGCAGATGTGCCAGCCCGCGGCGCCCCAGGAGATGAACCGGCGATCAATGCTGTGCCACAGGGTCAGGCGCGTGCCGCTGCCAGAGGCCTCGAGCTCCCACCGGATATCACCGTACTCCAGCACCTCGGGTTGGTCGGCTCGGGTCACGGTTGTTTGCTGCGGAGCGCCCGTTCCCACCCAGGTGAGCGTCACCTTGGCTCCAGCCGTCCCCAGACTCCCGTCGGCATCGAAGGGAGCCCACTGGCGCAGATGCGCCGGGTCGGTTAGCGCCTGCCAGACTTTTTCCGGCGAATGGCGCAGCTCTCTCACCAGAATGAGCGTCCACTTCTCTCCGTCCTTTCGTATCCGGGCCCCGCTGGCCGGACCCGGTGTGTACTGCTCGCGATCGTTCACCTTCTTCTCCTGTCTCCGTTGGCGGCCGCCGCGCTGCCGTCCTGCTGAGGTCGGCCCTACCAGCGCATCAGCTGCGTAACCTGAATGAGATTGCCGCAGGTGTCCTGCAGCATGGCGATCTTGGAGGCGGTCACGTCTTTTGGTGGCATGGTGAACTCGGCGCCGCGCGCTTTCATACGCTCGTAATCGCCGTGCATATCGTCGCTGAAGAACATGGCCGCGGGCTGGCCCTGTTGAAACATCGCCTGCTGATACGCTTTCGCGGCGGGGTTGCTGTTGAGCGCCAGCTGCAGCTCCGTGCCCTCCGGCTCCTCGGCCGAGGCCACGGTCAGCCAGCGAAATGGGCCCTGGCTGAAATCGGCCTTCTTCACGAACCCCAGCACGTGGGTATAGAAGCGCAGGGCCTTATCCTGGTCGTCCACGTATACACTGGTCACTTTGATTTTCATTTCGTTTCTCCTTAATCAGGTTCGCGGTTTGGGCCGCGACGTCTTCTCCCTGGTTGTTTTCTCCCTGGTTGTTCTTTTCGTTGGGGTTGACCGCTCCATGCGGTCGAGGTGGCGTTCGAGAGCATCCAGGTGAGCGGACCAGAACCGGCGGAACTGGACCAGCCAGGCATCCACCTCCTGCAGCGGTTCAGGTCTCAGCCGGTAGAGACGGCGCTGCGCGTCCACCGTGGATTCCACGAAACCGGCCTCGCGCAGCACGCGCAGGTGCTTGGATACGGCCGGCTGCGACATACGGAGCCGGCACTCGATCTCTCCCACCGACCGTTCTGAGAAGACCAGCAGGCTCAATATGGCGCGGCGGTTCGGCTCCGCAATGATTTCGAATACGGATTGCATTCTCTTTATATACTTTATTAGGTATATACCTGTCAACGTATATATAGCGGAAACCTGCTAGCCGGGAAATCAATGGCGGGGACGACGAGACTCGAACTTGAGGCGCTTTGGCGGCGTGAGCGAGTCGCCGCCGGCGACGAGCGGTAGCCCGCCAGCCGAAATCCTGCGCGCAGCGAAGGCTCTCATTGTGCAGCTAGCCGACGGGAATGAATGGCGGGGACGACGAGACTCGAACTCGCGACCTCTGCCGTGACAGGGCAGCGTTCTAACCAACTGAACTACGTCCCCGCACTTGGGACCAACCCAGCCCAGAACTGCCATCCGGTTCAGCCGCGGAGCAGATGATTACCGGTCCAAGGGTGAACCGGTGGGCAATTTGGATGTTAAATGGTGGCCAGATTGGCGTCAAATCCCGGTCGGAAGGCCCCCGCCGGGTTCGTTTCAGCGAGTTCAGAAACGGCAGGGCGAGTCTTCTATATCGGCCAGTGGCTCAGGTACCACTTGTTCGTTCCCGGCCGGACCGTGAGTACAAACTGCTTCATGATGTCTTGCAGCCAGAGTTTGTACGCCAGATTATCAAAGTAGAATTTCATGGGCCCACCACCCGACGCCTTTATCATTGCGTCCTTCGCCCTTTTATGTAGCAAGTGGCGTGCCATTCCATAACCCACTGATTTCCCAGCCTTTGCTAGAGTAGGAATGCCTCCCTGGGATAAGAATTACACACAGGTTCCGGACCGATATGGCCGGCCAGCGCCTTTTTGGGCAAGGCTGAATTCGGAGGCCCGCCGACACTTGGTGCACCGGGTTAAGCGGGTGGGAGAGAGCTTAGCGGAGAAGCTCGAGGCGTTTGGCGGCGTGAGCGGAGCGGGAGCCGCCAGGCCGAAATCCTGAGCGCAGCGAAGAATCCTCGGAGTTCCCTGAGTTTCAAGGTACATGGTGGGCAGTGCAGGGCTCGAACCTGCGACCTCGTGCTTGTAAGGCACGCGCTCTAACCAGCTGAGCTAACCGCCCGCCCGACTTCCTTACTCTACCACTTTCGACGAAAGCTTCAGGGCGGATGAAGCGGAGTGCCATCGGGCCGTCACCCGGTCGAATTTGGAACCTTCGTTACCACAGATGGTCGCAAAAGTTGAACTTGCGGGCATCTCTTTCCCTGCTGCGGGAAACCAACAGAGACAAAGGGCCCTTGCGACCACCCCGCACGAGCGTCGCACCACGGCCGTTCTCGGAGGGCAAGGATGAAGGCCATCCTGTTTGTTGACGACCATGAAGTGTTGGCCCGGCTGAGCTGCGAAATCCTGGAGATGCAGGGTTACCGCGCGGTCTCCGCCTACAACGCCGACCAGGCCCTGGAAAAACTCGACCGGGAAAAATTCGACGTGCTGGTCACCGACTTTCGCATGGAAGGCATGGATGGTCTGCAACTGGCGCGCAAGATCCACGCCAAGGATCCCAGTCTTCCCGTCATCATTGTGACCGGCTACGGGCCCATCGAGACCGGCGAAGACGCCAAAGCCTGCTTGCCCAAGGAGCAGCTCTTCCCTGCTCTGCTGGAAAAAATCCGCCTCATCTTGGGCGAGAACGAAGCGCGCGAGCCGGCGGGAAAAACAGCGTAAAAACCAGTGGCCAGTTGCCTGTTCTCAATCGTCAGTTTCCCCGGAGCGGGTACCGGCAGACACCTCCCACCGGCAACCAGTCTTCCTATTGTCATCCTGAGCTCGGATACGGCACGCCAACCCGCATCCGAGCGAGGGACCTGCTTTTTCCTGCCAATCGTCGTTTCGGGCCGGCGTTTCTCAGGTCAACATTTGTGAATTGGTTTTTTCCATGCCTCCGTGATTCTGTCGCGGATTTTCCTGCCTGTTAGACTGGCGCCGTGCGCCGCCTCATCATCAACGCCGACGACTTCGGTCTCACCTCCGGCATCAATCGCGCCATAGTAGAAGCGCACCAGCACGGCGTTGTGACCTCGGCCACGCTCATGGCCACGGGACGCGCCTTTGATGAAGCGGTCAAAATGGCGCGCACGGCGCCGCAACTGAGCATAGGCTGCCACGTGGTCCTGGTGGATGGCGAACCCCTGCTGCCCGCCCCGCAGGTGCCGACTCTGCTTGCGGCGGCTGGTCAAGAGCGGCATTTTCGGAACAGTATTGGAGAAGTCGCGGCAGCCGCGCTGCGCGGCCGAATTGACCCGGCGCAGGTGGAAGCCGAAGCCACCGCCCAGATGCGCAAGCTGCAAACCGCCGGCCTGGCCCTCTCCCACTTCGACACCCACAAGCACGCCCACATGTTTCCCGCCATTTTGCGGCCTCTGCTCCGGGCGGCGCGGGCCTGCGGCGTGCGCGCGCTGCGTAATCCCTTCGCCCCCATGAAGCCTCTGGCCTTTGCCCATCTATTGCGCCGGCCACGGCTGTGGAAGCGCTATTCCGAAGTGACCGCCCTGCGCCGCCTGTTGGACAATTTCCGTAGCGCCGCACAGGAAGAACAAATGCTCACTAGCGACGGCACCTTCGGCATTGTCGCCACCGGGGCGCTCGACGAACAATTGTTCGAGGCCATCGTGGGCTCCGTTCCCGAGGGCACCTGGGAATTTGTCTGTCATCCCGGCTACAACGACTCCGAACTGAACAGCGTGCGCACGCGCCTGCGCCAGTCGCGCGCCCAGGAACTGCGGGTGCTAACCTCAGAGGCCGCGCGGCAAGCACTGCAGCGCCATGGGGTGGAGCTGATTTCGTGGAAGCAGCTGCTGGCAGCTGGCTGCTAGCTCCTGGCTGAAAGCTAAAGGCGAGGAGCCAAAAGCCAATTAGCTGCCTTTTTGCATCCTTCCCGCCCGCCCTCCATCGAATCCCTCAGCAACACCGGCATTGGGGCGCATGAACATCGGGATCACATGCTATCCGACTTACGGCGGCAGCGGCGTTGTGGCCACCGAACTGGGCATCGAACTGGCCCAGCGCGGCCACCAGGTGCATTTCATCACCTACTCCCAGCCTTTCCGCCTGACCGGGCCGCAGCCCAACATCTACTACCATGAGGTGGAAGTCTCGCATTACCCGCTATTCGATTACCCGCCTTATGACCTAGCGCTGGCTACGCGCATGGCCGAAGTGGCGGAAATCTACGAGCTCGACCTGCTGCATGTGCACTATGCCATCCCCCACTCGGTAAGCGCCCTGCTGGCCAGGCAGATGCTGGCTACCGGGCGCGGCAAGCGGCGGCGGCTGCCCTTCGTCACCACCCTGCACGGCACCGATATCACCCTAGTGGGCCAGGACCGCTCCTACTTGCCCATCACCCGCTTCTCCATCGAGCAGAGTGATGGCGTGACCGCCATTTCCAAGTACCTGCGCGAGCGCACCCTTCGCGAGTTCGACATCCCCAACTCTATCGAGGTGATCTACAACTTCGTCAATTGCGACCTTTATTTGCGCGACCGCAACGTGGCGCAGCGCCGCGCGGAATATGCCGAGCCGGGCGAGCGCATCTTGGTGCACTTGTCGAATTTCCGTCCAGTCAAGCGGCTGCTGGATGTGATCGAAATCTTCGACCGTGTCCAGAAGCGGGTCCCATCCCGGCTGCTGCTGATCGGAGATGGCCCTGACCGTTCCCAGGCGGAGTGGCTGGCGGTGCAGAAAAAGATCCACGACCGCGTGCTTTTTCTGGGCAAGCAGGACCGCATCAACGAAAAACTGGCGCTGGCCGACGTGCTGCTCCTGCCCAGCCAGTTGGAATCATTTGGGCTGGCCGCGTTGGAGGCCATGGCCTGCGAGGTGGTGCCCATCGCCACCCGGGTGGGCGGCGTGCCTGAAGTGGTGGAGCACGGGGTCAGCGGCTTTCTGGCGGATGTCGGTGATGTCACCACCATGGCCGGCTACGCCATCGAACTGCTGCAGGACGAATCCCGCCTGCGGGCCATCGGCAAGCAGGCGCGGCAGGCGGCGCAGTTGCGCTTCTGCACCGATAAAATCATTCCTCAATATGAGGAGTTCTACCGCCGGGTGCTGGAACGGGCCACGTAGAAATCGGGAGTGTCGGCGCTGTGCAGCACCGGCAGGCGCAGGCGCACCAGCGTTCCCCGGCCTTCGCGGCCGTCAATCACCATGCGCGCCGCGTCGCCATAGAGCACCTTGAGCCGCTCGGCCACGTTGGCCATGCCAATACCGGTGCCCCCCAGCCCGGTAGGGCGCTCCAGCAGGTTGGCCGACCCCATGCCGACACCGTCATCTTCCACCTCGATCTGCAAAATTCCCTCATCTACCTGGCTGCGCAGATAAATGCTGCCGCCGTCAATCTTGGCGGAAAGCCCGTGCTTAATGGAGTTCTCCACCAGCGGCTGCAGCAGCATGCCGGGAACCAGCACGTCCAGCGAGGCGGGATCGAGCTCCTTGATCACTTTCAGCTTGTCCCGCCCGAAGCGCACTACTTCTATGTCAAGGTAATCGTCAATAAACTCCAACTCTTCGCGGAAGGGCACGAACGCGTCGCTCGAGCGCAGCAGCCGGCGCAGAATGTTGGCCAGCTTGATAATGAGGTCGCGGGCAGTGTCGGGATCGAAGCGCACAAGCGATGAAACCGAGTTCAGGGTATTGAACAGAAAATGAGGATTGATCTGGCTTTGCAGCGCCTCCATGCGCGCCTGCAGCAGGGCGCGGTGCTGCTCTTCCAGCTTCATCTCGATGCGCGTGTTGTTCCAGATCTTGAGCGCGATGGCGATGGAGACAATGGCGGTGGCATAAATCCCCAGCTCCACCAGCCAGTTGGGGCTGTCCACCGAAAAAATCAGATGCGGGAACTGCCGGGCCAGCGCCTGGCGTGCCAGACGCAAAACGATGATGGTGAAAAAGAACATGATCTGCCAGTCAATCTTGGGACGGGGCAGATTGCGGCGAATCCAGCGATAGACGCTGAGGTCAATAAAAGGAGAAAACGACCAGATGTCATCGCGGTCTTTGGCCAGGTTGCGCAACATGCCGGCAACCAGCCCGGCCAGCAGATTGAAGGGCAGGCCCAGCCACTCCCCATGCATCAGTCCAGGTAGGGCCACAAATCCACCACCCACCACGCCCGCCACCCGGCCGCCGATGACGCCGATGAGAATCGTGGCCTCGAACGACATGTCGGCGGAGAGGAAGTTTTTTACGCTGGCCCTTACCAACACGCCCAGGGCAAAGGGCGCCCCGATAAACAGGGCGAGGCGGATCTTCTCCCCGGTCGTGCGCTCTTCCTTGAACAGCAGCCGCTTGAACCACACCGAGCGCACCTGGGCGCTGGCGATCGCCGCCGCCACTCCCAGCTTCACCAGCTGGTTGACCAGGATGACCCGCTGTTCCATGCTATTAGAGAGTATCGCAGTGCTGGCGAGGGGCAAAGTGAACCCTGGGTGTCACAGGGTTGAAGGAAGTTTTCAGAGTTTCGGGTTTCCCAGGACGGCATGCTGGCGTGAAACCTGAAACTGGAAACTCGAAACTGGGTTGTTGAAACTGGAAACTTGAAACTGATTTTGAAACTCGAAACTTACTTTATCTTTGCCTCCACCCGTTCCAGCGCTGATTTGAGCGTTTCCGCGCCCGCCACTCCCCCCTGTGCCATATCCCTGGTTCCCCCGCCGCGGCCGCCGCTCGCCGCCAGGTATTCCTTCATGAGCGCGCCCATGTCGAAGGGCAACCCGGCGGTCTGGGCAAAGACCAGCGCTGGCGAGCCTTCTCCGGCGCCCAGCAACGCGACCGCACGCTTTCCTTCCCACCGGATAAGTTTCTGCGCCAGCAGTTTGATGAATTCCAGGTCGCGGTCGGGAAATGCTCTCGCCACCAGTTGGAACCCGTTCCCCTCCGGCGTCTCCTGCAGCAGGCGGGCGGCATGAAGCTCTGCCAACTCGTTCAGCGACTCGGAACGCAGCTTGCGGGCGGCCCTGGCTTCTTCCTGCGTCTTACGCACTTGCTGGGGCACCTCCCAGATATGAGCGGAAAGCACGCTGGCGGCTTCGTTCAAGGCCAGGCGATCGCGCCGCACCGCGGCTAAGGCCCGGCCGCCGCAAACGAACTCCACCCGCACCCCCTGCCGCACCTTCTCCGTCTTGCGCACCAGGATGGCGCCAATCTGGCCGGTGCTGCGCACGTGCGTGCCCCCGCAGGCCGTCAGGTCGAAGTCGCGAATGTCAATCAGCCGTAACTGTTCCCGCTCTACTGGCGGCAGCTTGCGCAGCCCCAGCCCCCGCGCCTCCTCCAGGCTGACGAATCGAATGTCTACCCGGCGGTCCTCCATCACCACCTGGTTGGCCAGGTCCTCGGCGTCCTCAACCTGCTCGGCGCTGGCGGTTTTTGTGCCCAGGTCAATAGTGCAGACCTCGTCGCCCATGTGGAAGGAAACAGTCGGCATCTCGAACAGGCGGATAAATGCGGCCGAGAGCACGTGCTGGCCGGAGTGCTGCTGCATGTGGTCGCGGCGGCGCGGCAGGTCAATGGAACCGTGAACCTGGGCCCCCGGAGCCAGCCCGCCGGGTACGGATTCCAGGTAATGCAAAATGCGGTCATCCTGTTCGGCCACTTCGACCACGCGCATCCGGGCGCCGTTCGCCTCCAGCCAGCCGGTATCGAACACCTGCCCGCCGCTGGTGGGATAGAAGGCGGTGCGCTCCAGGATGATGGCCGGGCGTGGCGCGGCCTGGATTTCGCTCACCTGGGCATCAAATTCGCTGAGCAAAGGGTCGGCGTAGTAGAGGCGGTCGTTCATTGACGATTTACGATTGTAGATTGACGATTGAAAACCAAGCTGTCAGCTATCAGCTCAGGGTCCGTTTTTCGTTTGTTCTCTAACCCCTGTCATGCTGAGCGGAGCCGTCGGCTTCGCGAAGCGGATCGGACGGCGCAGTCGAAGCACCCCTGCCCGATCCCACCCCACACTTGCCGTCTTAAGGAATTCTCACCGGAAACTCCCGGCTTTTCTTCGTGTCCTTGGTGGTGAAAGTTTTTCAATAAGGCCCAATGATGCCACCAATATTTCTCGTCGCTGGTCGCGGCTCCTTTTCCGTGTACTGCGCGATCGCCTCCACATACTTCAAGCCGGAGCCGGTGTTGTACAGAACCACCGTATCGTTTGGCTTAAAGAACCCGCTGGCCAGGAGCTTGCGGTAGGCCACCAGCGCGGCCGCTCCTTCGGGGGCTGCGAAGATGCCTTCGCTGCGAGCCCAGTGCTGCAGCGCTTCCATGATTTCCTGGTCGCTGGCGGCCACCGCTGTCCCCTGGCTCTTGCGCAGTATATCCAGCATCAGGTAGTCGCCGTAAGCCTTGGGCACGCGCAGGCCGGCGGCCACTGTGGCCGCGTTGGTCCACGCTTCCGCCGTGGCCTTGTGCTCGTCCCATGCTTTAACAATAGGGGCGCAACCACTAGCCTGTACAGACACCATCTTCGGGCGCTGCTTGCCGATCCAGCCCAGCGCTTCCATCTCTTCGAAGGCCTTCCACATGCCGATCAGGCCAACTCCGCCCCCGGTGGGATAAATGATTCCGTCGGGCACCTTCCACCCCAGTTGCTCCACCGCCTCGTAGCCCATCGTCTTTTTGCCTTCCACCCGGAAAGGCTCTTTTAAAGTGCTCACGTCGAACCAGCCCTCGGCCTGCTTGCGCTCCCCCACCAGGCGGGCGCAGTCGCTGATAAGCCCATCCACCAGAGTGACCTGCGCGCCATAGCTGCGGCATTCCACCAGGTTGGCCCGGGGCACGTCTTTAGGCATGAAGATGTGGGCTTCGATTCCGGCCGCGGCCGAGTAAGCGGCCAGCGCGCTGGCGGCGTTGCCGGCCGAGGGGATGGCCAGCTTTTTCAAACCATAGGCCTTGGCCATCGTCACCGCAGCCGACAGGCCGCGCGCCTTGAACGACCCGGTGGGATTCAGGCCTTCATCCTTGATGTAAACGTTGGCATACTCGCGGCTGCGCAGCAGTGGGGTAAAGCCTTCGCCCAGCGAAACCGGCTCCGCCTCCGGCAGCACTTCGCGATAACGCCACATGGTGGGCGCGCGGCCGGCCAGCGACTCTCGCTGCAAGCTCTTCTTTATGGTTGCCAGGTCATAGCGGGCAAACAAAACGCCGCCATCCTTCGGGCAGACGGTCTGAGGCTGGTCAGGGCTGAGGCGTTCGCCGCAGCGTGTGCACTCCAGAAAGGTGATTTTCGCCATCGCGCGAAAGTCTAACAAAACCTACCCCAGAGACACAGAGACGCTGTGCGCCTCTATAGTCGGTTCGCGCGTGCGTCCAGCACAAATTCCGAATTGCCCATCATTCGCGACGAGGTAGGCGGCTTGCCGAGCACCCAGGATTTGCCCGTTCGCCGATCAGGCAGGCCTGACGCTCGTACTGGGGGAACGGTCTCTTTGTGAGCAGTGCCACGATTACCCTTTGTCAGGCCGCCTACAAGAGAGTGAGACTTTTGGGCCCGGCTCCTCGTATAGATTTGCAGGAAGAAGCGCCCGTTTGATCACAGCACTCATGTTGTCACGGTTCGGGAACCAGAGACTGGTCACGTTTCTGGGAGACTGAACAAAGGGAACTCAAGCGTGCTACAGATCTCATGTAGAAAAATGGTAGGCAGAGGACAAAATGGAGGACGCTATGAAACGTCAGCGCACATTGCAGGTCGCTTTGGTGTTGGTGGGCGTGTTTTATTCCTTTTGGGGCTACTTGCTGTTCGACGATCTGTGGCACTCCGCATGGCTTAACGGGCATAACGATGTACTGCCGATGTTCCTCAGCCTTAACATGGTGCTTGGGATCTTTCTGTTGCTGGCCGTTAAGCAACCGGCAAAGCATCGCTCTCTGATCGCTTACGGAGCTTGGTCAAGCCTTGCCCATGGATTAACGATGTCAATCCAATCGGCGGAGGCCGCGGCGCACGGGACTCACAGGAAGGATAGTCCCTTGGACATTGTGATCTTTGTGGTGATTGCAGTCGTGCTACTTGTACTCCTTCCGGCAAAACAACCAACACCGGCGCCTATCAGTGAGCCGCGCTTTGCCGAACGCTAGAGCACCTGCGCCAGAATCATAGCGATGGGGCATCTCCATCAGGACCGCTGAAGCCATCAGAGCCCAAGGAGGGAGAGGCTCGAAGGAATTTCCCGAGCCGGCAATAGCGAACAGGACAACAACGTCCGCATACAGGTAATTGAGAACGCGAATATCCACAAGAAAGACAAACGTTCCTTGGTGTCGTGCATGTCCATCTCCTACGAAGAGCAGTGCGGAACTACAAGGACGAAAAACAGGAACCCTCGAAAGCCGTCTCGGGCTGCCCCCTCAGCGCGGGCTCATCCAGCTCCCGGCGCCACTGCTGCCGTAAGCGTCGTTCCACAGTAGGGGCAATACACATCCGTCGCGGTTACCATGCGCTGGCACTTGGGACAGCTGGGGCTCAGCTTATGGCTGCAGTGCGGACAGAAGTTGAAGCCACTCTGGACGAAGCTGCCGCATTGTGGGCAGGCGCTGCGGATCGGCTGCCGCAGAATAAAGTAGAGAATCATGCCTAAAGCGTTCGGTACCAGGATGGCCACCAACGTCCACAGCACGGGGCTCATGCCCCGGCGGCGGGCATCGGGGGTGATGTAGCCAATAAGCAGCAGATAACAAGCGACGACGGCGCCTACCAGCAATCCCATCAACGCGCGCACGATGGGTGTCGGAGCATCCGGCTGTCGTACCACTTGGGCCACCACCTGCATGGCGGCGAAGCCGATGACCGCCAGGAGCCATGCCCACACCGGGATGATGCTGATTTCGGCGCTGAATCCCACGTTGCTTTCGTTCTTCAGTTCCATAGCTGTTCCCTTAACTCGATTCTTGGGAGGGCCCGCTGTCCGCCAGATGCGTACCGCGGAGAAGCAGGAGAACACTCACCAGCAACCCCGGGACCACCCAGTAGAACGCGAACCCCACCTGCCACAGCAGCCTCGAAAGGCCTGCATAGGTCCCAATCCACTGGAACGCCCGCCAGACCAGGGGAGTGGTGATGGCTGCAGACAGACCCACGGACGGGCAGGCCAGCGCTACCAGCCTCAGCCACTGCTGTTTCTTCCGCAGTGCAACCGCACGGGCACGCACGCAAGCTTGAGTGTTTCGGACCAACCTGGGATCGGCCGCCAGCGGCACACCACGGAGCGCGCGCACGATCTCCGCTGTCGCCGCGGCATAGTCGCGGCACGACCCGCAGTCCTGCAGGTGCGCCTGTAGCATCGCCTGCTGGGCTTCCGAGAGTTCATCGGCGGAGGTCGCGATCAGTCTCCGCATCTCCTGATGTGAGCTCTGGGTCATGGCCTCGCTCCTTTCAGGCGACCCATCAGCATATTCAAGGCGCGGTACAGGCGTGACTTCACCGTGCCCAACGGAAGCTTGGTAAGAGTCGCGATCTCCTCCAGCCCAAGCCCCTCCTGGAAGCGAAGGACCACGGTCTCGCGGTACTCGATGGGCAGGCCGCTCATTGCCGCCGTGACGCGTTCGGCCACCTCGTGCTGCGCCACCGTATCCAGGGCAGATGGCCCAGCGCTGGCAGGCTCGTAGGGCAGGGCCGAGTCTTCCGCCTCCATGAGTGCGTCCAAGCTGACTGCTGGCCGCATCCGGCGCAGGTAATCGATGGTGAGGTTCCTGGCGATCGTGTACAGCCAGGTGCTGAACTCGTGCCGGCCGTCATATTGATGTCCGCGTTCCAGCACCCGCATCCATGTTTCCTGGAACAGATCTTCGGCCATGCCACGATCTGCCGTCAGGCTCACAAGGTAACGCAGCAGCCGATGCTGGTACTGCTCGATGAGACGGTCCAGCAAGTCCGGGTCTCGCCGGCGAAGGCCACGAGCGATAGCGCTGGTCTCTGACTCCATCCCGTTCACGAAGTAGCAGGTGGTCGCGTTCATGCTAATGGGTATACGGGTGAGCACCTAAAAAAGATGCATGGCGCGGTAGCCGGCCCTTCTGAAACTTTTCATGCCCGTGCCTCGTAGAAGCGTAAGGGCAGGAGGAATTGCGATGAAAACCTCTTTGACCGTGTTGGTGCTTATCCTGCTGCTCAGCCTTCTGTCTGGGTGCGCGCCGGGTCCTGACCCATCTAGGAAAATGGCGAGTGAACACGGCGAATTCGCGGGCTTCTGGCTCGGTCTCTGGCAGGGCTTTATTGCGCCGTTTGTGTTCGTGGCCTCGTTATTCAAGGGCGACCTCAACGTCTATGAAGTCCACAACAATGGATGCTGGTACAACTTCGGCTATCTATTCGGCCTGGCCTGTTTCTTCGGAGGGGGAGGCAACCGGACATCACGGCGGTGTGGTAAGAGCAACATTGGCGCAGGCGCAAAAATAGACGACTAAATCCCCTAACCCGAAAGTATCCAGAGACAGGCTTATCGCCATCATCTTCAGAATTGTCGGCAACTCGGAAGTCAGCCGCAGCTCCCGTGCGACTCTAGGAGGGTTTGTTACACGCTTTAGACGGGCAGGCGCCGCAGCAAGCCCGATGCGCGCCGGAACCAAGGACGCTCCTGGCGCGCCTGAAAACGGGGCATGGTCGGCTTCTTATTGAGAATCCGCTGTGCCCATTGCCGGGCCTCGGCTTCGTGGTGCTGGGCGGCGAGAAATGCGGCGTAGTTGTATTGCGTCTCGGAAAGTGTGGAAACCTGCGTCACCTGTTCGAACAGCGCGCTCGCCTTTTCCGTCTGCCCGGTCAGTGCGTAAGCGTGCGCCAGCAAGCCCTGGGCGCGGTAGTAACCGTGCTTGGGATCCAGTGTCGCTACCCGCTCCAGGTCGGGAATCGCGGCCCCAGGCTCTCCCAGTTCCATGCTGCAGATGGCGCGATGGTAAAAAGGGTCGGGGTAATCGGTGCGGGGCGAAATCGCCTTGTTGTAGCACTCGCGCGCGCGGGCGTACTTCCCTTCTTCGCGGTAGAGGTCGGCCAGTTCTTCGTAATTGCCCGCCGAGGGATTATCCAGCACGGCCGACTCCAGTTCGCGGATGCGGCTGCGCCGCGGAAATGCCTTAAATGACTGGCGCAGCAGTCCCAGGTCGGGCACCGCTTCCACCAGGAGATATATAATCGCTCCTAGGGCTCCACCGAAGATGATGATGAAGATCCACCAGGTATCCGGCCGGCGGCGGATGAAGTGCACAATCGCCAGCGCCTGGAGGATGATTCCCCAGGAAAAGAAGTAGAAGATCGAACCCATCGTGAACGACGTTTGCTGACTATAGCATGGCAAACCGGCGGTTCAATCTGCCGCTTGCCTGGTTCCCAGGATAAAGTCTTGGTTGACAAATGCCGAGCATGACGCGCATCCTTTTCGCGAAATGGGGGGTGTGCTATGAAGCGAAGCCTGGCTTTGCTGTACGGTGTAGTCGCCTACCTTCTGTTCTTCGCAACTTTTCTTTACGCCATCGCTTTCCTGGGCAACGTGCTTGTGCCCAAAACGGTGGACCGCGGGCAACTCTCGCCGCCCGCAACAGCAATAATCATTGACCTGCTGTTGTTGAGCGCTTTCGCCCTGCAGCACAGCATCATGGCCCGCCACGGTTTCAAAAAGGTGTGGACGCGGCTGATCTCGTGGCACATTGAGCGCAGCACTTATGTGTTGGCGGCCAGCGCCGTGCTGGCCCTGCTGCTCTGGCAGTGGCGTCCCATCCCGCGCGTGGTGTGGACGGTACACAGCTCGGCAAGCCAACTGGCGCTGGACGTGCTGTTCTGGGCGGGATGGGCAACCTTGCTGGTGAGCACCTTCCTGATCAACCACTTTGAACTGTTCGGACTGGAGCAGGTGTGGCGCTATTTCCGCGGGCAGGAGTGGCATCTGCCGCCATTTCGCACTCCCGCCTTCTACCGCATGGTGCGCCATCCCATCTACTTGGGATTTGTTATCGCCTTCTGGGCGGTGCCCATAATGACGCTGGGGCACCTGCTCTTCTCGGTCGCCTCTACCGGTTATATCCTCGTGGGCATCGTTTTTGAAGAAAAGGATTTAATTCGAAATTACGGGCAATCTTACCGGGATTATCGCAAGCGTGTGCCCATGCTGCTTCCCTTCATGCCGCGCTCCTCCACCAAGCCGGCGAAGACCACGGCGGCCGGCCAGGGATAATGCCAGCCCCAGGGCGGTGGGTCGGCCCTGCTCTGCTAGAATTTAAGCAGTGAAGCCGCCCATCCGCCTGCTGGCCATAGACATTGACGGCACCCTGCTGAACAGCCAGTTCCAGATTCCCCCTGCCAACCTGCAGGCCCTGCATCACGCGCATCAGGCGGGAGTAGAGATCATCCTGGTCACCGGCCGGCGGCATACGTTTGCCCTTCCCATTGCCCAGCAACTGGGCTTTGATCTAAACCTGATCAGCTCTAACGGTGCGGTTACCCGCTCCCTGAGCGGCGAATTGTTCCATCGCGACCTGCTGCCGCTCGCCACCGCGCGCCAGTTATGTTCCGCCATGCGCGAATATCGTGGCAACACGGTGTTGACTTTCGACACCGAAACCAAAGGCGCGCTGGTGCTGGAGCGCATGGACGAACTGACCGGCAGCATCCAGCGCTGGCTGGAAAAGAACCTGCAATTCATTGATTTCGTGGTGCCTATCGAGAAAGCCTTGGTCAGTGACCCGGTTCAGGCCATGTTCTGCGGCACCATCGAGCGCATGCGGGGGGCGCTCCTCACCCTAGCCAATTGCGGCTTCGCTGACCGCATTACGGTGCTGCGCACGGAATACCCGGTACGCGACCTGTGCATTGTGGATGTGCTCAACCAGGGCTGTTCCAAAGGTCACGCTCTGGAGCGGTGGGCCAACTATCGCGGCATCCCCCGGGAACAGGTCATGGCCATTGGTGATAACTACAACGATATTGAGATGCTTGTCTTCGCTGGTATCCCGGTTATCATGGGAAATGCCTCGGCAGAGTTGCGCGGCAGGGGCTGGATGGTGACCGGTCTGCACGACGAAGCGGGCGTGGCAACGGCGGTAGAGCAAGTGCTAAGTGGAGTAAAAACAGCAGTTTAGATCTTCACTCCAAATGGGATGAAGTTTTTCTCCAAAATCGTAGTTTTAGTGGTTTTGGGAGCCTGCGCCGCCTCCGCGGGTCAGATTGCGGTCCTGAGCAACGGCTTTTCCATCCGCCACGACCACCATGCGGTTTTGAACCAGGTCACTCGCCTTTATCTTGGCCCCGGTAGTGGTAGCTACGTAGATGTTCCCACGGCTGACATCGTCCGTTTTGACAAAGACAATACGCCGGTGCGCCGGGCGGAAACGCCTGCTGCTGGAATCGAGGATGTGAACGCCGCGGTAAGCGCCGCCTCCACCCGCCACCAGATTGACTCCGACTTCATTAACAGCGTCATCCGCGCGGAGAGCAGCTTCAACCCACACGCCATCTCGCCCAAAGGCGCCCAAGGATTGATGCAGTTGATGCCGGGCACAGCTTCCAAGCTGGGGGTGGAGAATCCGTTCGACCCGGCCGCTAATGTGAATGGAGGCACGCAGTACCTGCGCGAACTGCTGGACTACTATCACGGTGACATGGCCAAAACGCTGGCCGCCTACAATGCCGGTCCTGGGCGGGTAGCGCAGTACCATGGTGTGCCGCCCTATCGCGAGACCCATGCCTATGTGGCCAGGATTATTCGCGAGTTCAATCGCAAGAAACTGGCGGAGCAGCGGGCGCAGAGCGCGCGCAAGAAGGGTTCCAGCGGCAGTCGTCAGACCGTGTCCACTCCCGCCCGCGTGAGCGGTCGCCCGGCCCAAAAGCAGGCGGGCACGGGCTCGTAAAGTACCTTCCTCGCATGCAGCAGCGTTGACCTGCCCGAGCGGGTCATTTAGTTTGAAGGTTTACCCTTGGGCCCGGCGCCCGCATGACCAAGAAGCGCATCCTCACCACTTCCGTAGTCGTGGCCATCCTGGCGGCGCTGGTCTACCTGCAGGTGCAGCATTGGCGCGCTTTTGACTGGGCGCGCTTTCGCGAGGCCAGTCATGTTCACCCGCTGCAGATCGTGATCGCGATCATCCTGATTTATTTGACCTATATCCTGCGGGCGGTGCGCTGGCAGGTATTCCTGGAGCCGGTATGCCGGGCGCGCTCAAAGGACTTAATCCCGCCTACATTCATCGGCTTTGCCGGCTTGGCCCTGCTGGGGCGGCCGGGCGAATTTATCCGTCCCTATCTGATTGCAACCAAGGAGAATGTCACCGTTTCCTCGCAAATCGGAGTGTGGACGGTGGAGCGCATTTTCGACATTGGCGCGTTCACCGTTCTCATGGCCATAGCTGTCTTCTTCTCCGCGCCGATCAAAGCCAACCCCTATGTGGGCAAGTTTCAGCTGGCGGCGATAGCCCTTTGCGGGCTGGTGGCTTTCATGAGCATAGCGGCGGTAATGATTCGCCGGCGCGGACCGCAGGTGGCCAGGTTCCTGCACGGGGTGACTTCCAAAATCTCTGCCGGGCTGGCGCATCACGTGGACCAGAAGGTACGAGCCTTTGGCGAGGGACTAAACACCATAGCCGGAGCCAAATCGTTTGCCAAACTGGTGATCCTTTCGCTGATTATCTGGTTCCTGATTGCCGTGGCCTACCGGGAGGTGGCGCACTCCTACCCCCCCGACCCCGGCGAGAAAATCGTGGAAATGGGGCCGCCGTCCGTGGACGTGGAAACGGCCCTGAAAGCCGACCTGCCCGGTCTGGCGGGTGAACCCCTGGACTCCGACACGATCGAACTGCTGAAGCCGGCTTTGCAGGCTAAGGGTTTTGGGATCAAAGAAGAAAAAGGCCAGTTCTGGCTGACACGCAAGGGCAAGGCAGTCAAAAGAATCGGGGACCATCCCCACCTGAGCAACATGGACGTTGCCCATGTGCTGCTGCTGATGGGCTTCAGCATGATCGGTTCGGTGGCGCAGCTCCCGGCGGTGGGGGGCGGCAGCCAGCTGGCTGTGATCAGCGCCTTGCAGGTCATCTATGGAATCCCGCCGGAAGCGGCGGTAAGCTGCGGCATCCTGTTGTGGCTGGTGACCTTCATGGCCTGCATTCCGGTAGGGTTGTTCTTCGCCCATCGTGGACACCTTTCGCTGCGCAAACTGTCGGCGGAAAGTCACGAGGAAGAGGAGCGCGAGGAGGGGCAGGCCGAGCCTTTATTCGCCGGAGCCAATCCTCATCCCCAGCCCAAGGGGCCGGCGGACAACCCAGGGGGAGAACGGCCGCAGAGCACGCGGCAGGAGCATCCTCCGCGGCGTCCGCGTCAGTCCTGAACATTCATTTTTCAGGCGCCTTGATACAATCAACTTATCGCTAACAACTTAGCGCTGCCATGAAGTGTCCTTTTTGCGGATTCGTGAACGATAAGGTGGTAGATTCGCGGGAGAGCAAGGAAGCGGAATCCATCCGCCGCCGCCGCGAGTGCCTGCAATGCGGCAAGCGCTTTACCACCTACGAACGGATTGACGAGATTCCTTACATGGTAGTGAAGAAGGACGGGAGGCGGGAAAAGTTCGAGCGGCAGAAGGTGCTGAACGGTCTGCTGCGCGCCTGCGAAAAACGCCCCGTCTCCATGGGCAAGCTGGAGCAGATTGTGAACGAAGCGGAAGCCTTCGTCATTGATTCGGCGGAACGCGAGCGCAAGAGCAGCGAAATCGGCGAGCTCATCATGAACCGGCTGCGCAAGCTGGACAAGGTGGCCTACGTGCGCTTTGCCTCGGTGTACCTCGACTTCAAGGACGTGCAGGAATTCATGGCCGAGCTGAAGGATCTGCTGAAGACCAAAGAAGGGGTGCCGGCGCTTCCCAAAGGGAAGACCGGAGTTCGCATCTGATTAGAAGATGGCGCACAGAATCACATTAATTCCCGGCGACGGTATCGGCCCCGAGGTTACCGACGCGGCGGTGCGCATTCTGGAAGCCACCGGGCTGAAGTTTGAATGGGAAAGGTGCAACGCGGGGCAGGAAGCCTATGAAAAATACGGCGAGTACCTGCCCAAAGAGCTGCTGGATTCGATCGAGCGCACACGGGTGGGACTGAAGGGTCCGGTGACCACGCCCATTGGAGGCGGCTTTTCCAGCATCAATGTGGCCCTGCGAAAACACTTCGAGCTCTATGCCAATTTCCGCCCCATCCGCAACCTGCCGCACATTCCTACCCGCTATCCTGATGTGGACCTGATCATCGTGCGCGAAAACACCGAGGGGCTGTACTCGGGCATCGAGCATGAAGTGGTGCCTGGAGTGGTGGAGAGCCTGAAAATCATCACGGAGAAGGCCTGCCTGCGCATAGCCCGCTTCGCCTTCGAATACGCGCGCAAGAACCGGCGCAAAAAGATCCATAGCATTCACAAAGCCAACATCATGAAGCTGTCGGACGGCCTGTTTCTGCGCTGCTCGCGCGCCATTTCCAAGGACTACCCGGAGATCACGTATGGCGAGCACATCGTGGACAACACCTGCATGCAACTGGTGATGAATCCTTACCAGTACGACATGCTCCTGCTGGAGAATCTGTACGGCGACATTATCTCCGACCTGTGCGCCGCGTTTGTGGGCGGGCTGGGGCTGGTACCGGGCGCCAACCTGGGCGACAACACCGCCATCTTCGAAGCGGTACATGGGTCGGCTCCCGACATAGCGGGCAAAAATATCGCCAATCCAACCGCGGTGTTGCGCTCGTCTCTGCTCATGTTGCGCCACCTGGGGGAGCACGATGCGGCCTGGCGCATCCGCACTGCGCTAGAGAAGGTTTACCGCCAGCGGGAGAAGTTGACTCGTGACGTGGGCGGCAAGGCCGGCACCTCGCAGTTCGCCGATTCCGTGATTGAAACCATGCAGTCGGAGCCGGTGCCCGAACCGGTCCGCGCCTGAGCGCCGGTTCTTCCCCGCGCCTCCACTTCTCCACCCATTGTCACATGCCATTGTGATTGACGCTGCCCGCCCCCAGGGAGTAACATCGCCCACAATTTCTAGACAGTAAGGACAGCGGCTCATATTCCTGGGGTGGTCTTGGGTCTGTGGGGAACTTGGTTGCTACAACGCGACGGATAGGTGTGGTGCTCTTCCAGTTGGGCGGACCCGACACACTGGAAGCGATTGAACCTTTTCTGTATAACCTTTTCTGCGATCCCGACATTATTGATTTTCCCTTTGCCCGGCTGGGCCGCAAGGCGCTGGCCAAGCTGATCTCCACCACGCGAGCGCGAAAAGTGGAACATCATTACGCGGTAATCGGCGGCGGCTCGCCCATTCGCCGTCACACTGAAGCTCAGGCCCGGGCGCTGGAAGCGCAACTGGCCGGGGCGGGCATCGAGGCCACCTGCGTGGTGGCCATGCGTTACTGGCATCCCTTTACCCGCGAGGCTGCCGCCAAACTGGAAGCGGCGGCAGTGGACGAAATCGTCCTCCTGCCGCTCTATCCGCAATATTCCTCCACCACCACCGGCAGCAGCCTCAACGAATGGAACCGCTGCTTCCAGCCGGGCCCGGTTCCGGTGCGCTGCGTGCGGGAGTTCTACCGTCAACCCACCTATCTGGATGCGCTCGTGGAAAGAGTGGAAGAGGCGCTGGACCGCTTCCCGCGCCGCCAGGAGCCCACACTGATATTCAGCGCCCACAGCGTGCCCACCAGCGTGGTGGAGGCAGGCGATCCCTACCAGAAACAAATTGAGGAGACAGTGCAAATGGTGATGGAGCGGGGGGGCTGGCGTAATCGTCACCGGCTCTGTTATCAGAGCAAGGTAGGCGCCAGCAAGTGGCTGCAGCCCTCGCTGCGCTCCACGCTTCGCCAGGCGGCGGAGCAAGGAGCAGGTCAGGTTTGCGTGGTTCCTATTTCCTTCGTGTCCGACCACGTCGAGACTTTGGGCGAGGTGGACCACGAAGCGCGGGAGGAGGCCGCCCGGCTGGGGATTTCGCAGTTCGAGATGTCCGCGGGGTTGAACGATTCACCTACTTTTATCGCTGCCTTGGCGGAACTGGTAGCAGCGGCTGTCGGGGTTCCGCAAAGCAACCGGAGCGACAGGGAGCGCCTGGTAGCGGCAGACTGAGTGGCGGGGCCGCCGTAGGCGGGATTTATCGCAAAAAAAACGGGGTAAGAACCAATGGCAGATGGGCAATCGAAACCGGCGGGAATGCTGGGGCACCTTCCGCCCTGGCCGCGCAAACCACTGAACAACTCGGTGATCGCGATGGAGCAGGCATACCGCCAGCGCAAAGGGCTCCCTGAACTCAGCGACGCCGAGGTGGAGGCTCTGAAAGCGGGCGTGCCCATGCCCTGGGAAGCAGGCGGCGCGGGCGGGGCCGCAGTTTCGGTGGCCGCAACTGCGGCGGCGGCCGAGGCAGCCGCACCGGCCTCGCCGGCGGCGGTGGCGGTGGCGGAACCCCCAAGCGGCGCTTCCGCCGGGATGACGGACACAGTCAAGGCGCTGCTCGCCTCCTATCCCAAGTGGAACAAGTCTTCAGTAGCAGCGGAGCAGGCGCGCAGAAAGCGCAAGGGACTGCCCCTGCTGAGCGACGCGGAGATGGCAGCACTGGCGGGCGAGGCCCCGGCAGCGGCAGCAGCAGCGCCGGTCGCGGCAGCCCCGGCTGCGGTGGCCGCAACGGCGGCTCCTCCGGCGAGACCCGCAGTTGCGGCAAGACCGGCGGCGCCCGGGGGCCCTCCACCGGTGACCCGACAGGGAGCCGCGGTAAGATACGTTGGCACTCCGGCGGTAGGCACCTCCAAAGCGGCCGCCGCAGGCGGAGTGGCGACCGCCGGCCCCGAGGACACTGACATTGACCGGGTGCGTCGCCGCTTTGTGTGGAGCTGCGTGGCCGCCTTCCTGGGCGCGTGGTTCATCGCCTTCTTCCGCTTCTTTTTGCCGCGCACTCTGTTTGAGCCCAGCACTGTGTTCAAGATCGGCGCACCTTCCGACTACGCCCTGGGCATTGACGAGAAATGGCTGCAGAAATACCGCATCTGGGTGGACCGCCGGCCGGATCGCCTGTTCATTATTTACGCCCGCTGCACCCACCTGGGCTGCACTCCGGACTGGAAGCCGGCCGAGCACAAGTTCAAGTGCCCCTGCCACGGTAGTGGCTACGACGACGAGGGAGTCAACTTCGAGGGTCCCGCGCCGCGGCCCATGGACCGGGCGCACATTGAAATCGCACCCGACGGCCAGATCCTGGTGGATACGTCGCATTTGTACTCCTGGCCAAAAGGCCAGCCAAGCCAGTTCAACGATCCGGGAGCGTTCCTGCCGGTGTAGGGGCGAAGCGCAAGGTCCTTCGACTCGCACGCGCCTCACAAGTTCGGCGCGTGCTCGCTCAGGATGACATTCAGAGAGGATATATGGCTGAGGACAATCAGAACGGCAGCAATGGCAAAAACGGAGCCACCGGGAACGGCGGCGGAGTCAAGCTGCTGTCGAAGATGCGCTCCAAGGTGATGGCCGGGGTCAAAGAAGACGTCCAACTGCTCAAGGCGGATTTGCCTGCTAAGGCCAAGGAGCAGGTAGAACTGGTAAAGGACCCGACCAAGACACAGGTTTACACTTCGATTTTCCGCCACAAGCACGACGACACCCCGCGCAACCGCGCGCTGGGCGTGCTTTCCAACGTGTTTCTGCATCTGCACCCAGCCAAGATCAACCGCGATTCGGTGCGCTACAGCTACACCTGGGGCATGGGCGGAATCACCTTCTACCTTTTTATTGTGCTCACCTTCACCGGAGTGCTGCTGATGTTTTATTACCACCCGGAAAAGGTGCAGGCGTTCCGCGACGTGCTCTACCTGGAGCACGATGTGCCCTTCGGCAAGCTGTTGCGCAACATGCATCGCTGGGCGGCGCACCTGATGGTGATTGCCGTCTGGCTGCACATGTACCGCGTGTTCCTCACCGGCTCCTATAAGAAGCCGCGCGAATTCAACTGGAACGTGGGCGTAATCCTGCTGGTGCTGACCCTGCTGCTCTCCTTCACCGGCTACCTGCTGCCCGACGATCAACTGGGCTTCTGGGCGGTGACCGTGGGAACCAACATGGCGCGGGCCACGCCGCTGCTGGGCAACGAAGGGCCTCTGGGCCACCAGTTGGGGATGACCCCCTATAACGACATACGCTTCGGGCTGTTGGGCGGCTCCATCGTGGACGCCAATGCGCTGCTGCGCTCCTACATCTGGCATTGCATCGGCATTCCGATTGTGGCCTCGATTTTCATGATCGTGCATTTCTGGCGGGTAAGGAAAGACGGCGGCATTTCCGGGCCGGCGCCGGTGATGCTGGAGTCGGAAGTGAAGGAACCGCGCGGCGCGAAGGCTGCCGCGCAGGCATAGCTAGTTTCGAAGTTTCAAGTTTCGAGTTTCGCGGCAATGGTTTTCTGAAATTTGAAACCAGAAACTTGAAACCGGTTTGGGAGGTTCTATGGATTGGCATCAGCTGTGGGAAATAGCATCCGCACCTGACAATGTGCCCATCGTGGCGCTGGTTCCGCTGCTCATTTTTTACACCGCGCTGGCGGTGAGGCAGGCGCGCGCCAATGACAAGCTGATCACGGAACTGGAAGCCAATCCCCAGGAAGCCAAAACGCGCTACCGCAAGACCTGGCCCTTCAAGCCCGGGTGGGCGAAAGAAGTGCACGTGTGGCCGTTCCTGCTGCGGGTGGAATTTCTGGCCGCCATTATCATAACCGCCGTCCTGATGGTTTGGTCCATCACCCTGAACGCGCCACTGGAGGAGCCTTCCAACCCCAACGTGACCATGAACCCGGCCAAGGCGCCCTGGTACTTTCTGGGACTGCAGGAAATGCTGGTGTACTTCGATCCCTGGATCGCGGGCGTGGTCATGCCCACGCTGATCATCGTGGGGCTGATGGTGGTTCCCTACATTGACACCAATCCGCTGGGCAACGGGTATTACACGCTGCGCCAGCGGCGTTTCTCTATTGGAACATTTGCCTTCGGCTTTCTGTTTCTGTGGGTGACCATGATCCTGATCGGCACCTTTATCCGCGGTCCCGGCTGGCAGTGGTTCTGGCCAGGGCAGACCTGGGACCATAGCCGCCTCATCTACGAAGTGAACCGCGATTTGCCTGACCTGTTCGGGATCACTTCGAATATGGGCAAGGTGGTGTTCGGGGCGGTTGTGGTGGGGGGCTATTACCTGCTGGGCGGATTCATAGTTTTCGCCCTGTTCCGGCGCTACCAGCCCAGGGACTACCGGCGCATGAGCCTGCTGCAGTACTCCATCATGGTGTTCTTCCTGCTGACCATGTTCGGCTTGCCGATCAAGATGATCATCAGGCACGCCATGCACATTAAATACGTGTGGATAACGCCGTACTTCAACATCTGAGGAGGCGACGGTGCCGGAGCTACCCACGCCTGACGATGATCCGATAACCAGCAAGTCGTACGCGCTGTACTACGCGGTTGCCACCGCCGTCCTCATCGCCTCCATGTTCTGGGCGCTGTGGGATGAGGCTTACGGGCAGCGGCCCTGGAAGAGCTACCAGGAAGTTTTCAAGCAGCGCTACAGCGCGTTCCTGAAAACCGCGCGGAAGACGTCCAGCCAGTCGCAAAAAGAGGTAGAGTCGAACCCTGACTATCAGAAGCTGGCGGCGCAGTACAAACAGGCGTCCGAGCAGGCTACTCCCCAGATCAACCAACTGCACGACCGCATTGCTGATTTGAGCGCGCAGATTCTAGCGGTGCAGAACGTTTTCACCGACAAGCGTGCTTATGTCAGCGCGGTCACCTATGAAATCGAGACTGACACCGATCCTTCGTCCAAAAAGAGCAAGCAACGCAACCTGCAGAAGTGGGAGCAGCAGCTGTTCACGGTGGTGTTCCCCGACGGCAGCAGAAAGAAGTACAACTTCGCGCAGTTGGAAGCGGAGTACAACGGCCTGAAAGACCAGCGCACCGAAGCCAACAGCCAATTGGGCGACGTTCTTAAGCCCATCACCGCCATCAGCACGGAAATGCAGCAGTACGTGGCCAACCACATGGTGACGCTGACGCCATTGCAGGTCACCGGGCTGGAGAACAAGGTTGAGGAGCTGTCGCCGGCCATACACCAGATCGTGATTCCCGACCCGCGCAACAGCGGCAATCCCATCATGGTGGACCGCTGCGAGTCCTGCCACCTGGGGGTTCGCGAGCCGCTGAAGCTGACGGCGGCCGAAATGGCGGCGCCGGGACAGAAGCCGGATAAGTACGCGCGCGCGTTTGTCAGCCATCCCGACCTGGACACGCTGCTGCAGACTCACGATCCGGAGAAGTTCGGCTGCACCACCTGTCACCAGGGCAACGGCCGGGCCACTACCAGCATGGTGAAGGCGCACGGCACGTACGAGCACTGGCTCTGGCCGCTGTTCCCTAAGGAAAACGTGGAAGCCGGATGCCAGAACTGCCACTCCGCCGACATGGTGCTGATCAGCGGCAGCGCCGGGCAGGTCATCAGCGAGGGCAAATTTCTGTTCCAACAGCGCGGCTGCATGGGCTGCCACAAGTACCAGGGCTACAACAGCGAGCCGGAGGAACTGCGAGGCGCGGACCAGCAGATCAAGCAACTGGAACAGCAGAAGATTGACAATTTGAAAATGGCCGCCGAATACACGCATGAGGGCGACGAGGCGCCGGATAACGCCAGCGCCAACGCTCTTTACACCAAGGCGACAGCGCTGAAGGTTGATAACAGCAAGATTGACGCGCAAATTCATCAGGCGGACCTTACCTCGCGCGATCTGATGCGCGACATGAAGAAGGTCGGGCCCAACCTGAAAGAAATCCGCGCCAAGCTGAACCGCAACTGGATTCCGGTGTGGCTGCACCAGCCCACCGACTTCCGGCCCACCACCAAGATGCCGAACTTCCGGCTGAACGATGAGCAGATCCGGTCCATTGCCGCTTACCTGTGGCAGACGGCGGTGAAGGACCCCATCCCGCATGCCGCCCCCGGCGATGCGGCACACGGCAAGGAGCTATTCGAGACCCGCGGCTGCATGGCCTGCCACGCCATCGGCGAAGGCGACCAGATGCAGGGGGGCGACTTCGCCGCCAACCTCACCCGGGTTGGGGAGAAGGTCAACTACGATTACCTGGTGCGCTGGGTGCACAATCCGCGGCAGCGCATCCGTCCCTACTGCCCGTACGAAAAGAAGGACATCGGGCCCGAGGACTATGCCAAGCACGGCCTGCCCTACGTGGTAGACCTGGACCACACCACCTGTCCCAACGACGGCCACGAACTGCAGGTGGAGAACATGACGGTGATGCCCAGCCTGCGTTTAAGCCAGCAGGACGCGCAGGATGTGGCCAGCTATCTGATCACGCTCAAGGAGAAGGACCCCAACTCTTATCCCGACGCCTCCTACATGGACGACCCCAAGCTGAAGGCGGAGGGCGAGAAATGGATCCGGCAGTTCGGCTGCGCCGGCTGCCACGAAATCTCCGGCTTTGAAGACGATCGCGGCATCGGCACGGAACTGACCCAGGAAGGCAGCAAGCCCATCGAGCGGCTTGATTTTGCGCTGTTCACTGACATGGCCCAGCGCGGTGAGGGGGAACCCATCACCGATCCCGTGGACCGCGCCCGCCTGCCCGAAGGACCGGCCAAGGCTCCCTGGTACACACTGAAGGGCTTTTTCGAGCACAAGCTGGCCGAACCCAACATTTTTGACAAGGGCATGATCAAGTCAGACACCGACAAGCTGCGCATGCCGAATCCCCACCTCACCCCGGAGCAAATTCGCGCCCTCACCACCTTCCTGATGGGCAGCGAAGATACTTCCGCCATTCCCGCCAGCTTTCAGTACGCGCCGGAGGATTCGCGGCGCGACATCCAGGAAGGCTGGTGGGTGGTGCGCAAGTACAACTGCATGGGCTGCCACCAGTTCTACCCCGGGCAAACGACGGTGCTGATGGGCCTGAAGCGCTACCAGGATCCCGACTGGAAAGACCAGTTGCCGCCGCAGTTGCTCACCGAAGGAGCGCGCGTCAGCCCGCAGTGGCTGGCCAAGTTCCTGGCCAATCCCGCGCTTAGCACCACCGACACCAATCGCAACGGCGTGCGCACCTACTTGAAGGTACACATGCCGACCTTCTTCTTCTCCGACCACGAAGTTCGGGTATTGGTGCGCTTTTTCCAGGCGCTCTCCAAACAGCCGATGCCGTACCTGCCGGAGCAGATACCGGAACTGACCGCGAAGGAAACCGACATGGCGCGCAGCCTGTTCACCAGCCAGGCGGCGCCCTGCCTGAAGTGCCACGCCACCGGCGACCCGGCACACGACAAGTTCGCGACCGCGCCCAACTTCCTGCTGGCCAAGGACCGCCTGAAACCGAACTGGGTGGCGCGCTGGCTGCTCGACCCGCAGGCCATCAGCCCGGGCACGTCCATGCCGTCGGGCCTGTTCCGGCAGCAGGGCGGGCATTGGGTGTTCGCCGGGCCTACTCCCCCCTCGTTCCAGGGCTATGAGCAGGACCAGAACGCGCTGCTGATGCGCTACATCTTCCAGTTGACGCCGGAGGAGCAGCACCGGCTCTCGGGCATGATGCCGCGCAGCGCGGCCCCGGCGAAGAAGGCTTCCAACAACGCTCCACGAAAGGGTGTGAGCGGGGCGCTGCGCCATTCCCCTGGAGCGGTGCAAGCTGCTGCTCTGGGCCGCGGTTCGCGTTAGTATAGTTAGTTTGTAAAGGGCTCGCTCAGACCTTCAGAAAGGTGCAACGAAGTCATGAATAAGAAACTCTGGATTATCACGGCAGGATTCTTTGTCCTGCTCGGACTCGTGCTGCTTACCGCGTGCAGCAAAAAGCAAGCCAGCAACGAGGAAGAGCAGAGCGCCGCCACCCCCAAAGCCACGGCCACCATTGACCCCAGCACGGTAGGCAGCGTGCAGGGGACCATCAAATTCGCGGGAACGGCTCCCAAGCCGGTCAAGATTGACATGAGCCAAGACCCAGCCTGCAAAGGCGCCAACGCCTCCGAAGACATGGTGGTGGACAACGGCAACCTGGCGAACGTCTTCGTGTACGTGAAAGATGGCCTGGACAATTACTCCTTCGAGCCGCCCAAGGACGCGGCCAAGATCAACCAGGAAGGCTGCCGTTACCACCCCCACGTGCTGGGAGTGATGGCGGGCCAGACGGTGGAGGTCATAAACGACGACCCCACCACGCACAACATCCATCCCACTCCTAAGGACAACCGGGAATGGAACGAGTCGCAGCCTCCCAAGGCGGCGCCCATTGACAAGAGCTTTGCGCGCCAGGAAATCATGCTGCCAGTGAAGTGCAACCAGCATCCGTGGATGAAGATGTACATCAGCGTGGTCAAGACGCCCTTCTTCGCGGTCACCGACAAGGACGGCAAGTTCGAAATCAAGGGCCTGCCTCCGGGGACCTACACGCTGGCCGCGGTGCAGGAAAAACTGGGCGAGCAGGACCAGAAAATTACCATCGCGCCCAAGGGTTCGCAGACGATTGACTTCACCTTTAAACCGGGTGGAGCAGCGGCCGCGGGCATGGGCGATTAGCATTTGGTAAAATCATCAGTCCTGAGTGGGCCGGGGTTGCCGGCCCACCTATCTTCCTGCTCTCGCTGGCCCATGGGTTCCCAGCCGGCGTAAATAGCGGCGTGGGGCCGCGACATCGAGAAGCCCAGAACGACCGGACCCAAGGAGTATTACTCTGAACTCTCCGCCAACACCCTACAACCGAGCCCATCACCGTTTCTGCATATTGGTGGCCTGCGCCACCTTCCTGCTTCTGATTGCCGGAGCTCTGGTGACCAGCAATGACGCGGGGCTTTCCGTGCCCGACTGGCCGACTTCCTTCGGCTCGCTTTACAAGCTGCCGCGCATGGTAGGGGGTGTGAAGTTCGAGCATGGCCACCGCATGGTGGCGGAATTCATCGGCCTGCTGACGATCATTCTGGCGGTCTGGACCTGGAGGGTAGATCGCCGGGGATGGGTGCGCAAGCTGGGCATCGCCGCACTCGCCACCGTAATCGCACAAGGCGTTCTGGGCGGAATAACCGTCCTGTACTATTTGCCACCCGCCGTCTCTACTGCCCATGCCACCCTGGCGCAAACCTTCTTTTGCCTGGTGGTGGTAATGGCCCTGGTCACCGGACGCGGCTGGACGGAAGCGCCTCAAGGGGAATTGGCGGAATCGCACCGCCTGCGCCTGACCACGCTGGCTACTTTAGCGGCGGCTTCGGTTTACGTGCAGCTGATTCTGGGCGCGGGATTCCGCCACTCCGGTATTAAGCTGCTGCCCCACCTGATCAGCGCGGTGGTGGTCACGACGCTGGTGCTGTGGACCATCACCCGCGTGCTTACGAGCTATGGTTCGGTCGCGGCGCTGCGGCGCCCGGCGGTAGTGCTGATGGCGCTGCTGGTCACCCAGCTGGGACTGGGCTTCGCCGCCTATCTCACCCGCGTGCAGTGGGGCCAGGACGCGGTGCAACCGGAAATGCCCATGGTGGTTTCCACGGTGGCGCATGTGGCGGTGGGAGCACTGGTGCTGGCCTCCTCGGTGGTGCTGGCCCTGCGGGCCTGGCGGCACATGGGATGGGCGCAGCAGGAACGCGAGACAGTTTTGCCCAGAGATTTAAGGAAGGCCGTGAACGCATGAGCAGCGCCAGCCAGCCGTTAGTCCCTCACGCGCAGACCAATGGACCCGTGGCCAGCCCGTTGGCTGTTTCCCGCGGTGGAGTGATCGGGCTGGCGCAGGATTACGGAGAACTGACCAAGGCGGGCGTGACCTCTCTGGTCATGATGACGGCGTGGTGGGGATTCTACTTCGGCGCCTTCAAATCGGGCGTGTCTTCGGTTTCGTGGACGCTGGTGCATGCCGTGGTTGGAATTGGACTGGTAGCCGCAGGCACAGCCGCGCTCAACGAAGTGATGGAACACCAAACCGACGGACGGATGCGGCGCACCGCGCTGCGCCCCCTGCCGGCCAAGCGCATGAGCCTGGTTCACGCGCTGCTCGCCGGCGGCATGCTGACGCTGGGCGGCTCGTTCTACCTCGCGCTCTTCACCAATCCGCTCACCGGCACCCTGACCCTGGCAACTTCAGTCATGTATCTGGCGGCCTACACGCCGCTGAAGAAAATCCATCCCATCTGCACCTTTATCGGCGCCATTCCCGGGGCCATGCCTGGGGTGCTGGGCTGGACGGCGGCGCGCAACCGCCTGGATTGGGAAGCCCTGGTGCTGTTCGGCATTGTCTTTCTGTGGCAGTTCCCGCACTTTTTCTCGATTGCGTGGCTCTATCGCGAAGATTACGCGCGTGGCAGCATCCGCATGCTGCCCGTGGTAGAGGCCGATGGCCGCTCCACCGTACGCAACATCGTGTTCTATTCGCTGCTATTGATTCCGGTCAGCCTGGCGCCAAGTTATCTGGGAATGTCGGGACGAATTTACCTGGTGGGAGCCTTCGTGCTGGGGGTAGCGCTGCTGTGGTTTGGATTGCGGCTGGCCCGGCTGCGCCTGCCGCCTGCGGCCGCGCGCTCCAAGGCGACCGCCCGCCGCCTGTTGCAGGCTACAATTTTTTATCTGCCTTTGCTGTTCGCTTTGATGATGCTCAACATTGCGGCGCGATAGAATAGCTTGTGACCCCCAAAGCCACTGAACTCGCCCCAGCGGAGGAGACGGGCGCCAGAACTGCCCGCAGCTCCGAGCCAGCGGTTATCCTGGTAGACAATATTCGCCACCGCTATGACAACCGGGTGGCGCTGGACGGCGTTTCCTTCCAGGTCCGCTCCGCGGAATTATTCGGCCTGCTCGGTCCCAATGGGAGCGGCAAGACCACGCTGTTCCGCATTCTTTCCACCCTGATGCTGCCCTCCGAAGGCCGGGCCGTAATCCTGGGCCGGGATGCCGCCAAAGATCCCAACGGCCTGCGGCGGCAGATTGGAGTGGTGTTCCAGGCGCAAAGCGTGGACGTGAAGCTCAGCGCCTACGAAAACCTGCGCCACCAGGGCCATCTTTATGGGCTGAGTGGAGGCACCCTGCGGGCGCGCATCCAGGAGATGCTGGGACGAGTGGGCCTGGCCGACCGCGCCAACGAGCGCGTCGAAACCTTTTCCGGCGGCATGCAGCGGCGGGTGGAACTGGCCAAGGGCCTGCTGCACCATCCTTCGGTCCTGCTGCTGGATGAGCCCACCACGGGGCTGGACCCGGGCGCGCGCCGCGACGTTTGGCAGTACCTGCGCATTCTGCGGGACGAAGAACATGTCACCGTGATAGTGACCACGCACCTGATGGAAGAGGCCGAGCGCTGCGACCGCCTCGCCATCCTTAACCAGGGCAAGGTGGTGGCCCTGGGCACCCCGGCAGAGTTGAAGCACGAAATCGGCGGCGACGTGATTCTGCTGGAGGCCGGGGAACCGGAGTCGCTGGCCGAGCGCATTCGCGCCCGCTTCTCCGTGCAGGCCGCCGTGCTCGCCGGCAAGGTGCGCATCGAGCGCGAAAATGGCCACCGTTTTCTCACCGACGTGGTGGAAGCCTTCCCGGGAGAGATTCAGTCGGTTTCCGTCAGCAAGCCGACTCTGGAAGACGTGTTTATACATCGCACCGGACACCGCTTCTGGACGGAGGCCAACGGCGAGGCGGCAAAGGCGCAGAAGAAACATTAGGGAGGCGAAATGCTGGTATGGGTTGCGCTGTCGGTCGCACTGGGAGTGCTTCCCCTGGTAGGCATCGGGGAACTGTTTTCCAACGGCTTCTCGTTTACCGTGGGCGGTCTGTTCATGACCCTGATTCTGCTGGCCATGTCGGGAATTTTTTTTCAGAGCGCGGTTGCCGGCATGCGGCGGGTTAGAGCGGCTAAAAATGCTCCCGGCGAGCCCTTAAGAGCGGCGCAGGCCGCGGCCGGCACACGGAAAGGCAGTTAGTGGCGACTCAAAGTACAACTCTTCCGGTTCCCGCGCAGGCGCGCACCCTGGGCCTGCTGCCGGCCCTGTCCTTGTGGTGGCGCGAGGTGGTGCGCTTTTACCGCCAGCGCACGCGGGTGGTGGGCGTGATTCTTTCGCCGCTGCTGTTCTGGGTGGTGATCGGCTCCGGCTTCGGCACTTCGTTTAACGCCGGCAGCTCCGCCGGCCAGCAGCATTATCTGGAATACTTCTATCCCGGCGCGCTCATCATGATCGTGCTGTTCACCTCCATATTCACCATGATGTCGGTGATTGAGGACCGCCGCGAGGGATTCTTGCTTTCTGTACTGGTGGCGCCGGTGCGGCGCTCCGCCATCGTGCTGGGCAAGGTGCTGGGCGGCACCACGCTCTCCGCCGCCCAGGGACTGATTTTCCTGGTGTTTGCGCCGGCCATTGGCGTGCATTTTGGCTTGGCGCAGTTTGGGTTGCTGGTGCTGACCGTATTCCTGGTTTCGTTCTCTTTGACCGCGCTGGGCTTCGCCATCGCCTGGCCGATGGATTCAACCCAGGCTTTCCATGCCATCATCAATCTGTTTTTAATACCCTTGTGGCTGCTATCAGGAGCGCTGTTTCCACTGTCGGGAGCTTCGGGATGGCTGCGCTGGCTGATGCGGCTGAATCCCTTGACCTATGGCGTGGAAGCGCTGCGGGGATTGCTCTTCCCCGGCACCAGTTCGCTGGACTATTCGGTGGGCACGTCGCTGCTGATCCTGGCACTGTTCACGGCGGCCATGTTCGGGCTGGCGTTTTTGATGGCCAACCGGCGGACCACCAAACCGGCAGCGTGATGGGGTGGTGTGGCTATTGAAGCGCAACCATAGCCGCGGAACTAATATAGCCGCGACAGCGTGGCGTGATTGCAGCGAAATGCAGAGGTCCTTCGGTCGCGCTTCCTTAGGATGATATGCGGGTTGCGGTGCGGCTGAAACCGCGATCTTGCGAAAACTTTCCGCAATACGCTCCAGGTACTGGGTATTGGGTACTGAGAACTGATGCTCGACTACACCACATTTCCGGCCATCAATGCCACGTTGAACGGCGCCAGCGCGGTGCTGATCGTGACCGGGCGAGGCTTAATCAAGCGGGGCAAGATAGCCGCCCACCGCGCCTGTATGATCGCCGCCGTAGTCGCTTCTGGCTTGTTCCTGGTCTGCTATCTCTACTACCACGCGCATGCGGGAGTAATCCATTTCCAGGGGCAGGGCCTGATACGCCCGGTGTATTTCTCCATCCTGATTACGCATACGATTCTGGCGGCGGTGATCGTGCCGCTGGTGATTATCACGCTGGCCCGCGCCTGGCGCGGACGCTTCGACCGCCATCGTGCCATCGCCCGCTGGACCTTTCCCGTGTGGCTGTACGTCTCCATTACCGGGGTGGTCATATATTTTCTGCTCTACCGTTTGTACGCGCCGGCTCCAGTGGTCACTTCCCTGCTGCCGGGGTAGTCAAACCCGGGCGCACTCGGGATGTGAACTGGTGGTGTATGATTTTGTATTCCAGCATATGTCGGTTGTCCGCTTGAAGATTGACATCTCGGGTACTCGAGGCGACGAGGCCTGGCGCGGGCTACGCCAGTATGACCAGATTCAGAGCGCAGCTTTCGGGCCGCAGTTCGGCAGTAGCGGGCCCTGCCGCCATCCCCAGGACGCGCCCCACAGCAAAGGCGAGTGGATAGGGGCGGAAATCCGCCTGCAAACGCCGCTGCTGGCGCAGTACGCAGTTTCTCATTATCTGGAGCAGGACCGCGTGCTCGATGCCGACGTGCTGGAAGAGGCCCAGCCTGCCTGATCGCCGAGGGCCTCAGGGGCTAAAGCCCGGGTTCCTCTGGTAGCTATTCTGCAGGCCTGAAGGCCTGCTCCACCCAAGAGCCTATGACCGATCCTACCCGTTCACGAGCCGAAGGCCCAGAACAAGCCACATTAGACCAGGGTGCTCCAGTCCGACGGCCGCGCATGTCGTTTCGCACCCGGCTGCTTTTCTTCGGCATCGCCTGGCTCATTGTGCTCATGCCCTTCCTGTTCTGGTGGAGCACCTGGTTTGGCCGGCAACTCTCGGATGCCAAGCTGGACGAGTACCTGCACGACAGCAACAAGCCGCGCCACATCCAGCACGCGCTGGTACAACTCTCGGACCGCATGTCGCGCCAGGACCCGACAGCGAAAAAATATTATCCCGATATGGTGGCGCTGGCCGACAATCGTTCGGTTGAAATCCGCAACACCGATGCCTGGGCCATGGGGCAAGACACATCCATCCCTGAATTTCACCAGACTTTGCTGAAAATGCTGCAGGACCCGGCACTGATGGTGCGCGGCAATGCCGCGCTGGCGCTGGTGCGATTTGGCGATGCCAGCGGCCGGCCACAGATCGTTTCCCTGCTGCAGTCCGCCGCCATTGTCGCGCCCGCAGCCGGCAAGCTGACCGATACCGCCAAGCCGGGCACGGCCGTGCGCGAACACGGCCTGGTGGCCACCATCCGCAGCGGCGACCAAAATGCGGAGGCGCGTTCGCCAATTACTGGACGAGTGGCGGCAGTGAATATGCCACGCGGAGCCCAGGTCACAGCCGGTGACCAGCTAGCCATGGTTGACCCGGGTGAAGACCAGGTTTGGGAAGCGTTGCGCGCTCTTTATGTGATCGGAACCGCTGACGACCTGCCCGCCATCGCGCGCTACGAGCGGGAACAGCCCGGACTTCCCGACCGCATCCGCCAGCAGGCCATTCTCACCGAGCATGCGATCAGGCAGAGGGCGGAAAACCGGTAGTTGGTAGTTCATGCACGACCAACTACTAACTACCAGCTACCAACAGCTTCTCTCCGCTGACACCTGAGTCCTGACTCCCCACTACTGGGAAGACAGAGGCGTGCCTTTGATAGAGGGCGTAGGCGCTGTTTTGTGGTAGCGCAGCCAGAAACCCGCCAGCAGGAAAACCACAATCAGGGCAATTATGGAAGCGAGCATGATACTACCGGGCTTATCCGTCGCTGGTGGCATAAGGTGGAGAGGGCCGGCACCTGGCGCCTGCCCGCGTCCCAGCTGCCCGTTTCGCCTAATTTAGATGCCGGATGTGAATTCCGGGAAAGCTGCCCAGGAACACTGCTATAACGCACCAATCATTTGGCTGCTACAGGTGGGTGGAAAATTGGGCCACATCAATGCAGCCAAATACGGGCACCCGCGCGTTTATTGATGATAGATATTTTCGATTGATGAATTCAGCGCGATTTTGCTCGACTATCAAAGACCAGGACGAAACGATTTCCAATCGTCAATCGGCAATCTTCAATTCCTGCCGGCTCAGTAGGTCATCACGCCGACTTCTTTTTCCACCTCGGTGGTGTCCACCATGGCAATGGCGTCCCAGGGGCAGCCGTCGAGGAAGGCGCCGTCCGGGCCTTTGCTGGTGCACTTCTTACAGCCGATACACAGGATGGGATCGACCTGGATGCGGCCGAAAGGCGGGTGGTCCTCATCCGGCACCCAGAACATGCAGTCTTCCACCGGGCAATATTCCACACAGGCGGGTGAGCCGGCGCAGCCGGTGCAGCACTCGGTTATGACGGCCAGTTCTTTGGGCTTCTTCTTGCGGGGAGTGACTATGCCCTTGGATCGGGGCTCAGCTTTCAGTTCATCCGGCACCATGCCGGGGGCCTTGGGTTCTGTCCCGGGTGCGCTCGCCATAAGTGGAGCGATTATATCTCAGGTCGCGAAAAATTGAGCAAAGTTTATGTAGAACAAGCACTTAGCATAGGGTGTGGCGGTTGGCATTTGGCACTTAGCATTTGGCCAGTGGAGGTCAGTGCCAAACCCCGACCAGAATCTGCAACACCCTTTCAGGACCGAATGCCAATTGCTAAGTGCCAAGTGCGGTTTTGTCAATTACTGGGTTCTGGGGTGTAGGGCGCCAGTTCCCGCTCAATGTCCTCGGGGGTAAGTTTTTCGCCTTCATTGAGGCGTTTGAGCAGGGCGTCAATGTGGTCCTTGGCCTCTTCCTTGCGGAAGTTCTTGATGAAGCCGTCGTAAAAGTGCTCGCCGGAAAGAGCGCGGTTGATCTCAAACTCTTTGTTGGCTTCGTTGAGTTCGGTGAAATACACCACGCGGTATTTGCCGGTGTAGGCAGTCTCGCGGTAGATCTCAAACATTACCTTGTCGGCTTCCATCAGCATGGGACGGGACCTCAAAGCAGTTATTGTACCGGACGAGCCCACAGGGGCTAAAGCCCGTTTCTGTCCGGTCATTCGATCGTGCGGCTAAAGCCGCACGCTTCCACAGTTGGCTGGGAGACTTTCAGCCACACACATGAGACGTAAAGTTACATCTCTACCGCTAGCAAGCCGGCCGGAGGCAGCAATGAAGGTCGGTAGAGACGTTGCCCGCAACGTCTCAAGCATCATTTGGAAATGAAAAAGCCCGGCGTGGCCGCCGGGCCCTTTATCTCGACTTCAACCCTGGGCCCAAAGCTTCAGTCGCCGCTCATCTCAACCAGTTCGTTGGATTGGGCCGGATCGCCTAACGGCGCATTACCGATCTGAATCAGCGCGTCAGCCGGCGCTTGCGGCCGCTCCACGTTCTTGTACTTCTCGGCGATGGCCATTTCCTGGCGCAGTTGCTCTTCGAATTTCTTCAGCTGCTCGTCAATCGTCACCCGCTTCTGCTTCTCGCGCACCATGTCTTCGCGGTAGCGCTTGAGGAAGTAGCCGATGGTCTCCACGCGAATCTTGATCGAGCCGCTGGGCTTGTTTTCGTCAATATCCTTGAAGCAGAAATACGGCGTGCCCGTGTGCTCCACCACTTCTTCGATGACGGTGTAGATAGGAGCGTCGTGGCCGCACTTGAAGCTGGAAAGCTCCAAAGCCACCAGGTTCGGGTGCCGGCCCACGTACTTGGCCGACCACACCTTGCGCGAGGTGTTCTCAGAGTAGGAGTTTTTCCAGGCGTCGGTGACGTCCAGGGGGTGCTGGATGACGCCCGCCTTTACCTCGTCACCGAACAACTTCCAGATAATCTCCTCATCTATGGGCAGGGAATCCTGGGAGAATACTGGGTAGCCGAGCTTCTGGAACTCTTCCAGAATCTCGTGATTGATGCCGGGATCGTGGTGATAAGGCCGGCCCAGCAGCACGATTCCCAGGCGGTCTTCGGCCTCCAGCTTCTTGAGAACTTCGCGCGCCTGGCTGCGCATAATGTCGTCAGAGAACTTATCCAGCGCCTTTAAGCCCTGCTCGACGGCGCGGGAGTTCTCTTCTTCGCTCAGGCCCAGAATGTCCTTCCAGTCGTCGTACATCTGGCGATGGGCGATTTTGTGCTGGTCGAGGGCGATGAGTGTGTCCTTCCAGATGACGCCCTTCTCCTTAAAGAGATCAGCTTCCTTGGTGAAGGCCGCCTTTACCGAGGCCGGGGTGGCCGTCACCGTGGGGCAGGCGCGGCTGGCCTGCGTATTTTTCAAAAACGTTGGCAGCGAATCAATCATGGGGAAGAAAATGATGTCGAGCTGCTTCTTGGGGTGGATCACGTACAGCAGGTTGTGCACGTGCGGAATCCCAACCTTCGAGGGGAAGCAGGGGTCAATGGCTCCGCGCTTGGCGCCTTCCTTGTAGAGCTGCTCGCTGGTGTACTCGGACCAGAACAGGTTCTCCGCCTTCACGCCCAGCGACTGGAAGTAGGCGGTAAAGAAGGGCCCGCAGGAATACATGTTGAGGGCCTTGGGCATGCCGATCTTCAGCTCGCCGCGCTTCTTCATCAGCTCGACGCGCTTCTTCTGCGCCGAGGTGATGGCGAACCTGGGCAGCGGGTCGGCCACTACCGGCGGCTCGTAATCCTTGAAGGCCGCCTTGGCCGCCACTTCCACCAGGTTGGGGTTTTCTTTCTTGATGGCGTCAATGTTGCCCTTGATGACGCGCATCTCGTCCACATTCTCTACCGTTCCCTTTTCGCAGGTGGCGATGATCAGACGCTGCGCTCCCTCGGCCAGCGGCACCTTGGTTTTCGAGGGCGGCTTGTAATTCGGGTTGGGCGATACCGTCTTGACGTCAATGAAGGTGCGCAGACACTTGTTCTTGCAGAAGTAGCAGCGCGTGTTCTCGTTACGCGTGGTGGTGAAGCTGATGGAAGCCACGCCATCCAGGCCGATGAACTCGGTCTGCATTCCGTTCTCCCACAGGCGCACCGCCTCAAAGGCGCAGCCGATGGCGCCGGCTTCGCCGCAGTGCTGATGAACGATTACCTCGGCCTGCACTTCCTTGCCCTTGAAGCGGGATTCGATAAAGTCCACCTGCGACTTCACCGCCGCCAGGTTATGCTGGGTGCCGCCCTGCAGGATGAATTTGCGCCCGATGGCCGACAAGTTGGGAATCTGCGAAACGTACAGCCAGATGTTCTTGGGTAGCACGTTACACAAGCCGGCCATGATTTCTTCAGGCTTCCAGCCCTGGCGCTGGAAGTCCACGATATCGGACTGCATGAACACAGCGCAGCCATAGCCAAACTGCGGGTAGCCTTTGGCGCCGAAGGCGATGTCGGCAAACTCCTCCACCTTGAAGCCAAAGCTTTCGCAGGTGCCCTGCAGGAAGTAGCCGTTGCCGGCGGAGCACTGGGTGTTGAGCTTGAAATCTTTTACGCGGCCATCCTTGAGGATGATGATCTTGATGTCCTGGCCGCCTACGTCGCAGATGACATCCGCGTCGGGATAGAAATGCAGCGCGGCTTGCGTGTGGGCCACGGTCTCGACCAGCGCCACATCAGCGCCGACGGCGTCCTTCAGGATGTCCTTGGCATACCCGGTGGTGCCCACGCCCAGGATTTTGATGGTCGCGCCCTGGTCGGTCACCTGCTTGGCAATCTTGCCAATGACTTCCTGCGTATCCTCAATGGGATTGCCCTTCGAGAGTTGGTAGGTCTTGCACAGAATATTGCGGTTCCTATCCACCAGCACCGCTTTGGTGGAAGTGGAGCCACCGTCTATGCCAATGAAGCCTTCCACCACCTGCCCCGGCTGGAACGTCGTGGGCACAAATTTCTTCTTGGTGTACTTCTGCTTGAAGGCTTCCAGTTCGTCGGGCGTCTTGGCCAGGGCCTGGGCGCCGCCCTTCTTGGCCTTCTCAATAGCGCGGCCCTCGGTGATGTACCACTGCAGCTTTTCATATCCGAGGTACACGCCCACCCCCGGATCTTCCTGTTTGCCAAATTCCACCGCGCCAATGCAGGCGAAGTACTGCGCGTTATCTGGCGTACGCACCAGGTCTTCAGGATTCACGCCTTCGGGCAGCGGGTAATTGCGTTCTTCCCAAATCTTGGGGATGTTGTGCTTCCAGCAATCCCTCATGCCCTTGATGTAGCAATTGGGGCCGCCGAGCAGCAACACCACCGGGCGCAGCGTGTTGCCGCGCGTCAAGACGGAAAGGTTCTGCTGCACGATGGACTCGAACAGCGAGGCCATCAGCTCCGGCGGGGGAACGCCCTGCTTCTGCAGGCTGTTGATGTCGGTTTCGGCGAACACGCCGCACTTGCCGGCCACCGGGTGCAGCTTCAGGCCTGCGTAGCCCATCTGGCAAAGCTGATCCGAAGGAATGCGCAGCTTGGCGTTGATTTTGTCAATCACCGCGCCCGTGCCGCCCGCGCACTTGTCGTTCATGGAGGGCAGCTTCTTCTTTTTGCCGGTCTCCGGGTCTTCCTTGAAGATGATGATCTTGGCGTCCTGGCCGCCCAACTCGATTACCGAACCGCATTCGGGATAGAGCTTTTCCACCGCCAGCGAAACCGCGTTGACCTCCTGCACGAACTTGGCGCCAATGTGCTTGGAGACGGTGCTGCCGCCGGAGCCGGTGATGAAGACGCGGTAGTTTTCGTTCGGCGTCGCGGGAAGGTCCGCCTGGATGGCCTGCAGCATTTCCAGCGCCTTCTCCGGCTGCTTGGTCTCGTGGCGCTGGTAGTCCTGCCAGAGAATGTCGTCGGTTTGACCGTCAATGACGACGACTTTCACCGTGGTCGAGCCTACATCCACACCCATCCACAGCAACTCGTACTTCTTTTGCGGATTCGCTTTTTCAGTTAATCCCGGCATTTATACCCCGTCGTTAGTCATTGGCTGTCGGTCGTTGGCCGCGAAGTGATTGTGTCAGACGGGGTGTTGGACCCGTCCAGACAGGGCGAAGCCCCGTCCCTACACTTCACCCTAGTGCTCTTCCATGTGATACGGCACCTGCGCGCCCATCTTTTCCGCCACATGGACGGCGAAGTTGGCCGCGGTCCCGATTAAGCCTTTGTACTTGGGCACATGGTAGATGGCCTTCGACATCTCCGGATGCTCGGCTACGTAGGCCTTCAGCTCATCCGTGGTCTTGCCGATCTTGTGCAATACCTCTTTGAACTCCAGCTTGGCTTTGGCCTTGGCTTCGCCCAGGGCCATCTGCACCCGGCTGTGGGCGTTGATTTCACCTTCGCCGGAGGTCTCGATGGGCAGGTAAATCATGTCCTTGTAATGCGCCACCACGGCCGACTGCGCGCCGTCCGACTGCGTGGAAGGCATGCAGCCGAAAGGCTTCAGCGAAAGCACCATGTGGGCCAATTCGTGGTTGGTGTAGTAAATGTTCTTGGCGACTTCGAGGTGGCCTTCGCCGCCTTCCGCCCGGGTGTTGTAGTAGGGGTGGCCAACGCGCTGCAACTCGTACTGGTTGACCAGTTTGTGCGCGGTGCCGCCCAGGGCCTCGACAATCTTGTGGTACTCGCGGGCGAAGATCTTCTCCGCCGCCTTCAGCTTGAGCAGCTTGTTGCGGTAGGCCCACTCGATCTTGGCGTGCTTGTCAATGCGCCAGGCCGCCGGCATCACCGCGCCCTCTTCCAGGCCGCGGCGGTCGCGGCCCTTCTGGATGACCTGGTGAATCAGGTAGTTGATCCAGGTGGCGATGGGCTCGACGATAATCTGCGCCCCTTCCCTATTAAGGAAGCGGAACATATTGAAGTTGCCGTCGCCTTCCGTGGTCTGGGCCCAGAACTCGCCCGTAATCTTCACGATGGGCTTGACCTTGAGCCGGTCCACGGGAATGGAGTCGAAGCGGTCGCGGCAGTGGTGCAGGGCTTCGACGTAGTCGTCGCTGTAGAGCTGGTCCAGGAACTTGCCCAGGTATTCGACCGCGCTCTTGGCGGGCAACTTGCTGGCGAACTTGCCCAGCCGGGCTTCCACGCTCCAGGGCGACTTCTTCTTGAGCACCTCGTGCATGTAATCAATCACCTCGTCGAGCACGGCATCGGTCTCGCCGGGGTTCAACTCGAAGGCGCGCACCTGGTGGGCCAACTCGTTGATCACGTCGCCCATGTTCAATCCGTTGAGGATGCTGAGGAAGAAATCCAGGTTCATCTCCAGGCCGGCTTCCGCTTCGGCCTGATTCAAGCCGCCGGACTGCTGGAACAGGAGCACCCGGAACCCGTCGTACCCGGCATTGCGCAGGGCCAGCCGGTACTCGGATTCATACATGCCGAAGCGGCATGGGCCGCACGCGCCGGCGGTCAGAAACACGTAATTGTTGATCAGGTCCTGGCGCTTCTGCCCCGATTCTTCCAGCGTCTGCAAGTACTGCACCAGGTTGCCGACGGTGAAGTAGGTGGGGTTGCATTGGCCATTGTTGCCGTATTCCTTGCCCAACTGGAAGGCCTTCACGTCGGGAGTGGGCACAACTTCACAGCGGTAACCCAGTCCCTCGAGGGCGCCATGGACCAGCTTTTCGTGCTTCCAGGTGAGACCGCCGAAGAGCAGCGTGGTGCGATGGCGCTGGTCAGCGGTGAAGGGGCGTTCGATGGGTTTATGGAAGTGATGCGCCTCTTTTTGGATAATGCCGGCTTCCGTTTCCAGGCGGGCTCGTTCTTCGGCCACGCGCTGGCGAATCATGTCTTCTACCGAGGTGATCTGGACAAGCTCATTGCCGGACACAGGATGCGTCGAAGTGCTCATAACCTCACCTTCCCTGGCAAACAGTGTGAATCATTGATACTCAAGGACTTTTTGCTGGGTACACGTTTCCCTGATTAAAAACGCTACATATTGTTGCCCGGTTTGCCCGCCAGCCGAATCGCTTTGTAGCGAACGGCGGAAATTAGTGGTCCAAGGGGCTGATAGGGGTAGTGAGCGGGCAATAACCATCCTCATTTTCAGTGACTTACAAGCGCTTATCACATCGGCTTGTGATAAGCCGGCCAGGGCCGAAAGCCGCCAAACCGCCACAGTTCCTGGGCGTGCGCTTCCGCCAGCCTGGCCCTCCGCTCCCGGTCAGAACACATTCCTCGGTGACAAGAATCACAGCCAGCTGTTTAGTCCACCAGCGATACTGCCAGCCAAACCGGCACTCGTGTGTGCAGATGAATATCCACCTCGGATTAGACATCGGGGCTGTAAGCCTGAAATTGGCTGCTCTGGGCAACGCCAAGGCCGCCGAACCGTTGGCTCGCCTGACCGCGAAAGCTGATTCGTTCTTTCCGGCCGTGCCGCCGGCGGGCAGCGGACTGGCGGAGGCCGCCCTGGTGCTCTCCCGAGCCCGGCCGATACACGGCAACCCCCTGCAGGCCACTCTGCAGCTGCTGGAAGAGTTCCTGAACTGCGTGCCTGCCGGCAACATTGGCGGGGTGCGCGTCACCGGACTGGGCGGACGGCTGATCGCGGAATCGCTGCACGCCGAATTCGAAAATGAGTTTCGTGCCGTGGCCAAAGGCGTGCGGGCGCTTTATCCCCAGGTCCGCACCGTGTTCGAGATGGGCGGCGAAACCTGCAAATACATCCGCCTCGATCCCGACGGCCGCTCCAGCTACCTGGGAATCGCCGACTACTCGGCCAGCGGCGATTGCGCCGCCGGCACCGGCGGTTTTATCGAGCAGCAGGCCTCGCGGCTGCGCTACGCTGTGGAGGATGTGGGCCCGGCGGCCTGCGGCGCCAGCTGCGCCGCGCGGGTGGCCGGACGCTGTTCCGTTTTCGCCAAGACAGACATGATCCATGCCCAGCAGAAGGGCTATGGCACTGACCAGATCCTGCGCGGGCTTTGCGACGCGGTGGCCCGCAATTTCAAATCCAGCATTGTGAAGGGGCACCAGGTGGCGCCCCCGGTCCTGTTCATCGGCGGCGTAGCCCTGAACCAGGGCGTGCGCAACGCTCTGCGCGAGGTGTTCAAGCTGCAGGAACACGAGTTTCTCGTGCCGGAACTGTATTCCTGGATGGGAGCGCTGGGAGCGGCCCTGTTCGAGGCAGAAAGGCCGGCGTGGCGCCGCTTTTCCGGTATCGAGCGCCTGCGTCAGGTGGCCGCTGCCCGCCAGGACTTCCCTTCCAGCGACCCGCTTTCGCTGGCCAACGTGGAACTCCTGCGCGACCAAGTTTCGCCCGCTCCTCCGTTCGTGAACGCGCACGCAGTGGAAGCCTACCTGGGCATTGACGTCGGATCGGTCAGCACCAACCTGGTGGTGCTCGATGCCCACGGGTGTTTGCTGAAGGAAATTTACCTGGCCACCGAGGGCCGGCCGATTGAAGTGGTCAATCGGGGTCTGGCCGAGATCAAAGAGCAACTGGGCGCGCGGCTCGACATTCGCGGCGTGGGCACCACCGGCTCTGGCCGCGAACTCATCGGCGAACTAGTGGGCGCCGATATCGTGACCGACGAAATCACCGCCCACAAGACCGGGGCCATGCACGTGTGCCGCGAGATGGGCATGGCGCCGGTGGACACGATTTTTGAAATCGGCGGGCAAGACTCCAAGTTCATCCGCATCGAGGGCGGCGTGGTGGTGGATTTCACCATGAACGAAGCCTGCGCCGCGGGCACGGGCTCGTTCCTGGAAGAGCAGGCGGAGCGGCTGGGAATTTCCATCAAAGGCGAGTTCGCCAGGCTGGCTCTGTCCTCGGAGAAGCCGGCGCGGCTGGGTGAGCGCTGCACCGTGTTCATGGAGCGCGACGTTAACGGCCTGCTGCGCAAAGGCGCGAAGGTGGCCGACTTGTGCGCCGGTCTGGCCTACTCAGTCGCCCTGAACTATCTGAACCGGGTAGTGCGCGGGCGCAAGATCGGCGACGTCATCTTCTTCCAGGGCGGCACCGCTTACAACGACGCGGTGGCGGCCGCCTTCTCCCAGATCCTGGGCAAGACCATAATCGTGCCGCCGCACAATGGCGTGATCGGCGCCATCGGCATGGCCCTGATCGCGCGCGAGCGCATGCAGGCCCGCCGCCAGTGCGGCCGTTTCCGCGGCTATGACCTGGGCCAGGTCAATTTTTCCACCCGCGATTTCGTGTGCAAGGCGTGCTCCAACTACTGTGACATGAAGGAATTCGTTATCGAGGGCCAGCGCAGCTTCTGGGGCGATAAATGCTCCGACAAATTCCGCAAGCGTCCGCGCGGCGACCGCCAGCCGGTGATCCAGGACCTGCTTGAATTCCGCGAGCAGTTGCTGGAGCAGGCAGTCGCTTCCGCGCCATTGAAGCCCAATGGCCACGTGCGGCCACGCGTCGGCATCCCGCGGGCCATGTTCTTTTATGACCGCGGCCCTTTCTGGGCAACATACCTGCGGGAACTGGGTTTCGAGGTGGTGACCTCGCGCTCGACTGACGGACGCATGGCTGCTGCCGGAGATGAGCTTGCCATCGCGCAGCCCTGCTTTCCCGTGATTGTGGCCCACGGCCATGTGCAGGACCTGCTGCAGCGCGGCGTGGATTACGTCCTGGTGCCCAACACGCTCGACTACGAAACCCCCGACCCCAGCGTCAAATCCCACCTCTGCCCCTGGAACCAGACACTGCCGTTTGTGTTGCGCGCCGCGCCCAAAATGGAAGACGCGGCCGGCAAACTGCTCGCGCCTACCGTGCATTTCCGCCTGGGAGAGCAACACGTGCGCAAGGGGCTGCAGGAATTTGCGCGAGGCTTGGGCGTAGCTCGCGGAGTGAACCAGCACGCGGTAAGCGCCGCCTATACCGCCCAGCGGCATTTTTGCGAGAGCCTGCTCGCAGCCGGGGAGGGCGCCCTGGCGCAACTGGAGAAAACCGGCGAACCCGCCCTGGTATTGCTGGGCCGCCCCTACAATCTTTACGACCGCAGCATCAATTGCGACGTCCCGCGCAAGCTGCGCACCTTGTACGGCGCCAACGTGATCCCCCTGGACTTCCTGCGGCTGGAAGAGGAGGACATCTCCGAAATTAATGACAACATGTACTGGAACTCGGGGCGTCTGATCCTGGCCGCCGCACGCATCACGCGGCGCTACCCCAACCTGCACCTGGTGTACATTTCCAATTTCAAGTGCGGGCCGGATTCCTACATTAAGTCATTTGTGTACGACGCTTCGGGCAAGCCCAGCCTGCTGCTGCAGTTCGACGGGCACTCCAACGATGCCGGCTTTCTCACCCGTTGCGAAGCCTATCTCGACAGCAAAGGATTCCTGCGATGCAACTCCGCGCCCACCGCTGTATGAAGCCCGCGCTGCCGCCCGGGCACCCGCTGCAGGACAAGACGGTGTACATTCCCGCCATGGCGCAGGGCGCGGTGGAGACATTCGCCGCCGTTTTTCGCTGGTTTGGCATAGCCGCCCTGCCCACACCACCGTCGAACCAGCGCACGCTGGAATTGGGCGCCAAGTTTACCAGCGGCGACGAGTGCTATCCCGCCAAGATCACGGTGGGCGATTTCCTGCGCATACTGCAACAACCGGGCGTTGACCCGAAACAGACTGTCTTCTTTATGGCCACGGCCGACGGCCCCTGCCGCTTCGGGCAGTATGTGCCGTTCCTTCGCAAAACCCTGGCCCAGGCCGGCTTTCCCCAGGTGCAGGTATACGAGGCGAGCACGCAAGATGCCTACCGCGATGTCGCCAGCCTGGGAAGCAGTTTCGAGCGGACAGCCTGGCGGGCGCTGGTAGCCGCCGATATCCTGCGCAAAGCCCTGCTTCAGACCCGGCCATACGAAACCCAGCCTGGCAGCACCGATCAAATCTTTGCCGAGTCGGTCGCTGACGTTTGCCGGGCCATTGAGAACAGTTGCACGGATGCTGACTGCCAGATGCACTCTCTGGTGGAGGCAATGCAGCGGGCGCGAAAGCGCTTCTGCGCGGTGGCCGCGGATTACGACCGGCAGCGGCCGCTGATCGGGGTGGTGGGCGAGATTTTCTGCCGTCTCAACAACTTCAGCAATGCCGACCTGGTGCGCAACCTGGAACTGCAGGGCGGCGAAGGCTGGCTCACCGACATCGCGGAGTGGATCGCCTACTGTAATTCCGAAGTTGCACGCAAGCTGCGGCTGCTTGGTCGGACCATCTCGTTGGACATGCTGAAAAGCACGCTGCGCAATTACATCCAGCACAAGGATGAGCGCGCCCTGCTGGCGCCCTTTGCCGAGGATTTTGCCGGATACGAGGAACCTCACATTAGCGAGGTTCTGGAACTGGCGCGGCCCTATTTGCCCAACACCGGGGTGGAAGGCGAGATGGTGGTGAGCGTCGGCAAGGCCGCTTACCTGGCGCGGCACGGTGCGGACGGCATTATTGACATCAGCCCATTTACCTGTATGAATGGCATCGTCAGCGAAGCCATCTATCCCAAGCTGAGCAAACACTACGGCGGCATTCCCATCCGCAACTTCTATTTTGACGGCACTCAGGCTGAGTTGCAGCGCGATCTTGGCATTTACCTGGAACTGGCGCGCTCCTATCGTGAGAAGAAGCCGTATGCGCGACGGTACCCAGCGCGTTTCCAGCAGACGATGGCGGCGGACTGAGGGGGGACAAAAAATCGTAGCGCACCCGAATTATTCATGAGCATCTCACTCTGGGAGGTTGGAGCAGGGCCTTGGCCCTGCGTTAAACCTGCCTAGGGCAAAAGGGCTTTAGGCGCTGAGGTACTTGATGCGGCAGTACAACCTAAAAATACCTCAGGGGCTGAAGCCCGCTTTATTTAGCCTTTTCTTGCAGGCCTGAAGGCTTGCCACCCACATGGCACAGCTAAAACTGTGCCCTTCCAGAATCGAACTCTTGCAAGCCACATTCTCATGGAATGGAAGGTTTTCACCACAGTCACAGCTTGGGCTCTGCTAAGATTAGGGCAAATCCCTAGCCGCACAGGCATTCATGCTCCCGGCCCAAGCTCGCGGGATGGGATCACAAGGAGCGTCTCCCATGGCGAAAAGCGTCAACAAAGTCATCCTCATCGGCAATCTGGGCAAGGACCCCGAAGTCAAGTACACGCCCAGCGGCACACCGGTGGCGAAGTTCACCCTGGCGACGAATGAGCGGTACAAGGACAAAGATGGCCAGTGGCAGGACCGCACCGAGTGGCACAACATCGTGGCCTGGCAGCGCACCGCCGAGATTGCCGGCGAATACCTGAAGAAGGGACGCTCGGTGTACATTGAAGGACGCCTGCAAACCCACTCCTGGGACGATAAGACCACCGGACAGAAGAAGTACATGACAGAGATTGTGGTCAGCGACCTGGTGCTGCTGGGCGGCGGGCGCGAGGCGGGCGAAGGCGCTTCGGCTGGGCGGGCTCGGGGAGCTGCGGCCCCGGGCGCCGACTTCGACCAGCGTGCTCCCGAGCCGGATGTGGCCCACTCCACTACCATCACCGACGAAGACATACCGTTCTAACGAGTGAAGTTTGTGGCGCGGGCGCTTCTTCGGCCGGCTCAAGCGGCCGCGCTTTCTCTTCCGCAGCTCTGACCAACACCGCTTCCTTTCCCGCCATCTAAGAGCTTTGAACCTGCTCCTATGAGACTCGGCCCCTTGTGCTTACGCTCGCTGCTCTTTCCCTGCATTTTGGCGCTTGCCCTTTTGCCGCTGGCCGCCTGCGCCCGGCACAATCTAAGGGAGAGCCTGCGGGCCAGCACCGCCGCGGCGCCCAATTCCTGGCCAGTGATGCTGGCCGCTTACCAGCCCTGGTTCGGGGAGAAGAACCACATCAACGTGGGCTACTCCTCCAACGACCCGGTGGAATTGCAGAAGCAGATCGCGGAGGCCAAGAACCTGGGCATCGCCGCCTTCGTGGTGAACTGGTACGGCCCGCGCAAAAGCTTCGAGGACGGCAACTACGCGCTGCTGCAGAACTTGGCCGAAAGGAACGATTTCAAGACGGCCGTCCAATACGACGAGACGGTAGATTCCCCCGGTTCCACGACAGACGCGGTGGTAGACGACCTGCGCTATGCCTACGACCACTATATCGGCCCCCAGGCCGGCCCCTCGCGCGACGCCTACTTGCGCTACGAGGGACGACCGCTGATATTCATATTTCCCAAGAACTCAGGCACCGATTGGAACCAGGTGCGGCAGGCGGTGGACTCCTGGCCCGAGCCCGACCGGCCGCTCCTGATCACGCAAGCCTATGGCGGCCGCTATGCCGACGCGTTTGACGGCTTCTATGCCTGGGTGGGACCGGGTGAAAATGGCTGGGCGCCTGATGGCAGCCACTGGGGCGGGGAGTACCTGGAAAACTTCTACAACACCATGAATTCGAAGTATCCGGACAAGGTTGCGGTGGGCGCGGCCTGGCCGGGCTTCGACGACTCCAAAGCCGCCTGGAGCCAGAACCGCCACATCAGCCCTCGCTGCGGCAAGACTTTCGAAGACACCCTGCGCCTGTTCCGCGCCTACTACAACAATTCACGTCCCCTGCCTTTCCTGATGATTAATACGTGGAACGACTACGAGGAGGGAACGGCAATCGAGAAGGGGCTGCCGCGGTGCTGAAGAGCAGCTACTAAGCTCTATCCACTAGCTTTTAGCCAGGATCTAGAAGCTAGTAGCTGGTTGTTACGCCGCTCCGCTGGCCAGCTTCTGGCGCAGATCGGCGGCGATGAGCTGGCCGTGGAAGCGTCCGTTCTCGATGAAAATTTCGTTAGTGCGCGAGCCGGCCACAATCACGCCCGCCACGTAGATTCCGGGCACATTGCTCTCCAAAGTCTCCGGGTCGCACACCGGGCGGCATTGTTCCGGAGAAAGCTCAATGCCCATGCTGGTCAGGAAGTCGTAGTCGGGATGGTAGCCGGTCATGGCGAAGACGAAATCGTTCTTGAGCACGCGCTCGCCTTCCGGGGTGTTGATGCGCACCGCCTCGGGCGTGACTTCCAGCACATGACTGCGAAAGAATGCCTGGATTTCCCCGTTCTTGATGCGATTCTCGATGTCGGGCTTGATCCAGTATTTCACGTGGCTGTGAATGCCCTCTTCGCGAACCACCATGGTGACGCGCGCCCCATGGCGCCACAATTCCAGGGCGGCGATGGCGGCGGAATTTTTGGCTCCTACCACCACCACGTCGGTGTCGTAATAAGGATGGGGCTCGTTGTAGTAGTGCATCACCTTGGGCAGCTCTTCGCCGGGGATGTTCATGAAGTTGGGCAGGTCGTAGTAGCCGGTGGCCACAATCACCTTGCGGGTACAGTAATCGTGGATGGCATCCTTGCGGTCCACCGTGGTCACGCGAAAATCACCATCTGACCCGCTTACGGTTTTTACCCACTCGTACTGACGAACCTTCACCTCATAGTGCTGGGCCACATTGCGGTAATACTCCAGCGCCTCCTGGCGTGTCGGCTTCATGTTGGCCGTATTGAACGGGATGCTCCCAATCTCCAGCAGCTCCGGAGTGGTGAAGAAGGTCATGTTGGCGGGGTAGTGGAACAGCGAGTTGACCAGGCAGCCTTTATCAATGGCCAGAACTTTCAAGCCCGAACGCTGCGCCTCGATAGCGCAGGCCAGGCCAGTGGGGCCGGCTCCGATGACCAGCACGTCGGTCCAAGCGTCTGGACGCGCGTGCGCTTGCTTGCGCGCCACAGGTTCGGGAGACTTTCTGGTCTTGAGCACGGATTTGCGCGCCTGGTTGCTGGGCTTGCGTGGCACAGGTTTCCCCTATGCACGCGATTCTAGCATGCGCATTTTTTGCTTCCCGCGCAGCTACACAGGTCACACAGGCGTGTGCGCTGCTGCCTGGGCGCGGCCGCGACGCTTGCTATAATTTTTGGTTCTCGATGGCTTCGTCTCCGCCATTGCGTTCATCCCTCTTCAGGAGCTAGTCATCATGGCGACCGCGACCAAAAACCTCACGCGCACGGAAAAAGATTCCCTGGGCACCAGGGAAATTCCCGCCCGCGTTTATTACGGCATCCAGACCGCCCGGGCGGTGGAAAACTATCCCATTTCCGGCATGCACGCCCATCCCACGTTCATTCAGGCGCTGGGCATGATCAAGCAGGCCGCCGCAGAGGCCAACCAGCAATTAGGGCTGATAGACGAAAAGCGCGCTCCCGCGATTATCCAGGCGGCCAAAGAGGTGCAGCAGGGCAAGTGGAACCCGGAATTCGTGGTGGACGTGTTCCAGGCAGGTGCCGGGGTGAGCCTGCACATGAACAGCAATGAGGTGATCGCGAATCGCGCCATTGAGATCCAGGGCGGCAGCCTGGGCGACTACTCGCTGGTCCATCCCAACGACCACGTCAACTACGGGCAGAGCACCAATGACGTGATCCCCACCGCCATGCGCGTCAGCTCTCTGCTGGAATTGGAGAAGCTGTACCCGGTGCTGGACAATCTGGCGGCCGCGTTTGACGCCAAGGGCAAGGAATTCTGGCACATCCTGAAATCCGGCCGCACCCATATGCAGGATGCGGTACCTATGCGGCTGGGGCAGGAATTTGCCTCTTACGCCGGCACCATTCGCCGTGCCAAGGAGGCCATCCGGCAAAGCTCAGAGATGCTGCGCGAGCTGGGCCTGGGTGGCTCCGCCGTGGGCACCGGCATCAACACCCATCCCGACTACCGGGAAAAGGCCATTGCCCACCTGGCGCGCATCTCCGGGCAGAAGCTCAAGCCGGTGGACGACATGCGCTACGCCATGAACTCCAACCTGGGCATGGCGGCGGTTTCTTCGGCGCTGCGCAATCTGGCGCTGGAGGTGATTCGCATTTCGAACGATTTGCGACTGCTCTCTTCCGGACCCAACACCGGCTTCGGTGAAATCAACCTGCCGGCGCTGCAGCCCGGCTCCTCCATCATGCCCGGCAAAATCAACCCGGTCATGCCGGAACTGGCGGCCATGGTTTCCTTCCAGGTGGTGGGCAACGACGTGGCCGTGGCCATGGCCGTTCAGGCGGGACAGCTGGAGCTGAACGTCATGATGCCCACCATGGCTTATAACGTGCTCCAATCCATCACTATCCTCACTAACATGCTGCGCCAGCTTGCCGACCGCTGCGTAAAGGGCATCACCGCCAACGAGAAGAAGAACGCGTTCTACGCGCAGAGCACGGTTTCGCTGGCCACCGCCCTCAACCCGTACATCGGCTATGCCAAAGCAGCGGAGATTGCCAAGGAGTCGGTGGCCACAGGGCGTTCCATTATCGAGATTGCCCGCGAGAAGAAGCTGCTGAGCGAAAAAGAGATTGCCGAGATTCTCGATCCCCAGCGCATGACCGAACCGCAGCGCCCGCTGGAGGCCGCGGCGAAACGGGAAGAGATTAAGGCGAAAAAGTGACCGCGCTTTGCGGGCGTCCGAGCCCGCAACGGTCATCCTGAGCGCAGCGAAGGATCTCGCCGAAGATAAACGCGGACAAGCCCGTGGCAAAATCCGCGTTGACTTGTGTTCATCTGCGGCTAAGAAGTTGCGCTGGTCCTCGCGGCGAAGAAGCTCAACGGCAAAGCACAAAGCACGTGCCCAGGTTGGGGTCGGCTCAGAACTCCCTGGAGCGGCATCGGTGGCGCCCGCAATGCAGAGGTCCTTCGCTGCGCTTCCTCGCTACGCTCAGTCGCGCCACGCTCAGGATGACATTTGTTGTGAATGAATTTTTTGTTTAAAAGAGATTTATCCGCGTTGATCCGCGTTAATCCGCGGCGTAGAAGTTAAAACGCCCAGCGCAAGAGAGTTGCCCCCACGGTGAAGCCGGCGCCCACCGAGGCCAGCATCACCAGGTCGCCCTCCTTCAATCGTCCTTCCTGGCGCGCCGTCTCCATGGCCAGCGGAATAGTGCCGGCCGTGGTATTGCCGTAGCGGTCAATGTTGATAATCACGCTTTCCTTGCGCAGGCCCAGGCGGTCAGCGGTGGCGGTAATGATGCGCTTGTTCGCCTGGTGCGGGATGAACGCGTCAATATCGCTTCCCTTCAGGTTGTTACGCCTCAGCACCCGCTCGCAGACTTCGGCCATCTTGCGCACGGCGTACTTGAACACTGCCTGCCCATCCTGGTGAACGTAGTGCATCTTCTTGTCCACAGTTTCGTGAGTGGAAGGATGCAGGCTGCCGCCGCCGGGCATGTAAAGCGAGCAACCGCCGGAACCATCCACCTCGTGCAGGTAATCAATAATGCCTTCGGAGTCGCCATCGGCTGGCTCGAGCAGAACCGCGCCCGCGCCATCGCCGAAAATCACGCAGGTGGCGCGGTCGGTGTAATCAATGACAGACGACATTACGTCGGCGCCGATGACCAGCACGTTCTGATGCGCGCCCGTACACACGAACTGCGCGCCTGTCTGCAGCGCGAAAACAAATGCCGAGCAGGCGGCGGAAAGGTCGAATCCCCAGGTACCTTGAGCGCCCAGCTTGTGCTGCACCAGGCAGGCGGTGGAGGGAAAAAACATGTCGGGCGTGACCGTGGCCACGATGATGGCGCCGATGTCCTTGGGCTGCAACCCGCGCTGGGCCAGCGCGCCCCGCGCCGCCTCGACCGCCAGGTCGCTGGTCGCCATACCTTTCTCCACCAGGTGGCGTTCGCGGATGCCGGTACGCTCCATGATCCACTCGTCGGTGGTATCCACCATTGTTTCCAGATCCTGATTGCTCAAGATGCGTGGAGGCACGTAAGTGCCCAACGCGCTGATCTTGGCCCGCCGCAGTTTGTTCAATGATTTCTCCCAGAACAAAGAGATATTCTGAAGGATGAAGGGCAACGTTGTCTAACGCAATTCCAAACCGCTCACCAGAAAGGACACGAAGGAGCAGAAAGGAACATTTCTTTTTAAAAACCTTCGTGCCCTTTGTGGTGAAGAATTGGAAACGCGCTGCGTGTCGCCGGGAGCTGCTAGAATAGTGCGGGTCAGGCATCGGTCCTACGCGACGCAATCCCGCCAACCCCGCCAGGTCCGGAAGGAAGCAACGGTAACGGGCTCGTGCGTGTGCAGTGGGTTCCCGGTGCCTGGCTTTTTAGTCAGCTACTCCGCGGCGCCGGAGCAGGTATCGGAAATCTTGTTGACGCTGGCTGCCTTCAGCCGGCGCTCCGGCCGGCTGAAACTGCTCGCCGTCTGCTTCTCCTTGGGCGGGACGCTCTCTTCCAAGGTTCCTGTCACTTCCACCCGCTGGCCGTCAAACGCGCTTAATTGTTTGTCATTGCCGGTCACCATGTAAACCATATGCTGGTCGTCCACCAGCCGGTATTGGTGAAGCGCCCCGGTGAGGCAGCCGCGTATGGTGGCCTGGCCAGGATGGGATGGATTCTGAGCAGATGGAGGATTGTTCGGCTGCTGGGCAGCACTCCAAGCCGTGAACAGCATAAAAATTGCAATGAGCAGCTGCGGCGTTCTCATGGCCCGATTTTTCCCGGCATCCAGATTAGACATTCCGCCAGGAAGTTGCAAGCACCCGACCCAAGCCTTCGCTCGTGTAACGATATTTCAGGGTAACAGGCGGGACAGCAGACAAGACGGGCGGGCGGCTCATTGCCACCCCCCGCCGAGTGCCTGGTAAAGCTGAACCAGGGCTACAAGTTCGTTGCCTTTCGCTTGCGCCAATCCCAGTTCAGCGGAAAAAGCGTTGGTCTCGTTGGTCAGAACTTCCAGATAATCTGTGGTCCCGGCCTTAAAGCGCGCTTGCGAGAGCTGCGCCGCGTCCTGCGCTGCTGCAAGCAGATGCTCCTGCTGGATTCTGAACTCCCGGTCCTTACGATAGGCAACCAGCGCATCAGAAACATCGCGAAATGCGCCCTGGATTGTCTGCTGGTAGGTGAGGACCATTTGCTCGCGCTGCGCTTCCGCAAAACGCACGTTGGATTTAAGGCGGCCTCCCTCGAATATAGGCTGGCTCACGGAGGCGGCCAGGTTCCATATGCCCGCCGGGCCGGTGAAAAGATTGGTAAGCGCCGGAGTTTGATAGCCGGCGGCTCCAGTCAGCGAGATCTGGGGAAAGTAAGCCGCCCGCGCCACCCCGATCTGCGCGTTGGCAATCATCAGATTCGCCTCCGCTTCGCGGATGTCCGGCCGCCGCTCCAGCAGAGATGACGGAAGCCCCGCGGGAACTTCCGGAGCATGCGGCTGCTCCGTCAATTTCAGGCCGCGGGGAACATCATCAGGGTTGTTTCCCAAGAGGATGCTGATGGCATTTTCCTGCTGGGCAATCTGACGCTCCAGGTCGGGAACCTCGGTAGCGGCGGTGTAAACCAACTGCTCGGATTGCCTGACATCCAGCATGGAGTTGATACCGTGCTGCTCCAGGGTCTGGGTCAACTGCAAGGAGTCTTGACGCGAGCTCAAGGTGCGCCCGGAAATCTCCAATTCGAGGTCCAGTTGCCGCAGCCGAAAATAGGAAGCCGCGAGGTCAGCTACCAGGGTCGCCGCCACTTCCTTCTGCGCCCACTGGTTGGCCAGCAGATTGGCCCGTGCCGCCTCGGTCGCACGGCGATACTTTCCCCAGAAGTCCAGATTCCAGGCCGCGGATGCGGTCAGGTTTCCTTGCGTAAGCTCATACGAAGGGATTGGCCCGACTTTGGAGCTCCGCTGACTGACGATGTTGCCCCCCGCACCCAAAGAAGGAAACTGATCGGCGCGAGTAATTCCGAGTTGCGCCCGGGCCTGGAGCACACGGGCGGCGGCAATGCGCACATCATAGTTATTTCTTAGTGCGGCGCGAATCAGGCTCTGGAGTTCGCGGTCCTGGAAAACTTCCCACCACTTCTCCTCACCCAGCGACGCTCCCATGGACTGAGTTGGTTGCGGCACCGGGTTTACCTGCCCTGGCGGGGTATCCGAACCAGCCGCTGACCCGGGGGTTGCGCCACGATAAGCGACCGGAACATTGAGAGCCGGCCGCTTGTAATTCGGTCCCACCGCGCAACCAACCAGCCCGGTAATGACCAGCAGCAGGCCGAGAAAATATGGACGTCTCAGACTTTGATACATGGGACTAATCTCCGTTTCCTTCCTGCAGCGCAAAGGCTGGTCTCTCCGAGTGCGCCGGTTCGCGGCTGGACCGCAGGAAAGGCACCCGATCCAGAACTCTCTCCTGGAATTCCTCCAGATAGAGATAAATCGCCGGAGTCACGAAGAGGGTGATGAACTGGGAAACGATCAGGCCGCCGACCACCACCAGGCCAAGCGGGCGGCGCGAGGCTCCATCAGCCCCGTAGCCCAGCGCAATGGGGAGCGCGCCCAGCAAAGCCGCCATCGTCGTCATCATTATGGGGCGGAAACGCTCCATGCTGGCGTCGTGAATTGCCTGATAATCAGGAATGCCCTGGTTAACGCGCTGTTCGGCGAAGTCAACAATCATGATTCCGTTCTTCTTCACAATGCCCATCAGCATGAACATTCCGATGTAGGCGTAGAGCGACGCTTCCGCACCGAAAAGCCACAGCGTCAACAAACCGCCGAGTAGCGCTACCGGCAAAGAAGAAAGCACGGTGATCGGGTGCAGGTAGCTCTCATAAAGAATGGCCAGGATCACGTACATGACGAAGACCGCCACCAGCATGAGGAT
>Ga0075276_10000007_pt1 | contig 61620 bp, 52 predicted proteins | sample SF_Rice_5C_80N_4_FD_69770 | JGI IMG/M metagenome (GOLD analysis project Ga0075276, IMG submission 69770) | Rice paddy soil microbial communities from Twitchell Island, California, USA - SF_Rice_5C_80N_405 | ecosystem: Environmental > Terrestrial > Soil > Paddy field/soil | place: USA: Twitchell... | reverse complement strand
GTCATGCAGAGGGCCTTTAGGCCCGAAGCATCTCGCGTGCAGTGGATAGGGCCATGCAACTGCGCTGCACGCCATATTAATCACCTGTGCATACGAGATCCTTCGGCGCTGAAGCGCCTCGGGATGACGCCTTTAAACGTGTACCTATTCCTGCACACGTTCTGCCCGGTTTTGACCCCCTGCGCCAGTTTCATTAGACTTTCTCTTCGTCTGATTACTGAATGCTATGTCCTCCAAGAGCCAATCCCAATCTGAAATCATTGATCTCCGCAGCGACACCGTCACTCGCCCCACGCCGGAGATGCGGCGCGCCATGGCCGAAGCCGAGGTCGGCGACGACGTTTACGGCGAAGACCCCACCATCAACCGACTGGAGCAACGCGCGGCGGAACTTTTAGGCCGTGAGGCCGCCATCTTCGTTCCCAGCGGCACTATGGGTAACCAGATCGCCATCAAAGTGCATACCACGCCTGGCCAGGAAGTCATCTGCGAGGAGCGTGCCCATATTTTCAATTACGAACTGGCCATGCTGGCGCACTTTTCTGGCTGCCTTGCCCGCCCCGTGCCCGCGCCCGACGGCGTTCTCACCTGGGAGCGCATTGAGCGGGTAATTGCGCCCAAAATCTACTACCGCGCGCAGACCGGGCTGGTTTCACTGGAGAACACGCACAACATGGCGGGAGGCACGGTTTACCCGCCGGAAATTTTCGACGACACCTGCGAGCGTGCCCACCAGGCGGGCTTACCCGTCCACCTGGACGGGGCGCGCATTTTCAATGCCGCCACAGCCTTGAGCAAGCCCGTAGCCGAAATCAGCAGGAAGGCCGATTCGGTGATGTTCTGCCTCTCCAAGGGCCTGGGCGCGCCGGTGGGTTCGCTGCTGGTGGGCAGCCGCGCCTTCATTGACCAGGCGCGGGTCTACCGCAAGTCGCTGGGCGGGGGGATGCGGCAGGCTGGCGTGCTGGCGGCCGCCGGCCTGATTGCGCTGGAAAAAATGCCGGCGCGCCTCGGCGAAGATCATGCCAACGCCACGTTTCTGGCTGCTGGCCTGGCGCAAATCCCCGGCATCGCTTTGGACGCGAGCAAAGTCATAACTAACATTCTGGTGTTCAACGTTGTCGGCACCGGTATGACCTCGGTTGAAATTTGTAAAAGGTTGGCGGAAAAGGGCGTCCTGGCCAGCGGCATCGACACGGAGCACATCCGCATGGTCACCCACATGGATGTGGACCGCGCCGCATGCGCCCGCGCCCTGGAATCCGTGCAGGCCATCTGCGGGCGAGGCAGCCGCGCCGGCGCGGCCGATTGACCGGCTTCTTGTTTTCATTCGGCATCTAATCGTGCAAGGCGGTGACCATGAGAATTGACATCAAGCGTTGTTTTCTTTGAGCTGACATTCGCCGTCAGGCCGGGAGCCTGAAACGCGAACTGGAACAACAGCCCGGAATTGAAAGAGTAAAGCTGCACCTGGGCGGCGGCGGAGTGCTCGACGTATTTGCCGACGGCAAACTAGTCTTCTCCAAAAAGCAGGTGGGGCATATGCCGACAACCCAGGAAATTCTCAGCGCCATTCGACCAGGGTGATAGCGCAGCACGGCGAGCTATCATTTAATCCCGCTAATCCCGCAGCCAAAGGCAGTTCATACCGCCGAGTACGCCGAGGACGGAGGGAGCCGTACCACGATCAATTCCTCCGCGTCCTTGGCGTCCTCTGCGGTTCGGGTTCTGCTGAGGCCGCCGCACCGCTCCTTTCCCGCCTCTCTCCGCCTGTGTTCTAATGAAATGTTTTGCCCATGTAGAGACGTAACTTGTTACGTCTCCCCTCCGGGGGAGGTATCGGTTTGGACTTCCAGTTCACTGAAGAACAGCAGCAGCTCCGCCGCAGCGTGCGCGAATTTGCCGAGCGCGAAATTCTGCCTAACGTGATGAAGTGGGACGAGGCAGGCGAGTTCCCTCTGGCCACCATGAAGGAACTGGGGAAGCTCGGACTGATGGGAGTCGTGTTCCCCAACGATCTGGGCGGCGCCGGGATGGGCTACGTGGAGTACGTCACCGCCATCGAAGAGCTTTCCCGGGTGGACGGCTCGGTGGGCATCATCGTGGCCGCGCACACTTCTCTGTGCGCCAACCACATTTTTCTCGCCGGCAACGACGCGCAGAAGCGCAAATACCTGCCGCGGCTGGCCTCGGGCGAGTTCATCGGCGCTTGGGGACTGACCGAGCCCGGCTCCGGTTCTGATGCGGGCAGCGCGCGCATGAGCGCCGTGCGGAACAAACACGGCTGGGTGCTGAACGGCACCAAGACCTTCTGCACCAACGGGCATTACGCCGACGTACTGGTGGTGATCGCGGTGACTGACCGCGCCGCCCACACCCACGGCCTCTCCGCCTTCGTCGTGGAAAAAGGGACCAAGGGCTTCCGTCCGGGCAAGAAAGAAAACAAGCTCGGCCTGCGCGCCAGCGACACGGCGGAATTGATTTTCGAAGACTGCCTGATTCCCGCGGAGAACCTGGTGGGCGCCGAAGGCAACGGCTTCATTGACGCCATGCGCGTGCTCGACGGCGGCCGCATCTCCATTGCCGCGCTTTCGCTGGGCATGGCCCAAGGCGCCTATGAGGCGGCCCTGAATTATTCCAAGCAACGCAAACAGTTTGGCCGGGCTATCAGCGACTTTCAGGCCATTCAGTGGAAACTGGCCGATATGGCCACGGAAATTGACGCCGCCCGCCTGCTCACCATGCGCGCCGCTTCCATGAAGGATGCCGGCCTGAAATCCACTCTGGAGTCCTCCATGGCCAAGCTCTACGCCAGCGAGGTGGCGGTAAAATGCGCCAACGAGGGGGTACAGATTCACGGCGGGTATGGCTTCATCAAGGATTATCCCGCGGAAAAGTTTTACCGGGACGTGAAGCTGTGCACCATCGGCGAAGGCACCAGCGAGATCCAGCGCATGGTGATCGCCCGGCAGATACTCAAGGACTAGGAGTCAGCAGTCGGTTGTCAGGAGTCGAAAAACCAAAACCACCGAGGGACGCAAAAGACGCCGAGGTAATAAAGCGAACTTAACGTGATTAGACTTGAAATCGCTTCCTCTGCGTCCTTTGTGGTTGTGGTTTGATTTTTCCGGCGACCGTCAGCCGTCGACCGTCGACTCACTAACAAATTTGTCCACCGAAATCCAATCTCTGGTTGAACAGGTCCGTGCCGGCGACCCACGCGCGCTGGCGCGCGTGATCACCGCGGTCGAAAACCGTGCTCCCGAATCTTCGCAACTGCTGCGCGCTCTCTTTTCCCACAGCGGCCGCGCTCGCGTCATCGGCTTGACCGGCGCACCCGGGGCGGGCAAGAGCACGCTGGTGGACCAATTGGCGCGCGAGTACCGCAAGCAGCAGCACACCTTGGGCATCATCGCCGTAGACCCGACCAGTCCCTTCAGCGGCGGCGCCATCCTGGGCGACCGCATCCGCATGCAGACGCACCACGCCGATCCCGGCATCTACATCCGCAGCATGGCCACGCGAGGCTCCCTCGGTGGCCTGGCCGGCGCCACCGCCGACGTGGCCACCGTGCTCGACGCTTCCGGCCGCGATCTGGTGCTGATCGAAACCGTGGGCGTGGGTCAGGACGAGGTGGACATCGTGCGCCTGGCCGATGTAACCGTGGTCATTCTGGTTCCGGGCATGGGCGACGACGTGCAGACCATCAAGGCCGGCATCATGGAAATCGCCGACATTTTCGTCATCAATAAGAGCGACCGCGAAGGGGCCGAGCGGGTGGAGCGCGAAATCCGCGCTATGCAATCGCTGGCCGCACGCCAGGACAACTGGAGCCCACCAATCATCAAGACCGTGGCCACCGAAGGCGCCGGCACCGCCGAATTGGCCAAGGCTATTGCCGATTACGAGGCCTACCTGGCCAAGCACAACCTCGTTCTGAAGAAGCGCACCCGCCATTGGCACGAGCGCCTGCTGGAGATGCTGCGCGATGCCCTGCTGCGCCGCGTGGTGCGGGAGCAACTGGGCGAGAGCGAGATCAGCCGCTATGCCGCGGAAGTTGCCGAGCACAAGCGCGACCCGTATTCTCTAGTGGAAGAGATTGTCACCAGCCTGGGGAAAAATGATGTTCGACATTGACCACCTCGGTGTCGCCGTCAAATCGCTGGCCGCGGCGCGCAGGTTCTACGAGGATTTAGGCCTGGAGGTCGTAGGCGAAGAGACCGTGGAAGCGGAGCAGGTGCATCTGGCCATGGTGCCGGTGGGCGAGAGCCGCATAGAGCTGCTGGAGGCGACTTCGCCAGACTCGGCGATCGCCCGTTTCATTACTAAACGCGGCGAGGGCCTGCACCACATCGCGCTGCGCGTCAGCGATCTCGCCGCCACCGTTGAGCGGCTCAAGAGAAAGGGCGCACGTCTGATCTCCGAAGACATCAAGGTTGGTGCCGGCGGCCACCTCTACGTTTTCGTTCATCCCTCCAGCACCGGCGGCGTGCTCCTCGAACTCTGCGAGGATCCGCCCCAAGGCGTCTAAACATGCTGCTGCTGGCGGCCGATACTTCCGGCAAATATGGCAGCATCGCGCTGGCCCGCGGCGATCAGCACGGCTTCGAGACTCTGGAAGTTGCGCCCCTGATTGGGGGCACCTTTTCTGCTCAGTTGGTGCCGCAAATTGCCGAGCTGCTTTTTCGGCACGGCTTTTCCAAAAGCAACCTGGACGCGCTCGTGGTCGTCTCCGGCCCAGGTTCCTTCACTGGTCTGCGCGTCGGCCTGGCCGCCATCAAGGGCCTGGCGGAAGTTCTGCAAAGGCCGATTGCGGCCGTATCCCTGCTGGAAGTGCTGGTCTTAGCCGCGGGCTCGGAGGGCGCAATGGTCGCCGCGCTCGATGCCGGACGCGCCGAGGCCTATGCCGGGGATTACGAAGTCGCGGACGGCAAGGCACGGCTGCAGCGCGAAAGCCTATTGAAGGAAGAAGAATTCGTAGCCCTGGTAAGGGGCAAGCTTGCAACCGCGGTCACCCCTGACAAACTAGTGCTCGGCTGGGCGCAAAAGCATGGATTCGAAGTTTGCGCGGTCGAGCGCCCGCGCAGCGACGCTGTGGCGCGCCTCGGCCTGGAAAAGCTGCTGGCCGGCGAAACCGTATCTCCCGCCGACCTCGAAGCCAACTACATTCGTCGTTCCGACGCGGAAGTCTTTCCTCAGCGGTAATCAGTAGTTGCAAGCCGCTGATTGCTCCGGACTTGTGGACCGTTTTGGTGCGCAAGGGCGAACCCGCCCATCGGTTGATAAAACCCCTCCCCGAGCTCAGCAGGTGAACCAGGCCCGCTTGTCGGCCATGTACTTGGGTGCGCCCTCATTTCCGCTCTGGCGCCCAAAAAGCCGGAAATGGCCGCTTTTCCCATGTATAGAAGGCGGCAACACTGGTATAGTCTGAGGCGGAGCCGAGCCCGCCTGTCGCGCTGTTCTTCCGGCTCCTCTGTGGCCTGGAAGGCCGTTTTTTGCTCTCTGGATGCAGAGTAAATTCCATCTTGCTCTTTTCCTGGCTGGACTGCTGCTGGCCGGCACCGCGGCGCATGCCGCCCCCGCTTTCAGCCCCCAGGAACGGCTCGGCTATACCGTGGGCGATCAATGGGAACCGGCTACCGCCGCCGATGGGTTTGGGCATGTCTATCTGCTCTATCCCCAATACGGCGTCGTTCCTGGATGTCCCACCTGCCCCAGCCCGACTATGATCCTGCAAGTGAGCGCCGACCGCGGCCTCACCTGGTCGGCGCCCCGCATGATCGCCCCGCCCGGCAATGGCCAGTACGACGCTCAGATTCAGGTTGATCCGGTGGACCGGAGCACCGTTTATGCTTCCTGGCTGCAGAACTCGAAAAGCAATGCTGTGGTCGCCAAATCAACCGACTTTGGACAGACCTGGTCGGTAGTCATCGCCAACAGCATCAGCAACGGCGTGGACAAAGATGTGCTGGCCGTGCGCGGCAGCGACGTCTATGTCGGTTACACCCACGCGCAAAAGATCTGGGTCTCAGCCTCACATGACAGGGGACGAAGCTTTACCTCCGTCAACGTCAATGTCAATGCCAAGCTGGGGTGGTCTTTGGCCGGCGGAGCCGCAATTGATCCCACCGGTAATGTCTATTTCGCCTGGGCCGGCTACACGCAGAACGGTGGCGCCAAAGGGCCGGTTAATCTTTACGTCAGCAAGTCCAGCGACGGTGGAGCTACTTGGCAAACCGGGCTGCTGGACGTTTCCTCCTCTCCCCCCGACTGTTCCGCTTACCAGTGCGGTTGGGCGTTCCTGGGAGCGCAGATGACCATCGCTTCCGACGGCGGCGGCACTCTCTACGCGCTGTGGAATGCGGGACGCACCTCGGCCGGGCCGGAGCGCATCTACTTTGCCTCTTCCACCACGGCTGGCGCTTCCTGGTCCGCGTGGCAGGATGTCTCTTCCGCTCCCCTGGGCGTGGAGCATTGCTTTCCGGCACTGGTGGCCGGCACCGCTGGCGATGTGCGCGTCGCCTGGATGGATACCCGCTCCGCGCCCTATTGGAATACTTTCTACCGCAGTTCCACCAACGGCGGCGCATCATGGTCGGACGAGATGCGGATGAATTCCTTCGTGGCCGGCTACAGCTACATTTCTCCCGCCGGTTTCAGTTTTCCCTTCGGAGATTATTTCCAGATGGCGATTGACGACTTGGGTAAAACCCAGGCGGTTTGGGGAGAAGGGCTGAACTGGAACACGCCGGGGTCCATCTGGTACGCCCACGGCGCAGATAGCCCATTTTGAAAGCCGACGTTCCCCGAGGTTCTTTCAACCCTCTGCACAAAAATCCAAAAGGCCGCCTGGCAGCGCAGGCAGCCTTTTGTTCAAGGGAGAATAGTTCTAACGGAGTTCAAAAACCGTCAAAACTTTCTGGCGAAATCTTATGGGTCGCCAAAGCGGGGTGTCAAGGTTTTTTTCGAGAATAACTCCCTTATTTGTCAATTACTTACAAATTAGCCTGCGGTTTGCACCAGAAGCATAAAAGTGGGGCACTGGCGCATTTAGCCTGTGGGTTCAATCGATAACCCGATTGTCTTCATGCGCTTAGGTGGATCAGCGCCAGTCTCGCAGCTTCAGGCTGATGATTTCTACGTCCTTGGAGCGGTCGAAAATGCGATCTGGGAACAGGCGCTTCATCAAGAGCCGGAAACCGCCAAAAAGCAGCCCGGCAACCAAGGAAAATCCGATGAGAAGAGCCACCAGCAGAATTACGCCCACTAACAGATTGCCGATGTTGTCGCGTTTGCTGAAGAACGTATTCTGGTTCCAGGTGATATCGGCATCGTAGTTGACCTGGTCGAGCAGCGACTTGGCGTCACTATTGGAAATCTGGCCGGAGACCAGGACCACGAGGGGTCCGCTGCGCTTCACGCGGCTGGCTGGGTCCTCCGGCCGTGAAGTGGTATGCAGGGCGGCATCGATTGCCTGGGCGCGCTCCGCCGCTATCTGCGGCGTGGGATAAGAAATGACCATGAGTGTGGCGTCGGCCTGGGAGCCTGCCGAGGTTGAGTATTGCGCCATGGCGACTTCCGCCCCTTTGGCGAAGTCCACTACTTGCGGCGCGATGGGCGAAGAAACATCGCTCAATCCCACCGCTCCCATGAAATAGCGAATCGAATCAGCGCGACGCGCCTGTTTGGGGAGGTAGGCCAGCACAGGGGGCAGGTCGCCGGCGCTGCCGGCAGGCAAAGGCAGGGAGGCGGCCAAATCGCGTAATTCCGCGGCCGACATGGCCGTGACCCGGTCGAACACCGCATCCACCACAATGTTGCCGCGCCGGAACAGCACCCGATTATTAGCCGAGGCTGCCTGGTCGCCAATGTCTTCCTTAGGCATCTCCGGCTGTTGGTAGAAGCTGAAAGCTCCAAAGGCGCCGCTGGCGTCGGCAAAGCGGGCGGCCTTCACTTTCAGCACGCGGCTCCCCGGGCGGGTGTAAGTGGCCTGCTCCATCTCGCGAAAGCCATACTCTTTGAGCAATGGAGTAAAGGCAGGATCGGCCAGGGCCGGATCGTGGCTGAACGCGGGCGTGCCGGACAGGCTCCAACCCGCAAATTCCGTGGGCAGAAAAGTTGGGCTTTCCGCGGGAGCAGCCCAAGCCAAGGCCATGCTCGCCAGGCAGAAAGCGACGAGGATCGCTGTCTTCTTCATCCGGTTCTACCACAGGGCGGAGTAAGTCCCACTGCTGTTATTAGATTACGCCCGGCAGCACGAAGTTTCTACTGCCGCGGGCTATTGCCCATCGTCCTGGGCCGCGCTGCTGGCCACCTTAATGCCGCTCAATCCACTGGCATAACGGGCTATACCCCGGTAGAGCGCAAGGGCGATGTGCTGGCGGTAGGCGGGACTGCGCAGCTTGCGTTCATCCTGCGGGTTGCTGACAAAGGAGATCTCCGCCAGAATGGAGGGCATTTTGGCGCCGATCAGCACCACAAAAGGCGCTTTCTTTACTCCCCGGTCATGAATGGCCGGGTTGCGCCCAGCCAGTCCTGTATAGAGAGCGCGCTGCACGTCGGCGGCGAATTCCCGTGATTCCTCCACTTTCTCCTGCAGAGCGATGGTCTTCACCAATTGCTGCAGTTGATAAATGGACTGGTCGGAAATGGCGTTCTCGCGCGCCGCCACTTCCAGGGCATCGCGGGAAGTGGTGAAATTCAGATAATAGGTTTCTACGCCGCGTGCTTCCTGGTCGTGGCTGGAGTTGGCATGAATGGAAATAAACAGATCGGCCTGGGCCTGGTTGGCAATGGCGGTACGCGTCTCCAGGGGAACGAAGGTGTCATCATCCCGCGTGTACACCACGTCCGCACCCAAACGCTGCTCCAGCAATCTTCCCAGGCGCATGCCTACATCGAGCACCAGGTTCTTCTCCTCCAGGCCATGCGGGCCAATGGTTCCGGTATCGTGGCCGCCGTGGCCGGCATCAATCACAATTTTGCCGATTTTCAAGCCTAAGGCCCGGATTAACGAGCGGTCACCGCTGGAGGTGGGACGCGCTTCCCGCCCTTCCACCTCCTGGCCACCTTCCCGGATCACTACTCGCGACGGGCGCTTCACCGAGGGCGGCAGAACACCGCTGGCAGAGGCGGGATTGTCGTATTCGTCGCTAATGATCTTCGGACCCGCCGCAGCGTTCAATTTCGGGCTGGATGCCGCACTCGCTTGCAAGGCCACATCTCGGCCGCGCTTGGGCTCCGCCGGCATGACTCCGCTCTGTGCCCATGAGTTCTCAGCCCTTGTGCCCTTCGCCGGAGCGGACTTCCCTTTCTGGCTCGCCTGGCGCCCGTGGATGTCAATAATCAGCCGGTCGGGATTGGGCAGCAGAAACGCGGAATAGTTCGCGAGGTCTTCCACATCCAGTACCACCCTGGTATCCCCTGGCTCCTTTTCAGAGACGCGGACCTGCTTCAGCAAACCGTTCTTTGGAATCAAGCTCTTGCCGGCGAGCGCGGGAGTCAGCCGAGTCCAGTGCAGATCGAAGACCACGCGGTCGGGATGACGCAGGCGCTCGGAGTGGAAGGTGATATCGCTATCCAAATCCACAGCCACCCGGGAATAGTCGGGTGTGGACCAGTAACGGATCCCTATGACCCGCGACAGATCAGCATCGCTATTAGCCGCGGCAATGCGTGCCTTCGCGGACTCGGCCTTGGCAGGCTTGTGTTGGGGATTGAGTTGCGCCAGGGCCTGGCGCGCTTCCCCGGTTCGGGAGCCGCGCGGATCCCGCTTCAGGAGTTCTTGATAGGCAGCTTTGGCCGAGGCTGCATCATGCAGATCATCCTTGTACATCTGGGCGATTGTAAACAGGGCGTCGCCGCGGTAGGGATTGCCAGGATATTCACGAAGCAAGAACTTGTACTGGCCGATGGCGGCGCGCAGTGATTTGGAGTCGTCGAAGCGATGTCCCATTTCCGCCAGCAGATCGCCGACGCGCAGCACGCTGACCGGCGCCTTGGAGGAACCTGGGTCGAAATAATAGACGCGGCGGTAAGCGCCAATCACCCGCTGGTAATCCCGGCGTGTCCGCTTTTCTGCGGGCCGCCGCATGAAAGCATCGCGCAGCTTTTCCGCCCGGGCAAATTGTGCACGGGCTGTCCGCGGCTGGCGCGCGTTGGCCGCCGCCGGTAGCGCCAAGGTGGAAACGAGCAATACCGTGGCGCAGAACCGCGCCTGACCTGGGAGTATCTGTTTCAATTATTAGCCTGTTCCCGCTACCGCACCGGACTAATCAGTGTTTGTCATGGTAATCACGCCCTGCGCGTCGCGATATACGCGCACCGGGTCCCGGCTGGGCATGACGAACATCCCCGCTCCCGACTTGCCACTCCAGTACAAATTGGTGATCTTCTTTACGTAGTTGCGCGTTTCCGAGTAGGGCGGCACTCCAGAGCTGCGCACGACCGCGCCCACGCCGGCGTTATAAGCCGCCAAGGTCAGGCGCACATCGCCTCCGAAGTCGTCCAACAGGTGCTTGAGGTGACGCACGCCGGCATCTACGTTCTGCGCCGGATCGAAGGGATTGGTGACGTTGAGTTCCCGCGCCGTTACCGGCATGAGCTGCATCAGTCCCATGGCTCCTTTGCGCGACACCGCATTGGGGTTGAAGTTGGATTCCACCTTGATTACGGCCCGCACCAGGTTGGGATCCACGTTATGGCGCGCGGCGGCCTGCTCGATGGCGGCGTTGATGTCCGCCCTGGAGTTAACCTCGCCGCTGCCTGAGCCGCTGGCTGCCGGAGCTGCGTTCAGCATGTTGCGAACCTCCGCCGCCGCTGAACGTGCCGCCCGCATGGAGTAGTGGCTGGCCGGTGGCACCGGCTTCCAGCGATGTTCGGTCGCGCTCCAATACATGAGCCGGGAACCGGTGGTCTGCGCCCGCGGCGCGCTCCGCCGTACAGGTGGAGCAGCATCGTTGACGTAAACCATGTGCCCGTTGCGTTGTACCCCGACGATTTCTCCGGCGCCCTCTGGGGAGTTGGGGCCAGTGCCGGCCTGCAGTGATGGCGTGGTGAAAAGAAAGGAGATCGCGATTGCGGGAATGGCCATCAGGACGAAATGCAGGCGCATGCGCATCATCGGGTAGACTTCCGCGAAGAAACTACACCCTTCGCCTTACCTACCCTCAGCCTGACGAAGCTTCACCAGAGTATGACGATTATAGGTCCGCTCCCCCGCCCAAACAATCTGCCGAAGGGCCGCAGAACCACCAAAGTAATACGGCTAAGTGACTGTGGTGCGGAGGGTTAACTGGTTGCTCATTGCTCTCTGCCATTAGCAATAGGCATTCGCGAGCAGCATTTAGCCATTACTCGATAGTATTCAGCATTCAGCTGACAGCAATTAGCAATCAGCAGTTGGCATTAGCCGGGCGACGTTTCATGCCGGTTCCCGGCAATTCAGATGGGGGCTAAATGCTAAGTGCTTGGCTTTACAAATTACTCAATTACAATTCCCTTTTAGTTCCCCATGAACTCCTTCGCCACCCCCCAGCCGCAGACGCCGAACCCGGAAATGCTGTTTAGCTTCTGGTATCGCGCCCTGCCAAGCGAGCGGGTGCGTAACAACCGCCTGCAGAAGGCCATGCTGCTGGAAATTCCTCTGGTCATCGGACGCGACGCCCAGGGCCGGGCTTTCGCCCTGCGCGATGCCTGCCCTCACCGGGGCATGCCGCTCTCCTGCGGCATCTTTGACGGGCAGCAACTGGAGTGCAGCTATCATGGCTGGAAGTTTGACGCGCATAACGGCCAATGCCAGCAGATCCCTTCGCTGACGGCGGACCAGAAGCTGCGTGTTGACCGCATCTACGCCGGAGCTCTGGCCTGCGCCGAGCATGACGATTACATTTGGGTATTCGTTCCAGAACCGGGCCCCGCGGGTGCCGGTGCCACCAAACCTGCCGAGCCGCCTTTTCCCGCGCCCCGGGTACCGACCTTTACCCGATCCTACAAACTGGCCTATCTGAGCGCCGAAATGCCGGTGAACGTGGACCACGGCATTATCGGTCTGATGGACCCGGCGCACGGCCCCTTCGTACACCAAGCTTGGTGGTGGCGCTCCCGCCACAGCATCCACGAAAAGCAGAAGGTGTTTGAGCCTATCCCCAACGGCTTCCGCATGAGCGCGCACACGCCCTCCTCCAACAGCGCGCCTTACAAGCTGCTGCGCTTTTACAGCGATGCCGAGGCCATCACGACCACCATTGATTTCGTGCTGCCCAACCTGCGTTCGGAGACCATCCGGGCAGGCAAGTTCTGGTTTTCCAGCCTGACCACGGTTACTCCCATTACGCGCGCCCGCTGCCGCATTGACGTGGTCGCCGCCTGGAACATCTTTCGCTGGCTGCCCTTCGGCCCCGAACTGCTCAAATTCGTGTTCGCCAAGTTCGTGGAGCAGGACCGGCATACCATGGAATTGCAGGCCGAGGGATTGAAGCATAATCCCCATCTGATGCTGATTGAGGACGCCGACCGCCCCGCCAAATGGTACTTTCAGCTCAAGCAGGCCTACCTGGACGCCCGCCGCACCGGGGGCGAGATGCGCCATCCTATTCCTGGGCCGGTCACTCTGAAGTGGCGCAGCTGACCCGTATCAGCATGGCTGCGTTTCCTCATTACTCTCCCCTGCTGGTACATTTTGCTTAGCGTGTCTCCCGCTGACGAATACGCGCGCCGGCTGCACGAGCGCGAACTGAGCGTGGCTCGACTGGAGCGGCTCCACATCCGCATCGGCTATGTGCGGCTGCTGCTGGGAATTGCGGCCGCCACGGTGGCCTGGTGGGGCTTCGCGCGACACGCCTTCCCGGCCTGGTGGGCGGCGGTTCCCATCGCGGCATTTGCGGTGGTGGCGGCGCGTCATGCCCGACTCCTGCGGGCGCGGCGGCACGCTGAGCGCGCCGCCCAACTCTACCGCCACGGCCTCGCTCGCCTCGGGGACCGCTGGACGGGCGTAGGACAAAAGGGAGACCGTTTTCAGGACCTGCATCACATTTACGCCGCCGATCTCGACCTTTTCGGCGAGGGTAGCCTGTTCCAGCTTCTTTCCACCGCGCGCACACGCATGGGCGAAGACACACTGGCGGGCTGGTTGCTGGCGCCTGCCGCTCTGGGGGAAATCCGCGAACGACAGGCCGCCATCGTCGAACTGCGCGATGGCCTCGATCTGCGGGAAGACCTGGGAGTGCTCGGCGAAGGAGAGCAAGTAGGCATTCATCCCGAGGCGCTGCTGCAATGGGCGGAGGCGCCTCTCCGCCTGCAGCAGCGCTGGCTGCGAGTGTCAGCTCTGCTTCTGGCCGTCCTCGAAATTGCCAGCGCCGTGGTTTGGGGCGTTGGGGGACCATTTCTGCCGTTTTTCGTGGTGCTGGGCATCAACACCATTGTGGCGCGCCGCCTGAAGCAGCCGCTGCTGCAAACGCTTTTTGGCACCGAGCACGCTTTCGAGGACTTGGACCTGCTTTCCGCGGTGCTGGCGCGGCTGGAGGGGGAGAGGTTTTCCACCCCGCGCCTGCAAAAGCTCGGGCAACAGTTGGTCTCGGAGCGATTGCCGCCCTCGCGCGCCATCGGCAAGCTGCGCACCATTATTGACTTCAGCTACTCGCGCGATAATTTGATTCTTCGTGTTCTTGACCTGCCCCTGCTGTACGGCGTGCAGGTGGCGTTCTGGGCGGAAGCCTGGCGCCGCCGCCACGGCGCTGCGGTGCGCCGGTGGCTGGAAGCGACCGGGCAGATGGAAGCGCTGATCTCGCTGGCTACCTATCACTACGAACGGTTCGCCGACCCCTTCCCCGAGTTCACCACTGGCCCCGCTGTTTTTGAAGCCGAGGAGCTTGGCCATCCTCTGATTGCGGCGGAAAAGTGCGTGCGCAACAGCGTGCGCGCAGGCGGAGAGGCGCGAGTCCTGCTGGTCAGCGGCTCCAACATGTCGGGAAAGAGCACGCTGCTGCGCGCCGCCGGCATCAATACCGTGCTGGCCATGGCGGGGGCTCCGGTACGCGCCCGCCACCTGCGGCTCACTCCCTTGCAGGTTGGGGCCAGCATCCGCATCAACGATTCGCTGCAGGAGGGGAGTTCGCGTTTCTACGCGGAAATCACCCGCCTGCGGCGCATCTTCGACCTGGCCGGAGGCGACCCACCGCTATTCTTCCTGCTCGACGAACTGCTGCAGGGCACCAACTCCATGGACCGCCGCATCGGCGCGGAAGGCATAGTGCGCGCGCTGGTAGAGCGCGGCGCCATCGGGCTGGTCACTACCCATGACCTGGCGCTGGCGGAGATCAGCGGACCGCTGAATGGGCAAATCCAGAACGTGCACTTTCAGGATGAGCTGGAGGAGGGCCGCATTCATTTTGACTACCGGCTGCGCCCCGGAGTGGTCACCAAGAGCAACGGCCTGGAGCTGATGCGCTCCATCGGCCTGGAGGTTTGAGGGCCGAGTGCGTTTAACTCCTGCGCCGCGCGCCGTCTACTTGTGGCCGATCACCGCGTGCTCCACTCCCGGTGGCACCAACTGCTTTTCGCAGCGCTGGAATCCGGCATTGCGGAACATACGTTCGAACTCGGGGAAGGTATAGGCATCGCCTGCCGGCGTGGTCCCCAGCATAATCATGCTGAAAGAAGCGGCCATACGCGGGCTTACCCGGTCTTCGTTGGGCACGAACTCCAGGGCGACCGCGCGTCCACCGTCCTTGAGGGCAGCGTGTACCTTGCGCAACAGCTTCTCGTTGGTGGGCGGGTCAAAGTGGTGAAGAAAATTCATCAGCAGCACCAGGTCGTAACCGGAACCGTAATCCACGTCAAAAGCGCTCCCGGGAAGAGCGTGGAATCGGTTGACGACGCCCGCTTTTTGCGCATTCTCACGCGCCACTTGCACCACGTTTGGCCAGTCCACTACGGTTAGCTCCGCATTGGGATTCTGCTGCAGAATGTTGATTCCGAACAGGGCATGACCCGCGGCGATTCCCAGCACCTTCCATTTATGTCCGGCGCGCGCGCTCAGCAGCTCCGCCAAGGCCCGCGCCGGCATCGCCATCATCGGCGCCATGCTGCGGGCGAATTCCACCCACACGGGATGCTCGGGAGCAAGGGCTGACTCCTTCACCACCGAGCCGCCGTTGCGAACGCTGGCGGTCAGCTCCTTGTACGCATCCAATACGTCGGGCGCGGTAAGGAAATTGGCGATGCTGCCCATATATGCCGGCGAGCGCCGGTTCAGGAATGTGGCCGATTCCGGCGTTAGGCCGTAATGGCTGTCGTCCTTGGTAAGCAGTCCGTGAATAACCAAAAAATCGCACAGGATACGCACTCCGCGTTCTGCGGCGCCGCACTCCTTCGCCAGCGCGGGTGCCGTGTTCGCCCTCTCGGCAATCGCCGTGAAGATGTCAAGCTCGATGGCTGCTTTCAGCGCGGCCGATCGTTGGAAGGCATTCAGGGTCTCAAAAATCGGCTCGGGAGAAGGCTGGGGATGGCTGGACACAGTGGCAGACATGAGTATTGATTTCTCCTTGACGGGAGTCTCGGGCAGATTTGCGCCCCAAGGGTTGAGAAAACTCTAAGGCTCGCGCTCGGTGACTGTCAAGCCGCCGGGGCGCTTATGCCGCTTCCTTCTTTTCCGGCCTGGCTCGATTGGGCATGACGAACACCTCGCCGCCGCGCACTTCCACGGGATAGATTTCAACATTGCTCTGTGCGGGTCCGGCGACCACGTGCCCGGTGCGAATGTCGAACTGCGAACCGTGCCAGGGGCACTGCACCGTGCAGCCCACCAGCGCGCCGTCGGAGAGCGGACCTCCACTATGCGAGCAGTGATTGCTGAAGGCGAACATTCCTTCCGGACAACGCCCAATCACAACCGTGAGTCCTTTCACTTCAGCCAGCACCATCTGGCCGTCGGCCAACTCGCTCTGGTTGCAGACCGGCTGGTCCCAGCCAGCCAGCTTGCGCTCCCGCCACTTGCCGGCATTGGCATAGCGATGGTCCACGCCAATCTGGTTGCGGTAGACCAGGGTTCCTCCCAGCCAGCCGGAGCACAGGATCAGGATCACACCGCCGGCGGAGAGCAATAGGGAGAGGCGGTCGGGCATGGCTCCGGCTCCGCCGCGGCGTGCGGCCACAATGATAAATAGGAGCAAAGCGGCCACATTCAGCAGGGCGTGAATGTAGCCGCGCTTCTTGGCGCTGGAACGCGAGGGCACCACGCCAAACAAATCGGTGGCTCCTGCAATGGCGGCCAGCACAGCTCCGGCGCAGCCACCGATCACAGCATAGAATCCGGCCGCGGCGAGGGAGGGATCGCCTTCCGCCATAGCCGCCACATCAAAAGCGAAACTGCCAATCCAGAGTCCGATGGGAAACGCCACCAGCATGGGGTGAAGGGGATGGGAGCGAAACTGCGCGCGCGCACGCATTGAGACCTCCTGGACGGCCACTCAGGCCGCCTGCACCCAAAGTAGGATGCATCTCCGGCCTCTGCCGCCTACTTTGCCCTTTTCGGCGCCTGGTTTTTCATTTCTAATGCGCGGTGATGAGCAAATTGACCCTGGCTGTGCGGTGGAGCTGTGTACTTGTTCCCTTGCTTTTAGCCCTGGGCCTGCCCCTGGCGGCAGCGAATCCTGCGGCCAGCAATGCTGAGGTGGAGCAGGTCATCCGCGAGGCGCTTAAACCCTCTGCGTTGCAGAGCAATCTGCAGCGCCTTACCGATGAGATCGGCGGCCGGGTTCCGGGAACGCCCGCCATGGAAGAAGCTGTCGCGTGGGCGCAGGATGCCTTCCGCGCCGCCGGCGGAGAGAACGTGCACGCGGAGGAATTTCAGATTCCCCAGTCCTGGGCGGAGAACGGGACCCGGTTCTCGGTAGAGGAGCCGGTAAAATTGAATTTGCACGCCGTCTCCGTGGCCTGGGCGCCGCCGCTGCGGCCGTTGCACCACGTACACATCGTGGACGTTAAAGACGGCACCGCCGAAGACTTTTTGCGCGCCGGCAACGTCGCCGGGTGCATTCTGCTGGTGCACGGCAAAGTCATTCAGAGCTGGGATGACCTGGACGAGGAATACAGCCGCGTGCCGCCCATCATCCAGCGCGCCCTGCGCGGGCGGGCGGCCGCCATCGCCTGGATAGCAGAACGCGACCGCGACCTGCTCTACCGCCACACCGACACGCAGACAGGAGAATTGGAGCCCATCCCCCAGGTCATCGTCGCCCGCGAAGAAGGCCTGCGCATGGCGCGCCTGCTGGCCACCGGGCGCCAGGTTTATGCCGGCTTGGAGATTCCCAACCAGGTGGGCGGTCCCCTGACCACCGCCAACGTGGTCGCGGAGATTCGCGGCAGCGAGCATCCCGAGCAGTTCGTGGTGCTGGGGGCACACCTGGATTCATGGGAATTGGGGACGGGCGCGCTCGACAACGGCTGCAATGCGGCCATGGTCATTGACGCGCTGCGGGCTATCCGCGCCTCCGGTACAAAGCCGAAGCGCAGCATTCGCTTTGTACTTTTCTCTGGAGAAGAAGAAGGACTGCTGGGCTCGGAGGCCTATGCCCACCAGCATCGCGAGGAACTGGATAACGCGCTGGCGGCGGTGATCTTCGATTCCGGCAGCGGACGAGTGACCGGCTTTACCCTGAGCGGCCGCACCGATTTGGCGAACGCCACCCGCGAACTGATGGCGCCTCTTAACTCGATGGGCGTCAAGCATGTCACTCAGGATGCGGACATGGGCACCGACAACTTCGATTTTCTCCTGGAGGGCGTGCCCACTCTAGTGGCCAACCAGGATGCGGCCAATTACATGCAGAACTATCACGCCATGTCCGACACCTTCGACAAGGTGGACCTTGGCAACTTGCGCCGGGAGGTGGCGGAAGCGGCCGCCATGGTGGTGGGCATCGCCAATGCCCGGCAGCGTTTTGGCACGCGCCAGGACCGAGCCCAAGTCGAACAGTTGCTGCGCGATACGCATCTAGAAGACACGATGAAGCTGAACGTGATATGGCCGGCGTGGGAAAAAGGGCAGCGTGGCCGAATGCGCTGACCCGGCACGCGCCTGACCACAGCGGTCACAGCGAGGACAAGCTTGCACCAACTGCTCTTCTGGATCGCCTTTAACGTTTTTGTGCTGCTGATGCTGGCCCTCGACCTCGGGGTCTTTCACCGGCGCGCCCATACCATCAAGTTCCGCGAAGCCCTGGCCTGGAGCATCATGTGGATCTGCCTGGCCGCGGCCTTCGCGGTGCTGGTCTATTTCTGGCACGGGCGCACCGCCACCCTGGAGTTCACCACCGGTTACCTGATCGAACTCTCGCTCAGCGTGGATAATCTTTTTGTTTTTCTGCTCATCTTCCGCTACTTCCGCGTTTCCGCCTGGCAGCAGCATAAAGTGCTCTTCTGGGGCATTCTGGGCGCGCTTGTCATGCGCGGCATTTTCATCGTGGTGGGGGTGGGCCTGATGCGGCGGTTCGAGTGGATCGTGTACATTTTCGGCGCCTTCCTGGTTTACACCGGGGCCAAGCTTTTCCGCAGCAAGGAAATGGAGGTGCATCCCTCGGAGAACCGCATGGTGCACCTGTTCCGGCGGTGGATGCCGGTAACCCCGGATTTTGTGGGCAGCAAATTTCTAGTGCGCGAGAACGGGCTCTACGCCACGCCGCTGTTGATTGTGCTGCTGGTGGTGGAGACGACCGACATACTGTTTGCCGCCGATTCCATTCCCGCGGTGCTGGCCATTACGACGGATGCTTTCATTGTCTATACTTCCAACGTTTTTGCCATTCTTGGATTGCGCTCTATGTATTTTGCCCTGGCCGGAATGATGGAAGCATTTCACTATCTGCACTATGGGTTGGCGCTCATCCTGATGTTCATTGGGGCAAAGATGCTGGTATCGCACTACTATCGCATTCCCACTGAAGCCGCCCTGGCCGTGGTAGGCGCGGTGCTGGTAATTTCCGTACTGGCCTCCGTTCTTCATCCTCAGAAACAAAACTAACAACCCCAAAGGACACAGAGAAATCTTAGCCTGAAATTCAGTCCAGGCGACTCCTGAGATCGCAGTTGCGAAGTTAGAAAGTGATGTGGAGCACGCGTGACAACCTGAATTCCCTCTGCGCCTTTTGTGTCCTCAGTGGTTTCTATTTGATCTTGTTCGAATTGATTCCGCACTCACGCAAAAGCAAAGCCCAGCACTTTGCTGGAGTGCCGGGCTCAGGAGTTGCGACGGGCTACTGCTTGGGAGGAGCGCCCGACTTTGTACTGCAAGTGGGTGAGACCCGGTAGATGTTTTTCACATTGATGGTCGGCTGCTTGCCGGAGGTGCCGGCCGGGGAATTGGAGCCCGAAGTACTGGCAGTGTCGCCCTCAACCCGGACTTCTTCCCCGATGTGCGGCTTCAGGGCTGAGGCATTGGCGCCCGCGGGCAGTTGCAGCTGGTAACTGGTGCCGCTCTTGTCGGTAACAGTAAAGTTGTTGCCCGACCCGCCGAGGCAGCCTTGCACGCTATTCTGGCCTGCAGACTGCGTGGCCCCCTGCCCGCTGTTTGGGGAGCTCTGTGAGTTAGGAGAACTCTGCGAGCTGGGTTCCTGCTGCGCCATGCCCCAAGCCGCAAGCGCGAGCAGTATCGTGGTTACAAACAATGTCCTTCGCATTCAGAGAAACCTCCTGGAGATTCGAACATGGCGCGTAGAGCACTTAGAGGTGCGCTGCTGGCGAGGGTTTGCCCCAGGTTGGGAAATCTTCTCTGGCGGTTAAACCCAAATCACGACCACGTTCTGTGTTCTCAGTGTCTTCTGCGGTTAATTCGGCTTTTACCTGAAAACGGATGGAATCGCTGCGCACCACTGAGTGCTTGAGAAAGCGCTTATCTTCGGGAGCGGGAAAGTCGGTGCGGTAACTGAGCGCCGCGGCTTTCTTCCCTGGCCGATGCCGAGTGCGGCACCTGAACCCGCGCCCAGGCCCGCAGGCGGTAGAGCGCGTGCTTCAAACCGCTGCCGCTGCGTTCCACATGATATCCCACACTTCGCGGATGAAGGCCTCAACATCGGGCGGGTTGTTTGCCGCGGGTCGCCGAGCTGGCCTGTTGGGGCTTGCCATGACCTGGCCGCGGCGCCTCAGCCGCCATGGGGAGGTGTTTCATAGGGGGGCGATGTTAGCACGCGCTTTAAGGTAATTCCGTGATATGGCGCGGCTTACGCTATCATTGGTACGTGACTAAGGTATCTCTCCCCATCCCGCCCCAGCCCTACGAGGTGTACATCGAGGCCGGGCTGCTGGGCCGTGCCGGCTCGGTGCTGCGCGAAATTCTTCCCCCGGCGGCGCGCTGCTTCGTGATCACCGTGCCCACGGTACGCAAGGCGTGGGCGGAGCCGCTGATGAACTCGCTGGCCGAAGCTGGCCTGCAGGCGCAAATCCTGGAGATGCCTGAGGGTGAAACGCACAAAACCCTCTCCACGGTGGAGCGCCTGGGACGCAAGCTGGTGACCCTGGGGGCCGACCGCCAGTCGGTGATTCTTGCTTTGGGGGGCGGCGTGGTTGGCGACCTTGCCGGTTTCCTGGCCTCCATTTATATGCGCGGCATTGATTACGTGCAAATTCCCACCACGCTGCTGGCACAGGTGGACGCCTCGGTGGGCGGCAAAACCGGGGTCAACCTGCGCGACGGCAAGAACCTGATTGGCCGCTTTCACCAGCCGCGCGCCGTACTGACAGATCCCAACGTGCTCACCACCCTGCCGGAACGCGAATTCCGCTCCGGGCTTTATGAATCATTGAAGTGCGGCGTAATCAGCAGTCCGGAAATTTTCACCCGTCTGGAGGAGAGCCGCGACCCCATCCTGCAGCGCGACATTCCTGCGCTGGAGTGGCTGATCACGGAGAGCGTGAAGTGCAAGGCCGGCATTGTCACCCTGGACGAAAAGGAAGGCGACCTGCGCCGCGTGCTCAACTTCGGCCACACCATCGGCCACGCGCTCGAGGCTGAAACCGGATACAAGCACTTCCTGCACGGCGAAGCCGTGGCCTGGGGCATGGTAGCTTCGGCCATGATCGCCGCCGCCATGCAGAAGACCGATTCCGATACCGCCCGCCGCATCATCTCCACGGTGCTGGCGCTGGCCACGCTGCCGCGCGTGGAGCCAAGGGGCAAGCGCGTTTTCCGCCGCTTGAAAACCGACAAAAAAACCACCAACGGCGTAGTTCACTACGTGCTGCCCACCCGCATCGGGGCGGCGGAAATTGTGAGCGAAGTGCCCGACGGCGCCGTGGTGCAGGCCATCGAAGAACTGCGCTACCTCTCCCGCGCTTAGACCAGCCTTGAGCCAGACCACCAAACCCGCGGTCACGGGCGCTGTTCCGGAAGGCGCTCGCGACCCGCGAACGGCGGCCGCCGCAGTGCGCGAGATGTTCAACTCCATCGCGCCGCGCTACGATCTGCTCAACCACCTGCTCTCCTTCAACGTGGACCGCCTGTGGTGGCGGCGCACCGCCCGCGCGTTCGCCGGCGTTCTGGCCCGCAACGATGCCCGTGTGCTCGACCTGTGCTGCGGAACCGGAGACATGGCTTTTGCCCTGCGGCGGCAGGCCGGCAAGGCCAGGCCGCTCATCCTGGGCGTGGATTTTTCCCATCCCATGCTGCAGCGCGCGGCCCAGAAATCGCGGGGAACACCGCTGCACTGGTTAGAGGCCGACGCGCTCCGCCTGCCTTTAGCCGACGGCAGCTTCGACCTGGTAACCGCGGCGTTTGGCTTTCGCAACCTGGCCGACTACGATGCCGGCCTGCGGGAGATCGCGCGCGTGCTGCGACCGGGCGGCAAAGCCGGCATCCTCGATTTCGGCGAACCGCGCGGGCTGCTGGGGACGATGTACCGCTCTTATTTCCGCCACGTTCTGCCTAAAATCGGCACCCTTATTTCCGGAGTGAAAGGGCCGTACCAATATCTGCCCGCGTCTGTAGAGCGCTTTCCCGCGCCCCAGGAGATGCTGGAACGCATGCGCGCTGCCGGATTTCGCGAGGCTACCTGGATGCCCTACACTTTTGCCATCGCCGGCCTTTTCTGTGGTACAAAATAGGAAACGACGCGCAACACGCGTTTCCAGCAAATCACGGTAATCGCCAGCCAGCACATCGGCTGCTTGAGAAAGACAGCGCCACTTCGACCACACTCCTGAACCAATGAACTCAACAAACCTGTTTTTTGCGGGATTGATAATCTCCGCCAGCAGCCTGGTATCTCCGCCCTTGGCCCTTCTGGCTGGACTCTTGTACGGGCTATGTTTCACCCATCCCTATCAACGGGACGCCAAAAATCTCTCCACCTTCCTGTTGCAGGCCTCGGTGGTTGGGCTGGGATTCGGAATGAACCTGCATGAGGTGGTGCATGCCGGGCGAACCGGCTTTCTCTATACCGCGGTGAGCATCACGCTGGTGATGATGGCCGGACTGGCGCTGGGCCGCTTTCTACAGGTGGATGGCGTAACCTCCATGCTGATCAGCACCGGCACAGCGATCTGTGGCGGCAGCGCCATCGCGGCGGTGGGTCCGGTGACCGACGCCAGCGAAGAACAAATGGCGGTCTCGCTGGGCACGGTGTTTGTGTTGAACTCCATCGCCTTGTTCCTGTTTCCCGCCATTGGGCTGGCGCTTCATCTCACCCAATCCCAGTTTGGGTTGTGGTCGGCCCTCGGCATTCACGACACCAGCTCGGTGGTAGGCGCGACCGCAAAGTACGGCACGCAGGCGCTGCTGGTTGGCACCACGGTGAAGCTGACGCGCGCGCTGTGGATTGTGCCCCTGGCCTTCGCGGTCGCTTCCCTGAACAAGAGCAAGACGCGAATCCGCTGGCCGTGGTTCATCTTGCTGTTCTGCCTGGCGGCGGTGGCCTGCACGTATCTGCCAGCCTTTGCCCGGACCTACGGCGCCTTGTACAGCCTGGGCAAAGTGGGCCTGACCGCTACCCTATTTCTGATTGGCTCAGGAATTTCCCGCTCCACCTTGAAAGAGGTGGGGGCGCGACCCCTGGTGCAGGGGGTGCTGCTCTGGGCATTGGTCGCTCTTTCCACGCTGGCCCTAGTTCGGTACGGAATTATTTCGATTTGAGAACGCCGCTCAGGTGGTATGCGGAAAGCGGTTGCCCACCGCCCGAGGAGATGCTGGAGCACAAGCGGGCAGCGGTTTTCGCGAGGCCACCCTGGACACCCTACACCTTCGGCATCTCTTGCAGGCGTCGGGAGCTCCAGACGAAAAAGACGGCGAACGATGCCAGCATTTCCGGCAACACTCGCCACGCCGGAGTAGAAGCGATACCGCTGACCGGGTCCCAGCCGACGGCCTCATAATGGTAGGCAATCTCCCGCCATACTAGAGCTATCACTGCCAGACAGGTTAGAGTGTTGAAGCTGGCTATAATTCCGGTAATTGCGCTTTTCAGGAGGGCACCCGGGTGCCTGTGGTTACGGAACAGCAACAAGCCAAGAGCAAGCGCCAGGCCAAGCAAATAAAAAGCAACCCAACCCAGGTAAAAGGCAAAGTTGACCTCCCGGTGAGGGGTGAGACGTCCATACAATATCCGCTCCACGCCCCAGAATCCGAACAAGCCTCCGCCGACGGCAGTGCTGGGGACAACAACGAGAAAGACAGCCGCATTCCGAGTGCGCTTGAAAGCCAGCAGCCCAACTCCCAGGAGCGGCAGCAGGACATTTGCGAGGATATATGCGGGGGTAAGGATTTCCATATCGTCCTGCCTCACGATGCTGAGCGGGCCGCCGATTCTGCTGCCGGTTCCTTCTTCAGGTCATTTTTGAAACTGTCTTCCAGCGCTTCCTCTATGGTGAACTGAATAACGCTCTCGTACTCGTCGCCCAAGAAACTCCGCAGCCGGGATGTGTCCATGGTGTAGCTACCTGTCATATAAGGCACAACTTCCGGAGGAATGCCCGAGATATTGAGCCGCCAGAGGACCCGTAAAATCGCGCCAAACAGCAGGCGGGATGGCACCGGCAGCAGGCGGTTACCGGAGCGCTGTATGCATTCGCCGAGGGTGAGCGGTTGGCCGCGTCCGGCGACATTCAAAATGGTAAGCTGCGGATCGCGCGCGTTCCGCCGCAGAATGTGCGCAATCAGGCGGGCTACGTCGTCCACATGTACGAACTGGAACAACTTCTCGCGGTAGCGGCGTCCCAGGGGAAGCAGGCAGGGGAGCCTTTTCCCCTGCGCCCGCCAGCGCGCCGCCCGCGCACTGGATCCGGTAGGCGTGCCCCGGAAGGCGCCCAGCAGATAATTGTTCACGCTCACCCCGCCATAGATGTGCGGCCGCAGGATATAGGTGCGGCAGTCGAACAGTTCCCGCGCCCGCTGCTGCGCCACCAGGTCCGACTCGCGCTTATGAATGGCATAGGGCAGGGTGTGTCCGCCCAGAGGGAAGTCTTCCCTCACCGGCCCGGGCAGGTCGGAGCCGTAGGCGGAGACGCTGCTGGGAAAAATGAATTTGAAAATCTGCCGGCTCTCCCGGTTGACCTCGCTGATAGCCTCCATAACCCGGGCAGTTCCGGCTACATTGATTTGCCACATGCGCTCGACTTCGGTCACGCCGGTACGAACGGGGTCAATCACAAAGGCGAGGTGGACTACGGCGCTGGCCTGGGTTTCCTGCAACAAGCGGATCAATTGCAGGGTGCTGGCCTCATTGCCCAAATCTAAGCTTTCGAAGCGCGCGAGATCGAGGCCGTGTGGCGGCATAAGATCTACCCCCACAACCTGGTAATCGGGCAATTGGGGTAGCAGGCGTCTCCCCAGATTGCCGGCAATGCCCGTGACCAGTACCGTCGGCCGTGACTCGAACATGGCTGGGCGCTACTTCTGCGGAGGCGGCCCGCCCGGCTGTGCAGCCGGCGGTTTATTCCCCGGAGGTGTTGTGGGTGCCTTCCCGCGCCGCGAACCCGGCCCCGCGAAGTAGGCCTGGTTCAGCTCCGGCTTTACCGAGCCGATCATGCCCTCCATCTGCTTTTTAAAGGACTGCTGCTGGAGAAAATTGTGGATTTCCCCCTTGGCCTGATCGAGCGGGACCAGTTGCTTGGAGACTACTTTGTAGATGTAGTAGCCGCCGGGGTCGTCCAGCAATTCTGATACCTGGCCGGCCTGCAGCTCGAATACCTGCTGCTGGTTGGTGGGCAGACCCTCGCGGGTCAGCTTGCCCAGATTGACGTTGGGCGACTGCGATTTGATGCCCGCAGCTTCAAAGGCCTCCTGCTGCAGCTTCTGGAAGTCGCCGCCGGCCGCCGCCTCGCCATGAACCTTTTCCGCCACTGCCTTCATCGCCGTCTCGTCCGCCGCCGTATCCACCTTGGGAGGAGCGGCAGCACCCGCTTCGGGAGCGTGCTGTTTCGATTTGGGAATGAAGATGCGCAGCAGCTCGACCTGCTGAAAGCGGGTGGGATTATCCTGGTAATACTTCGCGATCTGGGTTTGCGGGATGTCGCCCGCTTTGTTCTGCAGGTCGCGGGTCAGATTCTGCGCCAGCAGCTGCAGAGTGGCAAAGCGCATCATTTCCTGGAACTGCGGTTCCTTGTCCAGCCCCATCTCGCGGGCCTTCTGCCCGAACAGGAGCAGGCGCGGATAAGCCTCCGCCAGCTGCCTCTTGGTAGGGAGCGGCATCTGCGGGTTGAGAGCGTCGGCAAGCTTCTCAAACTGCGCCCTGGTTATCACCGTTTTGCAGCCGGCCGCGCTGGCCGGTTTGGTTGCCGCCCGGGCGCCAGGTGCCGTCTTACGGGCGCTGGCCGCCGAGGAGGGGCACAGGCCCTGAACGGTAATGACGGCGGCTGTGGGAGGTACCTGGCTCGACGGCACTTTGGGGGCGGGCACCTCATCCAGGTCCGGCTGCCGTTGCTGTTGCCCGGCGGCAGCCAACTGGGTCCCGGATTTCGCTCTGGAGGATGCTGGCGACCCCTGCCCTAAGGCCAATGAGGTCAACAACAGCAGGCTCAGCCAACGATAATGCTTCACTTGAACCTCCGCTAGAAATATGTCGTGAATCCTAGCATACAGGGTGGGTGGCGATTCTGTGATGTAGCTTCAAAACGGGAATCTACCTGCCGGGAGGCAGCCACACCTCGACGCCCCCGGAGACAGGGGAACTGAGAACATGAGGGGTGATGACCACCATGAGCTCGTCATCTTCCAGTTGCTTATTGTTGGAACCTGTGACCCGGTTCACTACCGGCAACTGAGCCAAGCCGGGAATACCGCTTAAACTCCTCTGGTCGGTGGTGGAAACCGAGCCCACCACGACTCCAGGCTCGCCGTTCTGCAGCGTGATCATGCCCTTGTACTCGCGTTGGGCGATCACCGGCACACCATTGATGCTCTGCCCCACCAGGCTGCGCAGTTGCATCTCCATATCGAGAGTCACGCTGGAGGTGCCGTGAATGGCCGGCTTTGCCTTCAGGGTCAATCCCAGGTCCTCATAGGAAAAGGAGGGAAAGGGAGTTTGGAAGGAGCCGTTGGCGATGACCTGGGAAAGCGCCGGAGTGTTGAAAATGGGCGCGAAGCTGGCGTTGAGAATGGGGTAACGCTCGCCCATGCGCAGGGTAGCGGGATCAGACTGGGAGGCGTGCAGGATCACATGCTGCAGGGTGCTCACCGAGGACTGGTTGTCGGAAAAAGCAGCGCTCAGCTGGGGAAAGGTTAATCCCATCAGGGTCAGGCCGCCGCCGAAGGTGGCAAAAGGCTGGGAAAAGATGGAACCCGCCTGATTTTGCAGCTGGCCCAGCAACCCCTGCAGCGCCTGGCTGTTGGCCGCATTAATGCCGCCGCTGGAGATCAGCTGGTTGATGAGTTGCTGAATGTTTTGTCCTCCCAGCAGAGTCAGCGCCCCGGCCGGAATATTGAACATCTTGAACTGCGCCGGGATATTCACGCCCAGGGCGCGGGTAAGCGTACTGCTTACCTGGTAGAGCTTGATATCCAGCAACACCTGCGGCTGCTGTTCGTCCATGCCTTCCAGCAGGCGGGTGGCGGCTTCCAGCACGTCCTGGGGAGCGCGCAGGGTGATGGTGGAGGTGACCGGTTGTTGCGAGATGAAGCGAACCTCAAACAACACCCGCAAGAGATTGACCACGTCATTGAGCTGCTGCGGCGTGCTGGCGTTAGGCACGTAAATGGTGCGGAGGGCCATGCGGTCGAACTGGCGATGGTTCTGCGGCGTATCAGCGGCCACCACCACCTGCTTTTCCGAAAGCGGCGCCCAGAAGGTGTGGGTGACTTCGCCCGCGGCCTGCATGGCGGTGGCAAAATTCACGTTGTCAATATCGAAACGCACACGGCGCGAGACTGCCGAGTCATCGAGGAGGACGCTGATGCCATACGCCGCCGCCACCTGCTGCAGCAGGCTGCGGGAATCTCCGCGGAAGCGGAAATCGCGGCGCCCGGTCTGGGGTTCGAGCTGAATGGTGCCCGCCTGCGTCAGCACCCGCGTCTGCTGGGTGGCGGCTTGCGGCGCCCATTCGCTCAATACGTCGCGCAGCCGCTGCTGAGCAAACTGGTTGCTGGGGTCCAGGTTGAGCGCGCTGCGGAATGCGGCCAGAGCCTGCGTCTGCTTGCCCGCCAGCGTCTCCTGATTGCCCTGCTGCAGATGGTCAAAGACCAGTTGCTGGCGCGCCACTTCACGGGTGGTCAGGTACTCGGTGTTGGCCGGATCCAGGCGGGCGGCCTGCTGAAAAAGATCGTACGCTTCCTGGTTCTTGCCGTCGGCGCGCAGCTTCAGACCTTGGGAGAAGGCACGATGAGCAGCCTTCCGTTCTCCGCGCGTGACCCTGTGCGCTGTTTCCCCGCGAACCGAAGACGGCCGATTACCGGCGTAGGCCGCCAGGCTCCCGAGCAGAACGATGCCAAGCAAAATGCGCACTTCGACTCATTTTACCCGCCCAGCTCTGGTTTGGCTCAGGTTATGGCACCTTGAAGTGCAATAACGCCGGTGGCCATAAGGACATCCCTGGCATGTGGTCAGGGGACAGGCCGATGGAAGGTGCCTGGCTGCTGGCCGAGTCCGACAGCCCATTACTGAATGCCGTACTTCTTCTTATAAAACTCGTAGAGCCTGGTCTGGTGGTTGGAGAGGTCCACCACCTTGCCATCAATCAACTCGGTCAGCACATGCGTCTTCACCCGGAAGGGGGTTCCGTCCAGCACGACGAGGTTGGCGTCTTTGCCCTGGTCTATGCTGCCCAGGCGGTTGTCCACCCCGAAGAAGCGCGCCGGATTCAGGGTGAGCGCCTGCAGAGCCGCATCTTCCGGCAGCCCGTAAGAAATCGCGTATTCCACCTCGAAGGGCAGATTGCGCACCTCATTGTCGGCTGCAGTTTGAATGGCAATGGGTACGCCCGCCTTGTACAGGCGGGCGGCGTTGTCCAGGCGCACGTCCACCGATTCCATCCGGCCTGGCTCTTCCAGGATGGGGCCGAGGACGACCGGAACCTTGCGCGCTGCCAGTTGATCGGCAATGCGCCAGGCAGCGGCAGCGTCGGCCAGGATGAGTCGGAAGTGGAACTCGTCGGCCAACCGCAGCGCGTTCTCCATGTCGCTGACGCGGTCGGCGTGGGCCACCACTGGTATTTTGCCTTCCAGAGCCGCCACCATGGCATCCATCTTCAAATCGCGGGCCGGCGGCGCCGCGGGCTCCTTTCCACTGGTTTTCTGAGCGTAGGCGTCCTGCACTTCCTTGTAGTGTTCCGCTTTGAGGAACTCCTGCCGCAGCATGGCCATTTCCCCCATGCGCGTCTCGGGAGCGCCGTTCTTGGCCCCGTAGGTCATCTTGCTCTGTTCGCCCAGGCTGATGTGCAGGGCCGCCGGCGACTTCACCACCATCTGGTCCACAGTGCTGCCATCAAGCTGAATCACCGCGCTCTGCCCGCCGATCAGGTTGCCGTCGGCTGGAGTGGAAAGAGAATTCGTGATGCCTGCGGCCCGGCTGACCAGGATGTTCTCGCTCTCCGGATTCAGCGCATCCAAAACGCGCAGTTGGGGCTGGAGGGGGGCGGTGTACTCGGTATCGTCCACCGTAATCTGCAGCGCCGGAATTTCCACGGTGCCCAGCTTGTCGCCCGCGTCAAACAAGCCGGGCATGACCACCTTGCCGCGGGCATCAATCACCTGCGCCCCGCGCGGCACCTTGATGTCCCGGCCCACCGCCGAGATTTTGCCGTTCTCAACCAGCACAGTGCCGTTCTCAATCATCCCATGGCTGATAGTGAGCACCCGCCCGCCGGTGATGGCGATCGTGTTCTGCGCCAGCGCCGGCAACCCTGCAATTACCAGGATTGCAGTGGCTATCGCCGCAGTTCGTCTTTCGAGCATGTCACGCTCCGCAACTGGAAACTTTGAAACTCTGAAACTTTTGAAACCTGCTCTAGGGCACCAGCGTGGCCGGCCGCCCCTTCCAGGGCAAAAATCCATCCTGGCGCGTGTAAACCGGCTTGCCGTCGATGAACACCTCGTCGGCCTTGGAGGTCAGCTCCAGCGGGTAGCCAGTCCAGATGGTCAGGTCGGCATCCTTACCCACTTCAATCGAGCCCACGCGGTTGTCAATACCCAAAATTTTGGCCGGGTTAATGGTCACTGCCTGCAGCGCCGCCTCGTCGGGCATGCCGTAGTGGTTGATGATGGAGGCCTGCTCGATGTAATCGCGCTCCTCGATCACCGGATTATCGGTGTGCAAGCTGACCAGAACGCCCTGCTTCCACAGGAGGTAGGCGTTCTGCGGGATGGCATCCCAGCCTTCCACCTTGAAGCCCCAGGAGTCCGCGAAGGTGACCACGGCGATGTGGCGGCGCGCAATTTCAGGCGCAATCATGTAGGCATCGAGTGCGTGGTGCAGCGCGGCAATGTGGAAATGGAACTCGTCGGCAATGCGGAACAGAGCTTCAAAGTGATTTACCTGGTAAGAGTGAATGTTGAGGCGAACCTTGCCGGCCAGCACCTCGGCCAGCGCTTCCAGTTGCAGGTCGCGCTCCGGCGGCGCGCCTTTTTTGCCGCCATCTTCCCAGGCCTTCCACTTGGCGGCGTAATTCTGCGCGTCGTAGAGCCGCTGGCGAACGATGGCGGTCTCTCCCATCAGGGTAGAAGGCGCCTTGTCCTTGCTGCCGTAAACACGTTTGGGATTCTCGCCCCAGGCCCATTTCATGCTGGCGGGCGCGCCCTGGAACTTGATGTCGTCCAGCGTCTGCCCGCCGTTCAGCTTCACGATGGTGGCCCAGCCGCCGATATTGTTGCCGCTGCCGGGCAGCACCTGCACCACGGTCACGCCGCCGGAAACGGCGCGCGCTATCTCCGGGTCATCGGTGTTGATGGAGTCTTCCGAGCGCACCTGGGCCTCGATGTCGCCGGTCATCTCGTTGCCGTCGGAATTGGGCTTGATTTCCGGCAGGGCGTAGACACCCAGGTGGGAGTGCGGGTCCACCAGGCCGGGAAGCACGTATTCGCCGGCGGCATTGATAACCTGGGCGTCGGCGGGCACGGCAACTTTAGCGCCCAAGGCGGTAATCTTTCCGTTCTCGATGAGCACGGTGCCGTTGACGATGGTCCCGTGGGTCATGGTCAGAATGGTTGCGCCCTGGATCACAATGGGACGGCTTGCAGCAGCGGGTGCATTAGGAGCGCAAAACGCGCTGATTGCCATCAGGCAGACGCACCCCAGCAGTGGAATTGTAAAGAAGCGCATGCTTTTCACGGATGGCTCCCCAGAAGGCGGCAAATTATACCAAATGCATCGCGGCGCGATATTTGTTTCTGCGGCCCCATATGAGCTGGCTTGCGTCCCGGCGCTATAACGACTAACTTCTTCACTTCAGCGTGTCTGCCATGAACCAGACTATGATCCTCCGCGCGCGCATTTTGCTGACCGCGATTCTCTGCCTCATACCTCTCGCCGCTATTGCCGCCGGAACGCCTGGCCCCGGCAATCTCCTGTCCGACATGCAGCAGTTCGTGGAGACGCCGGCGGTTCCCGGCTACGAGCAGGTGCTGTCGCGCGCCATTGCACAGCGCCTGGCGGCGTATTCGCCGAAGACGGACAGCTTGGGAGACTTGGTGGTCACGCTGGGCAGCGGCTCGCCCAACCGCCTGCTAGTGGCCCCCATAGATGAACCCGGCTACCTGGTCAGCAACATCAATGCCGAGGGCTATCTGCGCTTGCAGCGCTTGCCGCAGTTCGGCGCGCTGCCCTTGTTTAACGAACTTTATTCCGCACAACCGGTGCGGATTCACGGCGCGCAGGGAAAGTGGATAGATGGCGTGATCGCCGGCCCCTCCGTGCACCTGCAACCAGGACGGCAGAATCCTCCCGATCTCAACGATATTGAGAACATGTACGTGGATATCGGCGCCACCAGCGCCGCTCAGGCGCACAACGCCGGAGCCGATGTGCTCAGCCCGCTGGCTATTGACCGAACCCTCTACCGGATGGGCAAGGGCGACTGGACCGCGCCTGCTATCGGAGATCGCTTTGGGGCTGCCGCACTGGTAGAAGTACTGCGTTCGCTCGATAAGCAGAAAGTGCGCGGGCGCCTGACCGTGGCCTTTGTTACCCAGCAATGGACCGGCGCGCGGGGCCTGCAGCGGCTGATGGATGAGGTCAAGCCGGAAGAGTTGATCTACGTCGGCCGCCTCACCCCCGGCCCGGTGCCGCCAGGCATGGGCAAGGAAATTCCCCAGCCCACGCAAAAGCCGGGCAGCGGCGTGCTCCTGGCCGAAGCGCAAGAGCAGCAGGGGACCCCGCTGGCTTCGGAAATCACGCAACTCGCCCGGCAAAACAATATCCCGCTGGCCACCGATTATTCAGCGCCGCTTTTGCCGCGCGCTTATCTGCCGCAGCCGCCGCTGCCAGCGCGCTGGGCGCACCTGGGCGTGGCCACTGCGTGGCCTTCCACACCGGCGGAATTTCTTGACGCTCACGACCTCGGCGCACTCGTTGCGTTATTGGAAATCTATCTTCAGGGGAAAGCCACCCCGGTCAACATTCCTCCGGCTTTGGCGCTGCCCGAACCGGAGCTGCCGCCACCTCCCGCCGCCGTCCCTTCTTCCCAGATGATTCTCAGCCATCTGGTGGAAACCTACGGCGTGAGCGATCACGAAACCCGGGTGCGCGAAGCCGTCGCTCGCCTGCTGCCTGCCTGGGCGAAGCCGCAAACCGACGATCACGGCAACCTCATTCTGCATTGGGCAGGCCAGGGACCGCGCATCGTGGTGGTGGCTCATCAGGATGAAATCGGCTACGAGGTACACTCCATCCTGCCTGACGGCCGCCTTGAACTGGAGGACAAAGGGGGCGGCCTGCCGCCGTTTTTCCTGGGTCATGCCGCACTGGTGCACACCGCCACCGGCATTCGTCCCGGTGTGCTGGAACTGCCGGATGGCTGGGAGCAGCCTCAATTCCATTGGCCGCCTGAATCGCGCAACAGCACCTACCGCATGGATGTGGGAGTCGCCAACCCGCAGCAGGTTGCCGAGCTCGGTATCAAGGCCGGGGACTTTATCACCATCCCCAAAAAGTACCGCCGCTTGCTGGGCGCGCGCGCCAACGCCCGCAGTTTCGACGACCGAGTGGGCTGCACCGCGCTTATTTCAGCAGCCTGGGCGCTGGGGCCGCACATCAACGGGCACGATGTCTCCTTTGTGTGGTCCACCGGAGAGGAACTGGGACTGGTGGGCGCTGCCGCGGTAGCCAAGAGCATGGCGGCGCAAGGCCGCGCTCCCGATTACGTCTTCGCTGTGGATACGTTTGTCAGCTCCGACTCGCCGCTGGAGTCCACGCGTTTCGGTGACGCCAAAGTGGGCGAAGGCTTCGTGGTGCGCGCGGTGGATAACTCCAACGTCGTGCCCCGAAAGCTGGTGGACAAACTCTTGGCCCTGGCACGCGCCCAGGGTATTCCCGCGCAGTACGGGGTGACCGGTGGCGGCAACGATGGCGCTGCCTTCGTGCGCTACGGTTCCACCGATGTAGCCCTGGGCTGGCCGCTGCGCTACTCCCATTCTCCCGGCGAAGTAGTTGACACGCGCGATGTAGACGCGCTGGCGCGCATCGTCGCCGTCGTGGCGCGGCAATGGTGAAAATGGTGACGCTCGCGCGACCGGCGGCGAAGCCTTTGAAGCTCTGAAAATTCAAATCCTCTACAATCTTCCCGTGCCCGATTCCGCCAACTCACGCCTGCAGCGCGTGCTGCAGCAACTGCGCCTCTACGAACACCCGCTGGTAAGCTTTGACGCCCGCGCCAAAGGGGAAGCGGTTGAAGTCATCATCAACTTCAAAAATCCTCCCGTCCCCGTGCACATCTACTACTTCGACCTGCACCCGCGCGACCTCGACCACCCGCAATTCGAGTGGAGCTTTCAGCGCCAACTCTATGCTTGCCTGCACGACTACATCATCGAGATGTTCACTCGCACGCCCCAGGACCGCGCCCAGCGGGAAGGCCTGTGAGCCTGCGCCGGAAGATCGAGGAGGAAATCCGCCAACGCGGCCCCCTTCCCTTCTCCCGCTACATGGAAATGTGCCTGTACCACCCGGAACTGGGCTACTACGCGGCCCACACGCAGCAGTTCGGCAAAGCCGGCGACTTCTACACCTCCAGCGATGTGCACGCCGTCTTCGGCCGCCTGCTGGCGCGGCAGTTCGAAGAAATGTGGCGAGCACTGGGGTCGCCGGCGGCGCTGCAAATAGTGGAACTCGGCCCTGGCCGCGGACTGTTTGCCCAGGATGTGCTGGAATGGTCGGAGAAGAAGTTTCCCGAATTCTTTCGCCCTGTGCGTTACTTGCTGGTCGAGGCTTCGCCCGCGCTGCGGCAGCGCCTGGCGGAAATTCTCGCCCGCCACATTCAAGCCGGCAAAGCGGGAATCTATTCCTCGATCGAGGAATTACCCAAGCAGTTCCCCGCGCCCACGATTGTTTTCGCCAATGAATTTTTTGACGCCTTGCCGGTTGAGGTTGTCTCCGATGGCGGCGAACTGCGCATTGCCTGCGAACAGGGAGGCTTCGTGGAAAGCTTTATGCCGGCGACAGCGGCAACGCTGGAGTTCCTGGACCGCTACAGCGTCCATCCCGAGGCGGGTGAACGAGTGGAGGCGGCGCCGGCGGCCCAGCAGCACATGCGAGCCATTGCGAACCGGATTGGCAGCGGGTTCGTGATCGTTATTGATTACGGCTACACGCGCGAAGAGCAACTGGCTGGCCGGCATCGCGGAACGGTTACTGCATTCCGCCGCCATGCCATCAGCGCCAGCCCTTACCAAGCACCGGGCGAGCAGGACATCACCGCGCACGTGAACTTCACCGCCCTGCAGGCGGCAGCTGCGGAAGGCGGAATGGAACCACTGGCCCTGCTCACGCAGGCACAATTTCTGATGGGGATTGGCGAAGCGAACCAGTTTGCCGACGCGTTTGCGGACACCATGCTGCCGCAGGAGCAGGCCAAAGTCGCGCTGCAGCTCAAGCACCTGGTCACGCCCGTGGGCATGGGCGAGAGCTTTCACGTGCTGCTGATGAGCAAGGCAGTGGATGCGGCGAGCGCGCAGGGGCTCAGCGGGCTGAAGTTTGCGCGGTGAGCGGGCGTAACAAGTTACGTTTCTACGGGTATTGCGATATGGCGTGGGCTGAGATGCATAGGGGTAGAGACGTTGCTCGCAACGTCTCGAACAGCAACGGGATGCTCACCCGACGCGGACGAGAGCGCCCGCGCCACAAGAGCAGCTCAGCCGAGGGCATACCTGCGAGAGAGAGGATGCTTCACACCGGCAGCTCGTGCTGCTGCCAGGCAGGCGTGACCGGCTGGGCTTCGGCGGTGAGCTCCAATACCAGCTTTTCCAGCACCAGGCGCTTGCTGGCGGGATTGGAGCGCAGGGCCAGATCGGTGCGGGCCACCAGGCGAATGGCGCGGGTCAGTTCTCGTTTTGACTTGTAGCGCCGCGCCTGCTTGATGATGTCTTCGGCGGCAAACGGGGGCACGCGAAAGCCCTGCCACAGCGCCGCCCACAACATGCGGGTATCGCGCACGTTGCGTTCCATGATGACCAGCATCTGGCGAAAAGTCTTGGAGAGCATGTAGAGGTGGCCAATGGCCGCCTCCTCGCCTTCGCCGCTGGAGAGGATGGCGTCCAGCACCTGCAGGGCGCGGACCCGGTCGCGGGCGGAGATGGCATCGGTCAACTCGTAAAGCGAGCGCTGCTTGGCGGCCAGCACCATGGTTTCCACATCGCCCAAGGTGATGCGTTTCTTTTCGCCCACATAAAGCAGAAGCTTCTCCAACTCGCCGGCGAGCATCATCATGTCGCCGCCCAAAGCGTCTACCATCTCGCGGGCGGCGTCAGCTTCGATCCTGGCGCCCTGTTGCGCCGCCTGTTCGGTCAGCCAGCGCACGGCTTCATTCTCCTCCACCCGCGCCAGCTCCACGATGCCGCAATATTCGCCCAGGGTGTCGCGGATTTTCTCGTAGCGCTCTTTGTCGGTGAGCTCCATGCGGCGGACGTCGGCGGGAATGCTGATGTGGTCGGCAACAAACACCAGCAGCGCGTCGGGATTGGGATTCTTGACGTAGGCTTCGATGGCGTCAAAGTCAGCTTCGTGCGAACCCCGTCCGTACAGGTTCTTCACCCCGCGGATAAAAAACACCTGGAAGGGAGCCATGAGCGAGGGAGTGCGGGCCCGGTCCAGTATTTCGCCCAGTTGGGTCTCGCCCAGATCAAATTCGTAAAGGGCGAAGTCGCGCAGATCAGCCGGCACCAGCGCCTGCAGAACGGCTTCGCGGCATTGGCGGCGAAAAAAGCCCTCGTCGCCCACAAAAACATAAGCCGGGCGTAGCTTGCGGCTGTTGACCTCCGCGACAAAGCGCTCCGTGGGGGCGAAAGCACGCATCAGTAGTTCTCCACAATATCGCTGACCAGGGCGCGCGCAAAGTCGCGTGACAACCGCTGCAAAGCCGGCGACTCTTCCTGGAAAAATGTGGAGAGCGAACTGCTCTCCTGATATTGCTCGCGGAAGAGATAACTGGGATTGTCGTACAGCACCTTGCCTTTTTTATCGGTCAAGCTAACGTGCATGCTGACCTGCACCAGAACCGTAGCCACCCGGTTGGTGCGGGTGTCGATGGTGAGAGGTGTCACGTAAACTGCCAGCACAGCTCCCTGCAGGGTAGCGTCGGCCGAATGATCCTGCCGGTTGATGACGTGGTAATGAGTACGGGTGATGAACTCGCGCACCACGGCTGACGTCAAATCCTGTTCCACGCGGTAAACTTGCGTGCCGTTGGTAAACGCGGGAATCGCAAGGGTGCGCAGATCGGTGGGGAGCTTGTTGTCTTTTCCGGCAACGTGGTAACCGCAGCCGGCTAGCGCCAGAAAGAAGCCCAGCGCCAGCAGCGCTCCCCACCTGGGCTTCACTGGATCTTGCCTCGCGGACGGGCGGTCGCCATCTCCTCAGCAATCTCCACCGCCGTACCGGCGGTAATGCGCAGGTTGTCGGCTGCGGCCCATACCCAGAAGCCATTTTCATGGCTGGCGTCGCGGCGGCAGGTCAGCAGGATGTCACCCTGGCCGGCGGCACTGACCGTGCTCGGCGATTCTTCCCCCGCCCGGCTCACCAGCACATGCTCACCCGCCAATGCCTGCGTCATATCGCCCACCGACACCGTCTCCTCCATCTCAAAATAAATGGAAAACGCGTGTCCGTGGAAGATGGGAGCCTGCACCAGCATCAGCGCAGGCAGCAGCGCCTGCCCGGCGGTGATGCGCTGATAGTGATCAAGAACCCGTCGCTCCGCCGCTTCCAGCGGCAACGGCGCCTTCTGCCCATAGCGGGCCACCAGGTTGAAGGCCACCTGGGTATCGAAAACCTGCCGCGGCAGGTCATGGAAAGAGAGCAGGTTAACGGTCTGCTCGTGCAACTCATCCATGCCCCGGCGCCCCTGCTCCGAGGCTGGTTCGTAGAGCGTGGCGGTGGCCGAACTCAGCCGGCCTGCCTTCTGCGCCCGCAGCAGCAGCAGGGCCAGCACCACGCTGGCGGGATGAGCCACCACCACCGGCGCGGGTTCCAGGTCGGGAGAAGGAGCGCGCCCCAGTTGCCGCTCCACCCAGGGCGAACGCAGCACCGCGCCCGGCGCGTTCTCCAGGCCGAAGGAGAGGTCCACGATGGCACAGCCCGCCTGGCGGGCCATCTCCCAGTGACGGCGGGTAAAGCTCTCTTCGGAGGTGAAGAAGGCGAAATCTACGTTTTCGAAGTGTTCCGGACGTACCGCCTGGACAAAGCTCACTTCATCGCCCACCGCCTCCAGTTGGCCGAGGGATTCATCGTCGTCCAGCAACTTCACATCTCGACGCGGAAAATTGCGGTCGCTGAGCACCTCCGCCAACTCCTTACCCTTCAGCGTGGCTGCACCCACAATGGCCACACGAAAACTGCCCGCGGCGCGCGATTGGGGACGCGAGGAAGACACGGGTCTGGAATCCTGCGTCATCGCAGCTCCGTGGCCTCTTTGTATGGGGGCGGGGGATTGCCGCGGCGGTGGATGAGGTACATCAGTCTCCAAAATACACCGGAGAGCATGTAGGTCATGGCAATGAGGAAGAGCACAGGCCGGGAGAAGAACCAGATAGCGGCAAACAGCAGCCCAAAGACCACAATCAGGCGGAAAGGATGGCGCCGCCGCCAGTCAATGTCCTTGAAACTGTAGAAGCGCCAGGTGCTCACCATGAGGAAGGCGGCGCCCAGGATGAGCACCAGCCAGATCAAGGCCACCCACCATAGGGCGATGGGATCGCCGGCGGCAAAATGCACCACCGCCGCCACTACGCCCGCTCCCGCCGGAATCGGCATGCCGACAAAATATTTCTTGCCGGGGCGGCCGGGATTGGAAGGCTGCGGGTTCGCCTGAATGTTGAAGCGTGCCAGGCGGCTGGCTCCCGCCATCAGGAACACAAAGCTGCCGATGATTCCGGCCTGCATCAGGGTGCTGTGCAGTTCAGCGTGAGACATCGGTGGCAAGAGGTGAAAGCCCCACATCCAGGCCAGCAGGCCGGGCGCCACCCCAAAGGTGATCACGTCCGCCAGAGAATCCAGCTCGCGGCCAAAATCGCTGCTGGTGCGGGTCATGCGGGCAAAGAATCCGTCCAGGGCGTCGAAGATGATGGCCAGACCAATCGCCTTGGCGGCATTGTCAAAGTGCCACGGTTCCATCACGCTGGCCTGAATCACCTGCGAGATGGCGTAATAACCGGCGGCGATGTTGGCAGTGGTAAACAGCGAAGGAATCAGGTACGCGCCTCTGCGCTGCCGTTTCTCGCGAAAGGGCGCGTCCTCCTTGCGGCGCATGGGAAAAGGCGGTTCTGTCATGGCTGACCTCCGATCCGGCCCTGAGAGGCGAGGGCTGATTGCAACTCGGTCCGCTCGCCGCCCACGTAGGCCAGCACGCTCGAGCCACCCTTCACGCGGTCCCCTACCTTCACCTGCACATTGGCGGTGGCATCCAGGAGGATATCCGTCCGCGAGCCGAATTTGATCATGCCCACACGCTGGCCGCGCTCCACCGTGTCTCCAATGGACTTGGTGAACACAATGCGCCGCGCCAGCAAACCGGCAATCTGCTTGAAAACAATGGTGTGGCCTTCGCCCTCCACGGTAACGACATTCTGCTCGTTGTGCTGGGCGCTCTGCGCTCCCATGGCGTTGCGAAACTGGCCGCGCTGGTAGCGCACGTCGCGGATTACACCGGCAATGGGCGAGCGGTTCACGTGCACATCAAATACGCTGAGAAAGATGCTGATGCGCCGGCGCGGCGCACCCTCCACATCCACCGTGGAAACGTCGGTGACCTTGCCGTCGGCGGGCGAAACCACCGCTCCCGGAGTGGCTGGAATCACCCGTTCCGGATCGCGGAAGAACCAGAGGAAAAAAGCCGCCAATACCAGGGCAGGCACACCCCAGGCCGGGCTGGCCAGCCATCCCACCAGCAACCCTACCCCGAATAGGGCGAGCCCGTAGTAATACCCGTCACGAACCATGAGATATCTGATGATTATATTGGCAGTGACCCGGATTCTGCTGGGCATTCTAGCCCGAAATGGGAAGGCGGGAGTTTACTGGTGCGCAAAAAACACACCCACGCCTCCGCCTGCGAGACAGAGGCGGAGGCGCGATCAGGCAACCTGATTGGCGGTTCGATACTGCCGCTCAATCAGTTCCATCTGGTCCTTGAGCCGCAGTTTCAACTTCTTCAGACGCACTTCTTCCAGCTTTTCGTCTTCGTTGAGATATCTTTTTTGGGTGAGTACGTCGAGGCGTTGCGAGTATTGAAGGTGTTCCTGGGCCAACCTGCGGAATTCCTCATGGCTGGCCATAAGCAAGTCTCTAGGAGAAAGCATCCTGCTTGGCCTCCTATCTACATCTAGGCTCACGCTAGCACACCTGGCTTCGCGGCTTCAACCGATTTTGCAGCTCGGCTGCAAAATGGGGAGCTGCTACGGCCGGCTTCCCGGGTTGGGAAGTGCCAATCGAGGTCAAGGTCGGCAAACCATCTAGTATCAATAGTTTGGCTAAATTAAGCCAGGTCACAGCGGCAGATGACCGCATCCTCCTGGGGCTGCTGGTAATAGCGCGGGCGCACCCCCATCTCGATGAATCCACAGCTCCCATAAAACGCGCGGGCGGCGGCATTGGAGGCGCGCACCTCCAGCAGAACCGACGGGGCGTGCCCCTGCCGCGCCTCCTGCAGCAGTCTGCGCACAAGCTGAGTTCCCACTCCCTGGCGGCGGGCGGCGGGCGCGACCACGATGTTTTCCAGCTCCCACTCTGGTCCGGCGGTCTGGGCCACCAGAAAGCCCTGCAATCCACCGCTTTCCGCGATCAGGCCGAGGCGTGAGGGTGCATCCGGCTGGAAGATGGCTTCATAGTGCGCCCGCGGCCAGTGGGCGGCCGTTGGCGACTGGCGCTCCAATTGCAGCAAGAGGTCAATTTCCTCCGGCCTGGCCAAACGAATGGCAGCTGGTTCCACGAATAACATTGTAGAAGGCAGGTGAAACCTTGAAACAAGCCTGCGGTTCATCCAGCGTCCTCCTTTCGGGTAATGACTTCGCCCTTCGTTCCCCCCTTCCGTGCACCCACTCCTCGTCCCTACGCCCTAGCATGAACTCACGTCATGCCCGCAAAAATCATGCGTCTTTTTCTCTCTGCCCTATTGCTGTGCTGCGCTTCCGCATTTGCCCAGCTTGAGCCCGTGGACCTGCACCATCATAAATTCTGGGACAAGGAGAACATCGCCATCCACAGCGCCAACTTCGCCATGCAGACGGCGGACGCTTTCACCACCCGTCACGTGCTCGATGAGCACAACGGGATGGAGCGCAACCCCTGGGCGCGGCAGTTTGTAAGCCACGGCTGGGGCGGCCAGGCGGCCTATAGCTGGGGGCTGAGCGTCGGCGGCACCATCCTGACCAGCTACTTCATGCACCGTACCGGACATCACAGGATGGAACGGATTCTGCCCCTGATTGAAGTCGGCGTCACCGCGGGCACCGTGTTCGGCATGAACCTGCGCCACCGGGAAACATTGCCGCGCTAACTGAAAGCTGCGACGATGGCTCGGACCAGGCCGGGAACGGTAAATTCATGGGCCTCGATGTCCACCGGCAGACCTGATTCCCGCAACGTGTGCGAGGTCACGGAACCAATCGAGGCCAGCTTGACGCCCTGCAGAACGGAAAAATCCCCGGGCTGGATTTCCAGAAGCGTAACAAAGTTAAGCACCGTGGACGAGCTGGTGAAGGTGATCAAGTCGGGTTTTTTATCAGGGTCGCGCAACACGGATTGCAGGCGGGTGCGGGAGGCCTCCGGGGCCACCGTTTCATAAGCCTCGACCACGTTGACCACGGCGCCGGAGCGGCGCAACTCCTCAGGAATGACGTCGCGGGCGACTTTGGCCCGCACCAGCAGGATGCGCTGCTCTTTCACCTGCCCGCGCAACGCGCTCACCACCGCCTCCGCCACGTATTTCTCGGGCACCACATCCACCTGGAACTGCTGCTCTTCCAGAGCCTGCTCGGTGGCGGGGCCGATGGCGGCCACCTTGAGATGGACGAAATTGAGCACATCCAGGCCAAGGTGCTGGATGCGGCCAGCCAGCGCCTTCACCCCGTTGACGCTGGTCAGTATGAGCCAGTCATAGTTGTGGATCTCGAGCAGGGCGTCGTCGAGGGGCCGGAAGGAAGCGGGAGGCCGGATTTCTATGAACGGAATCTCCAGCACTTCCGCCCCCAGCTCGCGCAAAGGAAAAGCCAGGGCGGCGGCCTGATCGCGGGCGCGGCTCACCACGATGCGTTTGCCCTGGAGCGGCCGGGAGCGGGCGGGCGAAGCGGCGGCGGGGGTGGCTTTTTTCTTCATTAAGGCTGCTGAGGGGCGGCCACCGCGGTGCCGTAGAGTTCCAGCAGAATGGCCTCGGCGCCGCGCGCCAGCAGAGCCTTGGCCACCTTCGCCGCCAGGCTTTCCGGGTTAGTGTCGCTTTGCGCCTCGCGCAGGACCTGGGAGCCATCGGGATGGGCCACCACCGCGGTCAGGTGCAGATGCTCGCCCCGGACTTCGGCAAACGCGCCAATGGGAACCTGGCAACCACCGCCGAGATGGTGCAGAAGGGCACGCTCACAGGTGGTGGCGGAGCGGGTGGCGGCATCATCGAGAAACAGCAGGTGCTGGCGGGTATCGGCATCGCCTTTGCGGATCTCAATGCCCAAGGCTCCCTGTCCGGCGGCGGGACACATGGTTTCCGCAGGTATAAACTCGCTCGCCAGTTCGGTGCGTCCCAGACGGCGCAGTCCGGCGGCGGCCAGGATGATGCCGTCATACTCGCCCGCTTCCAGCTTGCGCAGGCGCGTGTCCACGTTGCCGCGCAGGGGATGTATTTCGAGGTCGGGACGCAGGGCTCGGAGCTGAGCCTGCCGCCGCAGGCTGCTGGTGCCCACGCGCGCGCCCTGCGGCAGCTGGGCTAAGGCATGATGTTCGCGGGAGAGGAGGACATCGCGCGGGTCTTCGCGGCGGGTGATGGCCGTCAGCTCGAAGCCGGGCGGAACCTCGGTGGGCAGGTCCTTCAAGCTGTGCACGGCCAGGTGCACTCGGCCCTCGGCCAGCGCCTCCTCAATTTCCTTGGTGAACATCCCCTTGGTGCCGACTTTGGTGAGGGCAACGTCGGCGATTTTGTCGCCGGTGGTGCGGATGATCTCGATCTCCACGTGATGACCGTTGGTCCGGAGCAGACTGGCAATATGGTTGGCCTGCCACAGGGCCAGCTGCGAGCCGCGGGAACCAATGCGCAGGGCCGCCATTCAGGAGCGCTCCCTGGTAGTGTCGGCGGAAGCAGAGCGGGCAGCGCCGGCGTACCGACGGTCCTTTTCCTGCAGGTTGAAGAGCTTACGGATGAGCTCGACCACGGTGGTGGCTTCGGGCTCGCGGGCGGCGGTTTTGAGCGCGCTGATGGGGGTGTGCATGATCTTGTTGATGATGCCGCGGGTGAGGGCCTCGACCGCCAGCTCCTGCTCCGGGGTCAGCGGCCCCAGGCGGCCGCGCACGCGGTCAATCTCCGCCTGGCGGATGGTCTCCAGATGGTCGTGCAGTGACACGATGGTGGGCACCACGTCCAGAGTCTGGAGGCGGCCCTGGAAGCGCTCCACCTCGGCCTCGACGATGGCTTCGGCGCGCTCCGCCTCCTTGCGCCGGTCGGCCACGTGGGAGCTCACCCCCGCCTGCAAATCGTCAATGTCGTAGACGAATAATCCGTCTACCTTATTGACCTCGGGGTCCACGTCGCGGGGCACGGCGATGTCAATAAAGAACATGGGCCGGTTCTTGCGCCGGGCCATGAACAGCTCGGCGTGCTCGCGGCGGAAGATGGCAAAGGGAGCGCCGGTGGAGGTGATGACAATATCGGCCCGGTCGGCAGTCTCGTAGAGCTGCTCGAAAAGCATGGCCTGGCCGCCGAACTTTTGCGCCAGCTGCTGAGCGCGCTCGTAGGTGCGGTTGGCCACGAAAATGGTGCCGGCGCCGTGGGCCATCAGGTGGCGGGCGGCGAGTTCGCTCATCTTGCCCGCGCCCACCACGTAGACCACGCGTCCTTGCAGGGAGCCAAAAATCTTTTTCGCCAGCTCCACCGCCACCGAGGCCACGGAAACCGCGGAGGAGCCGACCTCGGTTTCGCTGCGCACCTTTTTGGCCACGGCAAAGGAGCGCGAGACCAGGGCGTCGAGGTGGCTGCGGATGGCGCCCACCGCCCGCGCCGTGGCGTAGGCTTCCTTCACCTGGCCCAAGATCTGGGGCTCGCCCACCACCATGGAGTCGAGACTGGCGGCCACACGGAAAAGGTGGCGGATGGCCTCGCGCTCGCGGTACTGGTAGAGGCAATCGGCGTAGCGGGCGGGCTCCACCTGGAAGTAATCGCGCAGGAAACCGCGCAGGTCGGTGGCGGGGTCGCAGTTGGCCAGCAGCTCCACCCGGTTGCAGGTGGAGAGGATCATGGCCTCTTCCACGCCGGGGTACTCGGCCAGGCGGCGCATGGCTTCCGGCAGGTGGGATTCGGGAATAGCCAGCTGCTCGCGCACGTCCAGGGGCGCGGTGGTGTGGTTCACGCCGATAAGCACGAAGTTCATGGTGAAACGAAGCGGTGCACCACGCTGAAGAAATTTGCCGCCCAGGCCACCACCGCCGCGACAAAGGCAAAGGTGGCGAGATAGGCGGCGCGCCGGCCCCTCCAGCCCGAGTTCCAGCGGGTGTAGAGCATGAGCACGTACACCGCCCACATCAGCACCGAGAGCAGCACCTTGGGATCGCGAAAATAGACCGCGCCGTACTTGGCCTGGGCCACCACCGACCCGGCCACCAGGCCCAAGGTCATGAAGGGAAAGCCCAGGAGCAGGGAGCGGTAGCCGATCTGGTCAATGGTTTCCAGGGGCGGCAACCGGTTCAGCATGCCGCCGGGGCGCTTGGACTTGAGCGCCCGCTCTCCCACCAGGTAGAGCAGACTGGCGCAGAAGCTGAGCACCAGGGCGGCGTAGCCGGTGAAGATCATCACGATGTGGGCGATGATCCAGCCATTGCGCACGAGGGGTGTGGCGAGAATGATTTTCTGCCTGCCCATGGCGGAGACAAAGGTCAGCAGGAAAACCAGGGGGAAGACAAAAACCCCGGGCGTGGTGGTCTGGTAGCGCCAGTACACCAGCATGAAGCCGACCATAACCACGAAAGCGAGCAGGGATTCGGAATTGTGAATGGAGGCCAGCAGCAGCGTGCGTTCGGCGGCGAAGGCCTCCGCGAGCGATACAAAATGGAAGACCATGGCCAGGCCGGCGGCGTGCAAAGCGATGCGTCCCAGCAGGTCACTGCGCCGCACCAGGATGAGCAGGGCGTAGACCAAGCCGATGCCGTACAGCACCACCGCAACTCGCAGCCAGAAAAGGGGCATGAATTGAGTTTGTCTCCCGGCCCACACCTAAGCCGGGCGGGTACTTCCATTCTGCTGATTATATAGGGTGCCGGAAGAGGGGCGTCGGGGCAGCGAGGGTGGTCACAAGAGGATGTGATGGGAATCACAAGAAAGTCGGGAGTCACCCAAAGCTAAGCCCCTCGCGCCAGCCCTGCAAAGCGGGCGTGATGCGTCGGCGGGCGGAGGCGGCCGCAAAGGCAATTACTCGATTCCCAGCGCGCCCAACAGGTTCCCAATGTCGGCGGCGTCCACCGGCAGGCGGCGGCTCTCCTGACGCAGGTCGCCCATCTCATCCAGGCCCTGAAAGAAGCGCATCTTGGCGGCGGCGTACTGCTCGGAATCGCTGAGCGGGCGGCCATGCCCGGCGGCCCAGGCGCGCAGGGCTTCGCCGCGCACGAACACGCTCACGGCAAACATGGTCCTGCGGTCGGGGCTGACGTCGAAGATGTATTCCGTGGCCGGAGCCTCGGGAGCATCCACCAGGGCTTCGCGCTTACCCACAAAGTAGTACTGATAAACGTAGCCCGACTGCCCGGTGTAGGTTTTCATTCGGCGAACGGTCATACGCCCTCATCTTGTCTATGCTCGTTTTTTGCCGCTCACCAGCCGGCCAGCGGCCCGTCGAACCCTCAGGGGTATTGTCGCAAAAAAGGAGGATGTCATGGAGATCGGGACAAACGCCCAACTCGAGCAGCGGTTAGAGCGCCTGGAGAAACAGGGCCGGCGGTGGCGCGCGGCCACGCTGGTGCTGGCGATGATGGTGGGCGTGCTCTTGACCGCGGCTTTCAGCGGGCAGAGCCAGTTCGACCGCGGCTTCATCCTGCCGCCGCAGGGTCTGGACGGCATCCGCGCCCGCGCTTTCCTGCTCACCGACCGCAGCGGCAAGGTGCAGGGGGAGTGGAGCATCCAGGGCGGGCAACCGGTGCTCAAGTTCTACGCCCCCAGCGGCAAGGTGCTGTGGCTGGCGCCGCCGCGGCCGGGGTTCAAGCCGGTGAACTAATTGCAGATTGAAGAATAATGATGATTGATGATTGAAAAAATCAGCTGTCAGCCACCAGCTCTCAGCTTGCCGCGAGAGAAAAACTGCTGGCTGACGGCTGAGAGCTGAAAGCTGGTTCTTCTTCCTTCATCATTCTTCAATCGTCAATATCCCGGAGCGGCCTCGCGCAGGCGCTGGGCAGCGGTTTCCGAGCTGAGCGGGCTGAAGTACACCTCCTTGAAGGTGTAGGAGCGCGCCCGGCCGGCGACGACAGGCAGGATCTCGATGTGCCAGTGGTAATCCTCGTCAATGGTCTTCCAGTAGCCCAGGACATCGGAACGGTGGGTGGTGTTGGGCGAGGTGTGCAGCACCAGGTGGAAGTCCTCGGTAATGGAACGGATACGGATGAGGGCGCGGCGCAGCAGGGCGGCCAGATCCAGCAGCACCCCGGAGCGACTGAGGGCGAGGCGCTCAAAGGACGATTCGTGGCCGCGGGGCAAGAGCCAGGTTTCATAGGGCACGCGCGGGGCGTAGGGGCAGAGGGCGGTGTAGTCGCCGCGGATTTCGACCACCCGCAGGCCCTGCCGCTCCTCCTGGGCCAGGATGTCGCAGAAGACGCAGCGCTCCTTCTGCACGAAGTAGTCGCGTCCGGCGCGCAACTCGTAGAGCACGCGGCGGGGCACGAAGGTGGTGGCGGTGAGCTGCGAGCTGGGGTGTTCAAATTCCTGTCCGGCCACGGCGCCGTAGTCTTTGAAGATGCTGACGTACTTGAAGCGGGCGTCGCGCTTGAGGTCGTAAATGCGCTGGCCGGCGAGCAGCAGAAATTTTTCAATTTCGGCGTCGCTGGCGTTCCACAGCTGGCGGTCGTGGCGGATGTTCTCCACCAGCACCTCGTGGGCCCCCACCGAGCGCATGCGGTCGTAGATGCCGTCGCCGCGGCGCTGCGGGTCGCCCTCGATGTGATACATGGGAGAGGGGTGGACGACGGCGCGCGCCGACCAGGGGCCACCGTCGATGCTGGCCATGGTGGAGACCACCTGGGGTTGCGCCGGGGCGTCAGCACAGAAGCGGCAGAAGCTTTCCTCGCGGCGGGCGGCGTCGGGGGCGTCGCCGGTAATCACCCAGGAGCGCGTGATCGGGTCTTTGCGCAGTTCCATCTGCTTTAGAAAACACCTTGCAGCCGCAGGAGTCAAATGCGGCGGCGTAAACTCTTTTCACCGCCGAGACGCTGAGAAAAGCTTCCTTGCTAGCCTCCCGTGTCCTGTGACTGCTCAGGTTTGCCGTTTCTTAAGCGACGAAAAAGGTCTTGCTTGGCGTTGTCTGCGTCTCGGCGGTAGATTGGGTTTAAGCTGGCTTTTCCACAGACTTTGGTGCGGCGCCAAGGTAGCTCGCACCTGTTCCCAGGCACCGCGGCAGGCTATAATCCGCCCAGATTTTCCCCATGAGTGTAAGCGAGCCCTCCACCCCGCTGATGCGCCAGTACGCCGCCATCAAGAAGGAGCACCCGCAGGCCCTGCTCTTCTTCCGCCTGGGCGACTTCTACGAGCTCTTCTTCGACGACGCCAAATTGGCGGCCAAGGAACTGGAGATAACGCTTACCTCGCGCAACAAGGAAAAGGGCGTGGCCGTGCCCATGTGCGGCGTGCCCTACCACAGCGCCGACAACTACATCGCCCGCCTCATCCGCAAGGGCTTCAAGGTGGCCATCTGCGAGCAGATGGAGGATCCCCGCCTGGCCAAAACGCTGGTGCGGCGGGAGGTGACGCGGGTGATGACGCCGGGCACGGCCGCCGATGCCGCGCTGGAGTCGGAGGAAAACAACTTCCTGGCCGCGGTCGCGCGCGCCGGCGACACGGCGGGCTTTGCCGCCCTCGACCTTTCGACCGGCGAGTTCCGCGCCACCGAGTTCCGCGGGCCAGACGCCGAGCGCCGGGTGGGCGAAGAACTGGCGCAACTGCGGCCGCGCGAGGTGCTCTACGCCTCTTCCCTGCCCCTTTTCGACCGGCCCCGGGCGGAGGCGCGCGCCAGTTCCCCGCAGCCGCGCGGCCAGGGCGAAGGCGCCTGGGCGGAAACCCCGCTCGAGGACTGGGTGTTCGCCCCCGACCACGCCATACCGCTGGTGGAAAACCATTTTGGCGTGCTCTCGCTCGAGGGCTTCGGCCTGGCGGGCAAGCCGGCGGCGGCGGTGGCGGCGGGCGCCATTCTTTATTACGCGCGCTCCACCCAGCGGGGCGCGCTCGAGCACGTGGACCGCATCGGGTTCTACGAGCGGCAGAGCTCACTGGTGCTGGACGCGGTCACCGTGCGCAATCTGGAACTGGTCGAGCCGCTGTTTGCCGGCCCGGGCCAGGGGATTACGCTGTTTCGCGCCCTGGATGCCACGCTCACTCCCATGGGCAAGCGCCTGCTGCGCGCGTGGCTGCTGCGGCCCTCGCTCGAGGCTGGCGAAATCAACGCCCGGCTGGACGCGGTGGAGGCCGGGTTCAAGGACACCATGGCCCGGGAGGAGCTGCGCCGTGCGCTGGGTGGCATTCTCGATCTGGAACGCCTGCTCAGCCGGGTGACGCTCGAAACCGCCAACCCGCGCGATGTGCTGGCCCTGGGCGCCTCGCTGGCCAGGGTTCCGGGGGTGAAAAGCGCGCTGGCAGGATTGGCGGCGGGCCGGTTCCGGCAGCTGGAAGCGGCGCTCGACGATCTGGGCGAGCTGCGCCGCCGCATTGAGGAAACGGTTGTGCCTGAGCCGCCGCTCAGCTTCGCCGAGGGCGGGGTGATTCGCGCCGGGGTAGACGCGGACCTCGACCAACTGCGCAGCCTCAGCCGCTCGAGCAAGCAGTACCTGGCGCAGGTGGAGCAGCGGGAGCGCCAGCGGACGGGCATCGGCTCGCTCAAGGTCAAGTTCAATTCCGTCTTCGGCTACTACCTGGAGATCTCCAAGGCCAACCTGCATCTGGCGCCGGCGGACTACGAGCGCAAGCAGACGCTGGTGAACGCCGAGCGCTTCACCACCCCCGAGCTCAAGGAGTACGAGGCCAAGATTCTCGACGCCGAGGAGAAGCTGGTGGAAATCGAGCGGCGCATCTTCAGCCAGTTGAGAACCGCCGTGGCCGGGGAGGCCCGGCGCATCCGGCAGACGGCGCTGGCCCTGGCCGAGGTGGACGTGCTCGCTTGCTTCGCCCAGGTGGCGGCGGTCGGCCACTACTCGCGGCCCCAGTTGGACGACTCCTCCGACATCGAGATCATCGAAGGCCGCCATCCCGTGATCGAGCGGGCGGAGCTGACCTGCAGCTCGGACCGCTTCGTGCCCAACGACCTTTACCTCAATTCCAGCACCCACAACATCCTGCTGCTGACCGGGCCCAACATGGGGGGCAAGTCCACCTACCTGCGGCAGGCGGCGCTGCTGGTCATCCTGGCGCAGATGGGCTCGTTCGTGCCCGCGCGCCGGGCGCGCCTGGGCCTGGTGGACCGGGTCTTTACCCGCATCGGGGCCAGCGACAATCTGGCCCGCGGGCGCTCCACCTTTATGGTGGAGATGACCGAGACCGCCGCCATCCTCAACACCGCCACCCCGCGCTCGCTCATCCTGCTCGACGAAGTCGGGCGCGGCACCGCCACCTATGACGGCCTGGCCATCGCCTGGGCGGCTATCGAGTACCTCGACGCCCGCACCCGCGCCAAGACGCTGTTCGCCACCCACTACCACGAACTGACGGAACTGGCGGAGCGCCTCTCCGGGGTGAAGAACTACCATGTGTCGGTAAAGGAGACGGGCGGCGGGATCGCCTTTCTGCGCAAAGTGGAGCCGGGTGCGGCCGACCGCAGCTACGGCATCGAGGTGGCGAAGCTGGCGGGGCTGCCGCCGGAGGTGGTGGAGCGGGCGCGCCAGGTGCTCGAGGAGCACGAAAGCGTCCAGCGCCGCCTGACGGCTGACCTGGAGGCGGATGAAACAGAGCCGGGCTCGGTGCAGCTGACCATGTTTACCCCGCTTTCGGAGAAAATTGTCGGCCGGCTGCGGGCAGCGGACCTGGACCGGCTGACGCCGCTTGAGGCGCTGAATTTGCTGGCCGAGCTGAAGAAGCAGCTGAGTAGTTTGTAGCTGGTAGTTTGCTCACGCCGTTTCATTTTGCCATCATGCCCAGAACCACCGCCGACATTCGCGCCCAGGCCGGGCAGCTTCTGATCATGGGCTTTGCCGCGTCCGAGCCCACGGCGCATCTCCGCGAACTCGTACGGCGCCTGCAGCCGGGCGGGGTGGTGCTGTTCGCGCGCAATATCAAGGAGCCGCGCCAGACCTGGGAACTGCTGCGCGAGTGCCGCCGCCAGGTCGGCACGCCCTTGCTCCTGGGCGTGGACATGGAGGGGGGCACGGTGGACCGCTTCCGCAACCTGCTGGGGCCGGCTCCGGCAGCAGCCGCAGTCTTCGCCACGGACGACCGCAAGCTGTTTCGCCGTCACGGGCGCATCATTGGGGAAGCGGTGCGCGGCCTGGGATTCAACTTGGACTTTGCGCCCGTGCTCGACTTGGCGTTTCCCGCCTCGCGCGCGGCGCTGGGCAGCCGCGCGGTTTCGTCAGATTCCAGGCAAGTGGTCATCTACGCCCGCGAATTTCTCACCGGACTGCGCCAGGCGGGAGTGCTGGGCTGCGGCAAGCATTTTCCCGGCCTGGGGGAGGGGCGCCTGGACAGCCACCACCACCTGCCGGTGATCGAGAAGCCCTGGAAAAATTTGTGGGCCCAGGATCTGGCTCCTTACCGCACACTGCGCTCCCGTCTGCCCATGATTATGGTCTGCCACGCCGCCTACCCGGAGGTGACCGGCGAACGCACCCCCGCCTCGCTGTCCGGGAAGTGGATCAGCGAAGTTCTGCGCCAAAAAATCAGGTACCGCGGCCTGGTCCTCTCTGACGATCTCGATATGGGCGGCGTTCTGGCGGTGGCCTCCATCGAGCAGGCGGCGGTTGCGACCCTGCGCGCCGGGGCCGACATGTACCTGGTCTGCCAGAAAGAAGAAAACGTGGTGCGCGCCTACGAAGCTGTCATTCAAGAAGCGGAACGCGACCACAAATTCGCCCGGCGGCTTGCCGCCGCCAGCCGCCGGGTGCTGAGTTTCAAGAGGAAGGCGCCCCCGCTGAAGGTTTCGGCATCCCCGCCCAGGACGGAACTGGCCGAACGCCTGACGCGCGAGCTCTGGGAATTGGGCGAGCAGGTGCGGATGGAGGCCTTCGCCGCCGGGGAGCAGGCGTGATCGTCGCCGGGGTGATGAGCGGCACCTCCGCCGACGGCATCAACGTGGCCCTGGCGGAGCTCACCGGCTCGCGCCCCAGACTGAAGCTTCTGGGCCATCTGGAATTCCCCTTTCCGGCGGCGGTGCGGCAGGCCATTCTGGCAGCCATGAATGCGGAGCAGGCGCGGGTGGCCGATCTCGCCCGGCTGAATTTCCTCCTGGGACACCTCTACACGGGCGCGGTGGTGGCGGCGGCGCGCAAATTCAAAGTGAAAGTTGAGCTCATCGGCTGCCACGGGCAGACGCTTTATCACCAGGGCGAACCCCAGCCCTTCCTGGGACGCAAGCTGGCGGTGACCTGGCAGACGGGCGAGGCGGCGGTGATGGCGGAGCGCCTGGGCGCGCCCGTGGTCTCTGACTTCCGCCCCGCCGACCTGGCCGCCGGCGGCAAAGGGGCGCCGCTCGTGCCCCTCCTCGACTATCTGCTCTACCGCGATCGGCGGCGCGGCCGCATTGTGCAAAACATCGGGGGCATCGCCAACCTGACCGCCATTCCTCCCGCCGCTTCGCCCGGCCAGGTGGTGGCCTTCGACACCGGTCCCGGCAACATGGTGATCGACGCGGTGACAGAGCGCCTGTTCGGCCGGCATTTCGACCGCGACGGACGCATCGCCGGCCGCGGCCAGGTGCTCAAGAAAGCGCTGGATGAAATTCTGCGCCAGCCTTTTTTCCGCCGTCCTCCGCCCAAGACCGCGGGCCGAGAGGAATTCGGACGAGAGTTTGTGGGCGAATTTATCCGCCTTTGCGGGCGCGCGCGAAAAGAAGACGTGGTGGCCACCGCCACGGAGCTCACGGCGCGCTCCATTGCCGGCTCGATTGGCCGCTTTCTGCCGGGAACCTATGCCGAGCTGATTGTCTCTGGCGGCGGGGCGGAGAATCCCACGCTCCTGCGCATGCTGGGCGTGGAGGTTGGGCCATTGGGATTGCGGATTCGCCGCTCCGATGAATTCGGGCTGCCCGCAGCCGCCAAGGAAGCCGTGGCTTTTGCCCTGCTGGCATACCAGACCTGGCATCGCCGGCCGGGCAACATTCCTTCCGCGACCGGGGCCTCGCAGCCTGCTATTCTGGGGAAAATCTCATACGCTTAGCATAAATGCATAGGTCCTTCGTTCGCGCTCACCCCGACCCGCTCGGGTCACGCTCGCTCCGCATGACATTGGGCATGGTGGCGGCGGCCTGGCTGCTGTTGGCCGCGGGCTGCGCGCCGCGGCCCGATCCCAACACGCTGGTCATGATCATCGAGAGCAGCCCCACCAACCTCGACCCGCGGGTGGGGGTTGACGCGCAATCGGAGCGCATCGACAGCCTGCTCTTCGACTCGCTGGTCCGCCGCGATGAGCACTTCGAGCTGCGTCCCTGGCTGGCCGAGAGCTGGGAGACGCCCAATCCCACCACTTACATCTTCCACCTGCGGAAAGGAGTCCGCTTCCACGACGGGCGGCCCTTGACCGCACGCGACGTGAAGTGGACCTTCGATTCCATCCTCAGCCGCCAGATGCTCACCACCAAGACGACGGTTTACCAGTACATTGACCGCATTGAAGCGCCCGACGATTCCACCGTCGTCTTCCATCTCAAGCAGCCGCAGGCCACGCTCTTGTGGAACCTTTCCGACGGCGCCATTGGCATCGTTCCCTACGGCAGCGGCCCGGAACTGGCGCAGCATCCTATCGGCTCGGGCCCGTTTCAATTTGTTTCCGCGCAACAGGACAAGGAGGTCGTGATCGCGCGCAACGAGCACTACTGGGGCCCTGAGCCGCATGTGGAGCAGGTGCGCTTCACAGTGGTGCCGGACGCCACCACGCGGGCGCTGGAGCTGCGCAAGGGCAGCGCCGATATCGCCATCAACGCTCTCACCCCGGACACGGTGGTGGCGTTAAAAAAGGATCCCCAGCTGGAACTCAAGACCGCGCCCGGCACCATCTACGCCTACATGGCCCTGAACCTGCAAGATCCCATCCTGAAGGACGTGCGGGTGCGCCGCGCCCTGGCCTGCGCCATTGACCGCGGGCCCATGATCCAATATTTGTGGGGCGATATGGCGCGCCCCGCGGCCAGCATTCTGCCGGTGCAGAGCTGGGCCTATGAAGCCGACGTTCCGCGCTACGGCTACGATCCGGCGCGCGCCCGCCAGCTGCTGGATGATGCCGGCTACGCGCCGGTGAACGGCGTGCGCTTTCATCTGACCATGAAGACCTCGACCGAGGAGAGCACGCGCCTGCTGGCGGCGGTGCTGCAGCAGCAGCTGAGGGCGGTGGGCATCGCGCTCGACATCCGTACCTTCGAGTTCGCTACCTTCTACTCCGATGTGACCAAGGGCGCCTTCCAGCTCTACTCCCTGCGCTGGATCGGGGGCAACGAAGACCCTGACATCTTCGAGCACGTGTTCTATTGCAGCAACGTTCCTCCCCGGGGGGCCAACCGCAGCTACTACTGCAATCCTCAGGTGGACCGGCTGATTGACCAGGGCCGCCAGGAACTCGAGGAAGCCAGGCGCCGGCAGGATTACGCGCAGATCCAGCGCCTGGTGGCCGCCGATTTGCCTTATATCAATCTCTGGTACCTGGACAACGTGCTGGTGCACTCGCGCCGGGTGAAAAACCTGGAACTGAACCCTTCCGGAAACTACGAATTTTTGCGGACAGCGGAAATAGCCAAGTAATCCAAGCGAACTGCGCCCGCCCGCACAGGCGTTGTGGCCCCTGTGCCCGCCTCGTCGGGAACTGGTCCGGCCCCGTGATACCATCGAAATTTGGGTATCCAGGACGGGACTCAGCGTGCGCATTTTCTTCATTGGCGACATCTTCGGCAGGCCGGGGCGCAACGTGGTGCGCGAACAACTGGAGGCCCTGGTGGAAGAGCATGGCGTGCACCTGGTGATCGCCAACGGCGAGAACGTGGCTGGCGGTTTCGGCATCACCCCGTCGCTGGCCGAGGAACTGCTGGAACTGGGCATTGATGTGGTCACCACCGGCAACCACATCTGGGACAAGCGGGAAATCATGGAGTACTTTGAGACTGCCAACGGCACCGGACCCGCGCGCCGGGTGCTGCGTCCGGCCAACTATCCCGCCAGCCTGCCCGGAACAGGAGTATATGAAGGCCGCACCCGCGAAGGCGTGGCTTACGCGGTGATCAACCTGCAGGGCCGCGTCTTCATGACTCCCAACGACGACCCCTTTCGCGTGGCTGACCTGATCCTGCAGAAGATTCAGGCCAAGGTGGTGCTGGTGGATTTCCACGCCGAAGCCACCTCGGAAAAAATCGCTATGGGATGGTATCTCGATGGCCGGGTCACGGCCGTCATCGGCACCCATACCCATGTGCCCACGGCCGACGAACGCATCCTGCCGCAGGGCACCGCCTATCTAACCGACGTGGGCATGAGCGGTCCCTATGACAGCGTGATTGGGGTGCAGAAGGAACAGATCATCACCCGCTTTTTGAAGAATCTGCCGATGCGCTTCGAGGCGGCCACCGGCAACGTGAAGCTGTGCGCGGCTCTGATTGACTGTGACGAGACCAGCGGCCGCGCCACCGCCATCGAGCGCCTGATGGTGGAACAGGTCGGCGGCAAATAACGGGCCCCGCCGCGTGGTCCGCAGCCCGGCAAAGCGGCACATCGTGAAGGCTCCTCTCCCCCAATCCGCGCCGTTGCTGCCCCCGGCGGACGCTTATCTCTTTGACATTGACGGCACCCTGCTCAACTCGCGCGACGGCGTGCACTACAACGCCTTCCATGCCGCCGTGCGCGAAGTGTACGGCATTGATTCCAGAATTGACGGCGTGCCCGTGCACGGCAACACCGACCTCGGCATACTGCGGGCGGTGGCGCGGCGAGCGGGGCTTTCCCACGCCGAGTTTGAAAGCAAACTGCCCGCGGCCATCGAGTGCATGTGCGCTGAGGCGAGCCGCAACGCCGGCGGCATGGCTCCCCAGCTTTGTCCTTCGGTCCGCGAGCTGCTTGCCGGGCTGCACCGCGCCAACAAACTGCTGGGGGTAGTTTCCGGCAACCTGGAGCCCATCGGCTGGCTGAAGCTGGAAGCCGCCGGAGTGAAGGAATTTTTCGCCTTTGGTTCGTTCAGCGGCCAGAGAGAATTGCGGTGCGACATTTTTGCTCACGGCCTGGAAGAGGTCCGGCGGCGGCTGGGCGACGGCGCCCGGGCGTGCTTCGTGGGCGATACACCGGCTGATATCGAGGCCGCCCGCCTGGTGGGCAGCCCTATCCTGGCAGTAGCGACCGGAATCTTCACCCCCAACGATCTGCTGGCCCATGCACCGGATGCCTGCGTGGGTTGTTGCAGCGACCTGCTGCGAGCAATTGACGATTGAAGATTTCCGATTGACGATTGCGCTTGGGACCACGGGGTTAAATTTGACCCCTGAGTTTGAACGGAGCGCGCAAGACTCCGCTTTCTCACGACTGAAGAGCGCGCCCCATCGTCAACCGTTCACGACTGACTACTCGCCTTTTTCAGGTTTGAGGAGAGTCAGCGCGGGCACATTCTGCTGCCGCACCAGCTCGTCATAATTTTTCACCTCGGTGGCGACGATGGTCTTCCAATTTGCCAGTTGCTCATCCACCTGCCGGCTGAGCATGTCGAATACTTCGTAGGACTGCTGGGTTGGCGCGGAGGCGGCGCTGCCCACCACCCCGCCCAGAGCGGACAGCTGGTTGTTCAGGCGAATGGGAAAGTTGAGCACGTCCTGGCTGCTCTTGGCCCTGGTCTGGATGAGCGCCTCCTCGACCACGGTCATCTTCTTATCCAGAGCTTTGCCGGCGTCAGCGATGGTCTTCTGGCGCGGGTCGTCCTTCAGGCGTTGGTTGATGCCATTAATCTGGGCGCGCAGGTCGCGAATCTGGTTGATGGTTTCGTCGGTCGCGCTCAGCTGGTCGCGAATTTTCATCAGCAGATCAAACTGCTTCTGCAGGTCGGCCTGCGTGACTTTGAGACGCGGGTCGGGCTTGATTTCCAGTGGCGCGGTGTAGCTTTTGCCCAGCACGGTAAGCCGGACCTGATAATGCCCCGGCACGGCCACGGGACCGCGCGTGCTGCCGCCCCAAAGCGGAGCATGCGCCACCTTGGTAGCGCCTTCATAGCGCAGGTCCCAGACAAAGCGGTTCAGGCCGGCGTCGGTGGTGAGCTTGGGCGTCTTGTGCTCGCGACCGTAGGGCTCATCCGCACCCTGCTGTTCCTCTTCCTTGGGCGGGAACTTGCGGATGGCTTTGCCGGAGGCGTCCAGGATTTCCAGCGTAATCTTTGGCGCCGGCTTTTCCGGAGAAGCAGTTCCCTGTTGCTCATCATCCGTATCTGGTTTCTTCTCTTCCTTGATGGCATCTTTCAGCCAATAATCAATGACCGCGCCACCCGGCGGGTTCTTGCCTACGTTACTTTCCTCGAAGAAGGGCTGGCGGAAGATGGTATGGCCGGCAGGGGCCGGGGTGAACAGGTGCGCGTCCTGCTGGGCAACCGCGTCGCTATACTGCTCGAGCGGGGTGATGTCGTCGAGCACCCAGAAGCTGCGGCCGTGGGTGGCAACCACCAGGTCATCGTTCTTGAGCACCATATCGTTCACCGGCGCGGGCGGCAGGTTCAGTTGCAAGGGTTGCCAATTGGCGCCATCGTCGAAGGAAGCATAAATGCCTTTCTCCGTGGCAGCGAACAACAAGCTGGGATGCCGAGGGTCCACGCGCACGGCGTGCACGTAATCTTCGGCGGGAATGCCGCTCACCAGCGTGGTCCAGCTCTTGCCGAAGTTGGTGGTCTTGAAGACGTAAGGCGCGAAGTCATCCATCTTGTGCCGTTCCACCGCCATGTAGGCGGTGCCGGGGTCGCGCGGCGAAGCTTCAATCATGCTCACCGTGCCCCACTCCGGCATGGCTTTGGGGGTAACGTCCTCCCAGTGCTGGCCGCCGTCGCGGGTCAGGTGCACCAGGCCGTCGTCGCTGCCCGCCCAGATCAGGCCTTTCTGCAATGGCGATTCCACTACCGAAAAAATCGTGTCGTACACCTCTACCCCGGTGTTGTCCTTGGTAATGGCGCCGCCGGAAGACTGCTGCTTGCTCTTGTCGTTGCGGGTGAGGTCGGGGCTGATGATGTTCCAACTCATGCCGCCGTTTGTGGTCTTGAACAGGACCTCGCCGGCGAAATACATGGTTTGGGGGTCGTGGGGTGAAAAGACGATGGGCTCGGTCCACTGGAAGCGGTGCTTGAGGTCAGCCGCGGCCCAGCCAATGGGATTCACCGGCCAGGGATCCATGTTCTGCAATTCGCCGGTGCGGTGGTCGTAGCGGGTAATCTCGCCGCCATAGGAACCGGCGTACACGACCTGCGGGTCGGTGGGATCAGGCGCGATGTAGCCGCTCTCTCCGCCGCCCACGTCGTACCAATCAGGCCGGTCAATGAGGCCGTCGGTGCTGGCGCTGGCAATTCCCACCGTGCTGTTGTCCTGCTGGGCTCCATAAATGTAGTAGGGAAAGCGGTTGTCAGTGACCACGTGATAGAACTGCGCGGTGGGCTGATTGTATTCCGTACTCCAGCTCTTGCCCCCGTCCACGGAGATAGTGGCTCCGCCGTCGTTGCCGTTGATGAGGCGATTGGGGTTTTGAGGGTCAATCCACAGGCCGTGGTTATCGCCGTGGGGGGCGGGAATGCGGGCAAAGGTCTTGCCCCCATCCTGAGAGCGGTAAACGCCGGTATTGAGGATGTAAACCGTATCCTCCGATTTGGGGTCGGCGAAGATGTGCGAGTAGTACCAGGCGCGCTGGCGGAAGCGGTGGTCGTCGGTCATCAGGTGCCAGGTGTCGCCGCCGTCGTCGGAGCGGTAGATGCCGCCTTTTTTAGCCTCGATGATCGCCCACACCCGGTTGGCATCGGCACCGGAAACGGTTACGCCTATGCGGCCCAGCGGCCCCTCGGGCAAGCCGTGGCCGGTCAGCTCTTTCCAGGTGGAGCCGCCATCGCTGGAGCGGTAAAGGCCGCTGCCCGGGCCTCCGGAATCCAGGCTCCAGGGCGTGCGCTGCGCCTGCCACAGGGCGGCGAAAAGCAGATTGGGATTGCTGGGGGCAAAGGTCATATCAATGCCGCCGCTCTTTGCATCCTTGTAGAGCACCTTCTGCCAGGTCTTGCCGCCATCCAGCGTACGAAAGATGCCGCGCTCCTCGTTGTCAGCAAAGGGGTGCCCAAGAGCGGCCACAAACACTCGGTCAGGATTCTTAGGATCAACCATGATCCGGCCGATGGCATGGGTGTCAGCCAAGCCAACCAGCTTCCAGGTTTTTCCGGCGTCAATGGATTTGTACACGCCGTTGCCGCCGACGATGTTGCCGCGGATGCAAGCTTCGCCGGTGCCAGCGTAGATCACGTTGGGATCGGATTCTGAAACCGCAATGGCGCCAATAGAGGGCGACATGTCTTTGGTCTTGTCAGTCAGCGGCACCCAGTTCAGGCCACCATCCGTCGTCTTCCACACCCCGCCGGCCACGGCGCCGAAATAATAGGTATTAGGCTGGCCGACTACGCCGGAGACCGCCACCACGCGGCCGCCGCGAAATGGTCCGAGCAGGCGATATTGCAGCGCCTTCCATGGTCCTTTGCTTTCGCCCTCGGCCTGCTGGGCAGCGGCTGCGGCCGTTGTGCCTGGGGTTTCCGCCTGCTTCTCTTTGCGGGCCCGCCGCGATTTCTTTGCGCCCGGTTCGGAGGGCTGGTTGGCCGGCTGGTTCTGGGCAGGGCTTAGGGTGGTGAAAAGAGCGATAAGCAGGATAAGTGTGGTGGTTCGCAAAGCCATGCCTCCGCGCGATCGTACGGAATGAAACCGGAAATCCTATGCTTTTGAGCCTGGGAATGCAAAATGGCGGGGTCCTGTTTGTTAGCACGGCCCGCGCGCTTCGCATGCCAACAGACCACGCTTGCTTGTGGTACTACTATCGAGTCCGACCTGAAAATGAAGATCCAGGTAGATACCGTCAGCTATCGCGGCTGGGGCGAGGTGGTGCGGATTACAAACGGCACCACAGAACTGCTGGTATTGACGGCAGTAGGCCCGCGGATCCTCTATTATGGATTTGGCGGCGGTGAGAACCAGCTCCACGAATTCGACGAACACAGCGGCCTCACCGCTGACAGCCAGTACCACAGCTACGCCGGCCATCGTCTGTGGGTGTCTCCGGAAGTGGAACGCACTTACTATCCCGATAACTTTCCCGTCCAGGTGACGCCCTTAGCCGGCGGGGTAAAGTTCTCGGCGCCCGTGGAAAGCGCACCGCCTGGCACCGGACTGCAGAAAGAAATGGAGGTAGGACTGGGGAGCGAGGGCACGCACGTCACGGTCGTCCATAAGATCACAAATACCAGCGCGGTGGCGACCGAAATGGCCCCCTGGGCGCTGACGGTGATGGAAGCGGGCGGGCGGGCCATCCTGCCGTTTGCTCCCAAGCAACCCATGAGCAAGCAGCATCTGCTCCCCGAAGGCGTGATGGCGCTGTGGTCTTACACCGATCTGGCAGATACTCGCTGGAGAGTGGGGACCAGGTATCTGCAGCTGACCACGGAGGTCTCACCCCATGCCCGCTTTCGCGAGCAGATGCTCGGCATCTACAATCCCTCCGGCTGGGCGGCGTATTTCCGCAATGGCCATCTTTTCGTCAAGCGGGCGGCGGTTGAAGCCGGAAAAACTTATCCCGATTTTGGCTGCAATTTCGAAACTTACACCGAGCCCGGCTTCCTCGAACTGGAAACCCTGGGACCGTTGCGCATCCTGAAAACCGGCGAAACCGCCGAGCACACCGAGCACTGGTGGTTGTACAAGGATGTGCCCGCGGGCGAGGACGAAGCCTGGATTGACCAGGTGGTCGTACCCCTCGTGAATCGAAGCCGACTGCAACCGGAGTAGTGCGAACGGCTACAAACCGGGAATCCAGTGCTGGGCGTTGCTGCGGAAAACCTTGCGTAAAACTTCCGGCGGAAGATTCAATCCGCGAATTTGCTTTCTGTTGTAATCGAGCGTCTGGTCGGTGGCCAGGAACTTCCAGTCTCGCGCGTAGGTTGATTCCCACTCCTTCAGATCCTGGGGCACCTTCGCATCCGGCGACAGATCCAGATCGGTGCCGTAGAGAACGCGATCCTGGTACTTGATGAGAAATGCGCGCACCTGGTCGCGCGGAGCCAGCATCAGGTACTCCATTCGCGCCGCCATATCTATGGCGAAGTTGGGGTAGCGGTCAAAATCGCGCGCGATAGTGTCCAGGCTTTTTTCCATGCTCCCCAGGTGAACTCCCACCATGCGCAGGCTGGGGTTCATGGCGAGCACGTGGTCGCGCGCCTGCAGGATCTCCTGCTTGGTGGGAAAACCCGGCTTCTTGTACAGGAACCACTGTGGATTCTCCTGGTAGTAGGACCAGGAGGGGTCGGAGGGATCGGGCGGGCCCCAGGCCACGTCGGGCTCCGCCTGGTGGGCCATGAGGGTCTTGCCGTGCTGCGCAATGTCCTTGTAGATGGGCTCGAACTGCGGGTCGTCGGCAAACACGAACTTGCCGTTGTGCTTCAATTCCATGCCGATGTTTTTCCAGATCTTCACCGCGATGGCGCCCTGGGCAAAGTTTTTATTCAACTGCTGGATGGCATTGGCATCGAAGTTGGGGCTGCCGAACTTGTAGGGATCGAAAGTGGTGCACCAGGCAATATGCCCGTGGCCGGATGCAACCAGCTGCCGGGCGACGTCAACCTGGGCCGCGAGCTCCCTGCGGTAGGGCAGTGTGTCGTCCACCACCAGGATGTTCATTACCTTCAAATGCAGGCGTTCGAGCATGGCCTGGAAGGCGGGATCGGTCTTGAATACGTGAACGTGGACGTCAATGGGCCGAATGGCGGCGAAGCCTTGCAGCGCCTGCTCCGTGCTCATCTCTTTGGTGGAAGCCGGCGACGATGCGTCCAAAGGCCGAACCGGCCGGGCTAGGATCACGAAACCTGCAATCAAAATACTGAGAAAGACTGCGCGAGTTTTAGCTCTCATTGTGACTCCTGACCTGAACGTAGGGCTTGCGCTTCAAATTACAGAAGAATTGGTTTAATTCCCGTCATTTCGCAGAAATCCGCCAGGGCGCGGTAAAGCTCGGGGCCGTAGCCCAGGCAGGCGTACTCGTTGGTCCAGTGCTCGAGCAGCTGCTCCACGTCGCAGTGGACGGTGACAAAGCCGTGCGGCCAGAAAGGAATGCCGCATTCATTCAGCCGCTCCTTCACCTGCTTGCGCGGGGGCTCGAAGACAGTGGCCCGCGTGACCACCATCTGAAATTCCCCCCTCACCCTGCCCAAGCGGGCCAGAACGCCCTCGCCCACTTTGCAGATGAGCTTGACGGAAAGACCGCCGGCCTCGCCTTCTGTGGGAATGCCGTGTTCGGCGAATCCGGCCGGACCAAGCTGACTGGCCAGCGACGGGGGACAGGCGCCGTCGCCGATGATTTTGATTTCCTTCTTCGCCTTATCCAGGTGCTGCAGGTCGCCGTAGTAAACGCGCTCTTTGCTCAGCTTGGTAAGCAGATACACGGTGAGGGCGGTGTTGAAGTCGCCTAGGGTTGAGGTGCCGTGGCCATCCTCCAGCATCATGCTCTGGGCGAAGCAGGTGGCGGAATAATCGTCACCCAGGCCGGGAAACGACTGGATGGTATAAAAATCAAATTTTTCTTTTTCCACCATCTGCTTGAGCGCGAGATAGAGGCGGATCGAGCGTTCGTTCACCAGGTTTCTGTCGGGAGCCTGACCAAACAGCTTCTTCAGCCGCGGTTCCAGTCCCGCAATCTCCTTAGCGGAAATCTTTTCAGCGGTTCGTACCAGTTCGGCGGTGTCGCGGGA
>Ga0075276_10000006_pt1 | contig 65183 bp, 52 predicted proteins | sample SF_Rice_5C_80N_4_FD_69770 | JGI IMG/M metagenome (GOLD analysis project Ga0075276, IMG submission 69770) | Rice paddy soil microbial communities from Twitchell Island, California, USA - SF_Rice_5C_80N_405 | ecosystem: Environmental > Terrestrial > Soil > Paddy field/soil | place: USA: Twitchell... | reverse complement strand
GGAATGCCCGTACTTGGCAATGACGATGGCGCCCTTCACCGAAATGCCCAGGCGCTGCAGCTGGTCATAGTCCTGCGGCAAACCGTAGTTGACGAACACGAGCGGCGCGGTTACATCGCCATCAATGGAGTAGGCATTGTAGGTGGGCAGCTGTTCGCTGGTCTGGCCGGATGTGGGGTCCACGGCTACGGCAGGCTCCTGCAGCTTGGCTGTGAACCTGGTGGGCGCAATCATCTCTACCAGCCGTTCCTTAGGCGTGGGAAACAGGACATCGAAGGTTTCGATGTGCGCGTCCCAGCCGAACTCCTTGAACTTGGAAAGTATCCACTCCGCGTTGGCCTTGTCGTAGGGCGAGCCCACGTGGTGAGGCCGCGCGCTCAGGCGTTGCATGTAGTCGCGCATCAGCTGCGGGCTGGGCAGGGCGCGAAATTTCTGTTCCCATTGCCGCTGTTCGACGGAGGACGATTTCGTGAATCCCTGCAAAAGAGATTCATCCGCGCCCAGCGGCGCAGCCATGAACACCAAAAGCAGAGAGAAAAGAATCAGCCGTCGCATATCGCTCCTCGCCGGTTGGCGCCATCCCCGGGCACACTTCCGCCTTCAAGATCCCGCGTTTGCCACCTTAACTTTGCCAACCGATTTCCCCGCAGGAAGGGCGTAGAAGGTTAACCCATGCAGCCTAGAAAACAAAATCTGACTATTTTCCAGGTAGTGCTGCAGTACACCACTACCATTTTCCAAGTGGCGTATGACCGTTGGTTTCGCCCGCCCGCAGCTCGCGCACACAATACTCCTCCGCTCCACGTTGGCAGGCCTCCACTTGGTATAGCGGGAGGTCTTGCGGCCGCACCATATAATCTCCCGTGCCCAGTTGATAGGAATCCTTGTAGCCGGTGACCACAATGCCGTTGTTCTCCGCGGCGCGGACGCGGAATAACCCGGTGGACGGCTCATAGTTGGCGTAACTGTAGCAGTAATCCAGGCAGACCCGGTCCATCAGGTGCAGGAGGGGGTCGAAGCGCAAATTCTTTTTAGCGGACAGGAACACCACACGAGCGCGGGGCGGAATCTCCCGGTGCACCAGCGCCTGGACTTGATCTTCTTTGCGGTTTTCCCGGTAGTGGTCGGCATACAAAAAGCTGAAGAAAAGTGCGCTGATTGCTGCCAGGGCCACAACGTCTGCCCGGCGGACCCGCACCGGCGCCAACACTACGCAGAGCAGCACGCCCGCAGGCAGAGACATGCGGTCGGCCACATACACCAGCGCGTGGCCGTACTCGGGAAAATCAATGCGCGAAGGGATTAGCGCGACTCCGGCCGCGGTCAGAAGCAGCAGATGTGTCGGAATCTCCAGGCAAAGCCGGGCTCCAACGGCTTTTAGCATTCGCCGTAACCACACCAGCCACAGCAGCAGCAACCCCGCCATCACCGTCAAGTATTTGGGTCCGTACACAAACGCCTGATCTGCACCGGTCGCGCCAAATATCTGGAATGGCGACCAAACCGCGTGAAAGCGAGCAAAGAGAAACTGCTGGATAGCTAATACTGCGGCCAAGCTCGCCCCCAGCAGATAAAGTTGTCGCCTGGGGGAAAGGTGCCGCGCAATAACCAGGTAGGCAGCAGCTCCCGCCGCCCACACGACAGGTAACGGATGTCCGAGCCATGCCAATATCAGCAAAGGGGCAACCGCGGCTCGCCGGGCAGTCGTCCCCTTCCAGAATGCAGCCAGGAACCACAAACAAATTCCCAGCGACAAATAGAAATTGAAAAAACCGATGTGCAGGACGAAGCCGTAGGCCAGCACCCCAATGCATGGGGTCAGAAACCAGGGACGGCGGTCCGAGGCGGCGGCGATGAAGGCGAATGCGCCCCCGGCAAACACCAGGACACACAGGGAAACCGCCAGGCGTTGAGCCGCGCCGGCTCCGAAAGCTGCCAGCAGCCAGGTCAGCAGCCAATCAAACGCAACATTCGACGATTGCCGGGCGATAAAAAGACCGTGAATCGCTCCGCTGCGGACCTGCAATGCCAGCCAGGAATTGTACAGATGACTGGAAAGATCGCCGGCCTGGATTCGCTCTTGCCAGAAGCACGGCACCAGAACCAGCCCCAGAAAAAGCAAGAATCTCCATTCCGGCCACTGATGCCGGCCAGCCATCGGCTCAGGTTGATTCGCTGTCTGCTGGGAAGGAGATGCGGAGGCCACGCTCTCGGGATTATAGCGCTGTCGGGTCCTGATCCAGCAGTATCCGTTAAGGATGATGGCGGCCCGGCTACCACCTCGGGCAAGATATGGCTACATCCACGTGCCCTGGGTGCCGTATGCTGGGCGAGAGTGGCGGATTTGAACAGGTGAAGGTTCTTCGCTCCCAACCCGTGCTGCTCGCGATGGCGCTTCTGCTCGGCCTGGGCATGACCTACTATTACTACGGCCTGCTTCTCCCTCTGCGCCAGAAGGATTACCGCCTGACCAATGCCGCTGCCGGCAACTGGTCTGACCTCTACCCGCGCTGGCTGGGAGCCCGCGAACTTCTGCTGCATGGCCGCAACCCTTACAGCCCAGAGATGTCCGCTGACATCCAGCGCGGCTTCTACGGCCGCCCTCTGGATACCTCCAACCGGGGGGAGCCCTCCGACCAAGAAAGCTTTGCCTATCCCCTGTACGTCGTTTTTCTGCTCGCGCCGTCGTTGAGCTTCTCCTTTCCAACTGTGCGCCTTCTTTTCGGCATTATCCTGGTCGTCATCACCGTTGCCAGCGTTTTCTTGTGGTCGCGTGCCCTGCGGCGGCGCCTGAATGCAGGCTCGACGGTGCTCGCGCTTCTGGTCGCGATAACCAGCTATCCCGTTCTCGACGGTCTTCACCTGCAACAACTCACCCTGCTGGTGGCGGCCCTCATGGCCGCGAGCATGGCACTGCTCGCCGGCAAGCGCCTCTTTTTCGCCGGTGTACTGCTGGCGTGCGCCACCATTAAGCCGCAGCTGGTGTTCGTGCTCTTGATGGGACTGGCGGTGTGGAGCTTCAGCCGCTGGCGCGAGCGAAAAAATCTATTAGCCGGATTTGCCGTCACCCAGGCCCTGCTGCTGGCGGGAGCTGAACTGCTGTTGCCGGGCTGGCTGGGCTTTTGGCGGCAGGCCACGCAGCGTTATGTCGCCTACGTGCGACCCTCGATGCTGAACGCCATTTTAGGGGCGAGGACGGGGCTGGTGGTTGCTGGCGTTGCCGTGTGCCTGGTGCTTCTCCTGTTCTGGCGCTTCCGACAACATGAACCCGGTTCGCAGCACTTCAATTTCCTGCTGGTGTCAGCCTTGCTGGTGCCGACCCTGCTTGCGCCTAATGCGGGAGCATCCAAGTACAACCTGGTGCTGCTCATCCCCGCGGTTCTATGGCTGTTCTCTTCCGGCTTAGCGCTGCGGCCCAGAAGCGTGTTTGCCCGTTTCAGCTGGTTGCTGGCATTCAATGGACTGCTCTGGCAGTGGCTGTTGGCTTTGGCTGTGGTTTTTGCCGTGGTTATTTTGCGCCATCCCTTGCAGCATGAAGCCACGGCCCTGGCCGCGGCCCCGGAGATTGCGGTGTACCTCTTTCCGCTCACCCTGATTCCGGTGCTGTTAAGCGCGAGCTTCCACCTGGACGAGATTGCGGACCGAACCGGGCAGGCGCAGGACCAGCCGCTCCAATTGGCTTCTCACAGCCAACCCGCCGCCCTGCCCCCTCGGCTCCCGGTCCGCGATCAGCAGGCGCCCTCGCCTACTGAACAGCCTTGATGCGTATGGTGCCGTCGCCCACTACCGTCCACGCCGTGCCCAGCTGCGCGTTGACATTGGCAACCGCGTTCTGCACCGTCTGACCCGCCACCAGGTTCTGGGCAATGGCTACCCACACCTGTGCCGCCTGCTGCAAGCTTACGTTCGACGAAGGCGGCACAATCAGCGCCTGGTGCGCGGTTGTCGCATCAATTCCCCACAGCTCTTCGAAGATGGCGCCGTTATCTGCCGAAGCCACGAAAACCACCTTGGTCTTGCCCGCCAGCAAGTAAGCGTCCACCCAGTTCGTGGTCAGACCCGCCACCGAGACCAGGGTGTAGTTCGGATCGCTGGCGCTCGCGGTCTTCTCCAGGCAATCGGAGGAGAAGCACAAACCAACCGACTGCGGCCCGCCGCTGAAGTCATAGTTCAGCGCATTACCGAGGAATGCTACCGCATCATTCGGGTTGTTCAATTGCTCCAGGAAGCTGGCCACGCTCGCCTGGCCCGGCGCGTAGTAGAGGTTGTCGCCAGGCGCGGCCTGGCGCATATCGGACTCAAACTGCGTCACCGCATATTGCCCGCTCGGTTGCAGAGGCAGGAAGTGGCGCAAGAACGGCACCGGGGGCGCCTGCTGTTCCGTAATGTTGCCCGCCAGCATCGGCCAGCTGGTTACGCCTGCCTGCAGCGCCGGACCGACCGCTGCTTCCAGCGAACTATCGTTATTGGAAAAGCCTAGCCAGGTCGCGCCCGCGTAGGGCCTTAGCGGCGACATGCCCAGGGCGTCCGAAAGCACGGCGGTGTTCCCGCTCGCGTCCGCGAACTGGATTTGGTTCCTATCTGCCAAAATCGCGCCGCCGCCCGCAAGGGAGCTCACGATCTGCTCGTTACTGGTGGTAATCGGCGTCGCCACCCCGCTGTTCACGTCAAAAGCCAGGACCTGGCCAGAGAACGAGCCCTGTTGCGCGAAAACCGTTCCCTGTTCGCCCAGCACCATCGCGAAGGTAATGGAGAAATTAGAACTCCACGGCAGGGCATAGTCGGTTTTCGCCGCGTTCAGCAGGTGCGAGATGTAGGCCTGATTGCTGGAACTGGCGGTCACCTGCTTGTTCCACCCCGCCAGCAGTCCGCCCTGGCCGTCCGGCAACACCTGCCCTGGCTGGCCATGTGTCTGCGTCACCGCGTCGTTGAACTGTTCCAGACCGGTCAGAGTGCTGGCGCCGGAGGTCTGCACCTGCAGCACGCCCAGATTGTCGGAGTAGCTTAGGGTCGTGAGATTGCTGCATCCATCCAGGACCGTGCTGGTAACTTCTACTTCCAGGTATGCGTTACCGTCAGGCAATACCGCGAGCGGTCCATGATTGGGCAAGCTCTGCACCACAACTGTACCGCCGGGCTGGCATACCAGATTGTTGGACGCGCCGTAGCCGGTGTTTTGGTAGGTTTGCGAGGAGAGCGGCAGCGGGATGGAATATTTCACCTGGCCGGTCGCTCCATTCAGCACCAGCACCGCGGCGGAAGCGGTGGTGCTGCTGTTACTGGTCTGCACGGTGTAAATGTCGCCATTTGGATGCACAGCCAGTACCGAATCCAGCATGCTGGGGCTGTTGTAGGTCCAGGCTACGGCCTGCGAGCCTGCATCCACTGTAATCACCGAGTACTGCGAGTAATTGAAGCTGCCGCCATCAAATACCTGGCTGTCCAGCACCGCCAGGCCGCCATCCGGAGTTCCCGCCTGCAACTGCTGGTTATCCCACAGAAAAGCGGTGTTCGAAGTGACCGAACTGGACAGCAATGGCGTGCTCCACAACTGGTGGCCGTCGCCGGCCAAGGCACGGGCCAGAGTGCCGGTGGGCGTGCCTTCCAGAACGTACAGGTCGGGGGATCCGGGAACGCTGGGCTGGGCCGCCACGAAATTGTTGATCCAGTCGTTGTTCACGTCCAACGGCTGCACCTCCCAGCGTTCAGTGTCAACCGCCAGCGAGCCGGAGGCGCCGACTGTAATCAGCTCCTGGGCGGTCAGCTGCTGATAGGTGGCGGTCACGGTCGCCGTGCCCGGCGCCAGCGCCACCATGCTGCCGTCCGCATTCAGCTGCAGCACAGAACTGTTATCCACGGTCCAGCTGGCCGGTATGCTGCGCCCGAGGTTGTCAGTAGCGGAAACGGAACGCCGCTCGCCCACTGCCATGGTAATAAGGCTGGGTGTAATCAGAATCTGAGTCGGCGGAGGATTCAAGCCGGGCGGCGGAGGCGGAGGATCGTTGGTGGGAGGAGCGCTGAAAGTCACGATGGCGCTGGAGGAGGCGCTGTTCCCAGCCGCATCCGTCGCCATCACCTGGACTGTATTGCTTCCGTTATTGAGGGTTAAATCACAGGTGAACGTGCTACCGCTGAAGCTGGCCGCAGCTCCGTCACACAGCACGCTGGCGACACCCGAGCTCGCGTCGCTCACCGAGCCGCTCACGGCCAGCGAACTGCTGGAAACGTTGCTGCCGTTGGCGGGCGACGAAATGGACACCAGCGGAGGGGTGCTGTCTACGCTGACAAAGGCAGTCGTCTGACTGGAGTTTCCCGCTTTATCTACGGCGGTACCGTTGACCTGGCTCACGCCATCGCTTGCAACCGTAACCGGAGAGGGGCAAACCACGACGCCGGAAAGCGAATCGCTGCAGGAGAAATTAACGGTGACGGCGGTATTGTTCCATCCCGCCGAATTCGGGGCCGGCGTAGCCACCGCGGAGATGACCGGAGGGGTCAGGTCAAGGTTCAAAGTCACGCTGGTTGTGGCGCTCTGGCCCGCGCTATCCGTAGCCGTGCCGCTCACAATCTGATTGGCTCCCTGGGTATCCCAGATCACCGGGGCCGGGCAGGTCACGTCCAGGTAGGCGTCGCTGCAGGTGAAGGTGACGGTAACCGGCGTATTGTTCCAGCCGTTCGCATTAGGTTGAGGCGAAACCGACGCGGTAATGTTCGGGGGGTCGTTATCCAGACCCAAAATCTCTACGCTGATAGCCCCGCCCGGATCGGAACGCAACTCCACCGACAGCAGGTTGGAGCTCTGCAGAGTTACCGGCCTGGCAATGGCGTGGCGGTGATCATCGAAATCGCTTTCGCGCAGAACCACCACCCCATTGATCCGGATAACCGCGCTGTCCACCGGCCGCCCGCTAGCCCCGTTCACCACGTACAGCGTGTAGTGGGCATCCGGGTTCTTCACCGAAAACGGCACGCTCTGCACCCACGGTCCTCCCTTACCCCGCGCAAAAGTCTGCGGGCCGAAGGCCTTGAAGCTTGCGCCAAAGGATTGTCCCAGCAACAAGCAGAACAGAACAGCCGTCCACATAGCGACGGCATGCCGGTGGTGCGCGCGATGCAGCATCTGCAACCCTCCCAGAACGGGCCACAGCGTACGCAATCTCTCCCAGTTCGGCATCTGCCGCCAGTAATCCGCTCCGTGTGCCTTCAGTTACACTTGCGCGCGTTACCTGGGTCCGTAGTCGCAAGGCGCCTCCGGTGACTGCTGTAATCATGCTGGGACAACCTCCCAGTCCACTGGAGGTTAGACGGAATTCGAAGTGGCGCGCTGGAGCAGAGGCCGAAACCCGACAGCGCCTGAAGGTGTTTTTTGGTGGTGTAAGACTCCGAAAACAGGTTACCCGAACGGTACTTTTGTGTGTGGGCCGGGTTGCTTGCCGCCCGCGCCGCGCTCTGCCTGGTTTGTGAACTCCTTTTGCCCTACGATATGATTCCCGCTTCTATTCACCTCATATTGAGGAGGATTCATGCCTGCCAGGCGTTACTGGGTCTTTCTTGTCCTTTGCTCTACACTGCTTTTTGCCGCCGACGTGAACGACCACACAACGCCTCTTTATGGCTATTCGGCGGTCCACTCGCGCGCCGAGGAACAGTGGGAGAGCAAATTCCGCGCCATTCCCGACCCCAACATCCTGCGTGCCAACATGCAACTGCTGAGCGCCCATCCCCACAATGTAGGCTCGCCTTACGACCAGCAGAATGCGCAATGGATACTTGCCCACTACAAGCAATGGGGTTGGGACGCGCACATCGAAGCCTTCGACGTGCTCTTCCCCACTCCCAAGCAGCGCCTGGTTGAACTGATCACTCCCACCCAATTCACGGCCAAGCTGCAGGAACCGCCGGTTGCCGTTGACCCCACCTCCAATCAGCAATCCGAGCAGCTCCCCACCTACAACGCCTATTCCGGCGACGGCGACGTCACCGGCCCTCTGGTCTATGTGAATTACGGGCTGCGTGAGGATTACGAACTGCTTGACCGCATGGGAATTTCCGTAAAGGGCGCCATCGTCATAGCCCGTTATGGCCGCTCCTGGCGAGGAATCAAGCCCAAGGTGGCGTGGGAGCACGGCGCCGTCGGGTGCATCATTTACTCCGACCCGCAGCAGGACGGTTACGCCAATGGCGAGGTTTTTCCCAAAGGCGGTCTGCGTCCTCCCGAAGGGGTGCAGCGCGGCTCGGTTATGGACACCCAATACCCTGGCGACCCGCTCACTCCCGGCGTAGGCGCCGTGCCCGGAGCCAAGCGCCTGGCCATCAAGGATGCGCCAACCATTTTGAAAATTCCGGTACTGCCCATTTCTTACGCTGACGCTCAGCCGCTGTTGGCCGCCATTACCGGCAGGGTGGCGCCGAAGGAGTGGCGCGGCTCGCTGCCCATCACCTATCACATCGGTCCGGGTGACGCCAAAGCGCACCTCATCGTGAAACAGGACTGGGAGCTCAAGCTGGTCTACGACGTGATCGCGAAAATTCCCGGCTCCGCCTATCCCGATCAATGGGTGTTGCGCGGCAACCACCACGACGCCTGGGTGAATGGCGCCGAAGACCCCATCTCCGGCCAGGTGGCGGAACTGGAGGAGGCGCGTGCCCTGGGCGAACTTCTAAAGCAGGGTTGGAAGCCCAAGCGCACCATCATCTACGCTTCCTGGGATGGCGAAGAGCCCGGACTATTGGGCTCGACCGAGTGGGCCGAGGCGCACGCCGACGAACTGCGGCAGCACGCCGCGGCCTACATCAATTCCGACAGCAACGGGCGCGGCTTCTTTTATGCCTCCGGCTCGCACAGCCTGGAGCACTTTATCAACACCGTCACCCACGACATCTCGGACCCGGAAAAGGCGCCCGTGTCGGTATGGCAGAGGCGGCGCATGACGCTGGAGGAGCGGGCCAAGCCGGAAGAACGGAACGAAGTGCGCACGCGCCCGGATAACCGTATCGGCGCGTTGGGCGATGGTTCCGATTACGCCCCTTTCCTCGATCACCTGGGTATTGCTTCCGTGAACATCGGGTTTGGCGGCGAGGATGAGGGCGGCATCTACCATTCCATCTACGACGACTTCTACTGGTACACCCATTTTTCCGACGCTAACTTCGTATATGGCCGGGCGCTGGCACAAACCGCCGGAACCGCGGTGATGCGCCTGGCGGATTCGGACCTGTTGCCATACGAGTTCAGCGACATGGCGGACACGATTCATCGTTATGCCGGCGAGTTGAAGAAGCTGTTGGCCGACCGTCAGAAGGAAGCCGTGGAGCGGCAGCAGGAAATCAAAGAAGGCATGTACCAGGCGGTAAGCGATCCCAAGAACCCAATGGGACCGCCTCCGGCCCTGCCCCCGGTGCCCTACCTGAATTTCGCGCCGCTGGAGAACGCCATCGCTGCGCTCACTCGCAGCACCCAGCATTACCAGACGGCCCTGGTGGCGGCCTCGGCCGGTGGCTTGCATTTGCCTGAGGCTACCTTGGCTGACCTGAACGCCAAGCTGTTGCGCAGCGAACGTCTGCTCACCGATGCGCAGGGCCTGCACGACCGCCCCTGGTTCAAGCACCAGATCTATGCGCCAGGAGCCTACACCGGCTACGGCGTGAAAACCCTGCCGGCTATCCGCGAACCACTGGAAGAAAGGAAGTACCAGGAGGCAGATGCCGGCATTCCCGTGGTAGCCAAGGTGATCGCCGACGAGGCCGCGCTGTTGGATTCGTTGGCCACCGAAGTGGAAGCAGCGCGGCAAGGAAAAGTCGCCGGGCGATAACAAAGGGCGGCGCCGCGAACTTGGAAACTGCTACCTTCCGCGGCGGATAGCTACGCTTCTGCCTTGTTCACGCCCGAACACCACTGTTCGAAAGCGAACGATTGCGCCTTGGTCCGATTCCCTCACCCGCTTATTTTCTATCTATGTTTCAATGACTTACCGCGTTTTCCACGATTGGTACCGGGAGTGCTCTCTCCTTCACCGACTGCGAGGCAAGTATATGCAGGTTGAATACAGTTCGGTTACTTCCGGTAACAGGCCACGGATCCTGCTGGCCGATGATCAGGGCATGGTTCTGGAGGCGCTGCGCCTGCTGCTCAAACAGGAAGGCTACGAAACCGACGCGGTCACGCGCCCCAACGAAGTGCTCTCTGCTCTGCAAGCCAGGGACTATGACCTGGTACTCATGGACCTGAATTACGCCCAGGACACAACCTCGGGTCGTGAAGGCCTGGACCTGCTTACGCGCATCCGGGGAATGGAAAATGACGTCCCTTTGGTGGTAATGACGGCGTGGGGCAACATGGAACTGGCCATCGAGGCCATGCGCCGCGGCGCCCGCGACTTCATCCAGAAGCCCTGGAACAACCAGCAGGTGCTGGAGGCATTGCGCGCGCAAATCAGCGACCATCAGCGCGCGCTGCGCCAAAATGGAGAGTGGAAACGGGAGATGACAGAGGCCGGCGAGGTGCAGCGGCACTTGCTGGCGCAGCCCCTGCCGGAGCTCCCCGGCTATGAGATTTGCGCCAGTTCCCGGCCGGCGCGCACTCTGGGCGGCGATTACTTCGATGTGAGCAAGACGAGCACGGGCGACGCGGCTATTTGCGTCGCCGATGTGGCGGGCAAGGGCGCGGGCGCGGCCCTGCTGATGTCCAGCCTCCAGGCGGTTGTGCGGCCGCTGCGCGGCCAGCCTCCCGCCTCAGTCTGCGAAGAGCTCAACCGCATCTTCTGCCAGGTCGCGCCTTCCGGAAAATTCATTTCATTTTTCTATTGCCTGCTCGGCAAAGACCGTCGTCTGGTGTGCTGCAACGCCGGCCACAATCCTCCCATCCTGGTGCGCGCAGACGGCTCGGTGCTGCGTCCGCAGAGCGATGACGCCGTGCTGGGGTACTTTGAAGGCTGGCGTTACCATGAGCAGACCATCCAGCTTCGCCCCGGTGACCGTCTGCTGCTCTTCACCGATGGGATGGTGGAAGCTTTTGACCGGGAGGGTGCAGAGTTTGGAGATGAACGGCTGCTGCAACTCGCCATCAACAACCGCCAATCCAGCGCTCCCAGCCTGCACCAACTGCTAACCTCAGCGGTGCTCGAGCATGCACACGGAGGCCTGCAGGACGATGCGACGCTGGTGGTGGTAACGGTGCAATAGACGTTTCCGTCCAACCGGCCTATTGCGACGGCGCGTAAAAACCGCGCTTGGCGGAAACATGCAGCGTGGGCAGGCCCTTGGGCGGATGCAGCTTGACGGCAATCTTGTGATATTTGCCATCGCGGGGCCGGACCGTGGGCTGGTACGCGATCACGTACTCATCCCGCAGGGCGATGCCGATCTTAGTGGCCACGTCGGCCAGTTCGTTGGGATTGTCAATGGTGAAGGAGCGGCCGCCAGTGGCATCCGTGATTTCGCGCAGTAGTCCCGGTCCTTGCTGCTCTTCTGCGGTGCGCGGAAACTGATCGTACAGGCCGACGGCGAAAATTTGCACGTCCGCTTCTTCCACCAGGTTCTTCACTTCGCCTTCCGTATAGCGGCTATGGTTATCGCCGCCGTCGGAAATAATAAGCAGGGCCTTGCGCGGGTACTGCGCGTGGTCCATTTGGTGAATACCCAGATAAATGGCGTCCAGCAGGGCGGTCATGCCCTTAGCCTGCACCGTCGGCAGCCGGCTCTCGATGTCCTGCACCCGGCTGGTAAAAGACGCCACCAGCTCCGGCCCGTCGGAAAATGTGATCAGGAAAAATTCGTCCTGCGGATTGGCAGTTTCCAGAAACTGCGAAACCGCTTCCCGCGCCCGGTCAATCTTATCGCCCATGCTGCCGCTGACGTCCATGATCACGCCCACCGAGATGGGGGCGTCATCGCTGGAAAGGTTTTGGATCTGCTCTTTCTGCTTGTCCTGATAGACGGAGAAATTGCTTTTGTCCAGCCCGGTCACCAGGCGGTCCATGGGATCGGTCACCGTTACCGGCACAAGAACGAGATTCACGTTCGATTTCAGGATGGGCATGCCGGCGCGCAGTGCCGGATCAGGGAGGTGCGCAGGCTTGGGATCCATTCGCGGCTTAATGTGAACATCAGCCGTATCTTGTCCCAAAGCGGGCAGGCAACACATGAAAGTGAGTACGATCAGGGCAATTGCCAAGAACCACCAACCTGTCCGGTTCAGGCCGGCTTTTTGCAGGGACTTCGACATGGAAACCGCTTTATTCGGACTGCCTGCCGCAATGACGATAGGCCGCGTATTCTAGCGCAGACATCATAACGCGCTTTAGGAAGAACAGTTAGCGCCCGCAACCGAATTCTCCTGGATAGGATGTGCCGGCGGAAGAAATGGTTTTGTTTTTCTGGCCGAGATTTGGGACCGGGCACTGCCGGCCGCAGCCGGGAGAGATCATCTTTGAGAACTCGCCGGCAAGGTGACTGGCCGCTGATTAGCCGGCTGCAGGCTGACCGGGGGCCCGGCAGTAGCCCTGCGCAGCAATGTGAGGGCGGCTTCGGTCTTCTTCCACTGGCTGGGCTTGAGCGAGCCATTGGGCGGTTCCCCCTGAGCAAAATATTGCAAAATGTTCGCCCTGACCGCGGGGGTAAGGTGTGCGAAGTGGTCGCGATCGAGCCGCCGCGCCAGGTCGGCATAGGTCTGGTCGGTCAGCATGTATTCACCTTCCCGGGTCGGCCATCCCGTGTCGAGGTTGCGGTTGGGAATCCGCAGGTCGCCGGCGCTTACCTGCTGCACCAGCAGGTGATATTGCTGCAGAACGTGGTCCATGCTGCGGAAGTATAGGTCTTCGGTCCGCGGAGTAGGGTTGCGGTAGCCCAGAACCTTGGCCGGGCCAAAGGGCACCAGTTTGATGATGAATCCCAGAATTCTGGCGAAAATGCCTGGACGGCGATAACGCGTGCCGAACTGCCGGTTATAGTCAGCCCGCGACAGGTGATACAGGAAATTCTGCTTGGCGCGGTTGTTGTATTCGCGCTCAATCTCCGGCCGATTCGTAGCCAGCGCCACCTCGGTCATCTCCGGAACCACGGTACCCACTGAAAACCGGAAGGTCTCCAGGGTGAGATCATCAAAGCGCAGCAGGTGGTCGAGGGAGATGCCATAAGTATCCACAAAGGCGCGCTCCAGCAAATCCTCGGAGACATCGAAGCCGATGAAATCGTGGTACTGCAGCGAGGTGTAGCGGTGCTTGGCGACCTCCAGCACATCAAAGCTATATTCGGTTTGCAGGTGCGCAGTATGGTTGGTTTCGTATGGAATCCAGTCGCCAAAGCGGCGGCGAAGCTTGGGATATTCCGCCGGGACCGAAAGATTAATGGCGGGGTGGCCAAAACTGTCGGCAGCGTAGTGGCTGAGGGCGCCCAGGGCGAACGCGTATTCCTCCACGTTGCGGGCGTCGCGCAACATCCAGGCCACGAAATCGCCGGTACGGACGTAATGCAGCAGGTCCGTGAACCTCTTATTACCCAGAGGATAATAGCCGACGTCCTGGATAACGGAGCCACCATAGGCAAAGGAATGCGCCCGCTTCAACTCCTCCGGGGTGGCATTGGGAAAGCGCTTGAGCAGGGCGGGGACAATATCAGACTTCCAGGCAAGATCAATAACTTCCTCATGGGAGAGGACAGAGTAAGCCGTCAGCGGGCGAGCCGCCACCACAAGACAGCCAGCCAGCAAGAGCGTAAGAGCGCGCCTCATTCTCGTGAATCAGATGCAGATTCGGAGCTGCTGGTATAGGCAAGCTCGGCCGAGCTGCCGAAAATGAGCGGCAAGAAAACCCGAGGAGCGTGGAAACCGGGAACCCTCCCATATAGAGATACCCTCTCTACCTTCGTGCACCCTGGGCCATTCTTCCGGCGCAAAACACCCCCTATAGTGAATTGTAGGACGGCATCTTGCCGCAAATCGTATCCGCTGCGGTCCGGTTCGACGGGTCAGCGGGATGAAGACTTTTCGGCTCCTCGTTTTGTTCGGTGCGATCCTTCTTCCTGGCGGGGCTCCCAGCTTCGCCCAGGAAGAGCAATCCTCCTCACCTCTTCTCGATATGAGCCTGGAAGACCTGATGAAGGTGGAGGTGGAGTCCATCTATGCCGCCTCCCGTCATCAACAGAAGGTAACCGAGGCGCCGGCTTCCATCACTGTTATCACATCTGACGAAATCCAGAAATACGGCTACCGCTCGCTGGCGGAAGTTCTGCGCTCGGTGCGCGGCTTTTTTGTGACCTACGACCGCAATTACAACTACATCGGGGTGCGCGGATTTGACCGCCCCGGAGACTATGGCAGCCGGGTTCTGCTGCTCATTGACGGGCATCGGGTGAACGACAATGTGTTTGATTCCGCCTTCACTGGAACCGAATTTCCCCTGGACCTCGACCTGATAGATCGTATTGAGGTCATCCGCGGCCCCAATTCTTCGCTCTATGTGGCCAGTGCTTTTTTGGGGGTCATCAATGTGGTCAGCAAACACGGCCACCTGGTTGGCGCCCCGGAATTGAGCACGGAAGCCGGCAGTTTCGACTCTTACAAGGGTCGCACCAGCTATGGTGCAACGTTGAAAAACGGCCTGGAGATGCTGCTCTCCGGCTCCTACTACACCAGCCAGGGGCAGCACCGTTTGTACTTCCCTGAGTTCGACAATCCCGCCACCAACCACGGGGTTGCCGTCAACTCCGACGACGATCAATCGCAACAGCTTTTTGGAAACTTCTCATACCGTAATTTCAAGCTGCAGGCCCTGTATGGCTCGCGGGAAAAAGGCGTACCCACGGCATCCTACGAAACCAACTTTAACGACCCCAAAACCCGTACTACCGACATCCGGAGCTACCTGGACCTGCAGTACGACCGCAAACTGAGCGCCACCACCGACTTCCTGGGCCGGCTCTACTTCGACCAGTACGAATACCACGGCGTGAACGCCTGCCTCGATCCCACTTCCGGCGCCACTTACCTGAACGATGACCTGACCCGGGGAAAGTGGGCGGGAACGGAAATCTCGCTAAGCAGGAAGGTGCTGGAAAAGCATCGCTTCTCTGCCGGCGCCGAGTTTCGCCGCAATTTCTTGCAGGAAGGGGCAAACTACGACCTCTCGCCTTACCTGGTGTATTCAAAAAGCCGGAATAACTCCAGCATTGTTGCCCTGTATTCGCAGGGAGAGATCGCGCTCTCGGGCCAACTTCTGCTCAACCTAGGCCTCCATTATGACTACTACTCCACCTTCGGAGGCACACTGAACCCGCGAGCTGGCTTGCTCTACAAACCTCTCGAAGCAACCACGCTCAAGTTTCTGTATGCGCAAGCCTTCCGTCCGCCAAACGATTTCGAGTTGTATTACAGCAGTTCCACCAACCTGCCCAACCCCAGCCTGCAGCCGGAGACCGCCAGGACCATGGGCGTGGTCGTAGAGCAATATTTCGGGCGTCGTACCCATCTCACTGCAACCGGTTATTTCTATCCGCTGCGGCGACTGATCACCGAGCAAAACGACCCGGCCACTGGAAAAGGCATCTTCCAAAACAGCGGCTCTGTGAACATGCTTGGCGTGGAATTCGAGCTGGCCAGAACCTGGGCCCGAGGTGTGGAGACCGGAGTTCAATATAGCTTTCAGGACCTCAGGAACCAGCGGGACTCGGCAGCGCTCTCCAACGTCCCCAAACACCTGGGCGGGCTCAAGCTGAGCGTTCCCCTGCTGGGAAAGAAGCTGTTTGCCAGCACCGACGTAAATTATGTGAGCCGCCGCAGAACCCTGGCGGGAAACCACGTTCCCGCTTACTTCCTCCCCAACTTCACGCTGTTCAGCCAGAACCTGAAACAGCATTGGAAAATTTCGGCCAGCCTCTACAACGTCTCCAACAGCATGTACGGCGATCCTGGCGCGCCCGAGCACCGGCAGGACATTCTCTGGCAGGACGGGCGGACTTTCCGGCTGAAAGCGACCTACAGCTTTTAGGATTAAGAATGACGGCTGCAGCACGTTCGCGAGGCAAGTGGATTTGTGGCTGGCGGAGCCGAGCGCAATGCATGACGATGCCGGCCTGTGCGGCGTTGATCCTTTGCTCGGCTCTTCTGGGCGCGAGCTTGCCCGTCCAGGCCCAGATCTCCAGGACTGAGGAATATAGGCTCAAGCTTGCCTTTCTCTACAGCTTCGCCAAATTTGTCGAGTGGCCGGCGGACGCTTTTCCTGGCCCGCGGGCGCCGCTCACCATCTGCATTGTCGGCCGGGATCCCTTCGATAACGATCTGGAGCAGCAAGTGGCGGAGCGGAGTATAAACGGCCGCCCCTATACGACGCGCACACTGCGCGCCAACGACGACCTGAGCGGCTGTCACATTATTTTCTTGCCCGCCGGGAGCGACACCTCACTGCCAGCGATTCTGAAACGGGTGGGTGGTTCCAGCGCCATCACCGTGGGAGAATCCGCGAGCTTTGCCCGCCGCGGCGGCATGGTCAACTTCGTGGTGGAAGACAGCAGGCTGCGCTTCGAAGTGAACCTAGAAGCCTCGCAGCGGGCGCGCTCCCGCATCAGTTCGCGCTTGCTGTCTTTGGCCAGGATCGTCAGAGAATAAGCCGCAATAGGTCAGGTTTTCCGGCCATCCTCTGTGCTTCTGTGACGAAACAATCAGCTCTGCCTGAGCTGTCCTCCGATTTGTGTCCCGGGGCGCCCAACCGATATAGTGTCCGAAATCGAAACTTAGCTGTTCCGTGGCGCGCCCATGGCGGCCACAACGGGAGAGTGCACGTGAAGGCGTTTATCTTGGGAATTATTGTCACGCTTATAGCGATCGCCGCAGGAGTTTACTTCTATTTCGGTACCGGCAGCGTGCCGGTGGCAACCTCTGCCAAAGCCATGCCCTTTGAAACCATGCTGGCCAAAAAGGCCCTCCATGCGCGGGTTGAAAAGGAGATGCCCAAGATCGTGCCTATCGCCGCCGACGCTGCCGCCTATTCCGCCGGCGCCCAGATTTACCGCGACCATTGCGCCGTCTGTCACGGCCTTCCTAACCAGCCCAAGACCGCTATTGCCGCCGGCGAATACCCCGCGCCTCCCCAGCTTTTGCAGGGCAAAGGCGTGACTGATGATCCCCCCGGCGAAACCTACTGGAAGGCTGAAAATGGCATTCGACTGACCGGCATGCCGGGATTCGGCAAATCGCTCTCTACAACCCAGATCTGGCAAGTCAGCCTGTTACTGGCCAATGCTGATAAACTGCCGGCGAGCGTACAGCAGACGCTGGCTGCTCCGCTGCAGACGCCGCAGCCGCCTCCGCCTGCTCCTGCGCCCGCGCCCAAGCACAGAGGCCGCCGCCGCTGAGTCCTGGCGGCGCCTGCATAAGGGCTGACTGCCGATTGCCAAATACTGAGTGCTATCCAAGGAATATGTCGAAGTACCTCTACATCATCCTTCTTGCCTGCTCTTCCTGTTCGCTGGCATTCGCCCAGTCGGGGCAGTGGCTTACCTACGGCCACGACCCGCAGCGCTCCGGCGTTGCCAGCGATGAGCACGCCTTCACTCCAGACAACGTTTCGCAAATGGGACTGGTGTGGAAGACGGTTGTCCCCAACCACCCGCTAGCCATGAACGGACTAACCGCGCCGCTCGTGGTCCGCGGAGTCATGTCGCCCTCCGGCCCCAGAAATCTGGTGCTCGTAGCTGGAAGCTCGGACGAGGTCTTCGCCTTAGACGCCGATACCGGCCAACTGGTGTGGAAAATTGATGTTCCCTCCCAGGCGCCCCGCCCCCGCGATTCCGACTGGCTGTGCCCCAACGCGCTCAACGACACGCCGGTTATTGACTCCGCCAAAGGCCGGCTCTTCGTTATCACCAGCGACGGCCGCCTGCTCACCCTTGCCCTCGCTGACGGCCAGTCGCTCATGCCGCCCGCCCGCTTCGTGCCCGCTTACTCCAAAATGTGGAGCCTGAACTATTCCGGCGGCGTGCTTTACACTAGCCTTTCGCAGGATTGCAACAACGCACGCTCCGGCATCGTGGCCATGAATCCCGATTCGCCCGGCAAGCCGGTCGTATTCTTCAGCACCGCGGGCGCCTGCAGCAAATCGTTCTGCGGCGCCGGCATCTGGGGACGCGGCGGCCCGGCCGTGGACTTCGACGGTTTTGTGTACGGCGCCTCCGGCGATGCCCCCTTTGATCCTGCCGCCAACATGTTCGGCGATACCGTGCTTAAACTCTCGCCCGGCACACTGGAACTCGCCGGTTACTACACCCCGGCGGACTGGGACTATCTGACGCGCAAAGATCTCGACATGGGGACCACCACGCCAGCCATTTTCCGCTGGCGCAAGCACGTTCTGGCTGCTATCGGCGGCAAAGAGGGCGCGGTGTACCTGGTGGACACTTCTACCATGTCCGGCCCCCAGCACCGCATTGCCGACTACATTTCGCCCCGCTACACCAACCAGCAGCAGACCTTTGAGGCCAATGGCATCTGGGGCGCAATCAGTGTGTGGCGTGATTCCCAGGGAGAAACCTGGCTCTACGTGCCTTCCTGGGGCGAAACCACCCAGGCGGCGCAGTTTCCCGAGAATCACGGGCCGGTGAACATGGGCAGCGTGATGGCTTTCAAGGTTGTGGCTGCCCGCGACGGCAGCCCCGCGCTGCGGCCGGCATGGATTTCAGCCGATATCGCCGTCCCCGACCCAGTTGTCATAGCCGGCGGCGTGGCTTTCGTTCTCGGCACTGGCGAAAATCCTCTGCAGGTGCAGAACGGCGACATTACCAAGCTCCGGCATAACCGCGAAGACCTCAACATCGGACATGCCACCCTTTATGCCTTGGATGCGCACACCGGACGCCAGCTTTGGTCAAGCGCCGATACCATGACCGGCTGGACCCATTTTTCCGGCTTGGCCGTGGGCGACGGCAAGGTGTTCGCCAGTACCCATGATGGCGCGGTCTACGCTTTTGCCGTGCGACCCCCTGGCGCGCCCGCGGCTAAGACCTGGAGCTACGCTCTTCCGGTTACAGAGAGTCCGGCGAGAGCCGCTACGGCTTCCGCGGTTACTCGTGCCACCACCGCTCCCGCAGCGATGCCGCAGTGTGGCGAAGCCAACCAGGTGTTCGCTCAGCACTGTGCCCTGTGTCACGGAACCGATGGCAAAGGCATTGCCTCGCACCACACCCCCGACTTCACGGATTCTTCCTGGCAGCAGTCTCGCACCGATCGCGAACTACTCGCTGCGGTATCCAAGGGTACCGACAGCGGCATGCCTGCCTTTGGCGATCAGCTCACACCGGCACAGATTGATGCCCTCGTGCACTGCATGATTCGCGGCTTCGTTCCGCCCGCTGGACGTTAATTCCGGCTAGGCGGCGGGGGCGCGAACCTTCAAGAGGCATTGCCGGCAACGTCTCTGGTGTAAATTGAATCGCTTATGGCCTGCGCCACTGACCTTACCGGCCTCACGTTGTTCGAAGCATCCGAACTGGTTCGCAAAAAGTCGGCCTCGCCGTTGGAGCTGACGCGCGCCTGCCTGGAGCGCATAGCGCAACTCAATCCCGTCCTCAACGCCTTTATAACCCTGACCGCGGATGCGGCCCTCGACCAGGCCCGGCGCGCCGAGGCTGAAATTCAGCAGGGAGAGTGGAAGGGCCCTCTGCACGGCATTCCTATCGCTCTGAAAGATCTGGTGGACACGTCCGGTGTTCCCACCACCGCCGCCAGCAACCTCTTTCGCGAGCGCGTCCCCCGGGAAGATGCCGAGATTGTCCGCCGCCTGAAAACCGCGGGAGCGGTTCTTCTGGGTAAACTCAACCTGCACGAGTTCGCATACGGAGGCAGCGGCACCATAGGGGCCTTCCCTGCCGCCCGCAATCCCCGCAATCCCGAACTGATTACCGGCGGCTCATCTTCCGGCTCAGCCGCGGCGGTGGCGGCCGGACTCTGCTACGCCGCGATTGGCACCGATACTGCCGGCTCTATCCGCCTGCCCGCGGCTTTGTGCGGCATTGTTGGTCTCAAACCCACCTACGGCCGAGTCAGCGCCCGGGGCGTGATCCCTCTTTCCTGGTCGTACGACCATGTCGGCCCGATGGCCCGCACTGTGCGCGATGCCGCGCTCCTCCTGCAGGCTATCGCCGGCTTCGATGCCGGGGACATCGCCAGCCAGGATGTTTCCGTCCCCAACTACTACTCTGCTTGCACGAGCAAAGGCGTGTCGAAACTGCGCCTGGGAGTTCCCCGCGCAGTTTTCTACGACGATCTCCACCCTGAAATACGCGAGTGCATGGAATCCGCGCTTTCCCGCCTGGCTCCGCTCACCGCCGCGACCTTTGAAATTCAGTTCCCCACGGATGCCGACCGCACGGTTGCCAAGTGCGAGAGCTGGGCCTACCACGCCCAACATGTGGGTTCCTGGCCCGAGCGTTATCAGCCCGAAACTCTGCGGCGAATTCGCACCGGTGAGGAGGTGACCGCCGCCGCTTACATCGCAAAGCGACATGAGCTGAAGTTGATGCGCCGTCAGTGGCCGCGCATCTTTGCCGATGTGGACCTGATCGTCACCCCTACCGTTCCCCTGCCTGCTCCCAGTTTCGCCGAACTGGAGGCTCACCCCGAGCAGCTTCGGCCCACCGAACTCACCCTGCTGCGCAACACTCGCCCCTTCAACGTTCTTGGCCTGCCCGCAATTTCCGTGCCTTCTGGCACAACCACCGACGGCCGCTGCCTCGGCCTGCAGATTGCCGGAAAGCCTGGGGACGAAATCTCCGTACTCCGCCTGGCCCACGCCTTCGAGCAGCAGAAGAGTTGAATTGTGGCGCGGGCGCCCTCGCCCGCGAAAGCGCTCCCATAAAAGAGAGGTAACCAGTTAAGTCTCGACCGATGCTCGCGTCTCGCTCAGGATCAGGTCTGCGAAAACGAAACCATCGCGCGTAACTACCTCCCCGAGGGCAACTTCCAGCGGGCGCTGGAACATCGGCCCGGCATAGGCAAAGGAATGAAACTCACCCCGCTCGCCACAGGCATCAACTCCGGCCGGTAATTCCGCCAGCAAGCGCTCATCGAACTCCCGCCCGGCGAAGCTCGGGTCCAGCACTTTAGGATCAACGCAAGTCAGCTTTGCCCGCAGCCCGGCGGCAATCATCTCCCGCGCCAGTTCCGCCGTTGGCAATCCCCAGATTGGAAACAGCGGCTGCAGCCCGGTTTCAAGCATCTGCTTTTCACGGTAGGCGCGCACATCCTGCAGAAATAGGTCGCCGAAGGCCACTGCCTCGACTCCTTCTCCCACCGCCCTCTCGCAGGCAGATCGCATGGCTGCCTCATAAGCCTCATTGCTGCAGGGCCAGGGCAGCTCCACCGCCCATAGGGGAATGCCAACGGCTTCCGCCTGCAGTTCCACCAGTTCCCGCCGCACCGCGTGCATGGCCACACGGTTTGCCGCCTGATTGAAGGTGGTCAGCAATCCGGCCACTTTGAACTCGGAGCTCCGCCTCAGCACGTGCAACGCCCAGGCGCTATCCTTGCCGCTGCTCCAGGAAAGAAGAATTCGTCTCACAATGACTCAATCTCAGGCGACAGCGCCAACATCGTTTTTCGCTCTCAGCGGCACGGCTGAAGCCATACCCCGAATGCTTGCTTACGCCCCGGGATGCACAACGTGGATCAGCCAGAACGTTACGGCGGCCATCAATCCTGCGGCCGGAATGGTCAGAATCCAAGCCCACACGATGCGGCCAGCCACTCCCCAGCGTACCGCCGAAAGTCGGTTGACCGCGCCCACCCCTACAATGGCGCCGGTAATGGTATGCGTGGTGCTCACCGGTATGCCGGCCAAGGCCGTCCCAAAAAGCGTGATGGAGCCCGCCGCCTCAGCGCAGAAGCCGCCAAACGGCTTCAGCTTGGTGATCTTTTGTCCCATGGTGCGCACGATTCGCCACCCGCCGAAATACGTGCCCAGGCCCATGGCTGTATGGGCCAGCAGAATAATGGGCCAATGCCAGTGGCCCCAGTTCCCCGCCAGCTGGTCTCTGTTCATGTAGCCGGCTGCATAGAGCGCGCCCGCCACAATGCCCATGGTTTTCTGCGCGTCGTTGCCGCCATGGCCCAGGCTGTAACCCGCTGCCGAGAGCAACTGCAGCCGCCGAAACCAGCTGTCCACCTGGCGTGGCGATTTGTTCCGGAACAGCCACAGCACCGTAATCATAAAAAACAGCGCCAGCACCAGCCCCATCACCGGTGCCACCACGATAAACACCAGGGTCTTAGTCCAGCCCGAGGGAATAATGACTCCAAACAGCGCCCGGCCCACGCCCTCCTGCAGCGCTGCCTTGGTCATGGCCGCGCCCGCGTACCCGCCGATGAGCGCGTGCGAGGAGGAGGTGGGCAGCCCCCACCACCAGGTCAGCAGGTCCCACACGATCGCACCCAGCAACGCCGATAGCACCACGTATTGGGTCACGTAATCCAGGTTGATCATGCCCTTGCCGATGGTGTGGGCCACCGCCGTACCCAGAAAAAAGGCGGCTACAAAGTTGAAAAAGGCAGCCCAGAGTACCGCCAGGGTGGGGGAGAGCACGCGTGTGGACACGACCGTGGCAATGCTGTTAGCCGCATCGTGAAAGCCGTTCAGGAAGTCAAAAACGAAGGCAATGCTGACCGTGATGAGCACCAACACCAGTCCCGTGTTCACCTTGTCAGCCTCGCCATCTGGGGATCAGGGGAGTTCTGGACCATTCAGGCGCTCTTCAGCACCACCGCCTCCAGCACGTTGGCGGCATCCTCCGCTTTGTCCGTGGCCGTTTCCAGTACTTCGTAGAGTTCCTTCATTTTGATCAGGGAGATGGGATCCTTTTCCTGCTCAAACAGGCGCGCGATGGCCTTGCGGCTGACCAGGTCGGCTTCGTTCTCCAGGCGGTTGATTTCCACGCAGTGCTCGAGCACGTGCTGGTTCTTCTCCAGGTTGGACACCGCCTTGGCCAGTTCCTCGCTCTGTTGCACGATGATGCCCGCCAGTTCGGCGGCTGGGGGCGGGGGCGCGCTGATGTTGTACATCACCAGCCGCACCGCCGCCGAGTTCATGAAGTCCAGCACGTCATCCAGCGAGGAAGCCAGCCGGTGAATGTCCTCGCGGTCAAAGGGGGTGATAAACGTCTGATTCAGCTTGGTAATGATGGCGTGCGTCATGTCGTCGCCGCGGTGTTCAAGTTCCCGAAACCGTTCCACCGCCGTAGGAATTTCGTTGTGATTGCTGAGCATCCGCTGCAGCAAGCGCGCCGAGTCGGTAAGGTTCTTGGAGACCTCGGCGAACATCTCGAAGAACTTCGTTTCCTTCGGGATAAATCGCACCATGCAGGTTGTATGAGCTCCTTCACCAGGTTTGAACCGGACACGGCTACTATTCCACACGCCTGCGAGAGCGTCAATCAGGGGAATGGGCGGTGGGAAACGCTCTCCGAGGAGGGGCGCCAAAATCGGCTGCCCTCATGCTGCCGCGGCCCACTAGAAATGTTGCGGGAACACCTCTGAGACACAAGAAGTTATGTCTCTGACCCGCTCGACGGCCACATGGAAAGACAGAAGCCGGCCATGAGCGGCACAGCGGGAGTTCACGGCGCCGAGGAAGCGCTTACCACGTCTGCCAGAATCGGCCGGGCGTAGTAGCCCCTGCGCGCGTGCACATGCAGCTTCTTGCCCAGATGGCGGGCTACGATGCGGATACGGCGGAAATGTCCGTCGGGTTTGAATTCCGCCGGCCGGTAGGAAACTGCGTAACGATTCCTCAACTCATCACGGACCCTGGCAAATGCCTTGGCCACTCGCTTCTTCGACTCGGGAAAGAGGGCTCGCCCACCGCTCTGTTCCGCCAGGTTTTGCAAAGCGTCATCTCCAATCAGGTTCAAGCCGCGAGGATTGCTGCTGATGGTATAAATGGTAACCTCGTCCCACTGCGCTATCTCGGCTGCATCTTTCAGCGTGTGACTGCTGGCGTTATCATCTCCGTCGCTGATCAGCACCAGTACCCGCGCCACCGGCTGCTGGTCTCCGCTCTCCACCAGCTTCTTGCAGGCGCTGGTGATGGCGTCAAAGACCGCCGTGTCCCCCTGGTCGTCATGCAGACGCTGCAAAGCTCTGGCCACCTTCTCTGGCGCGTTGGTGAAGTCCTGCATAATGCGCAAACGGTGCGAGAAGCCACCCACAAAGACCCGGTCGTGCTGCTCATCCACCACCTGTTTCACGAACTGGCTCGCCGCCCTGGTTTCATGAAGGAAGCGGTCGCTGACCGACCCGCTGGTGTCTATAAGCAGCCCCAGCCGCAGCGGCAGGCCCTGCTCGTTGCGGAAGTCCATGATCTCCGCCGGCGGCCTCTTGTCGTCGCGCACCTGCACGTCCGCGCGCTGCAAATCCTCCACATACTTGCCTTTGCGGGTCGCCGTGAACATAACTGTGACTTCGTTCACTTGCCGCCGGAAAACCCAATTTCCACTGCTGTCCACCAGTGGAAGTTGACCGGAAGCGCCAGGGTTTAGCGCCATCTTGGCGGGAACGCTACCCGCTTCTAACTGCTGCGCTAGGGCTGGGGCTTCGGCAAGCTGGAGTAAAGCCATTCCGATTACCAGCACCATCGCCGCAAAGCAATTCTTGTCCTGCATGACTCAACAACCGAAGCGGATTTACTCAAACGCGCTTGAGAAGATGCTGCGGGACAGGTGGGTGTTGGCCCCGATTTTCGGTCTTGCCTCAGCTCTGACCTTTTCCGCCGACCCTACCCAGCCACAGAGAACTGGGCGCCGGAGATGGCAGATGCGACCTCGGTTAGCCGCGAATGTTAAACAGATCGTTGGGGATCGGCAGGTGAAAGCTATCGATTCTCCGTGGTCGTCACTGAAGTTTCTTTACCCTCTGCAGCCGCTGCGCCGCTTCCTCCAGGGTCGCGTCCTTCTTGCAGAATGCAAAACGCACCTGCCGCGCCCCCTGTGCCGCATCCCTGTAGAAGCTTGAGCCCGGCACGGCGGCAATGCCGACTTCCTTCACCAGGTAGCGGGTGAACGCCAGGTCATCGGGAAATCGGAAGTTGCCGATCTCGGTCATCATGTAATAGGCGCCTCTAGGTACATAGGCCTTGAATCCAGCCGCGCTCAGCGCCGCATGCAGCCGGTCGCGCCGCCGCCGGTATCCCTGCGCCAGCTCCTGGTAGTAGGTTTGCGGCAAGGAAAGACCGGTCGCGGCCGCTTCCTGTAACGGCGCGGGAGCGCCCACGGTAAGGAAGTCGTGTACCTTGCGGATGGCGTCGGTCAGCATCGCCGGTGCGATCGCCCAGCCCACCCGCCATCCGGTCACACCGTAAGTTTTGGAGATTCCATTGATAGTGATGGTGCGCTCGTCCATGCCATCCAGGGTCGCCATCGAAATGTGCTTCGCCCCGTCGTAGGTGATGTGCTCATAAATCTCATCCGTGATGGCCAGCGTGTTGTGCCGACGGCAAAGTTCCGCAATCAGCTCCAATTCCTCGCGCGTGAACACCTTGCCCGTGGGATTGTTGGGCGTGTTCACGATGATGGCCTTGGTGTGCCGGTTGAACGCCCGCCGCAGTTCGCCCGCGTCGAAGGTCCACTCCCCGGCAGGATCGCGGGGCGGCCGCAGGCTTACAAAACGTGGCCGCGCTCCCGAAAGAATCGCGTCCGGGCCATAGTTCTCGTAGTACGGCTCGAAGCAGATAATCTCGTCGCCGGCGTTGGTCACCGCCAGCAGCGAAGCGATCATGGCCTCGGTAGAACCGCAGCACACGGTGATGTTCCGCTCCGGGTCAACCTCCATACCCTGCCAGAGCTTAGCCTGCCGGGCAATGGCCTGGCGCAGGCTTTTCGCGCCCCAAGTGATGGCGTACTGGTTGACGTCGTTTTCAATGGCCTGCTGGGCCGCCTGTTTCAACTCCGCCGGTGCGGCAAAGTCGGGAAAACCCTGGGCCAGGTTCATGGCCCCATAAAGCTGCGCCTGGCGCGTCATCTCGCGGATTACCGATTCGGTGAAGCGCTCCGCTTTTTCGCTCACCAGCCGCTTGCCAGGGCCGGCGCTGGCCACTACCTTGGCAGAGTGCTCTTTTGTTACAACTTGCCTGGTCCTGCGGCGCGGTTGGGGAGCCACAGATTTCAATGTGGCTGCTGCCATCGCATTACTCCGTCCCGCTGGGCCTGCGGCCTGGGATTTCTTGGAACCGTTCCTCGTCATAGTAAGAACGTAGATTCTACTTGATTGCGCTTACCGATGCGCATTGCATGCTGATGCAGACCGGTAGAGACGTTGCTCGCAACGTCTCCCTTACGCTGCGTGTAAGACCGAGACGTAACAAGTTACGTCTCTACCGCGCATCATCTTCCTTTCCCGTCTGATCTTGCCCCTACTCCCCCTTGAACGCCGCGTCGAACGCTACCCCCGAGGGCGCCAGCTCCAGCCGCCGCACCAGGGCCAGCGCTTCCGGCGCGCCCTGCTCGCGGTCCATGCCGTTGTCTTCCCACTCAATGCTCAGCGGCCCGCGGTAGCCTGCGTCGTTCAAGGCACGGAACACGCGCTCAAACGGCACCCCGCCGCGCCCGGGAGAAACAAAATCCCATCCCCGGCGGTGGTCTCCGAAGAAAAGGTGCGAAGAGAGAATCCCGTTGCGCCCGTCCAGCACCCGCACCGACTCCTTCACGTGCATGTTGCAGATGCGATCGCCAAAGCGGTGCACGAACGCAACCGGGTCCACCATCTGCCAATGCAGGTGGCTGGGATCAAAATTGATGCCGAACGCCGGCCGCCGGCCTATGGCTTCCAGGGCGCGTTCTGTGGTCCAGTAGTCGTAGGCGATCTCGCCGGGATGCACCTCCAGCGCAAACTTCACTCCCACCTGGTCAAACACGTCGAGAATCGGGTTCCACCGCGCCGCAAAATCCTGGTACCCGTCTTCAATCATCGCCGGCGGCACTGGCGGAAACATAGCCAGAACATGCCAGATCTTCGACCCGGTAAAGCCGTTCACCACCTTTACTCCCAATTTCGCCGCCGCCCGCGCCGTATCCATGATGCGCTGCGCCGCCCTTTGCCGCACTCCTTCCGCCTTGCCATCGCCCCAGACTTCCGGCGGCAGAATGCCCTTGTGGCGCTCATCAATGTTCAGGTCGCATACCGCCTGCCCCACCAGGTGCGCCGATATGGCGAAGCACTTCAAATTGTGACGATGGAGAATCTCCCAACGTGACTGGCAGTAACCTGTATCGGCCAGTGCCTTGTCCACCTCGAAGTGGTCGCCCCAACAGGCCAGCTCCAGCCCGTCGAATCCCCACTTCTGCGCTTTCGCCGCCAGCTTCTCCAGCGGCAGATCCGCCCACTGTCCCGTAAATAAACAAACCGGTCTGCCCATCTGCTGTCCTCATCTTTGTTTGTGGCGCGGGCGCCCCCGCCGCAACCGATCCAACTGGGCACTAGATACTGGGTACCAGGTACTTTATTCGAAACCAATCGCTTTCATCGCCGGATATAGCTTGCGATATTCCCGATAGCGTCCCTCCATATGCCTCACCGTGGCCGGCTCCGGTTCAATGCGCGACGCAATCCGAATCACCGCCTCACAAGCCGCGTCCACCGAAGGCCACGCTCCTTCGCCAACGCCCGCCAGCAGCGCTGCCCCGTACGCTGCTCCTTCTTCCGCGGCCGCCACTTCCACGGTCCTGCCATAAATCTCTGCCTGAATCTGTCGCCACACCGTCGAGCGCGCTCCCCCTCCGCCCAGCCGGATAGACCCTACGGGCACTTTCATTTCCTCAAAAATGGTCAGAGTATCACGCAGGCTGAAGGCCACGCCTTCCAGGATGGCGCGCACCACATGGGCCCGGGTGTGGCTGGCCGTCAGCCCCGCCAGCGCCGCCCGAGCCTTGGGGTCCAAATGCGGTGTTCGCTCCCCCATCAGATAGGGCGCCCACAGCAGCCCTGCCGCTCCCGCCGGAACCTTGGCCGCCTCGCCGCACAAGCGCTCATAGGGATCGTGGCCTTCATCGGCCCCGGCGCCGAACTGGTCGCGAAACCAGCGCAGCGAAAGCCCCGCGCCCTGGGTCACACCCATAACATGCCAGCGGCCGGGAACCGCGTGGCAGAAGGTATGCACCCGGCCCTGCGGATCGAGTGCCGGCCGGTCCGTGGCCGCGAATACCACACCGGAAGTGCCGATGGTGGCGCTCACCGACCCGGGCCGAACCACGCCCAGTCCCACTGCGCCCGCGGCCTGATCGCCCGCTCCCGCCACCACCCGCGTCCCCTGCTTCAGCCCCGTAGCCTGGGCGCCCTCGGCGGAGACTACTCCCGCCACTTCCGGTGACTCAAATACCGGGGGTAATAGCCGTTCATCCACCTCCATCGCCTGCGCCACTTCCGCCGACCAGCGCCGGTGGGCCACGTCAAAGAGCAACGTGCCGGACGCGTCCGCCACATCTATGGCCCGCTCACCTGTGAGCCGCAGGCGCACATAATCTTTGGGCAGCAATACGGCGCGCACGCGCGTCCACAGCTCCGGTTCATGTTCGCGTACCCAAAGCAGCTTGGGAAGCGTGAATCCGGTGAGCGCCGGGTTGGCGGTCAGTTCGATCAGCCTCCGGGCCCCGATCTTCTCCGTGATTTCGCGGCATTGCGCCGCCGTGCGCTGGTCGCACCATAGAATTGCCGGGCGCAAAACCTCGCCCTTATCGTCCAGCAGCACTGCTCCGTGCATCTGCCCGGAAAAGCCCACCGCGCCGATGCTCTCGGCCACGATATGCCTGGCCAGCACCGCCCCTACCGCCTCCTGCGCGGCTCGCCACCAGTCCCGCGGGTCCTGCTCCGCCCACCCGGTTTGCGGCGAGGCAAAGGGCCTATGCTCCGCGCCGGCGGCAGCCACTACTTGCCCACGCTCGCTCACCACCACCGCGCGCGTCCCTCCTGTTCCCACATCAATGCCAAGGAAGTTCATCTCTGGCTCGGCTCTTCCCCTTCGGACTGGCACAATTACATGTCCGTACAAATCCCGTCAACCCGCCCGTACTGAATGACTAAACGAAAGTAGAGACGTTCCTCGCAACCTCTCCAACAAGAGACGTAACAAGTTACGTCTCTACCCAAGTCCATCTGTTCTCCGGAGGCAAAAGCGGCTGCCAACTACCGCTTCCCACAACGCTTCAATGTTAAACTATCCTTTTCGGGCCGAAGTATGACCCGCCACGGCCGAGAGTTTTGGCCGAAACTTGAAACTGGAACTTTCCCCATGTCCCGCCACTTCCATGGCACTCCGCGCCAGGAGCGCGCCCTTTCGGCGTACGTGAAGCTGCTGCGCGCCAGTGAGACCCTGCATACGGAGGCCACACGCTCCTTGGCCGGCGCCGACCTATCCTCCAGCCAGTTCGCCGTGCTCGAGGCTCTGTACCACGTCGGCCCCCTGTGCTTGAGCGATCTGGCCCGCAAAATTCTCAAAACCAGCGGCAATCTCACCATGGTGGCCAATAACCTGGAGAAGCGCGACCTGGTAGTTCGCCAGCAGTCCGCCCAGGACCGTCGCTTCATCAGCCTCGCCATCACCGAAAGGGGCCGCAAGCTCATGGCCCGCATCTTCCCGGTCCACCTGAGCCGCATCGTCGAGCTGATGGACCGCCTCAGCCCCGCCGAGCAGGAAGAACTCGGCCGCCTCTCCCGGAAACTGGGGAAGAATCAGTAAGTTGGTGGTTAGTAGTTGGCAGTTAGTGCCCCGGCTCGACTCACAAGAAAGAGTCTCCAACCACCAGCTACCCAACTACCAGCTACGGTTTCTGAAACTATTTCAATGTTAAAGCATCTATTGTTCATGAAAGGAGGCCGCCCATGATTACCCTGCGTCCTGCTGACCAGCGCGGTCAAGCCGACTACGGCTGGCTGCACACCCGTTATACCTTTTCTTTTGCCGACTACTACGACCCCGAACACACCCAGTATCGCAGCCTGCGCGTTATTAACGAGGACCACGTCGAACCCGGCCATGGTTTCGGCACCCACCCTCACCGTGACATGGAAATCATCACCTATGTGCTGGAGGGCGCGCTCGCCCACAAGGACAGCATGGGCACCGGCTCCACCATCCGTCCCGGTGAAGTACAGCGCATGAGCGCCGGCACCGGCGTACTGCACAGCGAGTTCAATGACTCGCTCTTGGAGGAGGTTCACCTGCTCCAGATCTGGATTTTGCCCGAGCGCAAAGGCATCGAGCCCAGCTACGAGCAGAAGGAATTCCCCCGCGATGCCAAGCTCAACCGCCTGCGCCTGGTGGCCTCACCCGTCGCTGAGGACGGCGCTGTCACCATTCACCAGGACGCGCGCCTCTACGCTTCCGTTCTGGAAGAAGGCAAGAGCGTGCGTCACGAACTCGGTCAGGGCCGTTATGCCTGGCTGCAGGTCGCGCGTGGCGAGGTCTCGCTGAACGGCGCCAGGTTGAAAGCCGGCGACGGCGCCGCCGTGGAACTCGAGCCAGCGCTCGAAATTACCGGCCGAGCGCCCAGTTCGGAATTTCTGCTGTTCGATCTGGCGTGACGTTCTTGGCGTCCTGCTGAGGGCCTTCAGCCCCCAAGCATCTCGCGTGCACTACCACGTTGTCCATAAGGAGAGAGAGATGTTGCGCAGACTGCTTCAGACGAACAATGATCCCGTGCTTACAGTTGTCCGCCTGGTTCTCGGCATTGTCTTCTTCGCCCACGGCTCGCAGAAAATGCTGGGCTGGTTCGGCGGCTATGGTTTTTCCGGCACCATGGGATTCTTCGAGCACAACGGCATACCCGCCGTGTTCGCCTTTCTGGCCATCGCCGCTGAATTCTTTGGCGGCATCGGACTGCTGCTCGGCTTGCTCACCCGCGTGGCCGCCTTCGGCATAACCTGCAACATGCTGGTGGCGATAGCTACGGTGCACGCCCGCAATGGCTTGTTCATGAATTGGACAGGCACACAGAAGGGCGAAGGTTTCGAGTTTCACCTGCTGGCCTTGGCCATCACCCTTTTAATCATGGCCCGGGGCGCCGGCGCCTTGTCACTCGACCGCTTGATCAGCCGTCCGGCTCCATCGGATTTCCAATCGCGGCCGCTGGCTAAGGCTGGGGAGTCTCGCACGAAAAGCATGTAGAGACGTTGCTCGCAACGTCTCTACTGCCGCCTATACGCGCCGCTGTCCTCGCTGCCGACTCCCGACAACTGACTCCCTGCTACGGCCTTACTTCTACTTCCACTTTCACTTCCGGGGTCGCAACTGCGACCGTGCCATAGAGCGGTCAACGCTGCTTGAAAGCCCCAATCAGGCGCTCCCCTTCCTGCTGGCTTACTCCTTCCAGTTTGAACTTCACCTGCACGGAGTTGAGCAGGCTCACGTCCGGCCGCACCGGACGCGAGCGGTCCTGCGTGCTGGTTATCGCCACCGCCGCCTTCTTCAGCGGCAGCTTTTCCCCCTTGGCAATCACCTGCACCAGTTCCACGCCGCACGCCGCCACCGCCGCCAAAAATACTTCCACCGGCGTGATCTCCTCGCCCGGACACCCATTCTGCTCCGGTCCATCCACCACTATGTGATGGTTGCGGGCGCTGCACAGCACCCGCCCGAAAGTGTCCGTCGAAGACGCACTCACAGCGTACCGCCGTACCTCGGCCATGCACCCTCCTTTTCGCGTGTGGGAACAGCCGCCCTCGGCTGTCCGGGCGAGCGAAGCTCGCCTTATCATTCTTAGTCTGCCGTGTGTGCCGCCGTCTCGCGCGCTGGCATCTCGCTGAGCTCCGCTTTGCCACCGCCGCGTGTGGTCAGGCTCTTCACAATCACATACAGCACAGGAATGAAGAACAGATTGAGAATGGTGGACACCACCATGCCGCCTACCACCGTGGTTCCCACGGAATGGCGGCTGGCTTGCCCAGCTCCGGAAGCGAACACCAACGGCAGCACGCCCAGAATAAAAGCGAATGATGTCATCAGGATGGGCCGCAGACGGATCCTTGCCGCCTCCACCGCGGCTTCCGAAATACTCAACCCGCGCCGGCGCAGCTGTTCCGCAAACTCCACAATTAGGATGCCGTTCTTGCTGGCCAGCCCGATCAGCATCACCAGTCCGATCTGGCAGTACACGTCGTCCAGCAGCCCCCGCATCCCTTGCGCTCCCAGCGCTCCCAGCAGCGCCATGGGCACGCCCAGCAGGATGATGAAGGGCAGCGTAAAACTCTCGTACTGTGCTGCCAGCGTCAAATAAACGAACAGCAGCCCCAGCCCGAACAGGCGGATGGACTGACCGCCCGATTTGATCTCCTCCAGCGAAAGTCCTGTCCACGAGTAGCCCATGCCCAGCGGCAGCACCTTCTTCGCCAGCTCCTCCATGGCAGTGATGGCTTCACCCGAGCTGTATCCCGGCGCCGGCGAGCCATCAATTTCCGCCGAGCGGAAGAGGTTGTAGTGGCTGATGATCTGCGGCGCCGTGGTTTCCTTCACCCTCACCAGGTTTTCCAGCGGCATCATCGCGCCCTTATCGGAGCGCACGTAGAACTCTCGGATGTCGCGTGGCTGCGAGCGGAACTGCTTGTCAGCCTGCACGTAAACCCGGTAACTGCGGTTGTTGAAATCGAAGTCGTTGACGTACGCCGATCCCATATACACCTGCAGCGCGTCGCTGATCTGGCTCAGCGGCACATCCAGGCTCTTGGCCTTCTCGCGGTCGATATTGACCACGAACTGCGGGTCATTGGCCGTGAACGAGCTGAACAGTCCGCTCAGGTCCTTGCGTGCGTTTCCCTCGCGCACCATCCTTTCCGTCGCGTCGTAAAGCGCATTGGGCGTGGTCCCGCCCTCGTCCTGCACTTCGAACTGGAAGCCGCCGAAAGTGCTCAGGCCCTCAATGGGCGGCGGCGAGAACGGCACCACCATGGCCCCGGAGATGGCGCTCAGCGGCCCGCGCAGGCTGCCGATGATCGCGTCCGCCGACTGCTCTTTTCCCTTGCGCTCGCCAATCGGCGCCAGGTTGATAAACAGGATGCCGCGGTTCGGGCTGGCTCCCGCAAAGCTGAAGCCGGCTACGCTGAACACACCTTGGATGTTCTTATTGCGGGCCAGCACCTGTTCCACCTGGGTCATGATCTTGGAGGTGTAGTTCAGCGACGCGCCCTCCGGCGATTGCACCGTCACCATGAAGTAGCCCTGGTCCTCATCGGGCACAAATCCCGTGGGCACCTTTTTGAACACCCAGTACGTCAGTCCCAGGCCGACAAAGAACACCACCAGCAGCGCCCAGCGGAAGCGTAGCGCCCGCCGCGCCGAATGGCGGTAGGCGTTCGTCACTCCGTGAATCGCCGTCTCCACCCCCGAGAAGAAACGTCCTTTCCTGGTCTCACCGCGCAGAATTAACGCCGACAGCGCCGGAGTGAAGGTCAGCGAGTTGAACGCGGAGATAACGATGGAGAAGGCAATGGTCAGCGAAAACTGCTTGTAGAGCAGGCCAGTGGTGCCGGGAAAGAACGCTACCGGCACGAACACCGAGACCAGCACCAGCGAAGTGGCGATAACCGCCCCCGTCACCTCGCCCATGGCTTCCGACGCGGCCACATGCGAGTTGATGTGCTCCTCACCCATGTGCCGCTTGACGTTCTCAATGACCACAATGGCGTCGTCCACCACCAGTCCGGTCGCCAGGGTGATGCCGAACAGCGTCAGCGTGTTGATGGAGAATCCCAGTAGCTTGATAAAGGCAAACGTCCCCACCAGCGACACCGGAATGGTCACCGCCGGTATCAGCGTGCTGCGCCAGTCCTGCAGGAAAAAGAACATCACCAGCACTACCAGCGCGATGGCCAGCAGCAGCGTGTAGAGCACTTCGCGTATGGATTCGCCCACCACCGTGGTGGTGTCGAAAGCAATGGCATATTTCAGCCCAGGAGGAAACAATTTCGAGAGCCGCGCCAGTTCCTCGCGGGCTGCCCGGTCCACGTCAATGGCGTTGGCCGTGGGCAATTGCATGACGCCAATTCCAATGGACTGATATCCGTTATAGGCCAGGTTGCTGTTGTAGGCTTCCGCTCCCAGCTCCGCGCGCCCCACATCGCGCAGCCGGATAAGGCTGCCATCGCTGCCGGTCTTGAGAATGATATTGTTGAACTCGGAGACCTCGCTTAGCCGCCCCACCGCCCGCACGCTAATCTGGTAGATCTGGTTGGGAGGCGCCGGCTGTGCTCCCACCTGGCCGGCGGCAATCTCCACGTTCTGCTCGCGCAGCGCATTCACCACGTCGCTGGCGGTCAGCCCGCGGGCCGCCAGTCGCACGGGGTCCAGCCACAAGCGCATGGAGTACTTGCGCTCGCCGAAGATCATCACGTCGCCAACACCGGGAATTCGCTTCAGCGCGTCTTTGACGTAAACGTCAATGTAGTTGCTGATGAACTCATTGCTGTACTGGTTGTGGTCGGAGTAGAAACCCGCAGCCATCACGAAGGCGCTGGAATTTTTGGTGATGGTGATGCCGCTGGTGTTGACCTCCGTGGGCAGCCGGCCAGTCACCGTCGAAATGCGGTTCTGCACGTCCACCGCCGCCACGTCCAGGTTGCGCGACAGGTCAAAGGTGACGGTAATCTGGCTCACCCCGTCATTGGTGCTGGCCGAGGTTATGTAGCGCATGCCCTCCACCCCGTTGATGGCCTGCTCCAGCGGTGTGGTCACCGCCGATTCCACCGTCTGCGCGTTGGCTCCCGTGTACACGCTGGTCACGCTGACCTGCGGTGGCGCCAGTTGCGGGTATTGTGCGATGGGAAGCAGCGGAATGCACACCGCGCCCGCTATCACGATGAACAGCGAGCACACTGTGGCAAATACCGGCCGCCTGATGAAGAAATCTACAAACACGCCCCTCGCCCCTCCCGTCGACCGGCAGCTATCGCGATCGTCCGTGAACCTATTTCACCACCGAGACAGGCGCTCCATCCGCCAGGTTTTGCGTTCCCGAAACAATCACCGGGTCGCCGGGCTTGATTCCGCCCAGCACGGTATAGCTGCTGTCGTTGATCTCGCCCACCTGCACCGGCGTCTGCCGCGCCACCGTTCCCTTCGGCCCCTGCTCGGCCACGAACGCGAAGTACTGCCCGCTGATGCGCGCCACCGCCGTCACCGGGATCATCAATCCCGGATGCGAGCTCCACACCACCCGCGCCCGCACGAACTGCGCCGATCGAATCTCCCGCCGCGGGTTGCTGATCAGCGCCTTCACCAGCACCGACTGCATGCCCCTATCCACCTGCGGCGATATGAAGGTGATGCGCGAGTGCGCCAGCACGCTTCCGGCATCGCTCACAATCTCCACCGGCAGCCCCAGCCGCAGCCCCGTCGCCCGCTCCAGCGGTACCTGGATATATGCCTCCAGATCAGTATTGCGGTCCATTGTGGTCAGCACGGTGGAGCTCGTCACCCGGTCGCCCACATGCACCGGAATGTCGCCCACAATGCCGGCGCTCGGGGCCACCACTTCGTAATACTGCAGCTGCACTTGCTGTTCATTGACTTGCGCGTTCAGCGAGGCCAGGTCCGCCTGCGCTGCGTCGTAGCCGGTTTGTGCCTGGTCCAGGTCTTGCTTGCTGACCACGCCCGCGGCATACAGCTTTTTGGTTCGCTCCAGCTGCGTGCGGGCCCACTCCAGATTGGCCTGCTTCTGCCGCGCTGTGGCTTCCGAACTGTTCACCGTCGCCCGCTGCTTTAGCGGGTCAATCTCCAGCAACGGCGCGCCTTCCCTCACACTCTCGCCCGAGCGCACAAAAATCTTGGTGATCTGCCCCTCCACCTGCGGCTGGATGGTGGCCGAGTTGCGCGACTTGATGGTGGCCACGTACTCGCTGGTGTCCTGCACCGTGCTCAGCTCCGCCGGCATGACTTTCACTTGCGCCGGCGGGGGCGCCTGCATGGAGGCCGATACGTCGTTCCCACTGCAGCCCGCCAGCATCAGTACAGCCACTGCAGCCAGCACCGCTGCGACCCAACCGGCCGACGTCAGCTTGCCTCCACTGCCGCTTTTCATTCGCTCCCGCATACTTCGTCCTATTGTCCTGAATCCGCCACCCAATGGGCACCGGCAGAACCCCGTGTTAGCCTACAGTGTCTCAGAAACCCGCCGGAAAGAAAATTGTGCAGCCCGGAAATTGCTGATTAGCCTGCCCACTTTGGTGCGCTAAAGACGAGACTGGCCCGCATGCTGCCTCCATAACTTTCCTGCTGTACCTGCGTCAAGCTCTGGGCAATTGCGCTAAGCTTGTCTGCCCGCCATGGCCGCCTCTGCCCAACCCGCTTTCGAAGCGGCGCTCGTCTCCAAACTCACCCGCCGCCTGGTTCCCTTTCTTTTCCTGCTCTACATTGTTGCCTACCTTGATCGCATCAACGTGGGTTTCGCCGCCCTGCAGATGCAGGGACAACTCCACTTGAGCGATGAAGTCTATGGCTGGGGCGCGGGACTGTTTTTCGCCGGCTACTTTGTCTTCCAGTTGCCCAGCAACCTGCTGCTGGAGCGCGTGGGCGCGCGCCGTTGGCTGTCCGCCTTGATGGTGGTGTGGGGCGCGGTCTCCACTTCCATGATCTTCGTGCGCACTCCTCACGGCTTTTACGCTCTCCGCTTTTTGCTGGGAGTGGCCGAAGCCGGCTTCTTCCCCGGCGTTATTCTCTATCTGAAAAACTGGTTCCCCGCCGATGCGCGTGCCCGCACCGTGGCCTGGTTCATGACCGCCGCTCCCCTCTCCGGAGTGGTGGGCGGCCCCATCTCCGGCGCCCTGCTCGGCCTGCATCACGCCGGACTGGCGGGCTGGCAATGGATGTTCATCATGGAGGGCATACCCGCCATGCTATTAGGGGGCCTGGCCGCCTGCTACCTCACAGACCGTCCCCAGCACGCGGTCTGGCTCTCCGATGAACAACGTGACTGGCTGCTCGCCACCTTGCGCCAGGAAAGCCAGGAAACGGCCGCCATTTCCCGCACCAATGTTTGGGCCGCGTTCACTCATCCCGGCATCTGGCTGCTGGTGCTGGTTTATTTCGGACTGGATACGGTCTCTTACGGGATCAGCTTGTGGTTGCCCAACCTGATTCGCAGCCTCTCCGGGGTGAGCGATTTCGTGATTGGACTGCTCTCTACCATTCCCTATATCGCGGCCGCCATCTCCATGGTGCTGGTCGGCATGCACTCCGACCGTTCCGGAGAACGGCGCTGGCATACCGCCCTCCCCGCCTTTGTCGGGACCGCTGGGCTCCTCCTTGCCGCGCAATCTACTTCCGTTGTCCCCATGATTGCCGGCATTACCGTGGCCCTGCTGGGCGTGTTCTCCATGCTTGGCCCCTTCTGGACCATGCCCACCAGCCTGCTTACCGGCACCGCCGCGGCGGCCGCCATCGCCCTTATCAATTCTGTGGGCAACCTGGGCGGATTTTTTGGTCCCTACATCATCGGCCTTATCCGCACCCATACCGGCAGCTTCAAGAACGGCCTGCTGGTAGTGGCCGCCACGCTGGCTCTTGGCGGCGCTATTGCCCTGCTTGTCCGTGGGCGCGCCCACGCTCCGGTCCGGGGCCGCGCCACAGACACCTTGTGAACCCGCTCACAGCAGCGCCCAGGCGTTCGACAGTGCGTACTCTTTGGAGCGCGGGCGCTCTCGTCCGCCATCTTACGATGTAGTATGATTTAATTGAGAAGGGCAGGAGCGGCGCCATGAAGTTCCGCATTGCGATCTGGGCGATAGCAGGCTTTCTGGTAGCGGCCGGTTGGGCCTTTTATGCCGCAGCAACTTTTCCTGATTTGATACAGGCCAAACCATTGGTGTGGAATCTCGCCCTGCTGACTCAACCTCTTGCGTTCGCCAGTATGCACTTCAACTTTCCAGCTTCGATCTATTGGGTTCTTATTACCAATGCAGCCAGCTATGCCTTGTTGGGTCTGATCGTAGAGAGCCTCCGCCGGCAACTGCTTCACGCCAGGTAGCGAGGCACGGCCACCACTTGTACGTCTCTGGTAGCACCCGTTCCGCTCTTGCCGTCTCCTGCCCCTTGCGGCTACGGCTCAACGTCCCGCCGGAATGGCCATATCCATGAAGCGCGTCACATCCTGCTTCATTTTGGCGAGTGACTGCTCATTCACGTAAGCCATGTGTCCCGAGTCGTAGGTCTCCACCGAAATATTCTTGCGGAAGTTGGCCGGCAGGCCGAGATGGTCAATCACGTAGTTGGCCGCGTAGTAAGGCGTGGCCAGGTCATAGTAACCCTCCAGCACCACCACCTTAAGATATGGGTCCTTCACCATCGCGGCTCGCAACGCGGTGGCCGTATCGGGGTAACCCTTCACCGCTGAGCCCCAGTTCCATTCTCTCCACAACCCCCCACCCATGGCGAACACGTAGTAGGGCATATCGGTTTTGTAGCCCAGGTCGTTGCGCACGTAGTTGTTGAACATGGCGGTGAAAGGCGGCATGAGGGCGCCCTCGGCGGGATCGTAGAAGGGCGTATCCATCAGGCCTTCCGGATCGGGCCCGGTGAAACGCCCGTCCAGGCGGCCCACCCGCAGCTTCTGGTCAATCAGCAGGTAGTGGGTGAACTGGGCCACGTCAATGCGCAGGTTGGCCTGGTCAATCACTTCCTTGCTCAGCCCTGTGTAGCGCGCCATCTGGTCAATTACCGACTGCCGCTCTTGCGGGCTGAGCGCGTCCCCCTTGGCAAGCGCCTGCGCATAGGTCGTGGACGCCCACTGTTCCACCTCCGCCCGCGTCTTGGCTAAGTCCTGAGTCAGCTCGGGCGCGAGTTTGTGGTGGTAGGCCGCGATCATGCTATAGCTGGGAATAATCAGGACGTAAGGAAGATCGTTGTTTTTCTGGAACTCGAGTGTCTGGAAATCCATGGCCGTGGACAACAGCACAATGCCATTGAAGGAAATCCCGCGCTCCGCCAGGTAGCCCGCCAGTCCAGCGGCCCGGGTTGTGCCGTAGCTTTCCCCGAAAAGAAACAGCGGCGAAGCCCAGCGCCCATAGCGCGTAATGTAGAGCCGAATAAACTCGCCGAAGGAATCCAGATCGCCCTGTACCCCCAGAAATTTCTTGGTTGTGGCTTCATCCTCGGCGCGGCTCCAGCCGGTGGCGATGGCATCCACCAGCACCAGGTCGGATTTATCCAACAGCGAGTACTGGTTGTCCTGCAGGTGGTAAGGCGAAGCCGGCATGAAACCTTGCGGCTGCAGCACCACCCGCCGCGGCCCCAACGCGCCGAGGTGCAGCCACACGGAAGCGGAGCCAGGTCCGCCGTTAAAAGCAAAGGTCAGCGGCCGCTGTGTTGGGTTCTCGCCGTCCAGGGTGTAAGCCACAAAGAACATTTCTGCTTCAACCTTGCCGTCGGCGCGCTTGATGGGCAGTCGCCCCGCCGTGGCCGTGTAGCGCAGCACGCGCCCGTTGATGGTGGCCTGCTGATGCGTGACCACCGGCGCCACTTCGGTCACATCGAAGTGCAGCTCTTTGCCTTCTTTGGCCGCTTCTGCCGCTCCCGGGCGGGGCGCCGGGCCCGGTTGTGCGCTCGGCGCCGGTGGCGCCGCCGGCGTGCTTTGTGACGTGGTCTCAGCCGGCGTGGCAGTGGTCTTTTTCACCCGCGATTTCGGCGGCTTGGCCTGTTGTGCCAGCACAGCTGTCGCCAGAATGAGTACCCATAGCCCGATGCTCAAAGTACGCATTGCCACGCTCCTGATTTTTTGTGGACTGCTCTGTAAAAAAGGACTGCTCCGCAGAAACGGGAATTATATCGCCACGCGACTCATAACCACGTTCCCCACTGCTGAATTTTTGTGGCGCGGCCGCCCTCGCGCATGCATCTCCTGACAAAACCAGCGTGAAAACAAGATTAGCGGCCGCTGCCAGCCACCTCTGCGGAGGCCGCCGGGCGCCGCCGGAAGAAGATATAGGCCACCGGGCCTAGCAGCAGCGCTGCCGGCCCCCAACGCCAGCCGAACGAGTCGCTGCCCAGCAGCGCCACCCCGCTCATCACCACCGGCGCCAGCACGGCGTACATCAAACCTTTCCGGCCCCACGGTATGCGAAACGCGCGGGCCAAATCGGGCGCCTTCCGCCGCAACTGCCATCCCGAAAGCACCGTTAGCAGCGAAGTGGCTATGCGCAGCCAGATGTAAACCGAAATCAGCTGCGTCAGCGAGTGCCAGGCAAAGAGGGCGTAGATGGCGCATGAGATGACGATGGCTGCCGCCGGGGTTCCGTAGCGCGGGTGCTGCCGCGTCAGCCAATGCGATATGTAGCCATCCTCCGCCATGGCAAAGGGCATGCGCGTGCTGGCCAGCACCGTGCTGTTAAGCAGGGAGACGGCGGCAATGGTCGCCGACACCGTCATCCACAAGCCCAGCCAGGAACCACCTATCAATTGCGCGGCATCGGCGAAATACCCCGTGTGCCACTGCTGCCAGTTCCCCAAAGCGCCCAGCGCGCAAAAAGTCGGCAGAAAATAGGTGGCGATGGAGAGCGGCACCACCCAGGCCAGCGCCCGCGGATAACTGCGCTGCGGGTTCTCCACCTCGCCCGCCACCGTGGAGAGCTGTTCGTATCCCGAATAGAGCCAGAGTCCCAGTGCTAATCCCACGCCAAATACCTGGAAGAGCGGCTTGTGCGGCGGCACTAGGGGCGTAAAGGGATTGTGCTGCCATTTGCCCAGCGCCACCACGCACATCACCGCCACCGGGAGCAGCACCATCAGTTCCAGAAATGTCGCCAGCTTGCCCACCAGCTGGATGCCACGCACGTTCACATACGTGATGAGCACGATGATAACCAGCGAAACCAGGTAATGTTTCCAGCCCACTATTGAGGGAAAATAAAACTTCAGGTAATCACTGAATAGGACCGCGTAACTGCTTCCCAACAGAAATGATGCCGACCAGTTCCACCAGCCAGCCAGGAAGCCCCAAAAGTCGCCAAAGCCGGCGCGCGTCCAGCGGTAGAACCCACCTTCCACGGGCATGGCCGTGGTCAGCTCCGCCGCCACCAGCGAGATGGGAATGCACCAGAAAAGGGGCAACACCAGGTGGTAGATCAGGGTCATGCCCGGACCGGAAGTGGTGATCTGGTCCTCCAGCCCGAAGGGGCCGCCGGTGGTGTAGGAGAACATCACCCACACCAGATAAAACAGACCAGCCTTGCGGATTTGAGCCTGGGTCAAAGAGAGCGCCTGCGCCTCATCGGTTCCCGCCCCATGGGTTCGCCAGATTGTAGGGGACGCCGGGCCACATCACAACTCGGTGCTCCCTGAGATAGAATCAGGAGATGCTTGAATTCAGGAGGAGAAAGTCATGAGTACCGCAACTGCTGAAGCGCCAGCCATATTGCGCATTAACGACACGGCTCCCGATTTCACCGCTGAGACCACCCAGGGCACCATTCATTTCCACGAATGGATCGGCAACGGCTGGGCCATCTTGTTCTCCCATCCCAAGGACTTCACCCCGGTGTGCACCACCGAACTCGGTTATATGGCTCGGCTGCAGCCCGAGTTCGCCAAGAGAAACACCAAGATTATCGGGCTCAGCGTTGACCCCGTCTCCGACCACAGCAAGTGGGCGGCCGACATCGAGGAGACCCAGGGCGCCAAGGTCAACTATCCCATGATCGGCGACCCCGAACTGAAAATCGCCAAGCTCTACAATATGTTGCCGGCCGCGAGCGGCGCCACCTCCCAGGGCCGCACTCCCGCCGACAACGCCACCGTCCGCACCGTCTTCGTGGTCGGCCCGGACAAGAAGATCAAACTCCAGCTCATCTATCCCATGAGCACGGGCCGCAATTTCGATGAGGTGCTGCGCGTTCTTGATTCCTTGCAGCTGACCGCCAAGCACCAGGTCTCCACCCCGGTAAACTGGAAACCCGGTGACGACGTCATCATCAGCGGCAGCGTCTCCAACGACGAAGCCAAGAAGAAGTATCCCGGCGGCTGGAAATCGCCCAAGCCCTACCTGCGCATCGTTCCCCAGCCCAAGTAACTTCAGGTAACTGATGGATGGAAGTGGCTGCCCACCCTTTGTGGTTTGCAAAGGGTGGGCTCCCCGCCCATGAGTGGGTAAAAAAAGAACCAGGGCGCAAGCCCAGGGATTGGGGAGCATCTGCTACCCGCACTTGCGAGCCAGCACCAGATACTGTGCCCCTAATGGCTGGTGAGAGAGCGTCGGTTCCAGTCCCCGTAACCACTTCAGCCAGCGTGGAAAATAGAAGTAGCTGCTGCTGTGCAGAACCACGAACCCATTGCTAGCTAATAACTTTTTAGCCTCTTTGCAAGTGATAGATATGGCTTCGTCATCGAATTCGCACTGTCCCATAAGGTAGCGGGTGGCAGGGTTGTAGGGGTTGTTTTCCCACAGGGCAAAAATGCCGCCCGGCAACAGAGAATCATGAACATAGCGCAGAGCAGAGGCGCGTTCTGCCGGGGCGATATGGTGAAAAACCCCGTTGCAGAACGCCAAATGAAACTCGGAGTGTGCGAAATAATGGTCACAATTTGCGAATTCCACCCCTTTTTCGTCGTGTTCCTGACGGGCCTGATGCAGTGATTCGGAGGAAATATCCACCCCCAAGATGCGACGGGGATTCAGGATTTCCTTCAAAAAGGGCACCGAACCCCCAATGCCGCAACCATAATCCAGCACAGATGAGGGGGCAAAAGCGAGCCCGTGGAGTTGCCTTTGCAGCCACTCAACCCGTGCCCGGGCAAAATAGTCCGAGGCTTCGCCGGAGGGCGCCAAGGCGCGGTTGAGAACACTCTGGTAGTGGGGGGCGTTGCGGTCAAATAACTCCTGGTTGCGCTGGCGAGATGTGTTTTGCCGTCCCATGGGCCTTGTGCGCCTTGTGCAAAAGTATACGTCGCCTGCACGGAACCTAATCCCGGCAAGAAGCGCGGACAAGGTAATTACCCTAGAAGATTGGTCGAAAAGACCGGCAGGCTGGCGCTTCTCAAGATGAGACGCGTGTCGGACCCGTTTTGGTAAGAAATAGGGTATTTCTTCCAGTTGCCTTTGTGGTCAGCTATGTGCGCATAATGGGTCGCAATTCTTCCAGGCATACAGATAAACCTTGGGGCGATGAGGTTACGCTGGGCCGCAATATAAGTTCCAGAGCACAGCCGAGGAAGTTCCTGCGGGGAGAAACGTGAGTGGAATGAAGTGTCATTTTGTGGATGAGCGGCTCGAATTCTTCGCCATCCTGGGCGAAAAACTTGGGGAAGATTTCAGCCTGGAGCCGGCCTCGCTGGATGGGCGGGAAAAGCTCCTGGAATGCGAGCTGCTTATCACCAGTCTGCCCAGCCGGGAAGACAAAGAATTCGCCGAGCGCTTCGAGCGTCTGGAAAAGCTGGTGCGCAATCCCGCGGGCATTCCGGTGGTGGCTTTTCTCTCCACTACCGACCGCCAGGTAGTGCGTATGGCCTGGGGCGCCGGCGCCTACGACTATTTCGTGGAAAACGGATCGCTGGAGGAGTTGCGCCTGGTGTTGCGGCGAGCCAGCCAGTTCTACGAATTGCATCGCGAAGTGGAGCAACTCCGAGTGTCGGCCACACGGCTCACCGACTTTGTGGCGGTGGTGGGCACGGACCAAAAAATGCTCGCCATATACAGCTTCGCCTCCAAGGTGGCGGCCAGCGATGCCACGGTGCTGATCGGCGGCGAAACCGGGACGGGCAAGGAGTTGCTGGCCCGGGCGATTCACCGCACCAGCCCGCGCGGACGCGAGCCCTTTGTAGCCGTGGCTTGTTCGTCATTGCCGGAAACCCTGATTGAAGCCGAGCTTTTTGGCCACGAGCGGGGGGCCTTTACGGGAGCGGGGGCGGCGCGCCGTGGGCGTTTTGAAGCAGCGGAGCGGGGCACGATTTTTCTGGACGAAATCGGCGAGCTCTCCCCCAATATGCAAGTCAAGCTGCTGCGGGTGCTGCAGGAGCGCAGCTTCGAGCGCCTGGGCAGCAACCAGGTGCGCAGCATGGAGGCGCGCATCATTTGTGCCACCAACCGGGATTTGATGGAGCTGGTGAAAGCCGGCAGCTTCCGCGCCGACCTCTACTACCGGCTGAACACCATCGAGATTAACCTGCCCGCGCTGCGCGAGCGGCGCGACGACATCGTGGTGCTGGCCTATTCTTTTCTGCACAGCTACGCGGAACGGCACCGGCGCCCGGCGCGGCGGATTTCCCCTGCCGCCATGGCCGCTTTCCAGGAATACGAGTGGCCGGGCAATATCCGAGAACTGCAGAACGCTATCGAGCGCGCGGTGGTGGTGTGCGACGGTCCGGAGATTCGCATCGAGCACCTGCCTTCGCAATTCGCCGCCTGGGACATGGAACTGGAGGACAGCTCCTTCGACGAAGAAGTGCGCGCCTTCAAGCGCCGCCTGATCAAGCGGGTGCTGCTGGCTTTCGACAACAACAAGCTGCAGGCCGCCCGCTCGCTTAAAATTGCCCGCTCTTCCCTGCACCGGCTGATTGACGAGCTGGAAGTTCCTGAGCCGGCTCCGCGGGGACGCAACATCCCCAACTGAGCCGTGAGCCTGTTCTCCACGCGGCGCGTTTTCCTCATCATCCTGGGCTTGGGATTGCTGGCCATGGCCGCCCGTGGGGTGCACGACCCCGACGTGTGGTGGCACCTGCGTGCGGGACAGGAAATCGTGGCCAGCCACCATGTCCCCCGCCAGGACAGTTTTTCCTATACCCGCTACGGCCAGCCCTGGATTGCTCACGAATGGCTCTCGGAGGTGCTTTTCTATCTCATCTTCCGCGCCACCGGCTGGGCCGGCTTGATGATCGCCTTCGCGGGAGTGATCGGCGGCACCTTCTTATTGCTTTACCGGCAATGCGCTGGCCGTCCGTATATTGCGGGCCTGGTGACCGTCCTGGGAGCAATTGCCACCATTCCCTCCTGGGGAGTGCGCCCGCAGATGTTCTCCATGCTGCTGGCGGCGGTGTTCCTCTACCTGCTGGGCAAGGCGGACCGGAGCAATCCCAGTCACCTGCGCTTCCTGTGGTGGATGCCGCTGCTGCTGGTGCTGTGGGTTAACCTGCACGGCGCGTTCCTGCTGGGACCGGCGCTGATGGCTATCGTTCTCACGGGCTGGCTGGTGCAAGCGTGGCTCGGCCTGGAAAGCTGGCCGCAGGCTTGGGCGCGATTGCGGCGGCTGGGGTTGGTTCTGGCCGCGTGCCTGGCAGTGATTCCCCTGAACCCCAACGGGCTGGAACTTTACCGTTATCCTTTTCAAACCTTGCAGGCGCGTACCATCGTGGACTACATCGTGGAGTGGGCCTCGCCCAATTTCCACTCCGTGGATTTCAAGCCATTTCTGGGCTTGTTGTTACTGACTTGGCTGGTGGCGGCGTCGCGCAAGCGTCTGTCGCCCACCCAGATTCTGCTGCTGCTGGCCACTGCCTACGGCGGCTTGAGCGCCGCTCGCCATATTCCCATTTTTGTGCTGGTCGCGGTACCCATTCTGGCTGCGGGCCTGGACGAACTGGCAGCGCGGCGAAACTGGTTCGGCGGGGCAGAGGAGAAATCGCCCGCGCCGGCGAAGCTGGTATTCAACCTGGTGTTGCTCCTGGCAGTGGCGGGATTGACGGGCGCACGATTCTACCAGGCGGTAAAGGGCCAAGCCGCCGGTGAAGCCCGTCACTTCCCCGAGACTGCTACCGAGTTTCTGATTCGAAAAAAGGTGCCGGCACCCATCTTCAATTATTACGATTGGGGCGGTTACTTCATCGCCAAGCTCTATCCGCAGTACCGCGTGTTCATAGACGGCCGCACCGACCTTTATGGCAAGCTGATGGACACCTTTTCCGATACCGCGCGCGGCCAGGGTAACTGGCAAGAGGCGCTGAAGAAATATCAGGTGCGGACGGTGGTAGTGCCGCCCACCAGCGGACTGGCCGGATTGTTAAGGCTCGACGCCAAATGGAAGAAAGAGTTTGAGGATGAACAGGCGGTGGTGTTTGTAAGAACGGGAGACTAAGCTTGTTGTCCCTTGGGCGATGGCGCTCCGCCTGGCAGGCCCGAGGACTGAAACTGCGAAAGCGAGCTAAGGACCGGGGGCAGGCGCACTTACAAGGATAACTGTCTCTTTCTAGCGGCAGCTTTCCAGCTTCTCTGTCTCAATTCTCGGACAGTCCCCTTGTCAACCGGCTGGCACAATTCCTAAGTTGCTGAATCTATGGGCACAAATTCCCCCACTTCGGCGGGTGAAATGCACTCTGGATTGCACGGTAAGAAGCGGAGCTCAAAACCTGGGTTCCCACCATTGTGCACCGGAGGCTAGGAAATGTGGGAAGTTCTTAATCGGGTGTGGCGGGATGACGAAGGTCAGGACATCGCCGAATATGCGGTCATGCTGGCGGTGATTCTCGTCATCGTGGTAGGCACCATACGCTTGATCGGCACGCAAGCCAATAACGTGTTTTCCGAGACTGCCAGCGCCATCGGCGGCTAGCTCGGGAGGCTGGCGCGGCGAGCAGCGCGGCGTCGGCCAACTACTGATGTGAACGTTTTACGAGTAAGGGCTGGCGCAGCCTGAAGCTGGTTCTGCGCCCGCCTTTGCTTGTGAACCGAATCTCGAGGAGAAACAGCCATGCTGACCGCCACGGTCCTGGGGCAGAAGATGGCGGTTCCGCACCCGGAGGTGTGGAACGCGCTCATTCTGGCCTTTGTGCTGACGGCGGCGGTGGGCGACATACGCTGGCGCAAAATTCCCCGCCTGCTGACCACGGCGGCGGTGGCGGCGGGATTGATTTTTCACCTGGTGCACGGCGGTCTGGGCTGGGAATTTGCCTCCGCCCTGATTGCCACCCTGATCGCCTTCGGCGTAGGGCTCAGCTTTTTCCAGCTGGGCGCCATCGGGGGCGGCGACGTGAAGCTGATTACGGCTCTGGGTGCGCTTTTGGGCTTGGACCGATGGATTCTGGCCATGGAGGTGGCGGTGATCGCCGCCGCCCTGATCGGCATCGTGCAGGCCATACGGCGGGGCATGCTGGGGCAGATGCTGCGCAACATCGGGGAACTGATCAAGTGGCTGCTGGGAAGGGGCGGAGTGGCCGCCCATCCCCGCATTAATGTGCGCAACACGGCCATGCTGCGGGCCCCCTTCGGGGTGGCCGCCGCCTTGGGAACCTTGTTTGCGGTTTTCAAACCATGAAGCGGGAACGTATAGAACGGGGCGCAACCATCATGGAAGCTGCGGTCACTTCCCTGGTGCTGTTCAGCCTGCTGTTTGCCGTTCTGGGATTCGGGCGGGCGTTCAACATCTACCAGGTGGTAACGGACGCGGCCCGGGAAGGCGCGCGTTACGCGGTGGCCCCCGATCCCAATGCAGCGGCGCCTTATTCGCTGCCCAGCGCCGATGCCGTAGCCACGCGGGTGTGCGGATATTTGCAGTCGGCCAACATCCGCTTTGCCAGCGGCAGCTGCGGACTGGCCAGCGGTCCGGGAGGACCGACCTGTGCCAGCGGCGGCGCCATGGCCCCGGGAGTGGGACCGGGAGTCTACGTGCTGCAGGGGTGCTCGCAGGCGGTCAACAACATTCAGACCTTTTATACCGAAGTGGATGTGAAGGTGCCTTACCGGCTGTTTGGGCTGCCCTTCACGGTGAATATGAGCACACGGGCGGTCATGCGCAATGAATCGACCGGTCAAGCTTATGGCAATTAAGGGCCAGACGCGGGGGACGCAGGTGGCGGAGCTGGCGATCGTGCTGCCGCTGCTGCTGTTTCTGTCGCTGGCGGTTTCAGAAGGGGCGTACATGATCCGCGTCCACCAGGTGCTCAACAACGCCGCCCGGGAAGGGGCGCGCCTGGCCGTGCAGCCGGAAACTTTCGATGCCGCCAACCCGCTCACCGACTGCGCCACGGCGGCGCCCAACACCTCCCACGCGGCGCTGTGCCAGGCCATTATCCAGTACGCGAAGAACAACGGCATCAGCGCGGGCTCGGGGTTCAACCGCTGCAACGGGAATGCAGGCAGCAATGGGTTGAACATCACCATCGACCAGCGCTACCTCATCCCCGGGACGGGCGGAGGGCTGAGCCTCAACGGCACGCAAGTGCTGGTGATCTGCCCCTATAATCTGGCTTTTTTACCGCGGCTTCCCAGCTTTGGAGTGACCGGAACCGTGAATTTGAAGGGCAATGTGGTTTTCCGAGATTTTTAGATTTCCTTTTGGCGAGGAGAAGTGATGAACCGCAACCGGCTGTTGTTGATTGGCATACTGGCTCTGGGCGTGGGCGCCCTGGTGAGCTACATGGTTTACACCACGCTGCGGCGTACCGTGGCCACGGTGAAGCAGGCGAACACCCAGGTGGTGGTGGCAGCCATTGACCTGCAGGTGGGCGCCAGGCTGGAAGACAAGGATCTGCGCGAGGTGCGCCTGCCCGGCGCCGACCTGCCGCAGGGCTACTACCAGAACAAGGCCGACGTGCTCGGCCGGGGCGTAGTAGTACCTATCGCCAAGGGCGAGTTCATCCTGCCCAGCAAGCTGGCGGCGGAGAACGCGGGGGCGGGTCTGCCTTCGCTGATCCCTCCGGGCATGCGCGCCGTCTCGGTGCGGGTGAACGAGGTGGTGTCGGTGGCCGGCTTCGTCATTCCGGGCACCCGCGTGGACGTGCTGCTGACCGGCAATCCCCGGGGAACGGATGAGCCTCTGACCACGACCGTGCTGGAGAACGTGGAAGTGCTGGCGGCGGGCCAGAAACTGCAACGCAGTTCCCAGGGCGAACCGCAGAGCGTGCCTGTTATCACCCTGCTGGTGTCGCCCGAGGACGCGCAGAAGCTGACCATGGCCAGCAACGAAGGCCGCATTCAGCTGGCCCTGCGCAACCCGCTGGATACCTCGGAAGAAAACCTGGCGGTGCTGCGTGATTCTTCGCTCTACCGCGTGGCTGGACCGGCGCGCGATCCCCAGCCCACGCGCAGCCGAGTGCGGCGGGTAGCGGCGGCCCCCAAAGCAGCGCCCGCGCCCAGCATGTACGTGGTGGAAATGATCAAGGGCGACAAACGGGATGTGTCCAAGTTCTAGAGATCCAGAAGTTATCGGCTCCCCCAGGTTTTTAACGACCTGTTTTTTTAGCGGAGAGAACAAGATGCGTGTTTCGAAAGTGGTATTTCTGACAAGCGTGCTGACGCTGCTGCTGGCGGCGGGCACTTTCAGTTTCGGCCAGACGGCAACGGAGGCGAGCGCGGCCGCGCAACAGGTACAGCCTCCTACACCCAATCCGGCGGCGGTCCTGCCCGGGCAACAGACGGCGCAGCCCCCCGCAGCCACACCGCAAACCCAGACCGCCCCTCCGGCGGGACCATCGGCGACCAGCGCCCAGACGCCCGAGGGCGGCCCGGCCCCCCTGCGGGTGATGGTGGGCAAGTCGCTGCTCATCAACACCACCGAGCGGCTGAGGCGGGTCTCGGTTACCGATCCCAACGTGGCCGACGCCATCGTGGTGACGCCCACCCAGATTCTGGTGCACGGCCGTTCCCCGGGCGAGATTTCGCTGCTCATCTGGGATGAAGCCGAGCGCTCGCGCAGCTTCGACCTGCGGGTGGACGTAGACGTGACCGCCTGCGCGGAGGAGATTCATCGCATTTTCCCGGAAGAGCGCATTGAGGTTTCACCTTCGCGGGCGGCCATCGTGCTCTCCGGACACGTATCCACCGAGGACGTGGCCAAGCGCGCGGGCATGATCGCCCAGGCCTACAGCAAGAACGTGGTCAACGTGCTCACCTTCGGGCCGATGGGCTCGCAGGAAGTGTTGCTGGAGGTGAAGTTCGCGGAAGTGGACCGCAGCGCGCTTACCCAACTGGGGGTGAACATATTGTCCACCGGGGCCACCAATACCGTCGGTACTATCAGCACCCAGCAGTTCGGCGGCTTCGGACCGCAACAGATTACGGATTCGTTCCCGCGTTCTGGGGGAACGGTGTTCACCAGCAACCAGACCATACAGGACACGCTCAACATGTTCCTGTTCCGTCCCGACATTCACCTGGGAGCGGTGATCAAGGCACTGCAGAATAAGAACCTGCTGCAGATCCTGGCCGAACCCAACCTGATCGCCATGAATGGCAAAGAAGCCAGCTTCCTGGCCGGCGGACAGTTCCCCTTCCCGGTGGTGCAGCCGGGAGCGGGCTTCACCGCGGTGACCATCCAGTTCAAAGAGTTTGGGGTACGTCTGAGCTTCACACCGGAGATCATGCCCAACGGCGACATTCACCTGAAGGTGGCGCCGGAAGTGAGCGCGCTGGATTTTGCCAACGCGCTGACCATTTCCGGCTTTGTAATACCGGCGCTGAGCACGCGCAAGGCGGAAACCGAATTCCAGATGCAGGACGGGCAGAGCTTCGTGATTGCCGGCCTGATGGACAACCGGGTGACCAGCCAGCTCAACAAGATTCCCGGGCTGGGCGACATTCCGGTGCTGGGAGCGCTGTTTCGCAGCAAAAGCCTTTCCAAGAGCAATTCGGAGCTGATGGTGCTGGTGACAGCCAAGAAGGTGTCGCCGGATGCGGTGGCGCCGCCGCTGCCGCCGTACCCGCAGCCCTTCCTGGACAAGAACAAGTTCGACGGCAGCAAGCCCGGGGGAGGCGGAAAATGAGAGCCGGCCGCAGGCCCGGGCGGGAACGAGGGATGACGCTGCCCCTGGTGGCGCTGTTCATCGTGGTGCTGTTTGCCTTCGCCGCTCTGGCCATTGATGTGGGAATCCTGTACACGGCGCGCACCAGCGCCCAGCACGCGGCGGACGCGGGAGCGCTGGCGGGAGCCTACGTGTTTAGAAATTCGCCCAATCCGGCGGTGGCCACGGTGGCCAACTCCGCTATCTCCACCGCGGTGCAGAACAAGATACTGGGGCAAAGCCTGACGGCGGCGGATTTTGGCGCGCCCCAGGCGGCCTCGCCCTGCCCCGTCAACAACGCCAGCACGGCGGTGTGCGTGGACAGCACCAACCGGCGGGTAACGGTCTACATCGCGCGCACGGGGGCGGCGGGAATCGGCACGTTTTTTGCCCGCGCCATTGGCTGGAACGCGGTGGGAGTAACCACGCGGGCGACGGCGGAAGCCAGTTCGCAGGCGGGCGGAACCCATTGCCTGAAACCCTTTTTCATCGCCAACACGGCGCTGGCCAGCGCGCCAACCATTTCTGCAGCTTGCGCGGCCTATCAGCAGACCATGTTTAACCCCAATGTGACCGACCCCACCACGGGAGCACCGCTGCTGACCAACTATGCGCAAACCATGCGCGGCACCGACATCACGCTGCGTCCGGTGGGCCAGTCGCAGACGCCCAACAACAGCGGCGTGCCCAGCCAGTACTACTCGCTGGATTTCGGCAATGGCGCCAACACCTACAGTTGCGCCATTTCACACTGCCTCAATGATCCAGCGTGCAATGTGGATACCACCGTGTTGCAGAATTTCACCGGCTCCTGTGGCGACTTACTCAACACCGAAAACGGCAAGATGAAGCAGAAGACATATGTTGGCGTGTCGGACCTGATCGGTACCCCGTCCGACATCTGGTCGCCGGATAATCCGGCGACCCCGGTGCCGACCAATCCCAGCCCGGACTTTGAATACTGCTATCAGGGCAATTGCTCGCAGCTGCGCGATACCAGCCAGTCGCTGATTACGGCGCCGGTGTGGGACAACTGCAATTCCAGTCTGGATCCCGGCAAGCAGCCCGTACCCTTTGTGGGATTTGCGGAATTCTTTATTGACAATGTGCCGGATAGCCAGGGCAACATCACCGCTCATTTCGTGAATGCCAGTTCCTGCGGCACTGCCCAGGGCGCGGGGCCGGGCACGGCTACGGGACCGGCGGCGATTCCGATTCGTCTTATTCAGGGGCCCTAGAAGAACGCAGGCAAGGCCAGAATTTCCCGGTGAAGGTAGTGAACGATGGCTGAATTGGCAGTGGTAATACTGGCGAGCGACGACGAGCAACGCTCGGTGCTGCAGGTGCTGGTGGACGGCACCAATGTGGCGCGGACGGTGCACAGTTGTCCCACGTTTCCCGTGGCCGCCACCGATCCGCTATTGCGGCGGATCCAGGGAGTGAGCCCGGACGTGCTGCTGGTGGATATTCCCAACGACAACGCCTCGGCGGCGATTCGCGCCATCGAAACCCTGCGGGCGGAGGTAAACACGGCCGCGGTTTTCGCCGTAGGCAGCATGTCGCAGCCGCAGGTGATCGTGAATGCCATGCGGGCGGGGGCGCGCGAGTTCATCGAGCGGCCCACCACCACCACCGCCCTGCTGGAAGCTTTTGTGCGCCTGACCGCGGCGCAGCGCAAGCATGGACAGAGCGGGCGCCGGGGCAAGGTATTCAGCGTGGTGAACGCCAAAGGCGGCACCGGAGCCACCACGGTGGCGGTCAACATCGCACTCTCGCTGCACGCCGCTCACGGCAACGTGGCGCTGGTGGACCTGGCGCCTCTGGGTCATGCCGCCCTGCACCTGAACGTGAAACCGCTGTTCACCATTGCCGACGCGCTGCGCAACCTGCACCGCATGGACGGCTCCCTGCTGGAAAGCTTCATGACCCGCCACCCCGACGGCCTGCACCTGCTGGCGGGAACGAGCACGCCTACTTCCATCGAACCCACGACCAGCGAGTTTGCCGCCCTGTTCGACATCCTGGTAAGCCATTACCGCTACATCGTGGTGGATACCTCCACCCGGCTGGATGCGGCCACCCGCCTGGTGTGCAACCTTTCAGAATACGTGCTGCTGGTGGCGCACACCGATGTGGCTTCCCTATGGAGCGCGGCCCGGGTATTGCAGTACCTGGGCGAGTCGGGCGGGAGGGAGCGGGTGCGGCTGGTGCTGAACCGGTTCCGCAAGATTCCTGGCTTCAGCGAGAGCGACGCGGAAGCGGCCACGGGCGTGAAACTGTTATGGAAGATCCCCAATCACTACGTCGCGGTCTCCAATTCGATTGACCGCGGCGTACCAGTTATTCAGCAAAACCACTCCGAAGTTGCCCGCTCGTTCACCGGTTTGGCGGCGACGCTGACCGAAGCCGACGACAGCAGCAAGCGGGGTGGATGGTCGTTGTTCAAAACTGTGTAGGAGCAAGGCATGGGCGGATTAGGGATGGGAACGCAATTCGAGCGCACCGAATACCAACAGGTCAAAGCCGACCTGCACCGCAAGATTCTCGACCGGCTGAATCTGGAAAAGCTGGGACGCACTCCCAGCGATGCCGCGCGCGAGGAAGTGCTGGTGCTGATCCGCAACTCGGTAAACGGCGAGGCCGTGCCGCTGAGCTTCGCCGAGCGCGAACGCCTGGCGCGCGAGATTCTGGACGAAATCTTCGGCCTGGGCCCGCTGGAGCCGCTGCTCAAGGATCCCAGCATCTCCGATATCCTGGTCAACCGCTATAACCAGGTGTACATCGAGCGCAACGGCAAGCTGGAGCCCACGGGGCTGACCTTCAAGGACGATCAGCACCTGATGCAGATCATCGACCGCATTGTGTCGCGGGTAGGACGGCGGGTAGACGAATCTTCGCCCATGGTGGACGCGCGCCTGCCCGACGGCTCGCGCGTGAACGCCATAATTCCGCCGCTGGCGGTGGACGGCCCCGCGCTTTCCATCCGCCGTTTCGGACGCGATCCGCTGACGGCGCGCAACCTGATCGAAAACAAGTCGCTGACCGAGCCCATGCTGGAGCTGCTGGCGGCCATGGTGAAAGGCCGGCTCAACCTGCTGATTTCCGGCGGCACCGGCGCCGGCAAAACCACGCTGCTCAACGTGCTTTCCGGCTACATTCCCAACACGGAACGCATCGTCACCATTGAAGACGCGGCCGAATTGCAGCTCAAGCAAGAACACGTGGTGCGGCTGGAGACGCGCCCGCCCAACATCGAAGGCAAAGGCGCTATCCGCCAGCGGCAGCTGGTAATCAACAGCCTGCGTATGAGGCCCGACCGCATAGTGGTAGGCGAAGTCCGCGGCGAGGAAGCCTTTGACATGCTGCAGGCCATGAACACCGGCCACGAAGGTTCGCTGACCACGGTGCACGCCAACTCGCCACGCGACGCGCTGTCGCGCATCGAGAACATGGTTTCCATGGCCAACCTCAACATTCCCGAGCGCGCCGTGCGGCAACAAATCTCCTCCGCCATCCACGGAGTGGTGCAGATTGCGCGCATGTCCGACGGCACCCGCAAGGTGACCTCGGTTTGCGAGATTACGGGCATGGAGAGCGACGTCATTTCCATGCAGGACATCTTCGTTTTCGAGCGCAAGGGAGTGGCCGAAGGCGGCAAGGTAAAGGGCGTGTACCGCTCGACCGGCATACGCGCCAAGTTCACTGACCGGCTGGCGGCGGCAGGCTGCCGCGTGCGCCCGGCGGTGTTCGAATCCGTAGTGGAGATATGAGGCCGCCCCAGGGGCGGGGAGCAGAAGCATGATCATGGCGCTGATTGCGGTTGTGGTTTTTGTGCTGGTGGCGGCGGGCGTGTTCGCCGTGGCGTCGCTGTTTGACGAGCGGCGCTCGCACGCCCGGCTGCTGCGCGAACGTCTGGCTACGGTGCAGCAGGCCAGCGAACGCCAGCCCTCGGAAGAGCTGCTGCTGTTGCGCGACGAACTGCTGAGCGACATCCCCGCGCTCAACCGCATGCTGCAGCAATGGCCGCGCATGACCAAGGTGCAACACTTCCTCTCCCAGGCCGACGTCAAGATGAAGGCGGGCAAGTTCCTGCTGCTGACCGTCTGTGCCAGCGTGACCTGCGGGGTGCTGTTGCTGCTGCTCTCCGACTCTCCCCTGTTCGCCGGAGTGGCGGCCCTCATGGGATTGTTCCTGCCTTATGCCTACGTTTCTTACATGCGGGCGCGGCGCTTCGCCAAATTCGAGGAGCTGTTTCCCGACGCCATTGACACGCTGGCGCGAGCGGTGCGCGCCGGACACGCCTTCCCCACCGCCCTGGAACTGCTGGCCACGGAAATGGGCGAGCCGGTTGGGGGCGAGTTCCGCAAGCTCTTTGAGGAACAGAAATTCGGCTTGCCGCTGCGCGACGCCCTGCTCAACCTGGCGGAACGCATGCCCATCGTGGACGTGAAGTTCTTCGCTACCGCGGTCATGCTGCAGCGCGAGACCGGTGGCAATCTGGCGGAAATTCTGGATGGCCTCTCTTACGTGATTCGCGAGCGCTTCAAGATTCTGCGCCAGGTGCGGGTGTACACCGCCCAGGGGCGGCTGACCATGATCCTGCTGATGGCGCTGCCGCCCATCATCGTGGTGGTTATGATGGTGATGAACCCCGGATTCATGAGTCCCCTGTTCACCGATCCCATCGGCCACGCCCTGATCGCGGCCGGAATTGTTCTGCAGACGATCGGGTACCTCCTGATCCGCAAAATCATTCGTATTCAGGTCTGAACCTATGGCGATGATATTGGCAGTTTTACTGTTCGTAACGGTGTTCGCGGCGATCTTCGCTTTCGGAGCGGCGGCGGCCGCGCCCTCGTCGGTACTGGGCACCCGCCTGCGCTCGCTAGGCTGGCAACCACGGGAACAGGCCGAGAAACCAGCCATGAAGGAGCGAATGGAGCAGGTGCTGGATCCGCTCTCCAAGGCCCTGCCCAAATCGCCCTCCGAGGTTTCGGCGACCCGCGCCCTGCTGATGCAGGCGGGCTACCGCGACCCCAACCACCTGACCATCTACTTCGGCGTACGCGCGCTGCTCGCCTTTGGCGGCCTGGTGTTCGTGATGGCAACCGGCATGGGCCTCAATTCCCCCATGCTGATCGCGGCTTTACCGCTGGGCGGATACATGCTGCCGCGTTTCATGCTCAAGCGCATGATCCGGAAGCGGCAGCAGAAGATCCGGCTGGGATTGCCCGACGCGCTCGATCTGACGGTGATCTGCGTGGAAGCCGGCCTGGGCCTGGACCAGGCCCTGCAGCGTGTAGGCGAAGACCTGCGTCACGCCCATGCCGAGCTGAGCGATGAATTCCGCCTGGTCAACCTGGAACTGCGGGCGGGCAAGGCGCGCGCCGAAGCCTTGCGCAATCTGGCGGAGCGCACGGGCGTGGACGACCTGAAGGCCCTGGTGGCGGTGCTGATCCAGACCGACCGCTTTGGCACCAGCATCGCGCAGGCTTTGCGCGTGCACTCCGATTCTCTGCGCACCGAGCGCCGGCAGCGCGCTGAGGAAGCCGCCGCCAAAACCACCATCAAAATGGTGCCGGTCCTGGTTTTATTTGTCTTTCCTTCGATGTTCTTTGTCAGCCTGGGCCCGGCCGCGATCCAGCTGATCCGTTACTTCCTGCCGGAGATGCAACGATGACGCCAGGCGTGGTCGCCTTGCTCGTGATACTGCTGGTGTTGGGACTTATAGCTTACAACCGCCAGAAAGACCAGGCGTAGGAGCGCTGGGATGTCGGGCAACAATTCGCGCAAGGGATATGCCTTTAACCGAACGCGGCAAGCGTTCCTGGCCACTGAACTGGCGGTAGCCGATACCCACTGGAGCCGGCTGCGGGGCCTGATGGGCACCCAGCCGACTGCTTTCCGCTTTGGCCAGGGGCTATGGATTGTGCCCAGCCACGGCGTCCACACCCTGGCCATGCGCTACCCCATTGACGTCATCTATTTGAATCAGACCAAGACCGTAATCCACGTGGAAGAAAACGTAAAGCCGTGGCGCATTGCGCCCGTGCGCATGGAAGCGGTAACGGTGCTGGAACTTCCCTGTCATACGGTATGGAACACCGGCACCGCAGTCGGAGATCAGATCGAGATTTCGTTCGGGGTTCAGAAGAGCGCGCAGAAAAGGGTGGAGGCGGTATGAGCGCGACCTTGCCCGTGATGTCGCGGGCGCCCGAGCCTCCCAACTTCCTGATTGCGTGGGAGCCACGCTGGAAGTCCTTCGCCAGCGCGCTATCTCCCGCGATGCAGCGCTCTCCCCGGCACCTGCAGGGCGAGTGCCGCTCCGGAATGCTTCCCGTTTCCGGCATGGTGGTGGCGTGGGTGATGGAGTTCGCCCTGCTGCTGGTCATCATTACCCTGCCCAACACGCTGCAGTTCATGCAGACCTTCACTCCGCCAACTCACCCCAAGTACCAGGTGATCTATTACTCGGGCAATTCCCTGCCGCAGACCACGGATACAGGGGGAGCGCAGGCGGGTCACACCGGGCGCTCCGGCGGGCGCACGGCGATGAACAAGCAGCAGGTCATTAAAGTGGCGCGCGGTGATTCCTTGACCCAGCAGGTGGTGGATGTGCCCAAGATCAAATTGCCGCCCAGCAACGATGCGGTAGCCAATCTGATCGCCATCGCGGCAACCCGGCCAGGCCCGCCGCCGACGCAAGGCTTGGACAGCATCCGGCCCAAGCTGACTCTGCCGCTGGACGCCATCCCACCGGAAGTCAAGGTGGAACGGGACAAGCTGGCAAAGCTGCCCGACGTTTCGGCGCAGGCGGTAGCGCCGCCGGTTGACGTTGCCCGCGACCAAATGCGGACTGGGCCTAACCTGGCCACCCAGGTGGTGCCGCCTTCGGTACAAATCGAGCGCAACAAGCTGCTGCGAACGCCCGCGCTGGGGGTCAGCGTAGTGCGGCCCGCGCCTGTGGTGCACGGCGATATTGAGCGGGTCCGGGCGCCGCAACTGAGTGCCGAGGTAGTTCCGCCGCCGGTTTCAGCGCGTGAGGTGCAGGATAACAATTTCAACCCCAAGCTGGCCTTGCCGCCGCCGACCGCGGTACAGCCTGCGCCCAACACCAATACCCTGGCAAAAGAAATCTGGAGCGCCGCGGGGTCCTTCTTCGGCGGAGGCACCAAGAATGTGGTGCCGCCGCCGGTGCAGCCGACAGCAGGCTTCTCCGACGGCAAGCCTTTGGCTGCCGGGCTGGCACGCGGTCTGACGGGCGGCCCGGGAGTAGTACCGCCGCCGCCGGCGGTGTCGGGAAGTGAGCTAGCGGGAGGCGGAGGCCGCGCAGGAGGGAAAGGCAGCAACAGCGAATTCGCCGCCCTAGGCCCGGTTCCGACAATGCGGCCGGGCGGGGGCAGCACGGCCGGCGCCGGAGTCGTGATGTCCATGCAGCCGGGAGAGAAAGTGGGCATGCCGGGCAATGCGGCGGGAGGCGCTCTGGCCATGTCGCGCACTGGAGGAGGACGGCCGGGTCTGGGTGGTGAAGGCAACGGCGCCGGATTTGGCAAGGGCAGTGGCGGAGGCAGCGGCCGCGTCGGCGAAGGTTCAGGAGCTTCCAATACAGGAACCGGTTTCGGCGCCCGGCTGAATGCGAAAGGCGGGATTTCGCCGGCGCCGGGGCACGGAGGCGCGGGCAGCGGCGGCGGACACACTGCCATGGCAGGGGTTGCCATCCGCGGCGGAGTGGTAAACCTGCCCAGCTTCGCTGCCGGCGGCGATGCGCCCAGCATACCGGGACACACGCCCAGCGAGCGCAAGCTGAGCCGGCCCGACATTACGGTGATCGCGACTCCCAGCTCCGGCGGCGCGATGAACCTTTACGGCGCACTCAAGGGCGACAAGGTCTACACCATCTACATTGACACCCATCAGGGCCCCGCGGTGCTGCAATTCTCCGATCCGGACTCGCGCAACACCGGCTTTGACGAGGACCTGACCGCGCCCGAAGCTATCCGTACCGACCTGCCGCCAGGCCTGAAAAAGGCCCGGCTGGTTGTCACCTGCACCATGGACCGTGCCGGGCTGCTGCGCAATGTGAAAATCCTGCAGGGGCCATCGTCGGAGAAAATCAACATGGTCATGATGGCGCTGTCCAGGTGGCGTTTTCGTCCGGTGCTGCGCGGCAATGACCCCATTTCCGTGGATGCCATCCTGGGGTTCAACGTGGACACAAGATAATTGACGACTGAAGATTTTCGATTGACGATTTGAACCCTTTTTGCGCGCCCTTCTTTTTGGAAATCCAAGAATGAGTTAGAAGCGGGATGAACGGTGGTAGATCGCTTTTACAATCAAAAATCGTCAATTGTCTCTCTGTGTTTCTGTGGTGAATAGAACTACGGAAGTGGCTCTACGCGGGCGAAGAGAATGGCGCGATGGTCGTCGTAGAGCACGCGCCATTGCGGGAGCTGCTTGAGGGCGTTGGCGAGGGTCCAGTCCGGTGGAATCAAAACCCAGTTCACTTTCCGCTTATTGAGCACATCCTGCCAACCCGGTTGGATGTGTTTCACCTTGATGTAATCGCGAACAAAGGGTACGCCGTAGAAGTCGTGGCGGTCGTCCATGAAAACCTTGTACCCGGGCCCGAGACGGTAAATAAGATATCCGCCCCAGTAGTCAGGATTGAAGACCTGGGAGCGGATGCCCTGGGCAGCGAGGAAATCGGCCGCCGCCACGGGAAAGCGCTTGCCATCGAAGTGAGCGTGCATCAGAGGACGCGCCCCCAGGCGGCCACCGTTCAGGCAAACCACAAAGGTGATGACCACCGCCACCACCGGGAGCAGGTGGCCACGCAAGCCAAGTTCGGTACCCGCCATGCGGGCGGCAAAATTCTTCCAGCGCAGAAACAGGTTGCGGGCGCGGGGCGCAAGTTCTTCAGCGGCGCCGGCCCGCTCCACCGCTCCCGCCAGCAGCGGAGTGGCAGTCAGCACCAGCAGAATGGAAGCAATGGGGATATTCCTGGCGGCGTACAGGCCAAAATAGACGCTGAACAAAATGACCAGAAGGTGATGGGGGCGCAGGCGGGAGCGGTTTACCGCCAGGCCGAGCAAGCTGAGCAGCAGCAGCACAGCAAAGAATTTCTCCGCCGCGCCGTGAAAATTGGGGGAGAGAAATTCCTGGATGTTGTTCATGTAGAAGGAGCTGCCGAGGTAAGCCTGGATGTGCAGCCAAAGTCTGTAGCCGTAAGGGTTGAGGAAAGTTGCCACAAAAGTCAGTACCCCGGCAATTCCTAGCTTGCGGGCGGTGGCCTTCGAGGCGGTACGCTCCCCGGGCTCTTGCGCGGTCATGACTTCCCAAACTTCACCCAGGAAGTACAGTCCGACCAGCGCCAGGCCAACCAGGAACCCACCGTGAATGTTTACCCAAAGCAACATGAGCGCGGGGAGCCAGTAGAGCCTGCGGAAGCGGTGCTCGGCCCCGGGCCCAGTGGCGCTCTCCAGGATGTTCCAGAAAATGAGGGTGAAGGCCCAGGTGAACAGGTGGGGGCGGGCGAGGAAATGAATGCTGGAGGCGAAAATTGCCAGCACCACCAGGATGGCAGCAATCAGTGGATAGCAATTGCGCATCACGGCCCGGCGGAATAGGCCAGCGAAGGTACCGGCAATCAGCAGGGCGCTGAGAAACACAACACCGTTGAGCCCCATGCGGCTGTAGATCACGCCCACTGCCAGGTCATAGAGCCATTCCCAGGCGAACCATGGGCGCCCCGGCATGGTGTAGGAAAAGAAATCCTGGCGTGGGATGGCGTGAGTCGCAAAAATCTGCTGCCCGGCTCGGATGTGCCAACCGGTGCCGGCATCTCCCAGAAGCCGCTGTTGCAGGCCGCCGTACGTAAGTGCCAGCAGCAGAAGAAGAAAGATAATATCGGCGATAGAAGGCATTAGCGCCCGGAGCCACCAGGGCGCGGGCGCCGGAGGAGACAAGGCGGTCGTCGACCGCACAATGGCCAAGCGCGGCGACGCGGTGCGGCTCCCGGTTGTCATGAGGTGCCTGGGGATTGCCTCATCTTAACCGACATTCACCGGCAAAGGAATCGCGAGGTGGGTCAGTTTGACCCGCTGCTGAATTTTGCAGCAGTCTCTTGAACTTGCATCCTTATTACGACAAATTCACTTGCAAGTTGCGCGATTGGGCATAAACTGACGCTACTTTGCGCGCTCGTCACTCCCGACCAGCCTGAATCTGGTTGCGACCAATGGGGATCAGGGTCATGGGGAACACTATCCTTTGCGTGGATGATGAGCACCACGGTTTGATGATCCGGCGCATGCTCCTGGAAAAAGTTGGCTATTCGGTTCTTACCGCCGGGACCGCACGCGAGGGATTGGCCCTGTTCAGCCATCAGGCGGTGGATGCGGTGGTGCTGGACTACTATCTGCCCGACGTGGATGGGGCGCGGGTCGCCACCGCCATGCGCCTGATCAAACCTGATGTGCCGATTATCCTGTTCTCGGTACAGTGGGCCTTACCGGAGGAGACAGGCACCGTCGCCGATGCGGTGCTGGGCAAGGGGCAGCATCCGGTTGGGCTCTTGAACACCCTGGACGAGCTTCTGCGGTTGCGCCGCGAGCAGAGCGCGTAGCGCACGCATGTAACATCGCATCCCACCATAGACGGACGTCGCGAGCAACATCTCTACCCGAAAGCACGCATAATGGGCAACCGTGATGACAGCGCAGTTTCGCGCGCGCGAGCCTGCCCGGAGCGGGGGTGAAATCGGCATCCGCGCCACAAAATTGCTTTACCATTACCGAAGGAAGAAGGAAGAAAGGAAGAGCGCATAATGAGCAAGAGTCTGGCCGGCCAAGTGGGAATTGTGACCGGTGGAGGTCGCGGCATCGGCGCCGCCATCGCCGCCAAGCTGGCGGAATTGGGCGTTACGGTTGTGATCTGCGGCCGTACCCGGGGCCCGCTGGAAAGCACGGCACAACGTATTCGTGCCGCGGGGTCCCACTGCGAAGCCATGGAATGCGATGTCACGGAACTGGGCGCTGTGGAGAAGCTGGCGGAGCGGGTGGAGCAGACCCTTGGCCGAACGGACATCCTGGTGAACAACGCCGGGGTGGGAGGCTTCGCCACTCCCCTGCACAAGCTGCCGCCAGAAGAATGGGAGCGCACCCTGAACACAAATTTGCGCGGCGTGTACTACATGATCCGCAGCTTTGCTCCCTTGATGATTCGCGGCGGCAACGGCGACATCATCAACATCTCCTCCGGTGCGGGCAAGAATCCGCTGCCCAATGGCGCCGCGTACGCCGCGTCTAAATGGGGGTTGAACGGGCTCAGCTACTCTATTGCAGAGGAACTGCGCAACTACCACATTCGGGTGGCGGTGATCTGCCCGGGGTCGGTGCAAACGGAACTGGGGCCGCATACGGGCAAGGATCCCAAAAAGATGCTGCAGCCCGAGGACGTAGCCCATGTGGTGGCAATGATGGTGACGCAGGCGCCGCAATCTTTTGCCAGCGAGGTGGTTCTGCGGCCTACCCAGAAGCCTTGATGCACCAAAGTAACCACCATTTCTAAGACGTTGAATTGAAATGATTTGTGCGACCGGTTAAGCACGGCCCGGGGGCCGCTTGAGTCTAATTATTTCGCCCGCAAAGGTTTGTACTCAGCGGCCAGCGGATGCTACCATCCGAATGGGTTGAACAGGCCTATTTGCCTGGCCGGCATTTCTCACAGCTCCAGGAGGTCTTTTATGGCAGACGACAGCGGAAATGGATTCATGTGGTTTCTGGCAGGACTAGGAATTGGGGCTCTGGTGGGAGTGTTATATGCACCCCGTTCCGGCGCCGAGACGCGGGAAGCCATTCTGGACAAGGCCGAAGAAAGCCGCGATTTCGTGAAAAGCCGCGCCCGCCAGGTTCGCGATCAGGCCGGCGACTGGGTGGAACGCGGCAAGGATGTGGTGGGACAACAGAAAGACCAGTTCCGCTCCGCCTTCGAAGCCGGGCGGCAGGCGTATCGCGAGGCCACCACCGAGGGCACCACACCCAAGAGCTAAGGGCAAGGGAGTCCTGGGGTTTCACAACGGATTGGTATGGATCACCTTAACGTTTTTATCGCTTTAACAGCGGTCGCCATTGCGCTGCAAGCGCTGGTGTTGCTGGGGATTTTCCTTTCGCTTCGCAAAACCAGCGCGAAAGTAGACACGCTGACCGCAGAAATGCGCACCCGGGCGCTGCCGGCGGTAGAGGCGGCACAGTCGCTGATTACCGCGTCGGCTCCCAAGCTGGAGGCGATTGTCAGCGACGTGCACACCACCACTGCTCTGGTACGCGGACAGGTGGAGCGACTGGACAACACGGTCAATGACATTATTGACCGCACCCGGTTGCAGGTGATCCGCGCCGACGAACTGGTCACGCGCACGCTCGATCGCGTCGAGGACACTACGGAAACGCTGCAGCACACCGTGGTTTCTCCGGTGCGGCAACTGACCGGCATCATGCAGGGAGTCTCTGTGGGGTTGGGAGCTTTGTTCCGGGCTCGGAACAGGCGCCGACATGGCGGCAACGGCATGGGGGAGGCCCAGGACGAGATGTTTATCTAGGAGCTGTTGTCGGTCGCGGCCTTCGGCTATCGGCCCTTGGCTTCAGGTATCGTGCTTCAGTAGAGACGCAGCTTGCTGCGTCTTTTTTTATCGTTCCAGACCCTCATGGGTATCCCCAATTTAAAAGAGAAAGAGAAATTGCGGTGAACCGCGAAAAAGCAGGTCCATTCGCTGCGCTTGCAAAAGCACGGTCGACCAGCCGTGGCTGACAACATAAAACGGGAGTTGATCCTTCCTACGCAATCCAGCCCCCGCCCACCACAACATCGCCATCATAGAAAACCGCCGCCTGGCCGGGAGTAATGGCGCGCTGCGGCTGGTCAAAGGTAACCATGGCTTCGTCCGCGCTGATAGCTTCAACCATAGCGCTGGCAGGCTCATGGCGGTGGCGAATCTTTACCCCCAGCCGCAGCGTGGACGTCGGCCGCCCCAGCGCGATCCAGTTGACGCGCTTGGCATGCAGGATGCGGGAGTAGAGTTGCTCGCCGCCGCCCACCACCACCTGCCGCCGCTCGCCGTTGATCTGCAGAACGTAAAGCGGGGAGCCCGTAGCAACACCCAGGCCCTTGCGCTGGCCCACGGTGAAGTTGTGAATGCCGGAATGCATGCCCAGCACTTCCCCGCTGCTGCTGACCAGTTCGCCGCTGGTATCAGGGAACGACTCGCCGTGCTCGGCAAGATAGGCGACAAGAAACTTCTTGTAGTCGCCACCGGGCACGAAGCAGATTTCCTGCGAGTCGGGCTTGTCGGCCAGCGCCAAGCCGTGGCGGCGCGCGATTTCGCGGACCTCGGACTTCAGCAGCCCGCCCAGAGGGAACAGGGTGCGGCTCAGTTGATCCTGGGTGAGACCAAAGAGGAAATAGGTCTGGTCGCGGGAGGAGTCCACGGCGCGCTTGAGTAGCCAGCGGCCGACGGCGCTGTCAAACCCGATGCGTGCGTAATGGCCGGTGGCCAGGCGCTCGGCGCCAATCTGCCGCGCTGTAATCAGCAACTGGTCAAACTTCAAGTGATTGTTGCACAGGCTGCAGGGGATGGGGGTGCGCCCGCCCAGGTACTCGGCGACGAAGGGTCGCACCACTTCCTGCTCGAAGCGCTCTTCGTGGCTGACGACGTAATAAGGGATGCCAATGGTTTCGGCGACGCGCCGGGCGTCGTAGACATCATCGAGGGAGCAGCAGCGTCCCTGCACCGCTTCCGGCATGCCTTCGCGGCCGGCCAGGCGGCGCTGGTTCCACAGTTGCATGGTCAGGCCGACCAGGTTGTAGCCATCGGCGCGCAGCAGGGCCGCGACGGTGGAGGAATCAACACCGCCCGACATGGCAACGGCGATGGTGGGAGAATCAGTCATTAGCAACCGCTGGTGTCGCCGGCGACAGCTCGCGCAGGCGCTCTACCGCCTGTGGAATCAGGGCCAGGGCCAAATCCACCTCTTCCGCCGTGTTCTGCTTGCTCAGGCTGAAGCGGATGCTGGCGCGGGCACGCTCCGGGCGCAACCCCATAGCAGTAAGCACGTGCGAGGGCTCAATGGCGCCGGAAGAGCAAGCTGCGCCGGTGGAAACCGCCAGCCCCTTCAGGTCAAGGGCAATCACCAGCGCCTCTCCTTCAATGTAATCAAAATAGATGTTCGAAGTGTTGGGTACGCGCGGGACGCCACCACCGTTAACCTCAGCCGCATTGACCGCAGCCAGCACGCCAGCCTGGAGGCGGTCGCGAAGAGCAGCTACCTGCCGCACGCCACCGTCACTCAATCCACGCCGGGCGATTTCGGCTGCGGTGCCCAGGGCCACTATGGCGGGCACATTCTCTGTGCCCGCGCGGCGCGAGCGCTCGTGGCTTCCGCCGTAGAACAAAGGCTGCAGGAGGGTTCCCTTGCGCACGAAGAGCGCGCCGATGCCCTGGGGCGCGTGCATCTTGTGGCCGGAGATGGAGAGCAAGTCGCA
>Ga0075276_10000005_pt1 | contig 65218 bp, 53 predicted proteins | sample SF_Rice_5C_80N_4_FD_69770 | JGI IMG/M metagenome (GOLD analysis project Ga0075276, IMG submission 69770) | Rice paddy soil microbial communities from Twitchell Island, California, USA - SF_Rice_5C_80N_405 | ecosystem: Environmental > Terrestrial > Soil > Paddy field/soil | place: USA: Twitchell... | reverse complement strand
CGCTATGCGGCCGGTGCCGGTCATCTCGCATCCTACCTGCATGGCGGCAAGATCGGCGTGCTGGTGGATTATGTGGGCGGCGACGAGACGCTGGGCAAGGACATTGCCATGCACATTGCGGCCAGCAAGCCCAAGGCGCTGGACGCATCCGGCGTGAACGCCGAGGACATCGAGACCGAGCGCCGCATCGCCATCGAAAAGGCGCGTGAATCCGGCAAGCCTGACGCCATGCTGGAGAAGATTGCCGAAGGCACCGTACAGAAGTTCCTGAAGGAAGTGACCCTGCTGGGCCAGGTGTTCGTCAAGGCCGCCGACGGCAAGCAGACCATAGAGCAATTGCTGAAGAGCAAGAACGCCAGCGTCGCCGCATTCGAGCTGTTCGTGGTGGGCGAGGGTATCGAGAAGAAGACGGAAGACTATGCCGCCGAGGTGGCGGCTGCCGCGGCTGCTGCCCAGAAGGGCTGATGCGCCATGGCGAAGCCGTATAAGCGCATATTGCTCAAGCTCTCCGGCGAAGCCCTGATGGGCGATGACAGCTATGGCATCAACCATGCTGTCATCAAGCGCATCGTGGGCGAGATTGGCGAGGTGGCCGCCTCGGGCGTGCAAGTTGCGGTCGTCATTGGCGGGGGGAATATCTTCCGCGGCGTGGCCCCTGCTGCGGCCGGCATGGACCGGGCGACGGCCGACTACATGGGCATGCTGGCCACGGTGATGAACGCGATGGCGCTGGCCGACGCGATGAAGCAACAAGGCGTGGAGTGCCGCGTGCAGTCCGCGCTCAATCTGGAGCAGGTGGCCGAGCCCTATATTCGGGGCAAGGCGCTGCGCTACCTGGAAGAAGGCAAGGTGGTGATTTTCGGGGCCGGCACCGGCAATCCGTTCTTCACCACCGACACCGCTGCCGCCTTGCGCGGCGTGGAAATGGATGCCGAGGTGGTGATCAAGGCAACCAAAGTGGACGGGGTGTACACTGCCGACCCGAAGAAGGATTCCAAGGCAACGCGCTATCAGAGCCTGACGTTCGATGAGGCGATCGCCAAGGATCTGAAGGTGATGGACGCCACGGCACTGACCCTTTGCCGCGACCAGAAGCTGCCCATAATCGTATTCAGCATCTTCAAGCCGGGGGCGCTCAAGCGCGTCGTCATGGGCGAGGATGAAGGCACGCTGGTGCGCTATAACTGATAAAGGCACGATTGTATGATTGCGGATATCAAGAAGAACACCGAGCAGAAGATGATCAAGTCGCTGGAATCGCTGAAGGCGGATTTCGGCAAGGTGCGCACCGGGCGCGCGCATACCGGCATTCTGGAGCACGTGATGGTGGACTACTACGGCAACCCGACGCCGATTAGCCAGGTGGCCAACCTGACCCTGCTGGACGCGCGCACCATCAGCGTGCAGCCGTATGAGAAGAACATGATAGCCTCGGTCGAGAAGGCCATTCGCGACGCCGACCTGGGCTTGAACCCCGCCACCGCGGGCAATATCATCCGCGTGCCCATGCCGCCGCTGACGGAGGAGCGCCGCCGCGACCTGACCAAGGTGGTAAAGGGCGAGGCGGAAAATGCCAAAGTGGCCGTGCGCAACGTGCGCCGCGACGCGAACGAGCAGTTCAAGAAACTGGTCAAGGAGAAGTCCATCAGCGAGGACGAGGAGCGTCGCGCCCAAGACGACATACAGAAGCTCACCGACCGTTTCATCGCCGAAATCGACAAGGCCCTGCAGGCCAAGGAAGCAGACCTGATGGCGGTGTGACACGGGCACGGGCGGCGCCACGCGCCGTCTCCGCCCGACAGTCGCAACTGACGCCGTCCTGTCGAATCACCGGCCCCGGACCTTGCCATGAAATTTTTTCGAAGCTCAACCCGCGCTATTCCGGATGTCACCCACATCCCGCGCCATATCGCGGTGATCATGGATGGCAACGGGCGCTGGGCCAAGAAGCGCATGCTGCCGCGCGTGGCCGGCCACCAGCGCGGCGTCGAGTCGCTGCGCGAGATGGTGAAGGCGTGTATCGAGCTGGGTGTGGAGTATTTCACCGTTTTCGCCTTCAGCAGCGAAAACTGGCGCCGGCCGGAGGAGGAGGTCTCCTTCCTGATGCAGTTGTTCCTGAAGATGCTGGAGATCGAGATGCAGCGGATGCATGAGAACAACATCCGGCTGAAAATCATCGGCGATCGCAGCCGTTTCGATGAGCCGCTGCAGCGACTCATCGGCGAGGCGGAGCGCATGACCGCGGACAACACCCGGCTGACCCTGACCATCGCCGCGAACTACGGTGGGCGCTGGGACATCATGCAGGCCGTGCAGGCCATGTTGCGCGAGCACCCCGAACGTGCCGCAAGCTTCAGCGAGGACGATCTCGAACCCTATCTTGCCATGAGTTACGCGCCGGAGCCGGACCTGTTCATCCGCACCGGCGGCGAACAGCGCATCAGCAACTTCCTGTTGTGGCAGCTCGCGTACGCCGAACTTTATTTCACCAATACGCTGTGGCCGGCATTCGATCGCGCCGCGCTGGATGCGGCCATCCTCTCCTACCAGAAGCGCGAGCGCAGGTTCGGCCGGACCAGCGAGCAGCTGGTGGCGGACGAAGGCGCCACAGCGCCCACGCGGGACGAGACGCGTGCTTAAACAGCGCGTAATCACCGCACTGATTCTGGGTCTGCTGCTGCTGGCGGCGATGTTCTGGCTGCCTGCGGCGGGCTGGGCAGTGCTGGTGCTGGCAGTCGTGGCGCTGGGTGCCTTCGAGTGGGGGCGCTTGGCCGGCCTTTCCGCCTCCGTGCTCGCCCTGTACGCGGCGGCGCTTGCCGGCGCGCTGGCGGCCATCATCGCTTATGGCGTCGCCCACGGGCGGCATGCCGCGGAGCTGCAACTGGCGGTCTATGTACTGGCCGTCGTGTTTTGGGGGGCTGCCGCCCCGCCGTGGCTGGCGCGTGGCTGGCGCCCCGGCCGTGGCATGCTCCTGCTCGCAGGCTGCGTGGTGCTGGTGCCGGCGGGACTGGCAGTGAATGAATTGCGCGCGCACAGTCCGTCGACCCTGCTGTTTTTTCTGGCGCTGGTGTGGATGGCCGACACGGCCGCTTATTTCGCCGGCAAAAAATTCGGGCGGCGCAAGCTGGCGCCCAGCATCAGCCCGGGCAAGACTTGGGAAGGCGCCGTGGGCGCGCTGCTCGGCGTCACGCTTTATGTGGTCCTGGTTGGTGCTCTGTCGCTGCACCTGTCCGGCATCGCCGGTTACCTGAAGATCGTTGCGGCCGGCTGGGTGCTGGTTGCGATTTCGGTGGAAGGCGATCTTTTCGAGTCGGCGATCAAGCGCCAGGCCGGCGTCAAGGACAGCGGCGCGCTCCTGCCCGGGCACGGCGGCATGCTGGACCGGATCGATGCGCTGACCTCCGCACTGCCGCTGGCCGGCTTGATAATGTTGTTGAACCCATCATGAGTGAACGCGTAACCAATCTGACTGTGCTGGGTTCCACCGGCAGCATCGGCAAGAGCACGCTGGACGTGGTGGCGCGCCATCCGCAGCGCTACCGCATCTTTGCCCTGACCGCGCACCGCCAGGATGAACTGCTGTTCGAGCAATGCCGCCGGTTCACGCCGCGCTTCGCTGTTCTGCTGGACGAGGCGGCGGCAGCGCGGCTGCGTCAGCGCCTCGCAGAGGCGAAACTGCAGACCGAGGTATTGACCGGCATAGCGGCGCTGGAGCAGGTTTCCGCCGCATCCGGAGTCGATGCCGTGATGGCGGCCATCGTCGGTGCAGCGGGGTTGCGGCCCACGCTTGCCGCTGCGCGGGGAGGCAAGAAGATACTGCTGGCCAACAAGGAGACGCTGGTGATGGCCGGCGCCGTGTTCATGGACGCGGTGCGCGCCAGCGGCGCGGCGCTGCTGCCCATCGACAGTGAGCACAACGCGGTGTTCCAGTCCCTGCCGCGAAACTACGCCGGCGACATGGCGGCGAGCGGTGTGAGCAAGATTCTGCTCACCGCCTCCGGCGGCCCCTTCCGCAACACACCACTGGCGGACCTTGAACGCGTGACGCCGGAGCAGGCGTGCGCCCATCCCAACTGGAGCATGGGCCGCAAGATTTCGGTGGACTCGGCCACCATGATGAACAAGGGGCTGGAAGTAATAGAGGCCCACTGGCTGTTCAGCGCGCCCGCCGATGCGATCGATGTGGTGGTGCACCCGCAGAGCGTCATTCATTCACTGGTGCAGTATGTGGACGGGTCGGTGCTGGCCCAGCTTGGCAACCCCGACATGCGCACGCCCATCGCCTATGCCATGGCCTACCCCGAGCGCATCGATGCGGGCGTGGCGCCGCTGGACCTGTTCAAGGTGGCGCAATTGAACTTCGTCGCGCCCGATTACGACCGCTTCCCCTGCCTCACGCTGGCTTACCAGGCCCTGCGTGCGGGCGGCACGGCGCCCGCGGTGCTGAATGCCGCCAACGAGGTCGCGGTGGCGGCATTCCTCGAGCGCAAGATACCGTTCCTCGCCATTCCCCGTCTGATCGAGCAGGTGCTGGCTGCCCTGCCGGTGACACCGGTCATGGCGCTGGAGGATGTGCTGACGGCAGACCAGGCGGCGCGCGAGGTCGCGGCCCGCCTGATGCCGGCCATGGAGGTGACCGCATGATATTCACCTCGATCTGGGCGTACGCCGTCACCATCGCGGTACTGGTGGTGTTCCACGAATTCGGCCACTTTGCCGTCGCACGGCTGTGCGGCGTCAAGGTGCTGCGCTTTTCCGTCGGATTTGGTAAGGTGTTGTATTCCCGCAACTTCGGAAAAGGCGAAACGGAATGGGTGCTGTCCGCCATTCCGCTGGGCGGCTACGTCAAGATGCTGGACGAGCGCGAGGGGGAGGTGCCCGCCCACGAACTGAACCGTGCGTTCAACCGCAAGCCGGTATGGCAGCGCATGGCGATTGTCGCCGCGGGCCCCGCGTTCAATCTGCTGCTGGCGGTGATTCTGTATTTCGCGCTGTTTACGCATGGCGTGGCCGATCTCAAGCCCCGGCTGGGCGACGTCGCTGCCGGCACGCCGGCTGCGAAGGCCGATTTCCAGCCGCACGAGACCCTGCTCAGCATCAACGGCGAGCCCATACAGGGCTGGGATGAAATCGGCTGGCGGCTGGTCGTCCTGTCATTGCGCCATGCCAAAGTCGAAATCGTCGGCCGTACGGCCGACGGCGCCGAGCGCCGGCACACGCTGGACCTGTCCGGCATCAGGCCTTCCGACCTCAGCGGCGGATTCCTGCAGAAACTCGGGCTGCAACTGGACTTTCCTCCCTTGCCGCCGGTGATCGGCAAACTGGTTCCAGGTGACGCGGCCGAGCGCGCCGGGCTGCATACCGGCGATCGCGTGGTGCGGGTGAATGGCCGCGCAGTCACCACCTTCGATCAATGGGCCGATGTGGTGCGCAGCCATCCGGGCCAGCTCCTGCACATGGACCTGGAGCGCGACGGCAAGCAAATAGCGCTGGACATCACTCCGCGCAAGGAAACCGAAGATGGAAAGGTGATCGGACGGGTGGGGGCCTATTCCTACTCGGATCCGCACCGGCTGGACCCCCTGCGCACGGAAGTGCGCTACGGGCTGTTTCCCGCATTGGGGCTGGCCGTTCAACGCACCTGGGACATCGGTTCGCTGAGCCTGGAGATGCTGGGCCGGATGGCCGTGGGGCAGGCATCGCTGAAAAACCTGAGCGGCCCCGTCGGCACGGCAAAGGTTGCCGGCGAATCGGTGAGCCTGGGCCTTGCCCCCTTTATCTTCTTTCTCGCGGCCATCAGCGTGGGCGTGGGTGTGCTTAACCTGCTGCCAATTCCGATATTGGATGGGGGGCACTTGTTGTATTATACGGCGGAATTATTCATGCGCCGCCCCGTGCCCGAAAGCGCATGGGAGACGGGGCAGAAAGTAGGCGCGGTGGTGCTGCTCGCGCTCATGATCCTGGTATTTTATAATGACATCAGCCGCTTGATGGCGGGTGGCTGAACTTTTTCCTAACCAGATGAATTCGAGATTACTGGCGTTCCTGTTGTTCGCATTGCTTGCTGTACCCGCTGCAGCTTTCGAACCATTCATTATCAAGGACATCCGCATTGACGGGATCCAGCGCACGGAGCCCGGGACAGTGTTCAGCTATCTGCCGGTGAAGGTCGGCGACACGATGGATGACGCCAAGGCCGACGCTTCGATCAAAGCGCTGTTCGCCACCGGCTTTTTCAAGGATGTCAGCCTGGCGCGCGACCACAACGTGCTGGTCATCGACGTGAAGGAGCGCCCGGCCATCGCCAGCGTGGAGATCAACGGCGTCAAGTCGAGCTCCTTTTCCAAGGACCAGTTGCGCGACAACATGAAGTACGTGGGGCTGGTGCAGGGCCGCATCTTCGACCAGTCGGCGCTGGACAAAGCCACCCAGCAACTGAAGAATGCATATACCGCGAAGGGCAAGTACGGCGTGCAGGTGAGTTCGGTGGTCAAGTCGCTGCCGCGCAACCGCGTGGCGATCACGTTCAACGTGGCCGAAAGCGCCGCCTCGCAGATCCGCCAGATCAATATCATCGGCGCACATGCCTTTAGCGAGCAGAAGCTGCTGGATCAGCTCAGCCTGGCCACGCCGACCTGGTTCAGCTGGTTTACCGGCAGCGATGAGTACTCGAAGCCCAAGCTGGCCGGTGACATCGAAAAGCTTCGCTCCTTCTACTTCGACCAGGGTTACCTGGAATTCTCCGTCGATTCCACGCGGGTGTCGATTTCGCCGGACAAGAAAGACATCTACATTACCTATAACATCACCGAGGGGCCGAAATACACCATTTCCAAGGTCGATGTGGCCGGGCCGGAAAAGATTATTTCCCACGCCGAAATGCGCAAGCTGATTTCGGTGAAGGCGGGAGATGTTTTCTCACGCAAGCAGGTGACGGAGTCGACCAAGCGGATTTCGGATCGCCTCGGCACGGAGGGCTATGCATTCGCCAACGTCAACGCGGTGCCCGACGTGGACAAGGAACGGCATCAGGTGGGTTTCACCTTTACCGTGGATCCGGGACAGCGCGTCTACGTGAGGCACATCAACATCTCCGGCAACGACAGGACGAAGGACATAGTCATCCGGCGCGAGTTCAGGCAGCTTGAAGGCGCGTGGTTCGATACCGGGAAGGTGAAGAACTCCAAGCAGCATGTGGACAAGCTGGATTATTTCAGCGAAGTCGACATCGAGACGCCGCCGGTGCAGGGCACCAACGACCAGGTGGACGTGAACGTTGCGGTGAAGGAGAAATCCACGGGTCAGTTTTCCGTGGGCGCTGGCGTTTCCAGCGGCATCGGCATCATTCTTTCGGCTTCGGTGAGCCAGGCCAACATCTTCGGCACCGGCAATTACCTCGCTACGCAAGTCAGCACCAGCCCGGTTAACCGGGTCATCTCGGTGTCGTACACCAATCCCTACTACACGGACGATGGCGTGAGCAGGGGCTTCGATGTGTACAAGCGCAATTTCGATACCGCAGGCATGACCATGGTGTCGCAATATACGACGCATACCAACGGCGCCGACGTTCATTATGGCATCCCGATCTCCGACGACCAGAGCATCAATTACGGTTTGGGGTATGAGGACACCACAATCGGCGTCACGCCGCTCAGCCCGCAGCGGTTCTACGATTACATCAGGACATTCGGCAGCACGACGCACACCTACATGGGCACGCTGGGCTGGAGCCGCGACAGCCGCGACAGTGCCATTTACACCACGGACGGCATGATGCAGAGCGTCAGCCTCGAAGTGGGCCTGCCGCAGGCAACGGCCTTGCACTACTACCGGCTGATGATAAACAACCAGTTTTTCTATCCGCTGACCAAGGATATGACCCTGATGTTCAATAACAACATCGGCGTTGGCGGCGGATATGACGGCAAGCCGCTGCCATTCTTCAAGTATTTCTATGGCGGCGGTCCCGGGACGGTGCGCGGGTACTATCCCGGATCGCTGGGTCCGCGCGACAGCACCGGGCTGGCCACCGGCGGCGACCGCTCTTTCGTGCTCAGCGGAGAATTGATGTTTCCCGTGCCCGGCATGGCCGATGAAAAGTCGGTGCGCATGAGCACTTTTGTGGACGCCGGCGCGATTTATGGTCCCGTCATCCAGTCCACCTACCCGCAGTCCCTCGGCATGCACTACTCAACGGGTCTTGCATTGACGTGGATTTCTCCGATGGGACCGCTTAAAATCAGCCTTGGTTATCCGATACATCCGCAGCCGGGAGATAATTTGCAGAAGTTCCAGCTAACGATCGGTAACATGTTCTGATGCCAGGAGGTGCAAAGTGAGAGTCCTGTCCAAGCTGATCATCACCCTGCTCGCATTCGTCGCCCTGCCAGCGCTGGCGGGCGATTTCCGCGTCGGGTTCGTGGATGTGGAGCGTATCCTGCGTGAATCCGCGCCCGCAGTACAGGCTTCGCAAAAGATAGAGAAGGAGTTTGCGCCGCGCGTCGAGGCCATCAAGAAACTGGGCGACCAGGTGCGCGACCTGCAGGACTATCTGGAGAAGAAGGGCGCAGGCCTCTCCAGCGCCGACCGCCATGCCAAGGAACGCGAGCTATCCAACCTGAGTGCCGAACTGCAGCGGCAGCAGCGCGAATTGCGCGAGGATCTGAACCAGCGCAAGAACGAGGAGCTGTCGGTGCTGCTGGAGCGCGCGAACAAGGTCATACAGGACATCGCGGAGAAGGAGCACTACGATCTGGTGCTGCAGGAGGCGGCGTACCGCAACCCGAAGATAGACATCACCGACCAGGTGCTGAAGGCGCTGGCCAAGGAGAAATGACGCGCACCCGGCGCGTTGCGGCCGCCGTCCCATGCGCAGCGCCCTTCGCGGCGCTGCTGCCACCCGGCGCGACAACACACCACGCAGCGAATCGAATCCTGCATTCATGGAACTGACGCAATGACCTCACCCAGACGCAGTTTGGCTGACTTTGTGGAGCGCCTTGGCGGCCGTGTGCTGGGCGACCCCGCTACCACCGTCGCCCAGGTGGCGACCCTGGAACGCGCGCGGGAGGGCGACATCGCTTTCCTGACCAATGCCAAATATCGCTCGCTGCTGCAAGAGACGCGGGCCAGCGCCGTCATCGTCGGCGAAGCGGAAGCGGACGCGACCGCATTGCCGCGCATCGTATGCGCCAATCCCTACGCCTATTTTGCAAAGGTCTCGGCGCTGCTCAATCCCGCCCAGGAGTTCGCGCCGGGTGTCCATCCCGGCGCGGTCGTGGGCGAGGGCGCGCACATCGATCCGACGGCGCACGTCGCCGCCAATGTGGTGATCGGGGCGGGGGCTGCGATCGGCGCCGGCTGCGTCATCATGGCGGGGTGCTGCGTGGGCGACAAGGTTTCCATCGGCGCCAACAGCCGGCTTTATCCCGGCGTCGTGGTCTATCACGACTGCGTGATCGGCCGGAACCTGATCGCACACAGCGGTGTGGTCATCGGCTCGGACGGCTTCGGCATGGCCTGGGAGAACGGGCGCTGGCTGAAGATTCCGCAGATCGGGCGTGTAGTCATAGGCGACGACGTAGAGATCGGCGCAAACACTACGATAGATCGCGGTGCGCTGGATGACACCGTGATAGAGGATGACGTGAAACTCGATAACCAGATCCAGGTCGCGCACAATGTGCGCGTCGGGGCGCACACGGCAATCGCGGGCTGCGTGGGCATTGCGGGCAGTGCCAGCATCGGGCGTTACTGCCGCATCGGCGGCAGCGCGGGCATACTCGGGCATTTGCAGATCGCGGATAACGTGGAGATCGCCTCCTTTACCCTGGTCGGCAAATCCATACGCGAAGCGGGTAGCTACGCCGGCATCTTTCCGATCAGCAAGAACGACGAATGGCGAAAGAATGCCGCGCAGCTTCGGCACCTGGACGAGCTTGCGCGCAAGGTCAGACAGTTGCAACACGAAATCGAGGAATTGAAAAGGAAGAACCCATGAACCTACAGATGGACATCAACCAGATTTTGCAGCATCTGCCGCACCGCTATCCCTTCCTGCTGATAGACCGCGTGCTCTCTTTCGAGCCGGGCAAGGAGATCGTTGCGCTGAAGAATGTGAGCATGAATGAGCCGTTCTTTCCGGGGCATTATCCGCATCATCCGGTCATGCCGGGCGTGCTGGTCATCGAGGCGATGGCGCAGGCGGCCGCCATTCTTTCCTTCACGGGCACGGGTGACGGCAAGCCGGATGACAGCAAGGTGTACTACTTCGTCGGCATCGATGGCGCGCGCTTCAAGCGTCCCGTGGTGCCGGGCGACCAGTTGATCCTCAAGGTGGTGCCTACCCGCAGCATGCGCGGCGTGTGGAAGTTCGACGCCATCGCCACCGTGAACGACCAGGTCGCGGCGGAGGCGGAATTGATGTGCACCATGAGGGACAAGTAATGGCCCTGATTCATCCAACGGCGATCATCGAGCCTGGCGCCAGGCTCGCCGACGACGTTAAAGTCGGCGCGTATTCCGTCATCGGGCCGAACGTCGAGATCGGCGAGGGAACGGAGATCGGTCCGCACGTCGTCATTGAGGGCCACACGCGCATCGGCAGGAAGAACCGCATCTTCCAGTTCAGTTCTCTGGGGGGTATCCCGCAGGACAAGAAGTATGCAGGTGAGGCCACGCGCCTGGAGATCGGCGACAACAACCTGATCCGCGAATGCTGTACCTTCAATATCGGTACGGTGCAGGACGGGGGTGTGACCCGCATTGGAAGCAACAACTGGATCATGGCCTACGTTCATCTCGCCCACGATTGCCAGGTCGGCAACGGCATTGTGCTTGCGAACAGCGTGCAACTGGCGGGGCATGTGGAGGTTGACGACTACGCCATTCTCGGCGCCTACGTCGGCGCTCACCAGTTCTGCAAGGTGGGTGCGCACGTCATGGTAGGCGCAGGCAGCTTGCTGTTCCAGGACCTTCCGCCTTATGTCATGGTAGGGGGCAATCCTGCGACTCCGCACGGCATCAACTCGGAGGGCTTGAAGCGGCGCGGCTTCAGCAGTCCCACCATCATGGCGATCAAGCGCGCATACAAGACTTTGTACCGGTCCGGGCTGTCGCTGGAACAGGCAGTGGCCGAAATTACGGCCCAGTCCGCGGAGTATCCCGAACTCAAGCTGTTCACCGATTTCATTGCGCGCTCGACCCGCGGCCTCATTCGTTGACGGACATATGGCGGCGCAAGTCAAAGTCATCGCGATTGTGGCGGGAGAGGCCTCGGGCGACCTCCTTGGCAGCCATCTGATCGCAGCCATCAAGCGGCTGCGGCCGGATGTAAAATTCGTCGGCATCGGCGGCCCGCGGATGAAGTCCGCCGGCATGCAATCCTGGTTTCCCATGGAAAAGCTGGCGGTCAACGGCTATGTCGAGGTGCTCAAGCACATCGGCGAAATCTGGGGTATCCGCCGCAAGCTGCGCAGCCGACTCCTCGCCGACCCGCCCGACCTGTTTATAGGCGTAGACGCACCGGACTTCAATCTGGGCCTGGAGATCGCGCTGAAGAGACGCGGCATTCCGGTGGTGCATTACGTCAGTCCTTCGATCTGGGCGTGGCGCGGAGAGCGCATCCGCAAGATCAAGCGCGCGGTGTCGCATATGCTGGCGCTGTTTCCCTTTGAGCCACCGCTCTATGAAAGGGCGGGCATTCCCGTGACCTATGTTGGCCATCCGCTGGCCGACGAGCTGCCGGAAAACCCGGATCGCACCGCCATACGCGAACAGATGCGCATCATGCCGAATGAAAAGGTGTTCGCATTTCTGCCGGGCAGCCGCCAGGGCGAGGTGCGGAGGCTGGCGCCTCTCTACATCCGGACAGCGCAGCTGATCCTGGAAAAGGTTCCCAATGCGCGCTTTCTGGTGCCGCTGGCCAGCCGCGAGACGCGTACGCTGTTCGAGGAAGAGCAGTGGCGGCAGCACGCGCAGCAACTGCCGATCACCTTGTTGTTCGGCCATGCGCACGATGCCATGACTGCCGCCGACTGCGGGCTGATTGCGTCCGGCACTGCGACGCTGGAGGCCGCCTTGCTCAAATGCCCCATGGTCATTACGTATACAGTGCCGGGCCTGACCTATCGCATGGTGAAACGCAAGGCATACCTTCCCTATGTCGGCCTGCCCAACATCATGGCGGGGAAATTTATCGTCCCGGAACTGCTGCAGGCAGATGCCACGCCGGAAAACCTGGCGCAGGCGCTGCTCAATCTGGCCGGCAACAAGCAGAAGCTGGAGGAGATGCGGCAGGCATTCGCCGACATGCACCATGCGCTGAAGCAGGATACGGCCAGCAAGGCGGCGGCCGTGGTATTGCAGTATCTTTAGGGGGTGGCCGGGACCGGACGTTCGGAGGGATCGCCATTTCCGCTACACGGGGGCTGGGCATGGAGGCTTCGATGATTTGCGGGGTGGATGAGGCGGGTCGCGGCCCGCTGGCGGGGCCGGTGTACGCAGCAGCGGTGATACTGGACGGCGCCCACCCCATCGCCGGCCTGGCCGACTCCAAGCAGCTCAGCGAAAAGCGGCGCGACGCACTGGCGCCGCAGATTCGCCAGCACGCGCTCGCATGGGCCGTCGCCCAGGCATCGGTCGAAGAAATCGATACGCTGAATATTCTCCAGGCCACCTTGCTCGCGATGAAGCGCGCGGTGCAGGCGCTGGCGCTGGCGCCGCGTGAAGTGTGGGTCGACGGCCTGTATTGCCCGGAAACCGGCTTGCCCAGCCGGGCGATCGTCAAGGGAGATGGCACGGTCGCCGCCATCTCCGCTGCTTCCATCCTGGCCAAGACCGCGCGGGATGCGGCCATGCTCGACCTGCACGCACGCTATCCGCAATACGGCTTCGACCTGCACAAGGGCTATCCCACCGCAGCGCATCTTGCAGCCCTGCGCGAGCACGGCGTTTCAGCCGTGCACAGACGCAGTTTCCGCCCGGTGAAGGTGTTACTGCAGCGCGGTTAGCGTCGCGCCGCGCTGTGCCGCCGCCGCGGTGATCGCCTCCGCCAGCGAGGCGCGCGCCTCATCGGCCGGCGCCGCGCTTTCCGGGTGCTTGGCGAGCTCGGCTTCCGAAAACGCACGTATCGTCTCCACGTCTCCCTGGTTGCCATTTGGCGCCGCCGCCTGGAAATAGAGCACGCCATCGCGCAAGGTGGCGGCCAGCAGATAAAACGCCTGGCCGTGGGATTTCACTTCCTTGTCCTCGACCTTGAAATACAGCGGGGCAGTGTTCTGCTTCCGCAGGTCTTCGCCGACGCGATGCGAGGCATTCTCCAGCAATGGCTGTGCGAGGTTGATCTTGGGCGCGAGAACCGCGTGGAATTGCCCGATGCGGTTGATGGTCAGCGGGTTTTCCAGCGGGGGGGTCCGTCCGTTGCGGAAGATGATCAGGGCAATGACGGAAAGCGTAATAAGGGTAAAAGTTTCTAACATGATAGGGGAATCCTGCATGAGCGGAAAGTTGTACACTTCGGCCTGGCATCTGCCATGCCGCGCCAGACAAAGAGCCGCGTTGCTGCGCTTGCAGAACTATTATATTCCTATCGGGCACCGGCGGAAGCCCAAGGGCCGCATTCCGCCCGGCATACGCGGCTGGAAAATTCGAACATTACGAAAATTTGTGTAATTCGCCGCCCGGCAGGGTATCCCGCGCCGGGTGGGCGTAGTAACATACACGCCTGCCATGGGCGGTGCGGTGTCGGCAGCACCGGGCGTGTTGCGCCTCCGTGGCGCACGCATGGGATTTCAATGTCTAGCACGTTCATATCCAATGCATATTTCCCATTATCTTCCGCGTCCTGTTCCCGAGCCGCTGGCCGGCCTGGCGACGCTGGCCTTTGATCTGCGGTGGAGTTGGCACCACAGCACCGATAACCTCTGGGCGGTGGCCGATCCTGAACTTTGGGAAGCCACGCGCAACCCGCTGCTCGTACTGGAGAGCCTGAGCGACGAACGCCTGGAGAAGCTGGCGGCCGATCGGCAATTTCTCGGGATGCTCAAGGACCACCTGGATGCGCACGAGGCGCACTTCGGCAGCACGAGTTGGTTCAGCCGGCGCCCGGGCGAGTTCTTTCCGGGCTACGTTGCCTACTTCAGCATGGAGTTCGGCCTCTCAGAATCCCTGCCGATCTACTCCGGCGGGCTGGGCGTGCTGGCAGGCGATCATCTCAAGACGGCCTGCGACCTCGGCGTGCCGCTGGTGGGGGTCGGGCTGCTGTACCAGCAGGGCTATTTCCGTCAGGCGCTGGACAGCCACGGCGAACAGCTCGATTTCAATCCATACAATTCGCCGACCATGTTGCCGGTCTCCCCGCTGATGGATGACAAGGGAGACTGGATCAACGTCACGGTCGAGTTTCCGGATCGACTCCTGCACCTGCGGGCCTGGCACGCCGAAGTGGGCAGGCGCTCTCTTTTCCTGCTGGACAGCAACGACCCCCTCAATTATCCCGGCGATCGCGGCATTACCGCCGAACTCTACGGCGGCGGGCAGGAGATGCGGCTGCAGCAGGAAATCGTATTGGGAATCGGCGGTTGGCGGCTGCTGCAGCGGCTTGGGCTCGATTGCCCGGTGTGCCACCTCAACGAAGGTCATGCCGCGTTTGCCATCTTCGAGCGTGCGCGCAGTTTCATGGAGCGTTACCACCAGCCGTTCGATGTTGCGCTGCGCACGACGCGCGCGGGCAATCTGTTCACATCCCATACCCCGGTCGAGGCCGGGTTCGACCGCTTTCCCCCGGCCCTGTTTCTGCGCTATTTCAAGGACTATGCAGCCAAGCTGGGCATCAGTGCGGCGCAATTGCTGGCCTTGGGCCGTTCCGGGCGAATGGTGAACGACGACGAACCGTTCAACATGGCTACCCTGGCCTGCCACGGCGCGGGTGCCGTGAACGGCGTCAGTGAATTGCATGCGGAAGTCAGCCGCGGAATTTTCCAGCCGCTGTTTCCGCGTTATCCGAGGGCGGAAGTGCCGGTCGGCCATGTCACCAACGGTGTACACATGCCCACCTGGGACTCGGCGGCTGCCGACGCGCTCTGGTCCGAAGCCTGCGGCAAGGAGCCGTGGCGCGGGGAACTGGAATCGGTCGAAAACAACCTGCGCGGCGTGGACGATCGCGCGCTGTGGAATTTTCGCAGCAAAGGCAGGGGCAAGCTGCTCGAGTTTCTGCAAAAGCGAATGTCCGGGCTCCGCAGCCTGCAGAATGCGCCGGTGGGCCGGCCCACAGCGCTTGATCCCGGCTTTCTGACGCTGGGCTTTGCGCGGCGCTTCACCGAATACAAGCGCAACAACCTGCTGCTGACCGACCCGCAACGGCTCACGCGCCTGCTGACCAGCCGCGACCGTCCCGTGCAGCTGGTGATTGCCGGCAAGGCCCATCCGCGCGACGAAGCAGGCAAGCACATGATCCGGCAATGGGCGGACTATATCCGGCGCAACGACCTGAAAGGCCGGGTCGTGTTCGTGGAGGATTACGATCTCGTCGTCGCCGCCGAAATGGTGCAGGGCGTGGACGTCTGGATCAACACGCCGCGACGCCCCTGGGAGGCCAGCGGCACCAGCGGCATGAAAGTGCTGGTCAACGGCGGGCTGAACCTTTCCGCGCTCGATGGCTGGTGGGCCGAGGCGTATTGCCCCGAGGTCGGCTGGGCTGTCGGCGACAAGCTGGAACATCACAACATCGTCGAGCAGGATGCGCGCGACGCCGAACAGCTCTACCGGGTGCTGGAAGAGGAGGTGGTGCCCACCTTTTACCGCCGCGACGACAGCGGCCTGCCGCGCGACTGGCTGGCGCTGGTGCGGGAAAGCATGGCGACCCTCACTGGGCGTTTCTCCACCAACCGCATGATGCGGGAATATACCGAAAACTTCTACACACCGCTGGCCGCCGCCTATGCCGCACGCACGGCGGACGGCTGCGCACTGGCGCTGGACATCGAGCGCTGGCATGCGCAAATCAGGATGCAGTGGCATCGCATGTATTTCGGCAACGTCACCGCCGAAACCGGCGCGGAAGGCCATCAGTTCCGGGTGCAGGTCTATCTCGACGGCATGCCGCCCGAGGCTATCTCAGTGGAACTGTATGCCGAGGCGTCGGGAAGCTTCGAACGGGTGCACCAGCCACTGCAACAGATGGCGCAGCTCGAAGGCATGAACAGCGGCTTTCTGTATGCGGGAACAGTTCCCTCCACGCGCCCGGCGGGGCACTACACGGCGCGCATCGTGCCTGCGCATCGCGCAGCGAGCATTCCGCTGGAAGCGCCGCTGGTCACGTGGTACAAGTAAGCGCGTGCGCGGCGTGCCCGAAAACGCGGCGCTACGCACGCAACGGCCGCGTCTGGATACCGCCGCCGTCTCCCACGAACCCATGACGAGGAAGAACATGAATAACCAGCCATCGCCATTGACTCCGGACGAGCTCAGGCTCATCAACGACTACTGGCGGGCCTGCACCTATCTCGCGGCCGGCATGATCTATCTGCGCGACAACCCGCTGCTCCGGGAGCCGCTCACCCAGGAGCACGTCAAGCGCCGCCTGCTCGGGCACTGGGGCTCCAGCCCCGGGCTGTCCTTCATCTACATCCACATGAACCGGCTGATCCGGAAGTACGACCTGAACGCGATCTTTATCGCGGGGCCAGGGCACGGTGCGCCGGGCGTGCTGGCGCCGGTCTATCTGGAAGGGCGGTACGGCGAGATCTATCAGGACAAGGGCGAGGGCGAGAAGGGCATGCGCCGGTTCTTCCGGGAATTCTCCTTTCCGGGCGGCACCGGCAGCCATTGCACCCCGGAGACGCCGGGTTCCATCCACGAGGGCGGCGAACTCGGTTACAGTATTTCCCACGCCTTCGGCGCCGCTTACGACAACCCGGAACTGATCGTCACCGCGGTGGTCGGCGATGGCGAGGCGGAGACGGGCCCGCTGGCCACCGCCTGGCATTCCAACAAGTTCCTCAACCCCATCCGCGATGGCGCCGTGCTGCCGGTGCTGCACCTGAACGGCTACAAGATCAACAATCCCACCGTGCTGTCGCGTATCTCGCACGAGGAACTCGATGCCCTGTTCAGGGGCTATGGCTGGACGCCGCACTTCGTTGAGGGCAGCGATCCGGACGAAATGCACCGGACAATGGCGGCGACGATGGAGCAGTGCGTGCTCGACATCCGTGCCATCCAGCAGCAGGCGCGCGCCAGCGGCAAGGCCGCGCGCCCGCGTTGGCCGATGATCGTCCTGCGATCGCCCAAGGGCTGGACCGGACCCAAGGAACTCGACGGCAAGAAGATAGAGGGATACTGGCGTGCGCATCAGGTGCCCATCACCGACATCGCCGCTCCGTCGCATTTCGAGGCGCTCGAAAGCTGGCTGAAGAGCTACCGGCCGCATGAATTGTTCGACGAGGCGGGTGCGCTCATCCCGGAACTCAAGGCGCTGGCGCCCGTCGGCGAACGCCGCATGAGCGCCAACCCCAACGCCAATGGCGGCCTGCTGCGCAAGGCGCTCCATCTACCGGACATCGCCGGCTACGCGGCGGAGGTGGCCAGGCCCGGCGGCTCCTATGCCGAGAACACCCGGCCGCTGGGCAAGTTCCTGCGCGACGTGATGCGCGGCAACATGCGCAACTTCCGCGTGTTCAGCCCGGACGAAAATACCTCCAACCGCCTGGACAACGTCTACGAGGTGAGCAAGAAAACGTGGATGGCGGACTTTCTGCCCGAGGATGCCAACGGCGGCGAACTGGCGCAGGATGGCCGGGTGATGGAGATGCTGTCCGAGCATACCCTCGAAGGCTGGCTGGAAGGCTATTTGCTCAGCGGACGGCACGGATTCTTCTCGACCTACGAGGCCTTCGCCCACATCATCGACTCCATGTTCAACCAGCACGCAAAATGGCTGGCGATGTCCAAGGAAGTGTCGTGGCGCGCGCCCATCTCCTCCCTGAACCTGCTGATCACCTCCACTGTATGGCGTCAGGACCACAACGGCTTCACCCACCAGGATCCCGGCTTCCTGGATGTGGTGGTGAACAAGCGGCCGGAGGTCACGCGCATCTATCTGCCGCCGGATGTGAACTGCCTGCTGTCGGTCGGCGAACACTGCCTCAAGAGCACGAACTACATCAACGTGATCGTGTGCGACAAGCAGAAGCACCTGCAGTACCTCGACATGCAGTCCGCCAGGGAGCATTGCTACAAGGGCATCGGCATCTGGGACTGGGCAAGCAATGACGACGGCGCCGAGCCCGATCTGGTGATGGCCTGCGCCGGTGACGTGCCGACGCGCGAGGCGCTGGCGGCCACGGCGCTGCTGCGCGAGCACTTCCCGAATCTGAAGGTGCGCTTCATCAACGTGGTCGACCTGTACAAGCTCACGCCCGACACCGAACACCCGCACGGCCTGTCGGATCGCGATTTCGACAGCTTGTTCACCCTGGACAAGCCGGTGATGTTCAACTTCCACGGCTATCCCTGGCTGATCCATCGTCTGGCATACCGCCGAGCCAATCACCATAACCTGCACGTGCGCGGTTACAAGGAGCAGGGCAGCATCAATACTCCGCTGGAGCTGGCCATCCGCAACCAGATAGACCGCTTTACCCTGGTCATCGATGTGATCGACCGCATCCCTGCGCTGCATGTGGCGGGCGCGCACGTCAAGCAGCACATGCTCAACCGCCAGTTGGAATGTCGCAACCATGCCCACGAATACGGCGTGGACCTGCCGGAATTCACCGACTGGACCTGGCCCGTCTGAGGCGCGATGAAACCGGTCCTGTGCATCAATGCCGGCTCGTCCTCGCTGAAGGCCAGCTACTTCGACGCCGACGGCGGGCGCGCCGATTTCCGCTATGACAAGCTTGAGGATCCGCGGACCGGATTCGACGGCCTGATGCGCGACCTGGCCGGCCGCCAGCCTGCCGTGGTCGGTCACCGCCTGGTGCACGGCGGGGAGATTGCCGATGCCGCGCGCCGCGTGGACGCCGCCGAGCGCGCCCGGCTGGAGACCATCATTCCGCTCGCCCCGCTGCACCTGCCGGGCAACCTGATGGGGCTGGACATCTGTGCGGAGCGCTTCGGCGTGCCGCAGATCGCCTGCTTCGACACCGCCTTCCACGTCACGCTGCCGGCCTTGGCCAGCCGGCTGCCGATTCCGCAGCAGTACGGGCTGCGCCGCTTTGGCTTTCACGGGCTGAACTACGCCTACGTCGCGTCGCGGCTACCGGCCTTGCTGGGCGCGGCGGCGCGCGGCCGGGTGGTGGTCGCCCACCTGGGCAGCGGCGCCAGCCTGTGCATGCTGCACAACCTGAAGTCGGTCGATACCACCATGGGCTACACCCCGGCGGGGGGCATTCCCATGGGGACACGCAGCGGCGACCTCGATCCCGGCGTGATGCTGGAACTGGCGCAACGCATGGATCCGGCGCATCTGAGCGACCTGATGTATCACCATATGGGTCTGCTCGCCCTGTCCGGTGGCGAAGGCCATGAAATGAAGGCGCTGCTCGCAAGCGCCAGCACCGAGGCGAGATTCGCGGTCGACTACTTTTGCTACCACGTGCGCGCGGCGATCGGCAGCCTGGCGGCTAAGGCCGGCGGCGTGGACGCGCTGGTGTTCACCGGCGGCATAGGCGAGCATGCGCCGCAGATACGCGCAGCTATTTGCGGGCCGCTGGGGTTTCTCGGTTTTCGGCTGGACGCGGACGCCAACGCCCGCGCGCGGCCCGTCATCGAGGCCGTGGGCAGCAAGCCGGTGCGGGTGATCCCGGCGGACGAGGAAGCGACCATACGCGACCAGAGCCTTGCGCTGCTGGGGCAGGCGGCTATTGGAGCCTAGTCCACCTTCATCGGGAGGATGACCATCTGCTGGCCGCGAAAGTGCAGCCGGCGCTGCATGGCGAGTGCGGTCTGGTTGTGCAGCCAGCGGATGAACACGTTATCGCGGGTGAAGATCAGCTTGGCGGCGAAGCACACGCTGTTCGGGTACTCGGCGATGACCTCCTGCACCAGATCGTCCAGCACCGCGATGGCGTCGGTGCCGTACGCCATGCGCCAGGTGGCGTTGAGCCCGTTTGCCCGGCAAAATGCCGTGTAGTGGATCAATGCCTGCTCGGTGCGGTTCTGCATGGTGCGGATGGTGGCCTCGCTGTCGAAGCTCTGGGTGTCCACCTCGCCCGCGCTGACGAACACGAAATTCTGGAAGTGGCCTGGAAACAGCCGCCGCACCCACATGATGGTGTGGATACCCACGCCGCGGTGATCATCGACCAGAAAGATTGCCGTCGGCAATTCAGGGTCGAGCTTTTCCGGCAGGCCGGACGTGGCGTCGGGCACCGACTGGCCGAACAGCTTCTCGGCAACGCGCAGCTTTTCCTTGGTCTCGTCGTAATGCCTGCGGATCAGCAGACACAGCACCACCACCAGGCTGGTGATGAGCATGGTCACCCAGCCGCCCTCCGCGAACTTTTCGACCACGGTGACGATCAAGATGCTGCCGGTGACCGATAGCCCGAGCAGCGACAGGGCGAGGCGCCGTTTCCACGGCTCCGACCGCCGCCGCCGCCGCCACCAGTGCACGCACATTCCCAGCAGCGACATGCTGAAGGTCAGGAACACGTTGATACTGTACAGCACCACCAGCAGGGAGACATCGCCGCCGCTCCAGATCAGGATAAGCAGGGCTGCCCCGCCCATTACGATGATGCCGTTCTGCGTGACCAGGCGGGTGGAAAGCTGGCGGAACTGGCGCGGCACCCAGGAATCCGCCGCCATGTTGGCCATCACGGCGGGGCCGCCGAGGAATCCGGTGTTTGCGGCCACCAGCAGCAGGCCCGCTTCCAGCGCCAGGGTGACGCCGAGGATGCCGCTGTTCAGCCAGCCGGGGAACCCCAGCGTGCCGAGTATGGCGTGGAAGGCGACGGCATTGAGCGTCTTGCCTTCCTCGTGCTGCACACCCCACAGCAGGTAGAGCACGATGATGCCTCCGGCGGTGAAGGCGAGCGACATTGCCATGTAGAACATGGTGAGCCTGCCCGTGTGCACCCGTGGCTCGGCAAGACGGTTGACGTTGTTGGAGACCGCCTCGATCCCGGTATAGGTGCCGCCACCAAGCGAATAGGCCTTGAGGAACAAGGAGGCGACGAACACCCAGCCGAGCTGGCCGCTGAGCGCCTGGGTCTCAAACATCGTGTCCGGCACCAGCGTTGGCAGACCGCCAGCGTGGCGGGCGATGCCGTAGCCGATGAGAAGCACATGAGTTGCGAAGAAGCCGAGAAAGATCGGCAGCAGCACCTTGATCGACTCCTTCATGCCGCGCAGGTTGAGCACGATGAGGACTACGATGAGCGCGACTTCGGTGAGAAGCTTGACCGATTGCCAGGCGGCTGGCGCCATGCTGAACAGCGCATCCGCGCCGCTCGCGACCGAGATCGCGATGGTCAGCACGTAATCGACGATCAGCGCCGCGCCCGACACCAGGCCCGCATGCTCGCCCAGCAGGCGCGAGGCCACCTTGTAGCCGCCGCCGCCGGATGGAAACAGCTCGATCACCTGGTTATAACCGAGTGCGATGATGAATACCGTGAGCGCGGTCGCCACGGCGAGATAGAGACCGAGATGGGTATGCGCGCCCAGGGCGAGAAACGCTTCTTCGGGGCCGTAGCAGGAGGAGGAGAGTCCGTCCGCGCCCAGCCCGACCCAGGCGAAAAAGGCGGCCAGCGCAATATGCTGGCGGGTATCGGGTCGCAGCGGATCCAGCGATTCCCCGATGAGCACCTTACGCAGCTTGGTCAGGAAGTTCGACATGTCCGTTTATCGCTGCGTTGCTCGGGTAGTTGTCGCGGGGTCCTAGAGCAGGACGAGGTTGTCTCGATGCACCAGTTCGGGTTCGTCCACGTAGCCCAGGATGCCCTCGATCTCGTGGCTGGCGCGGTGCGCAATGCGGCGCGCCTCGGCTGCGCTGTAGTTGACCAGGCCGCGTGCGATGTCGTTGCCCCGTTCGTCGAGCAGCGCAACCACTTCGCCGCGCGCGAATTCGCCGCCGACCTCGATTACGCCGATAGGCAGCAGGCTCTTGCCGTCGACGCGCAACGCGCGCACCGCGCCGGCATCGAGTTTTAGCTTGCCGCTCACCTGGAGGTGGTCGGCAAGCCACTGCTTGCGCGCGTCCAGGGGCAGGGCGGTGGCGATCAGCAGGGTGCCGATGTTTTCGCCGCGCAAAAGGCGCGGCAGCACGTCGGGCTCGTGGCCGGACGCGATGAATGTGTGCGCGCCGCTGCGAGCGGCGCGCCTCGCCGCCAGCACCTTGGTGATCATGCCGCCGCGGCCGATATGGCTGCCGGCGCCGCCGGCCATGGCTTCGAGCGCGGGATCGCCCGCCTGCGCCGTGTCGAGCAGGCGCGCATCGGCGTGCTTGCGCGGATCGGCGGAGTACAGGCCGCTCTGGTCGGTGAGTATGACCAGGGCATCCGCCTCGATCAGGTTGGCGACCAGTGCCCCCAGCGTGTCGTTGTCCCCGAACTTGATCTCGTCGGTGACCACGGTGTCGTTCTCGTTGATGACGGGAATCACCCGCAGCGTGAGCAGTGTGCGCAGCGTGGAGCGCGCATTGAGATAGCGTTCGCGGTCCACCAGGTCGGCGTGGGTGAGCAGCACTTGCGCGGCGCGCAGGCCGTGTTCGCGGAAGCAGCTTTCATAGACCTGCACCAGTCCCATCTGGCCGACCGCCGCCGCGGCCTGGAGTTCGTGCACGGCGCTGGGGCGCTGCTTCCAGCCCAGGCGCTGCATGCCCTCCGCGATGGCGCCGGACGAGACCAGCACCACTTCGCAGCCGTTCTCGTGCAGGGCGGCGATCTGCCTGGCCCAGCTGGCGATGGCCAGGGCATCCAGGCCGGCGCCCTGGTTCGTCACCAGGCTGCTGCCGACTTTGACGACGATGCGTCTGCAGTGAACCGGAGTTGCTCTCATCGCGATATTTGTCGTGGTCATCATGCTGGGCCGGCGATAGAGGGGCGGTTCAGGATTGGCGGTCGTGATCTTCGCGGTGGCGCCCGTCCTCCGCGAGATCGCTCGCGGTGATTGCGCTTTCCTGGGCGGATTCCGCGACGGCATCCGTTTCCCGTCTTGCGGCCTCGTCCAGGTGTTCCATGATGGCGTAGGTGAGTTCCTTGCAGCCCTCGCCGGTAATCGCGGAAATTGCGAAATAACGGTCGTGCGATCCGAATGCATCGAGGAAGGCGGCGACCTTTGCTTCCCTGTCCTCGAGCAGGTCCAGCTTGTTCAGCACCAGCCAGCGCGGCTTGTTATAAAGGGCCTCGTCGTATTTGCGCAATTCGTTGAGAATGGCGTGCGCCTCGCGCACCGGGTCGGTCTCCTCATGCAGTGGCGCCAGGTCGACCAGGTGCAGCAGCAGGCGCGTGCGGGCCAGGTGGCGCAGGAACTGGTGGCCCAGGCCGGCGCCCTCCGCGGCGCCTTCGATCAGGCCGGGAATGTCGGCAATGACAAAGCTCTTTTCCGTGGAGACCCGCACCACGCCCAGATTGGGATGCAGCGTGGTGAAGGGATAGTCCGCCACTTTGGGACGCGCAGCGGAAACCGAACGAATGAAGGTAGACTTGCCGGCGTTGGGCATGCCCAGCAGGCCGACGTCGGCCAGCACCTTCAGTTCAAGCTGCAGGTTACGCCGCTCGCCGGGTTCGCCCGGGGTGCACTGGCGCGGGGCGCGGTTGGTGCTGGACTTGAAATGCAGGTTGCCCAGGCCGCCTTGGCCGCCCTTTGCGATGAGGGCTTTTTCTCCGTCGTGGGCAAGATCGGCGATCAGCGCGCCGGTGTCGAGATCGGTGATGACCGTGCCGACCGGCATGCGCAGCACGACATCGTCCCCGCCCTTGCCGTAGCAATCGGAGCCGCGCCCGGATTCGCCATTGCGTGCGCGGTGAATGCGCGCGTAACGGTAGTCCACCAGGGTGTTGATATTGCGGTCCGCAACGGCATAGAGGCTGCCGCCGCGTCCGCCGTCGCCCCCGTCGGGGCCGCCCTTGGCGATGTATTTCTCGCGGCGGAAGCTGGCCACGCCGTTGCCGCCGTTTCCGGCGATGACTTCAATGCGGGCTTCGTCGATGAATTTCATAAATAAAAAAGCCCTACCGGGCAGATAGGGCTTCTTGTATCACGGTGGGGCTACTTAGGCAGCAACCACGCTGACGATCTTGCGTTTCTGCGCGCCCTTCACGGCAAACACGACCTTGCCGGTAATCTTGGCGAACAGGGTGTGATCCTTGCCCATGCCGACGTTGTCGCCGGCGTGGATGCGCGTGCCGCGCTGGCGCACGATAATACTCCCCGCATTGATCATCTCGCCGCCGTAGCTCTTGACGCCCAGTCGTTTCGAGTGCGAGTCGCGCCCGTTACTGGTACTGCCGCCGCCTTTTTTCGATGCCATGCTTCTGCTCCTTCAGTATTAAGCGGAAATACCGTCGATGCGGATTTCCGTATAGTTCTGGCGATGTCCCTGGTGCTTCTGGTAGTGCTTGCGGCGGCGCATCTTGAAGATCTTCACCTTGTCGCCACGACCATGGGAAACGATGGTCGCCTTGACCGAGGCGCCACTTACCAGGGGCTTGCCGACGGTGACCTTGTCGCCTTCGCCCACCATCAGCACCTTGTCCAGCACCACGGCGCTGCCGACGTCACCGGCAACGGTCTCGATTTTCAGGGTTTCGCCTTGGGCAACGCGGTATTGCTTGCCGCCGGTCTTGATCACTGCGTACATGACTGCCTCGCTTGAATGCGGTTTTTTAGAGCCGTGCATTATACACAATTTTGCCCGGCTTTCAAACTGGTTTTTGGGGTGGGCTCGGCGGCCTTTGGCCGCCAAATCCGGTGCTTATCTGCGCATCGAGTCGAAGAACTCGGGGTTGTTCTTGGTCGCCTTGACCTTGTCGAGCAGAAATTCCATCGCTTCCAGTTCGTCCATGGGGTAAAGCAGCTTGCGCAGCACCCAGATGCGCTGCAGGATGTCGGGCTTGATCAGCAGTTCTTCCTTGCGGGTGCCGGAACGGTTCACGTTGATTGCGGGGTAGATGCGCTTTTCGGCCATGCGGCGATCCAGATGGATTTCCATGTTGCCCGTACCCTTGAATTCCTCGTAGATCACGTCGTCCATGCGGCTGCCGGTATCCACCAGCGCGGTGGCGATAATGGTCAGACTGCCGCCTTCTTCCACGTTACGCGCCGCACCGAAGAAGCGCTTGGGGCGCTGCAGTGCATTCGCGTCCACGCCGCCGGTCAGCACCTTGCCGGAGGAGGGCACCACGGTGTTGTAGGCGCGCGCCAAGCGGGTGATGGAGTCGAGCAGGATCACCACATCCTTCTTGTGCTCGACCAGGCGCTTGGCCTTTTCCAGCACCATTTCAGCCACTTGCACGTGGCGGGTGGCCGGTTCGTCGAAGGTGGAGGCCACCACTTCGCCGCGCACGGTGCGGCTCATTTCCGTCACTTCCTCGGGGCGCTCGTCGATCAGCAACACGATCAGCACCGCGTCCGGGGTGTTGGACGCGATGGAGTGGGCGATGTGCTGCAGCATCACGGTCTTGCCGGATTTGGGCGAGGCCACGAGCAGACCGCGCTGGCCCTTGCCGATGGGGGCGACGATGTCGATCACGCGCCCGGTGATGTTCTCTTCCGCCTTGATGTCGCGTTCCAGGCGCAACTGTTCGCTGGGGAACAGCGGGGTCAGGTTTTCGAACAGAATCTTGTTCTTGGCGTTTTCAGGCGGCTCCCCGTTTACCCGGTCCACCTTGACCAAGGCCACATAGCGCTCACCTTCCTTGGGGGTGCGGATCTCGCCCTCGATCGAATCGCCGGTGTGCAGGTTGAAGCGGCGGATCTGGCTGGGGCTGACATAGATGTCGTCCGGCCCGGCGAGGTAGGAGGTGTCCGGCGAGCGCAGAAAACCAAAGCCGTCAGGCAGGATCTCCAGGGTGCCTTCGCCGTAGATGCTCTCGCCTTTTTTCGCCTGGTTCTTCAGCAGGGCGAAAATCAGGTCCTGCTTGCGCATGCGGTTGGCGTTGTCGATCTGGCTGGCGGTCGCCATCTCCACCAGTTCGGTGATGTGCTTGGTCTTTATGTCAGATAAGTGCATGAGATTAAAGGGGAAAAAAGAACGGAGTTTGTGGAGGTCTTGCGATTACAAGTAAGTTTGCTTTGGGGGAAGTGTTACGGTCTGCGCGGCTGCCGCGCCTGGACTGCCTGAGTATCGCTTGGTATCTTGATTTGGATGGAAGAAGGGGCGAAACGGGCAGTTGCAGGCGCGAGATTAAACGGTTCAGATGTGGCTGTCAATAAATGCAGTGAGTTGGGATTTGGACAGCGCGCCGACCTTGGTGGCTTCAATGTTGCCGTTTTTGAACAGCATCAGGGTGGGAATGCCGCGAATGCCGTATTTCTGGGGGACGACCTGGTTTTCGTCCATGTTGATCTTTGCAACGGTGAGGCGGCCGGAATATTCCTGGGCCACTTCGTTCAGGATAGGCGCAATCATCCGGCACGGTCCGCACCACTCGGCCCAGTAGTCTACCAGCACCGGCAGCGGTGACTGCAGCACTTCGGCCGTAAATGTCTGGTCGGTGACATAACGAATATGTTCGCTCATGGCTATTCTCGCTTTTCTCGAAATGGATATTGTATGTGGATGGTTAAACTGCTGCCGGAATAATGATGCCGGGAAGAAATCAGGATAGCTGACTGTTTTATTCTACCGCCATCCTAGCGAAAAAACAGGTGGCTGTGAAGGGTAGGTGTATGTCTATGATTTTACGGCACCGAAAAGACTTCAAGGCGATGGTGGCGGATGGACCCGGATGGCAAGCGGTCAGCGCGTGTTGTGCAACTGCTCTTGTGCGCGATACTCGCGCACGCGGTAAAAACCGCGAAAGATTGCCGTCCCCGCGCAGGCTTTGAGTTGCAGTGAACTCCGCGCCGCCGACGCCATGAGCGAGGCATCCAGATCGCCGTGCCAGAACTCGCGCAGGAAAGGCTCCAGCGCCTCCAGCAATGCACGCAGGAGCGGCACGCGATGCAGCAGATGGGATCGGGTAATGTGCCCATAATCGGCGATTAGCACGCGGCCGCCGGGTTTGAGGGTGCGCAATGCCTCGTCCAGGGTGCGGGTCCGGGCATCGGGCGGCAGTTCATGCAGCAGGAAGAAAAGGATTATGGTGTCGAAGCTATTGTCGGCGTAAGCCAGCGATTCGGCATTCATACGTGCAAATGACGGGCGCCGGGCGTCTGCCGGGATTTTTTGCTGCGCCGCGCGCAACTGTATGGCGGCCGCGTCCATGAGGTGCAATTCACCGGTCGCCGCGGACCTTGTCAGGGTGGGCGTCAGTGCGCCGTAGGCGCAGGTGACCTGCAAGGTGCGCGGGCTGGGCGCCGTCTCGTAGCGGCGCATCACCTCGTTCAGAATCGCTTGGTACTGGCCGAAGAGTATCGGGTTGATGACAGGACGGTGGTCGAAAAACCATACACCGAACGGTGACAGGTAAGCCCACCAGTAATGGCGCGCGAGATATTCCGGTATCCCGTCCAGATACCGCTGCCACAATGCCTTCATCCGCTATCGCTGAAGTGCTGTCTCGACCTCGTCACGCTTGCCGCGGCCCTCAAGCCGCTCCACCAGCGTCAGCGCAAAGTCCATCGCCGTGCCGGGTCCGCGCGAGGTGATGAGCTTGCCGTCTTCCACGACCGCGGAATTTTGCACGGTCACCTTGGGGAAGTTGTCCAGCGCGCCCGGAAAGCTCGTTGCGCGCCTGCCGTCCAGCAGGCCGGCTTCGGCCAGCACGGAAGGCGCGGCGCACACGGCAGCGAGGTACTTTCCTTGCTGGTTCATCTGCCAGAGCATGGCGATGATGCGCGCATCGGCCTTCAGGTTGTTGGCGCCTGGCTGGCCTCCCGGCAGCACCACCATGTCGTAGCCATGCTTCAGCGCCGCATCGAGAGTGGTATCCGGCACCAGCACCGTGCCCCGGCTCGCCTTGACCGGCCCCGCATCCAGCCCTGCGCTCACCACCGTGATGCCGGCGCGGCGCAGGATGTCGATGATGGTCACGGCTTCCAGTTCTTCACAGCCTTGGGCGAGCGGAACGAGGACGGTTTTCATTGTTGTTCTCAAGGTGGTCAGGATGGGAATATGGTACGCCGATTTTTGCTTGCAGGGGATGGGGGCCTGGTTTTATCGGCCAATGGCCGGTGTGCCTTCTGGCCGGTCTGGTGGTGCTCACGGCTTAGAGCGGGGCGCGGCCCCGCATGCCGGTCAGTTTCTTTGCTTGTGGAAAGAGAGCACCCCCCGGTGCGCTAGACTGTGGCTTCCCTCGCCTGCTCGGCAGGCCGGGCGTCCGCGTAAGCTCGCACGGCCCACTGCGTGTGTTGTGGGGGCTTCAGCCACCTGCACCCGAAGGGTGCGAGAACCTCTCCGAGGCAACTACGGCGTACCCCTTGCGGGTGCTGCGCGACTCGGTGGCGCACGGAGGAAGGGGTGGCCAACAATTCCATTCTGTCTGCCATTGCAGCGCGCTCCAACCCCCGCGCGCCCGGCGATCAGTCCGGAGCCTCATCACGCCATTCATAAAAACCTTGTAAGCAGCGCAGTCAAAATTCCCCCGCCACCTGTACCCCTACCATGCCGGGCGCCAGTCGCGGGACCAGCACCACCTTGCTGTGGCCGCGCCATTCGTCGTTGTAGCGGACGACCGCGCGGCCTACCGCGGTGCCTATCATGGCGCCGGCGAGCACGTCGGAGGCGAAGTGCGCATCGTGGTAGGTGCGCGCGAGGCCAACCATGGCGGCAAGGCCGTAAGCGGTGTAGCCGGCCCAGGGGGAGTAATGGCCCGCGATTACCGAGGCGAGGGCGAAGGCTTCGGTGGTATGGCCGGATGGGAAAGAGGCGTTGAGGTTGGAGAAGGGCCTGAAATAGTCCACGCCCATGTTGTTGCGCGGCCGCGCGCGGCCGAACACCAGTTTGATCACGGGGGTGACGATGCCGCTGGCGATCAGGCTGGCGGAGAGCATGTCCTCGCCGGTTTCCAGGGTGTTGTCGTCACTGCTGAGCGCACCGACCGCAAGAAAGCCGCCGACCACGGCCGGCGAGTATTGGTCTCCGAGGCGTTCAACCTGCGTGATCAGGGGATTGTTGTTCGGGGCGTGGCGGCGCATTTCGTCCCGCCAGCGGTGATCGATGACCAGTGCGGTGCCGAGCACCGCTGCCGCGCTCCAGCCGGCCGTCTTCCAGTCGTCCTTGTCCCAGCGCGCGGGTGAGGTGACGACGTGCTTGACGTCGTCCACGACCAGGCCGGGGACGGAAGGCGGTTCACCGCCGGTGGTTACCGCGTCGGTGGAAACCGCTGTTGCCGGTATGCTGCTGGGGGATGCGGCGGCCGCAGGTGCTGCTGTAGCCGAACGTTCGTCGCTGCCGCTGCCCGCCGCGCAGGCGGGGACGGCAACGGCGAAAAGCAGGGGGAGCGTGCAGCAGCGGGCGATGCGGCGCAGAAGCATGGACGCTCTCCCGATGTTCAATCCCTGAAGTTCTGGTACTGCAGCGGAAAGTCCGTGATGGATTTCTTCACGAAGGCGATGGCCTCCTGCAGGTCGTCGCGCTTCTTGCCGGTCACGCGGACCGTGTCGCCCTGGATGCTGGCCTGAACCTTGAGCTTGCTGTCCTTGATCAGCTTGACGATCTTCTTCGCCAGTTCGGTTTCCACGCCCACCTTCACCGTGCAGTTGCGCTTGACCTTGTTCCCGCTGATTTTCTCGATCTTGTCGCTGATGTCGAGAGAGCGAATGTCCACGCCGCGCTTGGCCAGCTTGCCGTTCAGAATGTCCTGCACCTGGCCGAGCTGGAAATCGTTGTCGGCGAACACGGTCAGCACCAGTTCGGCCTGCTCGACCCTGGCGTCCGAGCCCTTGAAGTCGAAGCGCGTGCCGACTTCCTTGTTGGTCTGCTCGACGGCGTTCTTGACCTCGGTCTTTTCCACTTCGGAAACGATGTCGAAAGATGGCATGGTTTCTCCCCTTGAATAAAATACCTGGCTAACAGCGCACCAGCATATGCGTTACGAGCGGCCCGAACGCAAGGACCCGCGCGGCGAGGGCCGAGACATACCGGATTGGGCAGGCCAGGCGTGAGCGAGCACGCGCCGCCGCAATCGGGTTGCGCAGTAGCTTATGTTAGCCGAAGTGGCAGACGTAGTGGTACGGCTCGCCCGTCACTTCAATATCGAAGCTGGAGTTGCCCGGCACCGAGAACTTTTCGCCGGCTTGGCAAGTCTTCCACTCTTCGCCCTTGATCTTGTAGCGGCAGGCGCCGGCCACGGTTTCCATGATCTCGGGGGCGCCGGTGTTGAAGGTGAGGGTCGCCGGCAGGATTACGCCCACCGATTTCTTCGTGCCGTCGGCGAATTCCACGGTGTGCGATACGCACTTGCCGTCAAAGTAAACGTTGGCTTTGGTCATTACCGAGATATTGTCTATCTTGTCTGACATATAACTTCCTGAATTAATTATTTAAAACTGCTCCCTCGCCCCAGCCCTCCCGCCGCAAGGGGTACGCCGGCGGGCGCCTCGCTGCTTAGCAGCGACCCTTCCGCAGCCCCGGCGGGAGAGGAGGCGAACGCTTATTTCCTGTTTCTTAAATTGGCGGCGATACGCATGCGCAGCGCGTTGAGCTTGATGAAGCCGGCTGCGTCCTTCTGGTCGTAAGCACCCTTGTCATCCTCGAAAGTGGCGATGGAGGGGTCGAACAGGGAATCGGTTTTGGAGTCGCGTCCAACCACGATGACATTACCCTTGTACAGCTTGACGCGCACCCAGCCGTTCACGGTGTACTGGGTGTGGTCGATCAGCGTCTGCAACGCCTGGCGCTCGGGGGACCACCAGTAACCGTTATAGATCATGCTGGCGTAGCGCGGCATGAGGTCATCCTTCAGGTGCGCCACTTCGCGATCCAGGGTGATGGATTCGATGGCGCGGTGCGCCTTGAGCATGATGGTGCCACCGGGCGTCTCGTAGCAGCCGCGCGACTTCATGCCGACGTAGCGGTTTTCCACCAGGTCAAGACGGCCGATGCCGTGCTTGCCGCCCAGTTGGTTCAGTTTGGTGAGCACCTGGGCCGGCGTCATCTTTTCGCCATTGAGCGACACGATGTCGCCCTTCGCAAATTCAATCTCCAGATATTCAGCCTGATCAGGAGCCTTCTCCGGCGATACGGTCCAGCGCCACATGCTTTCCTCGGCCTCGGCGGCGGGGTCTTCCAGGTGGCGGCCTTCATAGCTGATGTGCAGCAGGTTGGCGTCCATGGAGTAGGGCGAGCCGCCTTGCTTGTGCTTCATCTCAATGGGAATGCCGTGCTTTTCGGCGTAGGCCAGCAGTTTCTCGCGCGACAGCAGGTCCCATTCGCGCCAGGGGGCGATGATCTTGATGCCGGGCTTGAGCGCATAGGCGCCCAGCTCGAAGCGCACCTGGTCATTGCCCTTGCCGGTTGCGCCGTGCGACACGGCATCGGCGCCGGTCTCGTTGGCGATGTCCACCAGGCGCTTGGCAATCAGCGGGCGGGCGATGGAGGTGCCGAGCAGGTATTCACCCTCGTAGACGGTGTTGGCGCGGAACATCGGGAACACGAAGTCGCGTACGAATTCCTCGCGCAGGTCGTCGATGAAGACGTTCTCCGGCTTGATGCCGAACTTCAGCGCCTTCTGGCGCGCCGGTTCCACTTCCTCGCCCTGGCCGAGGTCGGCGGTGAAGGTCACCACTTCGCAGTTGTAGGTGTCCTGCAGCCATTTCAGGATCACCGAGGTATCCAGTCCGCCCGAATAGGCGAGGACGGTCTTTTTGACGTCGGACATGATTCGCTTTCTAAAATGAACTCAAAGTCGGGCAGTGATGCCGGGTGTTCAGTTTTCCACCTTGCCCAGCAGCAGGTATTCCATCAGCGCCTTCTGCACGTGCAGCCGGTTCTCGGCCTCGTCCCAGACCACGGACTGCGGGCCGTCGATCACGGCGGCATCCACTTCCTCGCCCCGGTGTGCGGGTAGGCAGTGCATGAACAGCGCGTCGGGCTTGGCCACGGCCATCATCTCCGCGTCCACGATCCAGTCGGCGAAGGCCTTGCGCCGCGCGTCGTTCTCGCGCTCGAAGCCCATCGAGGTCCAGACATCGGTGGTGATCAGGTCGGCGTTGCGTGCTGCGTCCATGGGGTTGGCGAATTCTTCATAGTGGTCTTCCCCGAACAGGCCGGCGCGCTCCGGCTCCACTTCGTAGCCGGGCGGGGTGGAGACATGCACATTGAAGTCGAACACTTCCGCCGCCTGCAGCCAGGTATTGCAGACGTTGTTCGAATCGCCGATCCAGGCCACGGTCTTGCCTTTGATCGAGCCGCGATGTTCGATGTAGGTATAGATGTCGGCCAGGATCTGGCACGGGTGATATTCGTTGGTCAGGCCGTTGATCACCGGCACACGTGAATTCTCGGCGAAGCGCTCGATGATGCTCTGTTCGAAGGTGCGGATCATCACGATGTCGCTCATGCGCGAGATGACCTGTGCCGCGTCCTCGACGGGCTCGCCGCGTCCGAGCTGGGTATCGCGGGTGTTGAGATAGATGGCCGAGCCACCCAGTTGCTGCATTCCGGCCTCGAAGGAGAGGCGGGTACGCGTGGAATTCTTTTCGAAGATCATTACCAGCGTCCGGTCGGCCAGCGGATGGTAGGGCTGGTAGGCCTTGAAGCGCTGCTTGATGATCCCGGTGCGCTTGAACACGTGCTCGAGCTCTTCGCGCGTGAGATCCTTGAACTGGAGGAAATGCCTTGTTGCCATCGGCTTGGCCGGCGTCGCGTTCATGATCAGGAAGCGCTCCTTTCCAGGAATTCGGTCACCAGCGGGCAGAGTATGTCCAGCAGCTGCTGCGCCTCGTCCTGGGTGAATACCAGCGGAGGCAGCAGGCGGATCACGTTGTCCGCGGTGACATTGATCAGCAAGCCCTTGTCCAGCGCCAGCGCTACGAGTTCGCCGCAGGGTTTGCCCAGTTCGATACCTATCATCAGGCCCTGGCCGCGAATTTCGGTAACGCCGGCCACATTCCCCAGGCGCTCCCCAAAGCCATCGAGCAGGAATTCGCCCATGGCCGCGGCATGCGCCAGCAGCTTGTCCTGTTCCATGATCTCGAGCGTGGCCGCGGCGGCCGTTGCGGCCAGTGGGTTGCCGCCAAAGGTCGAGCCGTGATTGCCGGGATGGAAGGTGCCGGCAGCTTTCCCTGCCGCCAGGCAGGCCCCGACCGGCACGCCGGCGCCAAGGCCTTTCGCCAAGGTCATTACGTCCGGAAGGATACCGGTGTGCTGGAAGGAAAACCACTTGCCGGTGCGGCCGATGCCGCACTGCACCTCGTCCAGCATGAGCAGCCATTCCTGCTGGTCGCAGACTTGGCGCAGTTGTTCGAGGTAGTGAATGTCCAGCGTGCGGATGCCGCCTTCGCCCTGGATCGGTTCGACCAGCACCGCCACGATGTTGCGGTTGGCCTCTGCTGCCTTGCGTACGGCATCGATGTCGTTGTAGGGCACCCGGACAAAGCCCGGGACCAGCGGCTCGAAGCCGGCCTGCACCTTGCGGTTGCCGGTCGCGGAAAGTGTCGCGAGGGTGCGGCCATGGAAAGCCTTTTCCATCACGATGATATTGGGGGCTTCGACGCCCTTGCGGTGCCCATACATGCGGGCCAGCTTGATGGCGGCTTCGTTTGCCTCGCAGCCCGAATTGCACATGAACACTTCGTCCATGCCGGACAGGGCGCACAGCTTGTCAGCCAGGCGCTCGGCTTCAGGCGTCTGGTAGATATTGGAAACGTGGATCAGCTTGCCGATCTGTGCATTCAGGGCGGCCGTATAGCGCGCGTGGGCGTGACCCAGCGTGTTCACGGCGATGCCAGCGAGCGCATCCAGATAGCGCTTGCCCTGACTGTCCCACAACCATGCGCCTTCTCCATGGGTAAAGGCGACCGGCTGGCGGGCATAGGTGTTCATCAAGTGCGACATTATGGGCGTCCCCCTCATATCCGGCCTCCGCCCCGAATAATGCGGTGCGGCAAATCCGGCCAACTTATTACACTCTACACACTGCTCAAACGAAAAAGGCCGACTCCGGTCGGCCTTTTGCATTGCATCGCGTCAGGCTCAGGCCATGGCCTTGATGGCGGCGGACAGGCGGCTCTTGTGGCGCGCTGCCTTGTTCTTGTGGATGATCTTCTTGTCGGCGATGGAATCGATGGTGCTGGTCGATTCGCTGAACGCGGCCTTGGCGGCGTCCTTGTCGCCCGCGTTGACCGCCTTTGCTACGCGCTTGATAGCGGTGCGCAGTTCGGAACGCAGGCTTGCGTTGTGCGCCCGCTGCTTGTCAGCCTGTCTTGCGCGCTTTCTTGCCTGTGCGCTGTTTGCCATGAAAACTCCTTGAATTCGCTTGCTTTAAAAGGGGGGCATTATAGGCATGCGCGGCGGGTTTGGCAACCTCAATTTGAGGATCGGTGCGTGCACGGGGATAATGCACTCGAAAACACCCGGGCGAATTCGTAACGCGATGAAAATAAAGGCTGCCAGCGTGCATTCTGGGCGCCGCAGCGGTCAGTTCGCGCTCACCGTCTGGTTCCTGCCCAGGGTTTTGGCCTGATACATCGCCGCATCCGCCTTGGGCAGCAGAGACTCCAGGCGATACTCGCCGACGGCGACACCCAGGCTGGCGGTTACCTGGAGTTGCTGGTCCCCCAATGCGATGGGAGTTGCGGCGATCACGGCACGCAGTTTTTCCGCCAGCGCATGCGCATGTTCCAGTGCGGTGTCCGGCAGTAGGACAGCGAATTCCTCCCCTCCCAAACGGCCTACCAGGTCGGATTTGCGAAATTCGCGCGCCAGCAAAGCGCCGATCTGGCGCAAGGTAAGGTCGCCGAAGTGGTGGCCTTTTGTGTCGTTAATGCGCTTGAAGTGGTCGACGTCGAGCATGATGGCGCTGAGCGGCAGCGCGTTGCGCTCGCAATAGCTGGCAATCTGTTCGCCCAGTTCGAAAAAGGCGCGGCGATTATTGATGCCGGTGAGCGCGTCCGTCTTTGCCTGCCGGTCAGCTACTTCGTGCGCCTGTTTCAACTCGTGGCCCATCAGCAGGTTGAGCATCAGCGCGTGCGACAGGATCTTTGCGCCGCGCAGCGTGACGTAGATGAAGATCGTGGCGCCGATGGCGAGGCTGACATGGAGTTTATCCTGCCGGGAGTAGAGCCATAGCGTGATGGGCAGCATGATCATCAGCATGGAGCCGACCGCGGCTGGACGGTAGGCGGAGTAGCTTGCGAGAATGGCGCCTGCCAGTCCGGTCAGCACGCACAGGGTAATCGTGTGGGCGGGCAGCGCATTCGGCATGATGAGCACCGTGCCGGCGCCCCAAATCAATGCCGAGGCGTAAAGCGAAGCCAGGTAGGGGCGCGCCCGCCTCCTGACCTGCTGTGCGTCGGCACTTGGGCGGAAGTAAAGCCGGGCCAGGCCGAGCCGTGCCAGAGTCGTCAGCAGAAGGATGCCCAGCCAGAGCAGCACGCTGTGCGTGCTGGCATAATCGATGATCACCCAGGACCAGATCGCGCCCATGGCGAAACCGAAATAGGCACCGGGGTACGACTGCTTGATCAGCAGCCGCAACCGGTCCGCATCGACCTCCTGACCAATCAAGCTGGCGGCCGGGTTGCGGTCTTCCGGTTCAGTCGCGGCGGTTTCCCGGGCGTGCTGGTTTTCCATCGCAAAAAACCTTACCTTGTTTCCCGTGTGCCGCATGTTACGCCGCGATCCCGGCGGGTGCAATTCGGCATGCGGCTGCTGTTGCGGATATGCCAATCCGGCATCTTGTTGGTTTGTCCGGGGAAAGCGGGCGGCGCGATGGTATCATCCTCCTCTGATATGAACCTGCTCAAAGCCCTCGCCGCCATCAGCAGCCTGACGCTGCTTTCGCGCATCCTCGCCCTGGTGCGCGACATCCTGATCTTCCGCGCATTTGACGTCGGGCTGACCGACTCCTTCTTCGTTGCGTTCCGGCTACCCAACCTGCTGCGCCGCCTGTTCGCGGAGGGTGCGTTTTCCCAGGCCTTCGTGCCGATTCTGGGTGAGTACAAGAACAGAAAAGGGCATGACGAAACCCGGCTGCTGGTGGACCATGTGGTCAGCCTGCTGGCGGTCATCCTGTTCATCATCACCCTGATCGGTGTGCTGGCCGCCCCGGTCATTGTCTATCTGACCGCGCCCGGCTTCGCGCACGACCAGGGAAAATTCGAACTCACGGTCAGCCTGTTGCGGTTTACTGCCCCCTACATTTTCTTCATTTCGCTGGTGGCCGTGGCGGCCGGCATCCTCAACACCTATGGCAAGTTCTCCGTTCCGGCGGTCGCGCCGGTGCTGCTCAATATCTGTTTTATCGTGGCCACCATCTGGGTGGCGCCGCACCTGAGCCGGCCCATCATGGCCCTGGGTGGCGCAGTGTTCGTTGCAGGGGTGGTGCAACTCGCCTTCCAGGTGCCGTTCCTGAAACAGATCGGCATGCTGCCGCAGTGGAGGTTGAACTTCAAGGATGCGGGCGTCTGGCGCATCATTCGACAGATGGGCCCGGCGGTGTTTGGCGTGTCGGTCGGCCAGCTCAGCCTCATCATCAACACCATCATCGCCACCTTCCTGGCGGCAGGCAGCGTTTCCTGGCTGTATGCCGCCGATCGCCTGATGGAGTTTCCCTCCGGCATGCTGGGCGTGGCGCTGGGCACCATATTGCTGCCATCGCTTTCCAAGCATTACGCGGACGACAACCCGGAAGAGTATTCCAGGCTGCTCGACTGGGGGCTGCGCCTGACCTTCCTGCTTGCCCTGCCGGCTGCGCTGGCGCTGGGCGAGATCGGCGTGCCGCTGATCGCAACGCTGTTCCAGCGCGGGGCGTTCAACGCGCATGACGTGCTGATGACGCGCGATGCCCTGTTCGGCTACGCCGTGGGCCTGATCGGCATCATCATGGTCAAGATCCTGGCCCCCGGTTTCTATGCGCGGCAGGACATCCGCACCCCGGTGAAGATAGGCATCATGACGCTGCTGGCGACGCAGGCGATGAACTGGCTGTTCGTCGCCAAGCTGCACCTGGGCCACGCCGGGCTTGCGCTGGCCATCGGCCTGGGGGCTTGCGCCAACTCCGGCATTCTCTTCTATTTCCTGAAAAAGCGCGGCATCTATCGCCCCGAGCCGGGCTGGGCCGCCTTCTTTGCCAAACTGGCTGTGGCGCTGCTGGTGCTGGGTGCGGGCCTGTGGTTTGCGATGGGCGACGTGCAGTACTGGCTCCATGCCCATGGCTGGCCGCGCGCCCTGCGTCTCGCGGCCATGGTCGCGGGCGGTGCGGCCGTGTATTTTGCTGTGTTGTTCGCATTCGGCTTCCGCCTGCGCTATTTCTCGCGACGCGGCGCCCTGTAGGGGCGTCGTTATCTACGTGACTGGTGCCTTCCGTGGCGAGCGCGGAGGGGGGCGGGCGCGAATCTGGCCAGGGCCATTTCACGGCGCTTCGCATAGGGTGCCTCACCATGTCGTGTCCAAGGCCGTAAGGGTGCGGCTCGCAAGCAGCGCCGCGAACTCCATCACCACCCTCTGCTCATCTGCAGACAGCCGGATGTACAAGGCGCTCAAGTCGGCGAGCGAGTCATCTTCCGCGTAAAAATAGGCCGCATCTACGCACAGCACGCGTGCCAAGTTGCACACCGTCAGAAAGTCCGGCGTGTGCTTGCCTCTTTCATACTGATTAATCCTTGCCGAAGCGGTGGATTCGTCTATGCCCGCACGCACTCCCAACTCCATTTGGGAGAGTCCGGCGTGCTTGCGAATTGCCTTCAGGCGGCGCGCAAGCAACGGAAGAGTATGGGTGGAAGAGGTCATATCCCGTGATGTTGTTGGTATTTTATTGACCGTGGACTAAGGAATCCTTAGTATGGCGTTGTGTCCGCCAACTATATGAGATTTAAGGGGAAATATGCAAATTGCATAGTTCGCGGCAGGGTGCTCGACAATTTCTTGGCCTGACGTAATTGGGGGGGGGTAATGCAGACCGACAGAGGCGAACTGGAGAGGGTTGCGGAAGAAATCGGCCTGACGCCGGATGCGGTCGAATTGCGCAAGGCGTTTCTCGAATTTACGCAATCGGACAGTGAGGCATTGAGCGAGCTCCATGCGTATATGGAGGGCCGGCGAGTCGATGAGGTATTGGTGGAACTGTTCTACGCGCACTTGCTCCGATTTCCGCAACTGCAGCGGTTCATTCCCGACCAGGGCGCTCTGGAACGGCTCAAGCACTCGCAGGCGCGTTACTTCCGGCGCCTTACCGCGGGCGACTATGGCGACGACTACATTCTCGACCGCCTGCGGGTCGGCATGGCGCATCAGCGGGCCGGACTGGAAACCCAGTGGTATATCGGCGCGTATCGCAAATATCTGTCGTTCTTTCTTGCCACGCTGAACGACATGCCTGGCATGGACAAGGAAAAATTCGCCTCCTCGCTGGAGGCGCTGATCAAGGTTGTCTTTCTGGATCTCGGGCTTGCGCTGGATACCTATTTCCACCGCACGCAGCAGGAACTGACCTTCATGGCCAATCATGACGTGCTGACTGGTCTGCCGAACCGCAATCTCCTGAACGACCGGATCGAGCAGGCGTTGCTTCAGGCGCATCGCAGCGGGGAGGGGGTCGCGATATTCCTGATCGATCTTGACCGGTTCCGTAATGTCAACGACTCGCTGGGGCACGCGGTCGGCGATGAGGTCATCGTGGCCGTGGCAGCCAGGCTGGGCGGGCTCCTGCGCGAGGGAGACACCCTCGCCCGGCTGGGGGACGACGAATTCGTCGCGATGCTGCCGTGTCCCGGCGCAGCGGCGGAGGTGGCCGAGAGGGCAGGGCAATTGCTGCAGGCGATCGCCTCTCCGATTGCGGCGGGCGGACAGGAATTGCGGGTCTCTGGCAGCATGGGTATTGCCGTTTACCCTGGGGATGGACAGACCAGGGACGACCTTCTGAAAAATGCCGACGCGGCCATGCTGCGCGCGAAGGAGGAAGGCGGAACCGCATATTGTTTCTTTCAGCCCGCCATGGACATGCGCACGACCTCGGTCATCGCCATGGAGACCAGGCTGCGTCGTGCGCTGGAGGGCGGCGAATTCCGGCTCGAATACCAGTTACAGGTGGACATTCCAAGCGGCCGTCCTGTCGGCGCGGAAGCGCTGTTGCGGTGGGACGCAGGAGGGGGCCGCATTTCGCCGGCCGAGTTTGTGCCTCTGGCCGAGCAGACCGGGCTGATTATCCCCATCGGCGCCTGGGTGCTCGGGGCCGCCTGCAGACAGGCGGTTGAGTGGAATGGGCGCGCCAAATCGCCCTTCATCGTGGCTGTGAATATTTCCGCGCGCCAGCTCTGGCGCACCGACTTTGTGGAAACCGTCGCCGCGATTCTGGAACAGACAGGTTGTCATCCGTCGTGGCTGGAACTTGAGATCACCGAAAATGCCATCATGGTGAGACCGGAGGAGGCGGCGGCGACCATACGCGCGCTTGCCAAGATGGGGATGCGGATTTCCATCGACGATTTTGGAACGGGCTATTCCAGTCTGTCCTACCTCAAGTGGTTTCCGGTATACGCAATCAAGATCGACCGTTCCTTCGTGCACCAGATGCATGCCGATTCGGCGGATGCGGCCATTGTGCGCGCCGTGACTGCAATGGCGCACAGCTTGAACATGAAGGTGGTCGGCGAGGGGGTCGAAGACCTGTCGCAACTGGTATTGCTGGGACGGCTGGGATGCGACATCGCGCAAGGCTACTACTTTTCACGGCCGCTCCACGCGAAAAAGGTGGACGAGCTGCTGTCCGCCCCTTTGCCGTGGATGCAGATCTACGGGGAGCGCAAGCTATTTGAACGGCACGCCCAGTCTGCGGACGACGGCCCGAAAAGAGACATCAGCCGCTGCCGCGTACTCAGGGCCGGGCCCGGCGCGGCCATCTGCATGGTGAGCAATCCGGATTGCCAGTACATACTGCCGTTTGGCGGCTATTGCGAGCACCCGCTGGTCGACCGCATTGCCGACGCCCCATAGAGGCAGCCCTCGCAACACGCGCCATCAGTCGCGCACAGCGTCCGCCACCGTCCGCCGGTCGAGCTGCGGTGCAAACAATTCGATGAAATCGTAGGCGTATCCGCGCAGGTATTCGTTCTTGCGTATGGCGATGCGCGTCGTACTGGGCTGGAACAGTCCGGGCGCCTCCATCATGCGCAGGTGGCGGTCGCGTTCCGGAATGAAGGCCATGTGCGCCACGATGCCTATTCCCAGTCCCAGTTCAACGTAGGTTTTGATGACATCCGCATCGATTGCGGTGAGCACTACATTGGGCTTGAGGCCTTCGGCCTCGAACGCTGCATTGATCTTGCCGCGTCCGCTGAACGCAAAGTCGTAGGTAATGATGGGGAACTGCGCAAGCTTTTCCAGGGTCAGTTCTTTTTCCTGCAGCAAAGGGTGCTTCGGCGGCGTGATGACGCAGTGGTGCCACTCGTAGCAGGGCAGGGTCACCAGTTCGTCGTACAGCGCCAGGCTTTCGGTGGCGATGGCGATGTCGGCCTCCCCTTCCAGCACCTGCTCGGCGATCTGCGTCGGGTTCCCCTGGTGCAGGTTGAGGCGCACCCGCGGATAGCGCTTGATGAACTGCTTGACCACCGGTGGCAGCGCGTAGCGGGCCTGGGTATGGGTGGTGGCGATGGTCAGCGTGCCGCTGTCCTGCGCGTGAAATTCCTCGCTCACATGCTTGAGGTTGTCTGTTTCATGCAGGATGCGCTCGGCAATCTCGATGATGGCCTGGCCGGGCTCGGTGACCGCGACGATGCGCTTGCCGTTGCGCACGAAGATCTCCATGCCGAGTTCATCTTCAAGCAGTCTGATCTGTTTGCTCACCCCGGGCTGCGAGGTAAACAGTGCATTCGCCGCATCCGAGATCTTCAGTCCGCGCCGCACCACTTCGCGCAAATAGCGCAATTGCTGCAGGTTCATACGCTTATTCCTTATAGTTATATATACCTAACATAATACCATTTTTCAATCATATATCAATCCGCTACGATGCGCCTCATTCCGAAGCATGGTTGAAGAGGCAGACATGGATGGGCTGTACACGGTTTCCGGTTTCATCGTCGGTTTTATCGTCGGGATTACCGGCGTCGGCGGCGGTTCGCTGATGACGCCCTTGCTCGTGCTCGGCTTCGGCATTCCGCCGGTGACCGCCGTCGGTACCGACTTGCTGTATGCCGCCCTGACCAAGCTCGGTGGCAGCTGGGCGCACAGCCGCAACGGCGCGGTGGACTGGAAGGTTGTCCGCCTGCTGGCGGCGGGCAGCGTGCCGGCGGCCTTGTTGAGCGTGTGGCTGCTGCATCGGATTCAACTCGACGAGCGCAGCCTGAGGACGCTGATCAGCAGCGTGCTGAGCGCGGCGCTGGTGCTCACCGCGTTGGCGCTGCTGGCCAAGCCCTTCGTGCGCAAGCGCCTTGCCGGCGCAGATGGTGCGGTGTATGCGCCGCCTGCCGCGCTGTTGCCGGGCGCCACGGTGTGCGCCGGGGCCGTGCTCGGTGTGCTGGTGGCCCTTTCGTCGGTCGGCGCCGGCGCGCTCGGCGTGGTGCTGCTGCAGGTACTTTATCCGCGCACGCCGGCCGCACGCATCGTCGGCACCGACATCGCGCACGCCGTGCCGCTGACGCTAATCGCGGGCCTGGGTCACGTCGCCATCGGCAGCGTGGACTTCGGGCTGCTGGGCAGCCTGCTGCTGGGGTCCCTGCCCGGGATCTGGCTGGGCAGCCATGTCGGGATCAGGATACCCGAACGGATTCTGCGTCCACTGCTGGCGGCGATGCTGCTACTGGTTGGCGGGCGCGTGGCATTTGCATAGCAATACTCTGAGGACTGAAACATGGACATGAGGACAACCAATCTGGCAAACCTTGACGAGATCGATTCGTTTGAGGAAACCCTGCGCGAATTCCTGGACGGCGCGATCGACACCGACCGCTTTACAGCCTTGCGCCTGCAATTGGGCGTCTACGGACAGCGTCAGGAAGGGGTCAACATGCTGCGCGTCAAGGTGCCGGGCGGACGCATCACGCCGTCTCAGTTCGAAGCGCTGGCGGATGTGACGCAAGCGCATGCGCAAGTGGGCCATGCCAACATCACTACGCGCCAGTCCATCCAGATCCACTACATTCCGCTGGAGAGGACGCCGGATGCGATGCGCCGCCTCGCGGAAGCCGGGCTGACCACGCGCGAGGCCTGCAGCAACACGATACGCAACATCACGGCCTGCCCACTGGCCGGCGTGTGCCCGCGCGAGCACGTCGATGTGGGCGTGCACGTGGATGGGGTCATGCGCCATTTCCTGCGCAATCCGCTCACCCAGCAGATGCCGCGCAAGTTCAAGATTGCCTTCTCCGGCTGTGGGTCGGATTGCGCGCAGTCCCTGCTGCATGATGCCGGTCTGATCGCTACGGTGCGTGCCGGCCAGCCCGGGTTCGTCCTGAAGGCGGGCGGCGGTCTCGGGCACAAGCCGCACGAGGCCATCGTGGTCGATGCCTTCGTGCCGGAGCAGGAGGTGCTGTTCGCGCTGGAGGCGCTGGTTACACTGCACAACAAGTATTCGGATCGTACCAAACGCGCGAAGTCGCGCATCAAGTTCCTGGTCGAGCGCTTTGGTGCGGACGGCTTCCGCGAAAAATACCGCGAAGAGTTTGCGCGCACGCGCGAGGCCCTTGCCGGCAAGCCGCATCCCAAGGGCGTGTGGCGGCAGGCCGAAGATGTGCCCGCGCCGGGGCAGGGGGCGCCGCGCTGGCTGTTCCGTCAGCACCAGCCGGGCCGGTTCGTGCTGCCGCTCAGCGTGCCGCTGGGTGAGCTGAGCATCGTCCAGTTGCGCGGAATCGCGCGGCTGTTGACAGCGGCAGACCTTGCGTTTGCCCATACCACCCAGGACCAGAACCTGATCATTCCCGACGTGCCGCAGGAAAGCCTGACCGCGCTGCGCGACGGCTTCGCCGCGCTGGGACTGCGTGAGCCGATAACCGGCGACAACGTGGTCGCCTGCCCAGGCAGTTCCACCTGCCGGCTGGGCATCACCTCCAGCACACTCGTCGCACCCAAGCTGTCCGGCGGCGTGAAGGACATCAGCATTCGCGTATCCGGCTGCCAGAACGGCTGCGCCCAGCCGGAGACCGGCGATATCGGCATCTACGGCGAGGGGCGCCGCCTGCACGGCAAGCTGGTGCCGCATTACCAGACCTATTTCGGTGGCAGCGGCATGGGCAACGGCAAGCTGGGCATCAAGGGACCATCGGTGCCCGCGGCGCGTGTGACGCAGGCCCTCGCGCGCGTCGAGCAGGCGTATGCGGCGAGCGGGGAAACGCGCTTTTTTGCCTGGGCGCGCGGGCAGGAGGATGGATACTTCAGCAAACTGCTCGCCGATATTGTCGAGGTCCGGCCGGAGGAAGTCGATGCGGTCATGCGCGATCACGGTGCGGCGGACGAATTCCGCGTGCTGAATTTCGGCGGCGGTGAATGCGCAGGGGCGAGCCAGGTGCAGATCGGTGCCAGCTTCTTCGAGGCGGCCCACGAGCGCGAATATCGCCGGGCCCTCATGTTTCAGCGCAAGTACGCTGAGGCCGCGCAGTGCAGCGAGGCCATCCTGCGCGTGCTGGGCGCGGGGCTGATCCAGTTGCTGGACGGCATGCACCAGCAGGACGTGACACAATTCGCGGCCCGGATGCTGCACCATGGGTTGACCGAGCTTGCGGACGAGTTCAGTCGCGTTGCGGCAGGGCTGGATGCATTGGAGGAGCCCGACGAGGCTGCACTTGCCCCGCTGAACCGTGCCGTGGACGCCTGGACTGTGAAGGTTGCCCGCTTCTGCGTCGCCCAGGATGGGCAGTTGGATTTGGCGGAAGCCCTGCCGGAAGGAGCGCTGACATGACGCTGGACGACAAGATAGCGGGCGCGCTTGCCGCGCTGGAACAGGCGGCAAGCGCCTATGCGCCGGTGGGCTTCGCCAACAGCCTGGGTGCGGAAGACATGGTGCTGACCGATCTGATTGCGAAACGGCTGCCGGTGCAACAGAGGGAGAATATCTCCATATTCACCCTGGACACCGGCCGCCTGCCGCAGGACACCTATGACCTGATGCATGCCGTGCATGCGCATTACGGGGTACGGCTCCAGGTCTATTTTCCGGATGCCGCGCTGATCGAGCGATATACCACACGATACGGGGTCAACGCCTTTTACGAGAGCGTCGAGAATCGCAAACGCTGCTGCTACGTGCGCAAGGTCGAGCCGCTCAAGCGCGCGCTGAACGGCAAGCGGGCGTGGGTTACCGGAATGCGGCGCGATCAGGCGGTTACGCGTGCCGGCCTTGCGGTCTCCGCTTTCGACAAGGACAACGGCTTGCAAAAGTTCAACCCGCTGCTGGACTGGACACACGACGACGTGTGGGGCTACATCCGGGAGCACGGCGTGCCGTACAACGCGCTGCACGACCGTTTCTATCCCAGCATAGGCTGCGCACCCTGCACGCGGGCCATCACGCCCGGCGAGGATATACGCGCCGGAAGGTGGTGGTGGGAACACCCGGAGGGCAAGGAGTGCGGGCTGCATGTCACGCAGGCGACGCCGGTGAGGCAGACCGTCCGCGTGGCATGAGGTGGCGAAGAAACACTGGGAACGATTATGAAACTGGTTGAAAACAACATGAACAAGCATGCTTTCACGCACCTGGACGCGCTGGAGAGCGAATCCATCCACATCATGCGCGAGGTCGCGGCAGAGTGCAAAAATCCCGCGTTGCTGTTTTCCGGCGGCAAGGACTCCATCGTCATGCTGCGCCTGGCGGAAAAGGCATTCCGGCCGGCGAAGTTCCCCTTTCCGCTGGTGCACATCGACACCGAGCACAACTTCCCGGAAGTGATCGCCTGCCGCGACAAGCTGGCGCAGGACCTGGGAGAGCGGCTGATCGTGCGCTCGCTGGAAGATTCCATCAAGCGCGGCAGCATTGTGATCAAGGACGAGAGCAAGCCGCGCAATCCCTACCAGTCCGTGACGCTGCTGGAGACGATCGAGGAGTTCGGCTTCGATGCCTGCATGGGCGGCGCGCGCCGCGACGAGGAAAAGGCGCGCGCCAAGGAGCGCATCTTCTCCTTCCGCGACGAATTCGGCCAGTGGGATCCCAAGAACCAGCGCCCCGAGCTATGGGATGTGTACAACACCCGGGTGCATGCGGGCGAGAATATCCGCGTATTCCCCATCTCCAACTGGACCGAGCTTGACATCTGGCAATACATAGCGCGCGAAAGCCTGCATATTCCCAGCATCTACTATGCGCATGAGCGTGAGGTCATCCGCCGCAACGGGCAACTGGTGCCGGTCTCGCACCTCGTGCAGCCCAAGCCGGGCGAGCAGGTCGAGGCCGTGTCGGTGCGCTTTCGCACCGTGGGCGACATGACCTGCACCGCGCCGGTGGAATCCACTGCTTGCTGCGTGCGCGAGATCATCGAAGAGACCGCCGCCACGCGCATCACCGAGCGCGGGGCAACCCGGCTTGACGACCAGACATCCGAAGCATCCATGGAGCTTCGCAAGAAGGAAGGGTATTTCTAAATGAGCACCGAAATTCAGTTATTGCGTTTCATCACCGCGGGCTCCGTGGACGACGGCAAGAGCACGCTGATCGGCCGTCTGCTGCACGATTCGAAATCGATCTTCGAGGACCAGTTTTCGGCCATTGCCCGGACCAGCGAGAAGCGCGGCATGAGCGCGGTGGACTTGTCGCTGCTCACCGACGGCCTGCAGGCCGAGCGCGAGCAGGGCATCACCATAGACGTGGCCTACCGCTATTTCGCCACACCTAAGCGCAAATTCATCATCGGCGACACGCCGGGCCATGAGCAATACACGCGCAACATGGTGACCGCGGCGTCCACGGCCAACCTCGCCATCATCCTGGTGGATGCGCGCAAGGGCGTGCTTACACAGACCCGGCGCCATTCCTACCTGGCCAGCCTACTGGGTGTGCCGCACGTGGTGCTGGCAGTGAACAAGATGGACATGGTGGAATACTCGAAGCAGCGCTTCGAGGAGATTGTGGGCGAATACAAGCGTTTTGCGGAACAGCTAGACCTGCACGACGTGCACTACATCCCGCTGTCGGCCCTGAACGGCGACAACGTGGTGGAGAAGAGCGCGGCCATGGACTGGTACATCGGGCCGGCGCTGCTGGAGCTGCTGGAAGCCCTGCACATCGACCACGATGTGAACACCCGCGATTTCCGCTATCCGGTGCAATGGGTATGCCGGCCGCAGACCGAGGAGCACCACGACTTCCGCGGCTTCGCCGGGCGTATCGAGGCCGGTGAGGTGGCGGTGGGCGACGAGATCACCGTCCTGCCTTCAGGGCTTACCAGCCGCGTGAAGCGCATCTACACCTATGACGGCGACCTGCTCACGGCCAGCGCGCCGCAGTCGATCACTCTCACGCTGGAGGACGAGATTGACATTTCGCGCGGTGATATGCTGGTGAAGGGCGGTGCGCACGCTGCCAGGGTGGAGAAGGCGTTCGAGGCCACGCTGTGCTGGCTGTCGGAGGAGCCGCTCGACAAAAGCCGCAAGTACCTGGTCAAGCACACCACTCGCACGGTGAAGAGCGTGTTCTCGCGCCTTGATTACCGTGTGGACGTGAATACACTGGAGCGGGTTGCGGCAGACCGGCTCGATATGAACGACATTGCCCGGGTGGCGATCAAGGTGCAGCAGCCGCTGGTGTTTGACCGCTACGACGTCGACCGTGCCACCGGCAGCTTTATCGTCATAGACGAGGCGACCAACAATACTGTGGGCGCCGGCATGATCGTCTGACGGCGCCTGCCGCACACGGCGTTTCCGGGGCGGGGAAATTTCGGTATAGTGGTGGCTGCTGTCCATTCTCCGCCGGCACCGCCGGCCCGACGGGAGCCCGCTTACCCATGAATTTCATCGCTTCGCTGCGCAGTCCTGCCCCTCATGCCATCCGTTCCGCATTGCACCTCGCTCTGCTGTTGTCCGCACTGTTTGCGGCGCAATCCGCGCTGGCAGGCGGCTGGACGCTGAAGGATACCCGCGGCGTTTCCCATACCCTGGCGCATGAGAAGGGCAAGTGGGTGCTGGTCAACTTCTGGGCGCCGTGGTGTCCGCCCTGCCTGGCCGAAATGCCCGGATTCAGCGCCATGCAGCGGAAGCATCGCGATCTCCAGGTGATTGGCGTGGCGGTCATGTACCGCAACGACGCAGACGTGCTGGCGGTGGTGAACAAGCAGAAACTCGCTTATCCTGTGGTGTTGGGGAATGACGACATCAGCAGCGAATTCGGCGAACTGTCAGGGCTGCCCACCAGCTTTCTTTACGATCCCTCGGGCAAGCGGGTGGGGCGCCACGAAGGCCCGCTCACCCCGCAGGCACTCGAGCATGTCATGGCGCATGCACCCGATGCCAAAGGTGTGTTCGTGCGCGGCGACTAGGCCCGCCGCACGCGGTCACCCCGTCGAGTCCGGGCAGTTCGCATCGGTCTGGTTCGTGATCTCTCTGGGGCACTCGCTGGCCGGCAGGCGTTCGATCCCGGGCGCGATTCTCGTTTAGTTTCCGTTAGCTATTCCGTACCGCATTCATGGTGCGTGATCCTGCGGCGCGCGGTCATGGGATGCGTGGGGTGTTCTGGATCAAGGCGTGGCCGAATTAAATAGCCTATTCCAGAGAGTTATCGCCGGGGTTATATCCACTTCGCCGGGCGGAATCCTGCATGGTTCCTCGTTGTTCAGGCGCATCCTGTGCTGGATAACGCGTAGCGCCCGGTAGATTTCGCCGGTCCTGGCGGCCAGCGCCGCGTCCACCAGGCCGATTTCGCCAGCCAGGCCAAGCAGTGCCAGATTGCCGATGTTCGCGCTGAGGCGCGGCTGCGCGTGGGCATGGGCGAGCACGAGGTACTGTACGATGAATTCGATGTCCACCATGCCGCCCGCATCGTGCTTGATGTCGAAAAGGTCCGTGCGGTTGCGGTGGCCCTCGCGCATCTTCTCGCGCATCGCCGCGATCTCCTCGCGCAGCTTCGCCGCCTCTCGCGGCAGCCGCAGCACGTCCGCGCGCAGTTGCTCGAACCAGCCGCCGATGTCCGTATCGCCCGCGCAGAAGCGGGCGCGGGTCAGCGCCTGGTGTTCCCAGGTCCAGGCGTGCTGGCGCTGGTATTCGGCAAATGCCGCAGTGGAACTGACCAGCAGACCGCTTTCGCCATTCGGGCGCAGCCGCAGATCCACCTCGTACAGCCGGCCCGAGGCCGTATAGCTGGAAAGCATGGCGTTGATGCGCTTGCCGAGGTTGGCATAAGTCACGCCGGCATCCGGCATGTCATCGTCGTACAGGAAGATCAGGTCCAGATCCGAGGCATAGCCCAGTTCGCGCCCGCCCAGCTTGCCGTAGGCGATGATGGCGAAGCGCGGCATGTCGCGGTGACGGGTGGCAAGACTGTTCCAGCACAGCGGGATGACGTGGCGCAGGATCATATCGGCAAGGTCGGACAGGTGATCGCTGAGCTTTTCGAGCGGCAGCAGCCCCTGCAGGTCCATGGCCAGCAAACGGAACGACTGGCTGTGCTGGAACTGGCGCAAGGCATCCATCTGGCGTTCCATGTCCGCGCCGCATTCCGCCAGTTGCGCTGCCAGCGCCTGGTCCAGCGCGGCCCAGTCCGGCGGCTGGTAGATTTCGCCTGCGTCGAGCAGTTCGTCGAGCAGGATGGGATGCTGAGCCAGGTAGGCGGCCGCCCATGCGCTGGCGGCGATGAGGTGCACGAGTCGGGGCAGCACCTGCGGATACTCCGCAAGGAACGCGAGGTAGGCGGCGCGGCGGGCAATGGCCTCGAGCAGGACAATGACGCGCGGCAGGGCCGCGTCGGGGTTGCCTTCGCCGGCGCACAGGACAGCGAAGCGCGGCACCAGCTTGTCCATGCGCAGGCGGCTGGCTTCCGGCAGGGCGCGGTAGCGCCCGTTGCTGCGAAACTGCAGCAGCCGTTCCGCCGCGCTATCGGCATCGCGATAGCCGAGCGCCGCCAGTTCTTCGCGCAGTTCGTCGCGCGTCACATCCTCCCGCCACCAGGTGCCGCCTTCTTCCGCCTTGCGCGCCCCGAACACTGCTTCGAACTGCCCGCTGACGAAACTGCGCATCGGGTCGAGCACCGCAAGCAAGGCTGCGAAATCCGCACAGCCAATGGCGCTGGCGATCAGCGCCTGGTTTTCCGCGCTTTCCGGCAATTCCTGGGTCTGCTGGTCGTCGAGGTATTGCAGGCGGTGTTCCAGATTGCGCAGGAAGACGTAGCTTTCGTCCAGCCGCGCCGCCGCGGCGGCGTCCAGGTCCCCGTCGCGGGCCAGGTGGCGCAGCACCTCGCGGGTAGGGCGGACGCGCAGTCTGGCTTCGCGTCCGCCGCGGATCAACTGGAACACCTGGGCAATGAATTCAATCTCGCGGATGCCGCCCGGCCCGAGCTTGATGTTCTGGAAACGGTCGCGGCGGGTGACCTCCGCCCGGATCTGCGTGTGCAGCTGGCGCATGGAATCGAAGGCGCCGAAATCCAGGTATTTGCGGAACACGAAGGGCTGTGCGAGGGCATCCAGTTCAGCGGCGGCGGGGTGCCCTGCGGGCGAGACCACCCGCGCCTTGATCCACGCGTAGCGCTCCCATTCCCGGCCCTGCGTGACGAGGTACTCTTCCAGGGCCGCGAAGCTCATCACCAGCGGGCCGCTGTCGCCATACGGGCGCAGCCGCATGTCTACGCGAAACACATAACCGTCTCCGGTCACCTCGGCCAGCGCCGTGATCAGCCGCCGTCCCAGGCGGGTGAAGAATTCGTGGTTGGAAAGCCGGCGCGGGCCGTCGGTTTCGCCGTCCTCGGGGTAGACGAAGATCAGGTCGATGTCGGACGAGGCATTGAGTTCCCCGCCGCCCAGCTTGCCCATGCCGATCACCAGCAACGGCTGGGGTGCGCCGCTGGATGCGCCGACCGGCTGTCCGAACTGTTCGCCCAGCGTGCGCATCAGCAGGGCCTGGGCGCGCTGGATGCAGAGTTCGGCCAGGGCGGTCATGGCCGTCACGACCTCGTCAAGGTCGGCCAGCCCGGCCAGGTCGCGCGCCAGCACCTTGAGCAGCACCTGCTTGCGCAGTCGGCGCAAGGCGCGCGCCAGCCCCGCCTCATCCTCCGCCGCCAGGTCTCCCAGCCAGTTCGCAATCTCGGTGCGGGTGCAGGGCGAGGCGAAATTCAGCTTCAGCCAGGCCCGCAATTCGGAATCGGCATCCAGCAGGCGCCGCGCATAATGGCTGTGGCGCGTGGCTGTTTGCAGGACATGTGCGAAATCCGGGGAACCCCCGGGGGAGCGGCTTGTCCTGTTAATTATATCCATGGTTTTCGGGTTAAAATGCAACACCTGACGCGCCAATTATAAGGCCCCGGGACGGAGCTGGCCGTCTTTTGCGCGGCGGGCGCAATCCTGACTTGCGTTGCGGCCGCCGTCGCGGCTGACTGACGGGCAGCGCCATCCGCACGGGGCCGGATGAAAGCTGCAGAGTGTCGCGCCACGACGCGAGATGCAGGATCTGTTTAAGCCGCGACATACATAGCCTTCGCCAAATATTGAAATGCTGAAAATATCCTTCCACATTGCGCGTCGCACTGCGTATTTGATGATGCGCGTCGTGTGGTTGGGCTCGTTGCTGCTGGTGATCTCGGGGATCGGGACGGTGCTGCTATCGCGCTACTACCTGTTTCCGCACATCGAGGATTATCACGACCAGATCGCCTATGCCGTCGGCAGCGCCTTCGACCGGCCGGTCACCATCGGCAAGATAGAGGCGGACTGGGAGGGATTTCGGCCGCACCTGCTGATGATCAATGTCCGCGTCCAGGATCAGCAGGGCGCGACCGCGCTGGCGCTGGAAAGAGTGGAAAGCGAGGTGGCGTGGACCTCCCTGTTTACCGGCCAGCTTAGACTATACAGCCTGATTCTGGATCAGCCCGATCTGTCGGTGAAGCGCGATGCGCACGGAGAGCTGTTCGTTGCCGGCATGGCCATGTCAGGGTCGGCGACGAACGGCGAAGCGGCTGACTGGCTGCTGAACCAGTCGCGCATCGAGGTGCGCGATGCACGCGTCACCTGGGAAGACGAGATGCGCGCCGCGCCGCCGCTGGTGTTCAACGATGTGAACTTGCTGATCGACAACGGCTGGCGCAGCCATCGTTTTGCCTTTCGCGCGCTGCCGCCGAAAACCCTGTCCGCGCAGGTCGATGTGCGCGGCGACTTCCGCGGCGCGAGTTTCGGCGATATACCGGGCTGGCGCGGCGAGCTGTTCGCCCAGCTCGATTACGCCGATGTGGCGGCGTGGGGGAAATGGCTGCCGTTGCCGGTACCGCTCTCCAGCGGCAAGGGGGCTTTGCGCGGGTGGCTGGAGATCAGGGGCGGCAAGATCAGCAGTATAACCGCCGATCTTGCGCTGTCCAACGTGAATACCCGCCTGGCCCCGGATCTGCCGGTGATTGCCCTGCGCACCCTGCATGGCCGAGTGGGGTGGCGGGCGGTCGAGCGGGGCATGGAAGTTTCCACCCGCAACCTTTCCCTGCGCCTGCGCAACGGATTCAGGTTGTCCCCCACCGATTTCTACCTGCGCTACGCGCTCAAGCCGGAACAAGGCCGGGCGAGCGGCGAGGTGCGCGCCAACAAGCTGGACCTCCTCGGGCTCAGCACCCTCTCGGAATATCTGCCGTTTAACCGCGGCTTCAAGCGAAAACTGGCGGCGTTCGATCCGCGCGGCCAGGTGACTGATCTTTACGCAGACTGGGATTGGCAGGGTGACGCGGACAAACTCCTGCGTTTCAGTGTCAGGGGGCAGTTCAGCGGCATGGCCATGAAGCGGGTCGGCGGCATTCCCGGCTTCTCCGGGCTGACCGGCAGGGTGGATGGAAACGACGGGGGGGGTGACCTCGCGATCACGTCGCGCAAATTGACGCTGGAAACCGCGCCGGAAATCCTTCCGGAAAAAATCCGGTTCGACTCGCTGGTCGCGCAAATCAACTGGGAAACCGGACGTCAGGGGCTGAAGTTGGCATTCAATAACGTCACTTTCTCCAATCCGGACCTGCAGGGCGTGCTTAACGGCAGCTATCGCACCGTCACCGGCAGCCCGGGCGCCGTTGACATGACGGCGCACTTGAACCGGGCGGTGGTGAAGAATGTGGACCACTACATTCCGATTCCCGCGCTGGGAAAGGATGTGCACGCATGGCTCGCCTCGGGACTGGTCGGCGGGCGCTCGGACGATGTCAACGTCCGGCTGGCCGGGGATCTGGCCAAGTTCCCGTTTCCGGACAGACAGGATGGGGAGTTCCTGGTGCAGGCGCGCCTCAAGGACGCGGCGATCGAATTCCGCAAGGACTGGCCGAGCATCGAGAACATCGACGGCGAACTCAAAATAGACGGCACGCGGCTGGCTGTCACCGCACCGACCGCAACCACCCTGGGCAACCCGCTGCAGAACGTCAGTGCGGTAATTCCCGACCTGGTCAGCCCCGACCTGTCTCTGCAGGTATACGGCGAGTCGCTGGGCGATGCGGCGCGCGCGCTGGAATATACCCGCAAAAGCCCGGTGCGCGACCTGGTGGGGGGATTTACCGATAAGGCGACCGCCCGCGGCAACGGCCAGCTTAAGCTGCGGCTGGACATCCCACTGGCCGGCACCAAGCCAGTGAAGGTTGACGGGCGCTATCGCCTGCTGGGCACGGATGTCGATCTGGCGCCGGACATTCCCTTGCTGCAGCAGGCGCGCGGCGATATTCTGTTTACCGATTCCTCGGTCGCCACGCGCGATCTGGCGATACAGACGTTGGGCGGGCCGGCCAAGGTGGAGGTGTCGAGCAGCGACGGGGGCAAGGTGATCCGGGTCAAGGCGTCCGGCAATTCCAATATGGACGTGCTGCGGACGTTCTCCACCATGCCGGTGCTGCGCTACCTGCATGGTGGCAGTCCTTGGGAACTGGGTGTCACCGTGCAGCACGGCGAGACGAATGTCCTGTTTACTTCCAGCCTGGTCGGGACGCGTTCCGATCTGCCGGCGCCGTTCGACAAGCCGGCTGCGGACAAGATGCCGTTCCGCTTCGAGCAGACCATACAGAACGGGCAAAACAGCGACATTACGGTGCAGTATGGCGATTTCCTCAATGCGAACGTCATCCGCATCCGGGAGAATGGCGCGTGGCGCGTGCGCCATGGCGTGGTAGCGTTCGGCAAGCACAAGCGGTGGCCGCAACGCGAAGGCCTATGGCTGACCGGGGAGATTCCGCACCTGTCGCTGGTCGGATGGTCGCCGTTATTACAGATGATTGGCGGCGGAGGCGGCAAACCCGGCAGCATGACCGGGATCGACGGCGCGGATCTGCTGATCCACAAGGTCACCGGCTTCGGTCAGAAGGTGACCGCCTTGCGCCTGACAGCGCGCAGCCATGACGGCGAGCTGTTTGCCCAATTGTCGTCCAGGGAAATCTCGGGTCAGGTGGTTTGGCAGCCCCAGGCCAAGGATCGCCTTCCCGCGTGCCTGGGAGCCCTTGCGGCCCGGGCGCCCAAGGCGGAGGCCGAGCGTAGCGGCAGGCTGGCAATTTGTCTGCGTAACCTTGCCATCTCCGATGGCAGCCATGCCGGCGCCGGGCCGTCCGGAGCGGGTGGCGAGGGTAAGCCGGTCCCGGTGCCGCAGGAAAAGAGCGAGGGCGAGTCCCCGCAGATACTGCTTGAGGCGGGGAACTTCGCCTTTCAGGGCAAGAAGCTCGGGCGGCTGGAAGTCATGGCCCAGCAAAGCGGCGGAGACTGGTCGCTGGAGCAGGTTCACCTGGAAACGCCGGATGGCGGGGAGTTCACGGCGAACGGCAAATGGCTGGCTTCCGCCCCGCAGCCGCGCACCGCGCTTAATTTCACCCTCGTGATCCGTGATGCGGGCGCCGTGCTGAGCCGCTCCGGCTATCCTGGCACAGTAAAAAAGGCGGGCGGCAGTCTCAGCGGCGCGCTGTCTTGGGCCGGCGGGCCGGGCGACTTCTACTACAGCGCTCTGGACGGCAGCCTGCGGCTCAAGGTGGGGCAGGGGCAGTTCCTGAAGATTGCGCCCGACGTCAGCGGCCTGCTGCGCATCCTTTCGCTGCAGGCTTTCAATCTAGCGGCGGCCTTCAGCCAGGGCTTCGTTTTCGACAGCATTTCCGGCACCGCGACCATCAAACAGGGGGTGCTCACCACCCAGGACTTCGAGGTCGACGGCGCGCCGGCGAAGGTGACCATGGTCGGCCAGGTAGACCTGAACAACGAAACCCAGAACCTGCGGATCGTGATCGAACCCAAGGTGCGCGGCGGGACCACGATGCTGTTTGCAATTGTCGGGACGCCAGTGGGGGCTCTCACGTATTGGCTGATAGACAAGATACTCGGCAGCCCGGTCGAGAAGATCGCCTCGGTGAAGTTCGACGTCACGGGAACTTGGGCGAAACCCAATGTCTCACCTGTTGGGGAGAGAAAATAGACGCCAGCGGTGCGAGGAAAATGGTAACCTTCCCCGGCAATTCCATGAAAGAGCAATATGTCTGATCCAGATTCCACACAAATGCGCATCGCCGCACAGGCTCAGGCCTTCAAGGTCGCGGCCATTCAGATGGCTTCAGGCCCGAATGTTGCGGGCAATCTCAGCGAGGCGGGCCGCCTGATCGAAAAAGCCGCCGACCAGGGGGCGCGACTAGTGGTGCTGCCCGAGTACTTTCCCATCATGGGGATGACTGAAACCGACAAGATCGCGGTGCGCGAGCAGCCGGGCATAGGTCCCATTCAGTCCTTCCTCAGCGAGGCCGCGCGCCGCCACAAGATATGGCTCGTCGGCGGATCGATTCCGCTTGCGGCGGCCGATCCCGGCAAGGTGCTCAACACCTGCCTGGTGTTCGACGAATACGGCGAACAGGTTGCCCGCTATGACAAGATCCATCTGTTCAACCTTGAACTGGGCAACGAACGCTACCAGGAAGCGAACACCATAGAGCCCGGCAAGCAGGTGGTGGTGGTGGACAGCCCCTTCGGCCGGCTTGGCCTGTCCATCTGCTACGATCTGCGCTTCCCCGAACTGTTCCGGACGATGAAGGACGTGGACATCATTGCGCTGCCGTCCGCCTTTACCGAAACCACCGGCAAGATGCACTGGGAGCCGCTGGTGCGCGCGCGCGCCATTGAGAACCTGGCTTACGTGATCGCGGCCGCGCAGGGCGGCTACCATGTGAGCGGGCGGGAGACGCACGGCCACAGCATGATAGTCGACCCCTGGGGGCGCATCCTCGACCAGATGGCGCGCGGTTCCGGGGTGGTGATCGCGGAAATCAACCGCGGCTATCAGGCCAGCCTGCGCGCGAGCCTGCCGGCCTTGTCGCACCGCACTTTATATACTTGCACATGACAATGACACGCGATTCGCTAATCGGCCTCGCGCAGCAATCGCTGCTGGCGCCCCACAAGCTGGACACTCCGCAACTGCGCAAGGTGTTCGGCGAGATCATGACCCACCAGGTGGATTATGCGGACCTGTATTTCCAGTACAGCCGCGCCGAAAGCTGGGCGCTGGAGGAAGGCATCGTCAAGTCCGGCAGCTTCGGCATCGATCAGGGCGTGGGCGTGCGCGCCGTGAGCGGCGAGAAGACGGCCTTCGCCTATTCCGACGACATCAGCCTGGCGGCACTGGAAGGGGCCGCGCATGCAACCCGCGCCATTGCGCGCCAGGGCGGGCACCAGAGAGCGCCTGCGCTGCATGCGGCGGGCGCGGCGGCGAGCCGCAACCTGTATTTGCCGCATGATCCCATCGCCTCGCTGCCGGCGGCCGAGAAGGTCGCGCTGCTGGAGCGGCTGGAACGCCATGCGCGCGCGGCGGATCCTCGCGTCACGCAGGTAATGGCCAGCCTGGCGGGGGAATATGAGGTGGTGCTGGTCGCGCGCAGCGACGGCCTGATGAACGCCGACATCCGCCCGCTGGTGCGCCTGTCGCTGCAGGTGATCGTCGAGGCCGACGGCCGCCGCGAGCAGGGCTCGGCCGGCGGCGGCGGCCGTTTTGATTACGACTACTTCACTGACGAGGTGTTGCAGCGCTACGCCGGCGAGGCGGTGCGCCAGGCGACCGTAAACCTCGATGCGCGTCCCGCGCCGGCGGGCGAGATGACGGTGGTGCTGGGTTCAGGCTGGCCGGGCGTGCTGCTGCACGAGGCGGTGGGCCATGGCCTGGAAGGTGACTTCAACCGCAAGGGCAGTTCGGCATTCTCGGGACGGATCGGCGAGCGCGTCGCTGCGCCCGGCGTCACCGTAGTGGACGACGGCACGATTCCCAACCGCCGGGGTTCGCTCAACATGGACGACGAGGGCAATCCCACCCAGCGCACTGTGCTGATCGAGGACGGCATCCTGCGCGGCTACCTGCAGGATACGCTCAACGCCCGGCTGATGGGCGTGCCCGTCACCGGTAACGCGCGGCGCGAGTCCTATGCCCACCTGCCGATGCCGCGCATGACCAACACCATGATGCTCAACGGCGACAAATCTCCTGAGGAAATCATCGCCTCGGTGAAGCGTGGCCTGTATGCGGCCAATTTCGGCGGTGGCCAGGTGGACATCACCAGCGGCAAATTCGTGTTTTCCACCACCGAGGCCTACCTCATCGAGGACGGCAAGATCAGCTATCCGGTGAAGGGCGCGACGCTGATCGGCAACGGCCCGGATGCGCTGACGCGCGTCAGCATGATAGGCAACGACCTCGCGCTGGATCCGGGCGTGGGCACCTGCGGCAAGGAAGGGCAGAGCGTGCCCGTGGGCGTGGGCCAGCCTACCGTGCGTATCGACGGCTTGACGGTCGGCGGAACGGCCTGACGGCGCGCGCCCCGCGCGCAGGGCCTCTGCGGCGGATTTCTGCGGTTCATTTCGGCCGCATTTGATGCGCACCCCGCATTCGGGTATAATTCGCGTCCAATCAAGGCGGGATGAACGTTCGGTTCGTCCCGCTTCATTGTATGTAATATGCCTTTTCGGGGAATCCGGTGTTGCAAACGAACCCAGCCATTCTTGTACTAGCCGATGGGACGGTGTTTCGCGGCATTTCCATTGGCGCTTCCGGCATGAATGTGGGCGAGGTGGTGTTCAATACCGCCATGACCGGTTACCAGGAAATACTGACCGACCCTTCATACTGCAGACAGATCGTCACGCTGACCTATCCGCACATCGGCAATGTCGGAACCAACGCGGAGGACGTGGAGTCCCGCCAGGTGTTCGCCAGCGGCCTCATTATCCGCGACCTGTCCCTCACTGTAAGCAATTTTCGCAGTGCGCAGTCGTTGCCTGAATATCTCAAGGCCAACAATGTCATCGCCATCGCCGGGATAGATACGCGCAAGCTCACGCGCATCCTGCGCGAAAAGGGAGCGCAAAACGGCTGCATCGCGACCGGAGACGACGTCGAGGTGGCGCTGGCCGCCGCGCGCGGCTTCGCCGGCCTGGACGGCATGGATCTGGCGAAGGAGGTCAGTTGTGACCAGCCCTACGACTGGACGCAGCGCGAATGGCGGCTGGGCAAGGGCTGCGGCGAACAGGCGGAGCCGAAATACCATGTGGTCGCCTACGATTTCGGCGTGAAGCGCAACATCCTGCGCATGCTGGCCGAACGCGGCTGTAAACTCACGGTCGTCCCGGCGCAGACACCCGCCGCGGATGTGCTGGCGATGAAACCGGACGGCGTGTTCCTGTCCAACGGCCCCGGCGACCCCGAGCCGTGCGACTATGCGATTGCTGCCGTGCAGAAATTCATCGAAGAGGGCGTGCCGCTGTATGGCATCTGCCTTGGTCACCAGATTATGGGTCTGGCGGTGGGTGGCAAGACGGTGAAAATGAAATTTGGACATCGCGGCGCCAACCATCCGGTGCAGGACACCGATACCAAGCGCGTGATGATCACCAGCCAGAACCACGGTTTTGCCGTGGACGCGGCCACGCTGCCGAAGAACGCGCGCGTGACCCACGTGTCGCTGTTCGACGGCACCCTGCAAGGCTTCGAGCTTACCGACAAGCCCGCCTTCTGCTTCCAGGGCCACCCCGAGGCGAGCCCCGGCCCGCATGACGTGAGCGGCCTGTTCGACCGCTTCGTGGGCATGATGCAGGACAGGAAGCACGGTTAACCAGATTACAGAAGGTGGTGGATCGGAAAACGTGGCGAGCGGCGGGAGTGTATGGCCGCCGCGAATGAGCGCCCTGGGGCAGTACGAGGTGGTACGGCGCAGGCGCGAACGAGCGAGAACGCAGCAATCCGGACGCACAGCAGCATTACGAATATGCCAAAACGCAGCGACATAAAAAGCATCCTCATCATCGGCGCCGGCCCTATCGTCATCGGGCAGGCGTGCGAGTTCGATTACTCCGGCGCGCAGGCCTGCAAGGCGCTGCGCGAGGAGGGCTATCGCGTCATCCTGGTGAATTCCAACCCGGCCACCATCATGACCGATCCCAACATGGCGGATGCCACCTACATCGAGCCGATCAGCTGGAGGATGGTGGAGAAGATCATCGCCAAGGAGCGGCCGGATGCCATCCTGCCCACCATGGGCGGGCAGACCGCGCTGAATTGCGCGCTCGACCTGGCCAAGCACGGCGTGCTGGAAAAATACAATGTCGAGATGATAGGCGCGAGCCGCGATGCGATCGACAAGGCGGAAGACCGCGAGAAGTTCAAGCAGGCAATGACCAGGATCGGCCTGGCGTCGGCCCGTTCGGCCATTGCGCACAGTATGGAAGAGGCGCTGCAGGTGCAGCAGGCGATGGGCTTTCCCACCGTGATCCGGCCCTCGTTCACCATGGGCGGCTCGGGCGGCGGCATCGCCTACAACCGGGAGGAGTTCGTCGCCATCTGCGAGCGCGGGCTGGAGGCCTCGCCCACCAAGGAACTGCTGATCGAGGAATCGCTGCTCGGCTGGAAAGAGTTCGAGATGGAAGTCGTGCGCGACCGCAACGACAACTGCATCATCATCTGCTCCATCGAAAACCTCGATCCCATGGGCGTGCACACCGGCGACTCCATCACGGTCGCGCCTGCGCAGACCCTCACCGACAAGGAATACCAGATCATGCGCGACGCCAGCATTGCCGTGCTGCGCGAGATCGGGGTGGATACCGGCGGCTCCAATGTGCAGTTCGCCATCCACCCGGATAACGGGCGCATGGTGGTGATCGAGATGAACCCGCGCGTGTCGCGCTCCTCCGCGCTCGCTTCCAAGGCTACGGGTTTCCCCATCGCCAAGGTGGCCGCCAAGCTTGCCGTCGGCTATACGCTGGACGAACTGAAGAACGAGATCACCGGCGGGGCGACGCCCGCCTCGTTCGAGCCAACCATAGACTACGTGGTCACCAAGATACCGCGATTTGCCTTCGAAAAATTCCCCCAGGCCAATGATCGTCTCACTACCCAGATGAAATCGGTGGGCGAGGTGATGGCGATGGGCCGCACCTTCCAGGAGTCGTTCCAGAAGGCGCTGCGCGGCCTGGAAGTCGGTGTGAACGGGCTGGATTCCAAGTACGACGACATCGAGGCGGTGACGGCGGAACTGGGCTCGCCCGGGCCGGACCGCATCTGGGCGGTGGGCGACGCCTTCCGCTTGGGCATGAGCGTGGAAGAGGTGCATGCCATCAGCAAGATCGATCCCTGGTTCCTAGTGCAGATCGAAGACATGATCCGCCGTGAGCAGGCGCTGGCCGGGCACACGCTGGAAAGCCTCTCGGCAGACGACTTGCGGCAGCTCAAGCGCAGCGGCTTTGCCGATGCGCGGCTGGCGGCGCTGCTGGACACGGATCCCGCCGCTGTTCGGGCCTATCGCCATGCGCTGGGCGTGCGCCCGGTATTCAAGCGCGTGGACACCTGCGCCGCCGAATTCGCCACCAACACGGCCTACATGTACTCCACCTACGAGGACGAGTGCGAAGCGCAGCCCACGAACGGGAAGAAGATCATGGTGCTGGGCGGCGGCCCGAACCGCATCGGACAGGGCATCGAGTTCGATTATTGCTGCGTGCATGCCGCGCTCGCCATGCGCGAGGACGGCTACGAGACCATCATGGTCAACTGCAATCCGGAGACCGTCTCTACCGACTATGACACCTCCGACCGCCTGTACTTCGAGCCGCTGACGCTGGAAGACGTCCTGGAGGTGGTCGCGGTGGAGCAGCCCATCGGCGTGATCGTGCAGTACGGCGGCCAGACGCCGCTGAAACTCGCGCACGGCCTGGAAAAGAACGGCGTGCCCATAATCGGCACCACCCCGGACATGATCGATTGCGCCGAAGACCGCGCCCGCTTCCAGCACATGCTGCATGAACTCAAGCTCAAGCAGCCGCCCAACCGCATCGCCAGCAAGGAAGAGGATGCGATAGCGGGCGCGGACGAAATCGGCTACCCGCTGGTCGTGCGTCCCTCCAACGTGCTGGGCGGACGCGCGATGGAAATCGTCCACGGCCAGGCCGACCTCGAGCGCTACATGCGCGAGGCGGCGGAAATGTCCAAGACCTACCCCGAGCGCATGCCAATTTTGCTGGATCGCTTCCTGAACGACGCCATCGAGGTCGACGTGGATGCCGTGAGCGACGGCAAGCAGGTGGTCATCGGCGGCATCATGGAGCATATCGAACAGGCGGGCGTGCATTCCGGCGACTCGGCCTGTTCGCTGCCGCCGTATTCCCTTTCTCCCGCGCTGCAGGAGGAATTGCGCCGGCAGACCGTCGCCATGGCGGAGGCGCTCAATGTGGTCGGCTTGATGAACGTGCAATTTGCCATTCAGGGCGATACGGTCTACGTGCTGGAGGTCAACCCGCGCGCTTCGCGCACCGTGCCCTACGTATCCAAGGCGACCGGGCTGCCGCTGGCCAAGATCGCCGCGCGCTGCATGGCAGGCCAGACGCTGGCGGAGCAGGGCGTAACCGGGGAAATCATTCCGCCGTATTATTCGGTGAAGGAAGCCGTGTTCCCGTTCATCAAGTTCCCGGGTGTGGACGTGATCCTGGGACCCGAGATGAAATCCACCGGTGAGGTGATGGGCGTGGGCGAAACGTTCGCCGAGGCCTTCGTCAAGTCGCAGATGGCGGCAGGCATCAAGCTGCCGTCGTCGGGCAGGGCGTTCATCAGCGTGCGCGATGCCGACAAGGCGGAGGCCGCGGTCGTTGCGCGCGCCCTGCACGAGCGCGGCTTCACGGTGCTGGCGACGCGCGGCACCGCAGCCGCGATCGCCGACGCCGGAGTGCAGGTCACGGTGGTCAACAAGGTCGCGGAAGGACGTCCGCATATTGTTGACATGATCAAGGACGGGGATGTGAGTTTTATCGTCAACACCGTGGACAGCAAGCGCAGCGCGATGCAGGATTCCTATTCCATCCGTCACGCCGCGCTGCAAGGGCGCGTGACCTATTACACCACGATTGCAGGCGCACGCGCGGCCTGTCTCGGAATGCAGCACCTCGCTGAATTGGAGGTGTATGACGTCCAGGCGCAGCACAAGCGCCTGGTTCGATAAGTATCAAGGGGAAAAAGCATGAGCAAAATTCCATTGACCGTAGTCGGTGCGGAACTGCTGCGTAGTGAACTGCAGCACCTCAAAACCGTGGAACGCCCGGCGGTGATCAATGCCATCGCGGAAGCGCGCGCGCAGGGCGACCTATCCGAAAACGCCGAATACGACGCGGCCAAAGAGCGCCAGGGCTTTATCGAGGGACGCATTGCGGAGCTCGAGGCCAAGCTGGGCAGTGCGCAGGTGATCGACCCGAAGAACATCAATGCGGATGGCCGCTGCGTATTCGGCGCGACCGTCAAGCTGGAAGACGTCGAGAACGGAGACGTCGTGACTTACCAGATCGTCGGCGAGGACGAAGCCGACATCAAGCAGTGCAAGATCTCCATCAGCTCCCCCATCGCGCGCGCGCTGATCGGCAAGTATTCCGGCGATGTGGCCGAGGTGCAGGCGCCGGGGGGGGTGCGGGAATACGAAGTGGTCGACGTCCAGTACATCTGACAAAAACCCGAAATTTCGTCGCCATGCGTTGTTGCGCTTGAAAAACCGCGCTAGCATATTCCTTGATATGCGTCGCTTCGGTTTTTCTCGCGCGCCTAGCCTGGCTTAGAGATTTTGAATTTTTCCCGCGTTTGGTAGCCTTAAGGACGCAGGCTGTCAGCGCCGCTTAGCTGCGGCTTCCCAACTGCTTCTTCGTCTGGGGTCTTTTGCCCTTGCGGCGGCCCGTTTTCTTTTCCGGTTGCTCATCCAGCGGGCGGAAGATCACGAGTATCTTGCCGATGTGCTGCACGGGCGCGGCGTTCAGGGATTCGCAGATCTGCTGCATCATGGCGTCGCGCGCTTCGCGCTCTCCGGCGACGCGGATCTTGATCAGGTCGTGGTGCTGCAGGGTGTGGGCAATCTCGTCCAGGACGGCCGGCGTGAGCCCGGCATTGCCGATGAGGATGGTAGGGTTTAGGGCGTGCGCGCGGGCTTTGAGTTGCTGGCGCTCGGTGACGGTCAGGTTGAGCATATTTGATGTAAATCAGAGCGCCGGGGGCGCAGTGTGCGTATTCTAAGCGATTCTGGGTACTCCGGGGCGATGAAGAGAAGCAAAACCAGCAAGCAATGGATGACGGAACATGTCACCGATCCTTTTGTGCAACGCGCGCAGAAGGAGGGCTACCGTTCGCGGGCGGCGTACAAGTTGCTGGAGATCGCCGAGCGGGACCATTTGCTCAAGCCCGGGACGGTGGTGGTGGATCTCGGCGCCACGCCCGGCGGCTGGTCACAGGTCGCGGCGGCCCGGGGCTGCCGGGTGATCGCTCTGGATCTGCTGCCGCTGCAGCCCCTGCCCGGGGTCACGTTCATCCAGGGCGACTTCCGCGAGGACGCGGTGCTCGCCGAGCTGGAGGCGAGCCTCGGCGGCCAGCCGGTTGACCTTGTAATATCCGACATGGCCCCCAATATAAGCGGCATAGCCATGGCCGATCAGGCGCGGGCCATGGATCTGGCGGAACTGGCGCTGGATTTTGCGTCTAACCACCTGAAACCCGGTGGGTCGTTTCTGGTAAAGGTCTTTCACGGCGCGGGATTCGAGAATTTCATGCGCGAGATGCGCAGCCGGTTTGCGAAGGTGGTGGCACGCAAGCCCAAAGCATCCCGTGATCGCAGCAGCGAGCAGTATCTGTTAGGCCTGGAAAGGCTTGAGTAATGGCGAAAGTCAGTGTCTAATGCAGGTTACATGGTAGTTTGGCGCAAGCCGTTTGGAGATAAAGTTGAACAATATCAAAGGAATTCTGGTCTGGCTGGTGGTGCTGGTGGTTCTGTTGGCCCTGGTCAACCAGTTCGGCTCGCGCCCGTTCCAGACCGCGCAAAAGCCGGTCAATCTGGTCTATTCGCAGCTGATGTCCGAAGTGAAGGCGGGCCATATTTCCAAGGTGGTCATCGAGGGGCATCATCTCAGGGCGACCGCCACCGACGGCAGGACCTTCATCAGCTACGCGCCGCAGGACGTGTGGATGGTGTCCGACATGCTCAAATACAACGTCGACGTGGAGGCCAAGCCCGAAGAAGGCCCGTCGCTGCTGCTGGCCGCGATCGTGCAATGGTTCCCGTTCATCCTGCTGGTCGGCGTGTGGATCTACCTGATGCGCCAGATGCAGGGCGGCGGCAAGGGCGGCGGCGCCTTTTCCTTCGGCAAATCGCGTGCCCGCATGCTGGATGAAACCAAGGAGCGTGTGACCTTCGCCGACGTCGCCGGCTGCGACGAGGCCAAGGAAGAGGTTGGTGAGCTTGTCGATTTTCTCAAGGATCCGTCCAAGTTCCAGAGCCTGGGCGGACGCATCCCGCGCGGCGTGTTGATGGTGGGCTCGCCCGGCACCGGCAAGACCCTGCTGGCCAAGGCCATTGCGGGCGAGGCCAAAGTGCCGTTCTTCTCCATTTCCGGCTCCGACTTCGTGGAAATGTTCGTCGGCGTGGGCGCGGCCCGCGTGCGCGACATGTTCGAGCAGGCCAAGAAGCAGTCGCCCTGCATCGTGTTCATCGATGAAATCGATGCGGTCGGGCGCCAACGCGGCGCCGGCCTGGGTGGCGGTAACGACGAGCGCGAGCAGACCCTGAACGCCCTGCTGGTGGAGATGGACGGTTTCGAGGGCACCAGCGGCGTGATCGTGATCGCTGCCACCAACCGCCCCGACGTGCTGGACCCGGCGCTGCTGCGCCCCGGCCGTTTCGACCGCCAGGTGGTGGTGCCGCTGCCCGACATCCGCGGCCGCGAGCAGATTCTGATGGTGCACATGCGCAAGGTGCCGGTGGCGGCCGACGTCAAGGCCGACATCCTGGCGCGCGGCACCCCCGGCATGTCCGGCGCGGACCTCGCCAACCTCGTGAACGAGGCGGCCCTGTTCGCCGCCCGCCGCAACAAGCGCTTTGTCGAGATGGACGACTTCGAGTCCGCCAAGGACAAGATCTTCATGGGTGCGGAACGCAAGTCCATGGTGATCACGCCCGAGGACAAGAAGAAGACCGCCTATCACGAGTCGGGCCATGCCATCATCGGCTTCCTGCTGCCCGGCAATGATCCGGTGCACAAGGTCAGCGTCATTCCGCGCGGCCGCGCGCTGGGCGTGACCCTGTCGCTGCCCGAGCAGGACCGCTACAGCGTGTACCGCAACCAGATGCTGGCCAAGATCAGCATGCTGTTCGGCGGCCGCGTGGCGGAGGAACTGTTCACCGGCGACATTTCGACCGGCGCGTCCAACGATTTCGAGCGCGCGACCGACATGGCGCGCGATATGGTGACCCGTTACGGCATGTCCGATGTGCTGGGCCCCATGGTGTACGGGGAGAACGAAGGCGAGGTTTTCCTCGGCCGCTCGGTGACCACGCACAAGAACATCTCCGAAGCCACCATGCAGAAGGTGGACTCCGAGATTCGCCGCATCCTCGACGAA